>Ga0209534_10000459_pt1 | contig 47007 bp, 43 predicted proteins | sample COG_07_FD_184751 | JGI IMG/M metagenome (GOLD analysis project Ga0209534, IMG submission 184751) | Pelagic Microbial community sample from North Sea - COGITO 998_met_07 (SPAdes) (version 2) | ecosystem: Environmental > Aquatic > Marine > Neritic zone/Coastal water | place: Helgoland, sampling...
TTAAGATAATCATTTCATCTATTTCAGGATTTTCTTTAAGTGCTTGTTTTACAACTTCAAAGTGACCAGATGTAGGTGGTTTAAAACCACCACCATATACTGCCACTACCTTCTTTTTTTCTTCTTCTGGTAATAACCCTTTTATTAATTCATTTACTAAACTCATTTAGATAAAAATTGTTTTAATCGCATTTGTGCCTCTTCTTTAGACATAGTATACTCAATTACATCATATATAAAATCGTCACTTAACATAGCCTGAATTTCTTCTTTATCTTTAGCCTTTCGCTCATCAGATTTCTTTTGTTGAGCTGGTGTTTTAGGTTTAGTACCTTGAGGAGTAAATGGTTTAAGATATTTTTTTATAATTTTATCTATATCTTGCATTCTATCATCTAAAGTGTTAGCTACTGCTACAAAATTATTACCAAATAATTCTTCATATTTAGGTAAGTTATCTGTTACACTTTTCCAAGTACGCATTACAATTGCAGGTGCTAAACTTCTATCTTCACCTCCGGATTTTACATATCTATCTTGGTTTTGACTTAATGAACGTTCTAAATCAGTATACACATATAGCATAAACACATCGTACCCCGCTTCATCTAACTCATTTTTCAGTTTAGCTGTGGTGTTATATGATGCAGCTGTACCATCTAATATAAATGATTCTTTACCTGATATTATTTGTTCCATTTCACCTTTAAACTGTTTATTAGCAGCTGCCATTTGTTTAGCTTGCTCACTTCTTTCTTCAGGTGTAGCATTTTTTAAATCTAAACTAACGTTAGCTTTTTTTAATAAAGGAACAAAAATATCATCTACGTTCATTACTTTTAGACCTCCTAAGTCTAAACCACGTAAAATATATCCTTTACCTGCTCCAGGTGCTCCTGCTAAGATAATCGCTTTTGGACTACCTTGTGCTTCTCTTAATAATTGTACTAAACTTATCATACTGTTGGTTTTCCAAACATTAATTTTCTATATTTTTTTCCTCCTAAAACACGATCATATGAACCATCGTCATACATTTTTATTTCTTTACCTTTAAGTGCTTTACGAATTGTATCTTCATCTGTAACTTGTGTTACATTTGCTTTTGTTAAAATGTCTGCCATTTTACCTGATGCTTCAATATATACACCTTGTTTATCTAAATCTCTTATTGTCTGACTTATAGATGCTCTTTTACTTGGGCTAGTACCATCATGTCCCATACCAACGTGTTTAGTACCTCCAGATCTTTGTTTTGTTACTGTAACAGCATCTATATCTGGGTCATCGTCTAGATCAACTATAACATAATCAGAACCAGCTAAATCACCTACTGTTTTGTAATTAGGATGACCGCCTATAGGACCATAAGCATTTTGTATTAAATCTAGAATATCATCTTCTACATCTTTTAATTCATCAGGACGTAAAGGGAACCATGTATTTTTAGGAATATCTATTTCATTTAATAGATCTACAAGTTTGATCATAATTAAGCATATTTATTATACATATTGATAAAAACATCAAGTGGCGTTCTATGACCCATACCCTCAACTTCATCATGTATTGCTTTATTACCATGAACAGACCATAAATTTTTAGTTACTTCAGGATCAATAACATCATCTTCAGTACCCAAAACAATTGTACGTTTATAAGTTTCACCATAATATTCATGATTTACTGGGATTGATCTATTATGTAAAGCAGGATTAAACAATAAAACATCAACTCCTAATCTTGAGCCAATAATATCAGCAACATAACCTCCCATACTAGAGCCAATAATTAAATCAGGCATACCTAAGGTATAAATAAATTCATCTAAATCTAAAGTTTCATAATCCATTTTAGGAGCATAAACCATACCTTTTTCTGCTAGGAAAGACACTTTTGTTCCTCCTGATTCACTTTCTAAACCGTGTAAATATACTATTTTTTTCATAACCTTTATTTTAAAATTGTAATATCTTTATAATTGATTTTGCCTACTGATTTTTTACCTAACATATCAAAAGTATATAATGTAATACAAGTAGGACCTAATTTGTTGATATTCATTCCTCTACCAAACAAATTTGTATCTTCATAAATAGCATCACCACCTTCATTAACTGCAAATATCTTTGGGAAATCACCATACTCATTATCTTCACCACCTCTTCGGTACTCGGTAATTCCTTTTACAGTAAACTTAACATTTCCATTTTCAATAATCGCTTTTCTAAAATTTGACATAACCTTTATTTTTAATTATTAATACCCTATGAATATACGAAAGATAGCCCGGGAAGCCAAGCCTCCCGTGTATTATTTTTACCAGTTGTTAACATCATCTTCTCCACGTTTTTCGTGGTCATGTTCACTATAAACTCTTAGGTTTAAATACTTACCATCTCCAAGATAAGATGTATCTTCTCTGATGTCTTTATCATAAGCAAATACAAATTCATACTCCTCTTTTGTAAGGATTTCTTTTGTATTCATAATTTCTTCATACCTAAAATACTCTTGTTCTGCAATGTAAAGACTTTCTGGACTCATCATATAACCTTAATTTTTAAATGTTGTGCTTAACTGCTCAACATGGTAAATATACGAAAAATAAGGCGCGTATCCAAATAAATACGCGCCTATCTTTAATTTATTTTATTATTTATTAGATAAATATTACCAAGGTAATCCGGTATCTTCAGTTCTACTATCGTGTTCAGCAATTAAAAGGGCTAAAGATGCTGAATTGTTTGTTTGGATTGTATTAACATCTATACTTCCCGTCACCCATGATAAAATTGTATCTTCTGTTAAATTATTATATTCTATAAAGTCTGGGTCATCAGGGGATTTACTGTCTAAATGAAAATCATTTTTTTCTATTACAGCAAATCTTCCATCTACTCTACTTTTACATTGGTACGAAGCAGTTGTAATTAACCCATCATTTAAGTTTCGGGTTAGATCAATTATTCTCCATTTATGTTGCATATCTATTTAATTTTATATTTTATTATACATATTAATTTTTTATAAAAATTCCATTTTTATTTAATTTTTAGTTTTTCTTTTAGATGTGGTTTTAAATGTATTAGTATATGGTTTTGGTTTTGGGTTTTCAATATCAAATAATGCCTTAACATGGTTAAATATCTCTAGGTTTTCTTCTTGAGTACGAGGTGATTCGTACACTTCCCAATTTTTACCTTTTAAACGTTTACCTGATTTATCTGCTCCTCTGGATTTAGATTTTAGCCAAAGCACACCTATACGATCAATTTTTTTACCGTAGCATTCTTCATAGCATTGAGCATATACTGCACTTTGTAAATCGTATGTTGTTTGTAAATGGTTAGATGTTTTAAAATCTATAATCCAACGTTCCATTTTTCCATCTATCTCTAATTCACATACTAAATCACAGGTACCTGCTACTTGTATTTCATCTGAGAATAGATGTACTTCTGCTTCTATTAATGTTGGGTTGTAAGTTTCCCAAAAATCTACAAATCTAAGAAACATTTGCCATACATGAGTAGGCATTTTAGGGTTTCCATCTTTATATAAAAATGTAATTTCTTCCCCATTTAACCAATCTTCAATCATTTCATGTACTAATGTTCCTTCTTCAGCTGCTTTTTTAACAATCCATTCAGCACTATAACCTACTTTTTTAAGCCAGTCTTCAAAATATTTACCTTTTGGGTAAGAGCTTAAAACATGAGTTACTGATGGGTAATATTTACCATTTCGTCTATAATACCTTGAATCAGGCATTGTAACTTGTTGGTAATCATCTGAAATCTCGAGTAATCTTTTATAAGATTTTTTTATCATAATGATAGTTTTTGTTCCATTAAGTCGTAGTAGGTAAGTGGAACTGTTTTTTGTATTAATTTAGTGAAATTTTCGAAACCCATTTCACTTGGATCCTTATCTTGCATATCAACAAGATAGACTTCTTTACCTTCTGCCATTAATCGTTCACAGAATTTTAAAGCTTGTTTAATTGCATCCCTATCTAATGCAATATAAATTTTATCTACTACAGAAGTAACTATTTTTTTCATTAAATTACTTTGTATATTTTTCCCTAATAGTGGGATTGCGTTTCTTTTTATAGCAATAGCATCAAATAATCCTTCACATAAAATAACAGGTACATTCCAGTTTATTAAATGTTCATTTGGTACTACATCTCTACTTGCTGATGGGTTTCTGTATTTAACATATGGTTCTTTTTCAAATGAACGAGCAGTAAAATAATTTAATCTACCATCTGCATCATATGTAGGGATTATAATCATATTTTTATATAAACCCTCTTTACAATAACCTATATTATACTTTATAATATCGTATTTACTCACGTGTCTATTATTTAGGTACGCGAGTGCGTGCCTAGCCATAATACCACTAATATCAACGTTATTTAGGCTAATATATTCATTAGGTAATGATACACTAGACACAACTTGTGTCTCTTTAATTGATTTTGATGTTTTAACAAGGGATTTAAGTTCAGTAAATTTACTTACATCTGCTTTTAATTGTTTAAATAAAGAATATATGGTAGTACCTCTTACATCACAAGCCCAACAATGCCAAGGATTTTTACCCTCTCTATTTTCTGTTAAATTAACCTCCATTTTTGGTTTATGGTGGTGGCAGAAAGGACAGTGATAGGCATAATTGTTTCTAGCAGTTGCCTTACCTGAACCCATTACAGAGTTTACTAATGTAACTAATAATTGGTTTACCATAAATGGTAATGTACGAAATTATATTGTATCAGACACGAGATCTTCAAATTCAATATCTTTTAGATCTTTTGTAAAAAATTTACCTAAAATATTGTCATTAAAAAATTCATCTGGTTTTTCTAGTACTTGATAGAGCATTTGATATTTAACTTCAAAATATGTCATTGATTTTTTATCAGGGCACATTTTTAATATAACACGCTCAAATTCATCTTTTTTACCTTCAAGTAATAATTGCTTAATGTCAGTTTGAGACCCATAATATTTGAGCCAATCTGATTCTTTAACTACTAATTTATATGAAGGTTTTCTTCCAACTACTGCTCCAAGAGCAGCTAGTTCTTTTTTGCCTAGTTTTTTCTTTTGATTATGAAATAGTACTTTCTTCCCAATATATGACTTACCCGAAGGTTTGTGTGTTGTCATGTAAACGAATCCAAATGTATTTTCTGGGAATTGAGTGATATCTCCTATTTCATGTTGTTTATAGGTCCAACTCATAATTTATTATTTGTGTTTATAATTATATAGTAAAATCATTAAGATTATCTATATTTCTAGATATGTTAATTGCACCACAAGATGGATAAGGGTTTGAAGATGCAAAATCATTTATAACAATTCTTTTAGAATGTGCTAATCCCATTATTAATTCATTATAGGGAATACCTTTTTCTTTTAATTCTTTTATAGTAGTATTTAAATATTTTTTAGGTCTACTAGTAGTAATTATTATTTCTGTTTTATTTTCTGTATGGAGTTTTTGTAACCATTTAATATTATTTACTAAAGGTTTGCTATTTCCTATATAAGGAGGAAATTTATAAGATGTATTTTCTACTAAAGTTCCATCTAAGTCTATAAATAAAGTATTATATTGGGATTTGTATTTATTCCAATCTTCTATTGTCCCCCAATCTTTATAATTACTACAGACATTACCATAAAATATTTTGTTTTTTAATATTAAATCAAATATAATATTACTTATATAACATTCATCTTCAATATCCTCCATTTTTTCAAAACTATCAATAAAATCTGATGTTGAATTGAAACAATATCCACCTATAGAAAATGTTGAGCTAATAACTTGTTTTTCTACAATATTAGAAATAATATTATTTTCATCTATTTTTAAATAACTTTTATTACTAGGATTAATATTACCTGTATTATTTAAATCATAATAACATACTTGATTATCAGTAGTGGTTAGTTCACATTTAAAATAATTATCAGAATCTTTAACCATTATAAAACCTTCTATATTTTCTTTTTTAATTGCTTCATAAACAGTTTCGGATTGAGATTTTGTATTATTTTTTAAATATACAATTTTAGATTTATTTAATAAATTTAAATCTGTTAATTCTTCTTTAAATCCTTGTTCAAACTTAAACTTAGTTTGGTGTTCTTTAAGTGCTACAAAATATATATTATCAAAAAATTCTAAATTTATTCCTTTAATACTTTCTAAAACCATAAAAAGATTGCTTTTTGGGTGAGTAAGCATCCATTTCGGTCTAGTATTAGGAAATCTACTTGATTTTCCTGCTATAGGTACTATTAAATTTTTCATAATGTTCTAAATTAGTAATAATTGACTTTAATACTTCCTTATGTTTATTATCTTTTAAATAAGGTTCTATCCTAAGCCAATTTAATATATTAATGATTTTTGTAAATTCCAAATCATAATATTCTTTATATTCTTTATATATATTATCCCATAGATAATTAAAACTTTGATGTATTCTAAGATTACCGTTATGTACATTTAAAGCCCATTTAAAATGTAGATCTTGTTGAAGTTTAACTAAATCCACAATAAAGCTATCTATATATGAATCTAAAAAATCAATTAAGTAAGCACGGTTTTTATAGAAAATTATATTAGTTAAAGATAAATCACCATGACAAAAGGTTTTTGGGATATTTGTAAATTCATTATTTTTTATATCTTTAATTATATACTTGATAAATGATTTATAGTTTGAATTATCATATAAACTATTTAATTTACTGTTTAACTTATTTTTTAAAATATTTGGACTATATATTTTTTTATAGGTTTGAAGTTCACTAAAGTAAGATTTTATTTTTATTAATAGCTTATCTAAATCTTGTTTAGAACATTTATTAAAAAAATTATAATAACTTTCTCCAGGAATATATTCCATATCGAAATACCCTACATTGTTATTATAAATTTGGGGAGTATTAAAATCTGATTGGATAATATTATTAAAAGAGAGTTGTTTATTTATCTGAATGTTTAATCTATGATTAAATGACTTTGTTGGAGATGATTTTCTTATAATTTTATCATCTATCATTTTTAACTTACAACCAGATAACCCTATTTTAATATCCGTCTTCGTGCCATCTTTCATTAAATTTACTGTATTGTGAATCATATGGATAATTTTTCCAATTATATTTATCCCATTCTAAATCAATACCCTCTTTTGGGAAAGATTTAAATACCTTTTTAGATAAATCATTACTTAATTCTAAAGCTTCATTATAATATGGAGCACCATCATGTAAATATTGATCAGGTTTTAATAAATATTTTTTAATTCTATCATTAAATTTAGAGCAATAATGACTACCAATATATGATTCTGTTCTAATATAACAATCATAATATTTCCAATAATCTTCTCTTTTCATTTTAACTATGTCTTCAATACCTCTAGGGTCTAAAGGAATATCAAATAAATCTATTAAATCTTCAGTATTACCCCAAAAAACATGATCACGAGGATGAAATGGAAAACCTTCAAATGCACCACCTACTAATATTCTATTTTTAGGTTTTGTATCATCTCCTTCAAAAGTAACTAATCTTTCTTTATTCTTTTGGAAGAAATCAAACATATTTTCCATACTATTAAGATCATATCTTTGGTCATTCCTCATTTTGATGGCAAATTCCGTATTAACTAGTTTTAAACCTCCTAATGAAGAAACAATTTGATAATTTCTATTACCAGTACCATTAACTTTAGGTAAAATATTTTGTGTAAAAAGTATATTATTAATAGACACAGATGGTAATTTATCTTCCATCCAACAGGAAATAATTACATTATTAACAAAATCTAAATTTAAATAATACTTAGCAGTTTCTAGGGCATACTCAGAATATTGACCCTGTAATACAATATCTATTTTATTTTCTACTTGTTTAGGATTTGGGTCTATACCAAAATTTTGTAAGTTTTGATGTGCCTTTATTTTGAAATCTCCTTGTAAGTCTGGGTGGTTACATACTTGTGCCCATAGTCTTTTACATTCTTCTCTTTGTCCTACAAACCAACTACTATATGCTTTTTGGAATAATAAAATATAATCACCAGGATAATCAACATTTGTTCTTAAGGGTTTAGGGTTTGGATCACATAATTTTAATCCAGTACTAGCATAATAATAACAATCTTTCCATTCTCCTTTTTCACTATGTATTCTACTTAAAAAGAAGTATGCTTCTGGTCTTTTAGGATTTTGTGTTATAGCAGTTAATAATTGTTTATGTTCATACCAAGGTCTTCTACCTGTACGGTGAATCATTAACCAAGTTTTTAATAAACATTCATATACTAAATCTTCATCATCCGATAATTCAGCACATCTTAAATAATAAGATAAGGCAGCAGCATTTTGTCCTATTTTATCATACTCCCAAGCTAACCAAAAATTAGTTTCTGGGTTGCTTGGTTCATTTATATATTTTTCTAATAGGGGTTGGATTTCTTTTTCTCCCATAATTTAAGTAATATTATCGTATTCTAATTTATCTAATAAATTAATTGGCATTCGTAATATATAAGCAGCATTATCTTGATATCCAAAAGTTATTAATAAATCATCTCCTTTTTGAGCTAAACCACAATTAAACTCAACTTGAGCTTCCATAAATTTAAAAGGTTCTGTTATTTTTGTCACATTCCAATCTTTATCCCAAAAGATAAATCTATGATAGTAATGAGCATCTTTAGCATCATTTTCATTAAGGAAAAAGTTACATTCATGTAGTATAGCTATTCTACCTCCTTGAAAAGGAATACATTGAGAGCCTCCTCTTTGATGTCTTGCTCCAGGTATTATAAATTCCTTTTTAAGGATAGTTTCAGTATCTACTACATCTACAGTACCCATAGGTACTGATTCTGTTCTTTTAGTATCTAGATTAACTTTTACTATTTCTAAAGGCATAGTCCATTTTATATAATGGTATGGCATATCTAAAATAGGCATCCAATTTTTTTCTAAATAAGTATATTCTGGAGGGAGTATTCTATTTCTGCTTATTTCTTTACATTGGTTATTATTCCAATCTATTTCAGATAATTCCATTCTCCCCTCTCCATTATCTATAATATCTCTTCTTACACCTGATATGTATAATTTTTTATCCCATCTTACTACTCTAGCATCTTCTAATCCTACAAATTCCCAATTGGGTTTAATATCATGTTTTTCTGTATTTACAGGTTGGAATTCTTTTACATATAATGTTTCAGGGTCTAACTTACATAAATAATTTCCTGTTATTAATTTTACATTATCTTCAGGGTTTAAATAAGCTAAACAACCCCAACCACACCAATATTTTTGATCAAATTCACTATGATATAATGTATAATGAACATGTCTAATATTAGCTATAATATCATCGTTATCATCTATAAAAACCGATACATTACATAAACCTGTACCATCAGTTAGATTGCCCGGTATTATTAAAGGGGAGATTTGACCCCCATTATCGAGGGATAATTTTGCTAAGTTTGTTATCATATTATTTGTAATGTGAACCTCCAACCCATAAAACAAATGATTTCCTTACTCCTTTTGTAATTGGAGTAACTCGATGCATCATATATGATGGAAATATAAAAACTGATCCTGCTCCTTTATAAGCAGTTGTAACACTAGATTCATGACCACCGGCCCACATTTCTAAATCTCCTCCCTCATATTCACTAGGATCAGATAATTGTACTGTTATTGATATTTTACGTTTAGATAAAATTCCAGGGCCAATATCTTGATGCCAAGTATAATGACCATTTTCTTTAGCGTAATATTCTGTAAATTGGATTTGTTCGGGGATAGATTTTAAGTCAAATTTCCATAAAGTATCATTAGCAGTAGTAATATATCCTGCTAATTTATCATATAACCACCACCATTCATCATTTTGTGGAATCCATCTAATTTTAGAGGATCTAATAGAATCATCACCATCTCCCGCAGTTGTAGCTTTATCTTGTTTTAAAATAGATATACCTTTATCAATTTTATCTAATTCTTCTTTAGTAAATCCTTCAGAGTAATAATAATAATTTTGAGGATCATTTTCAGATTGATCAAAATTGTAGCTTGAAAACATAGTATTTTATTTTATAACCAATATATGAAAATATATTTAAATAACCTAATAATTTTAAAAAAAAATTAAATTACCCCATTAAACTTAACAATATCAGCAGATGCAACACCATTTACTTTTACAATATCTGCAGAATCAACACCCATAATATCATGACCATATCCTGTAGGAGAATGAGTAAGTACAATTTTAATAAAATCAGTGTTGTCATCAAATTTTACACCTGCTGTAGCTTGTGTACCTACTGATGGATTAACTCCGTTATAATCATAATCATGTTCTATGACCGCACAGTTTAGGTATCCACTTGTATTCATATTATTTATTGCTCCGGTATTCATTGTGAAGTCGTTATAGGCGTTAGTAGCCCATGTTGTTAGTTCTGATGAATAGTCTTCGTCGTAATCTATATTAGAATAATCGGATGTAGTTAAACTAGTAGTTGTACCGTTTCCTCCCCAGGCTGTTGATTCAATAACAATTGTATCTGCATTAGTTGAAAGCCCGCCACCTCTTACCTTTAGAGTAGCAGCTGTAATAGTATCTGTACTAGTTATAGAAGATACATCAAAAAATAAAAAAGTTCTACTACACCTTCCTTGATAACCTCCTCTACCTGATACTAATGCTGCTTCTATAGGATTATACGCATTGGTATATGTAGTATAGGTAGTTGCAGTAGTACCTGTAGTTGCATTTCTTACATTATTTAACCAATTAACAAGTAAATTACCATAATTCTTAAAAACTGCTCCCTGTAAATCAACTTCTATTGTAGTGGTTGCCATAATTTAAAACTGTTTTTTAGGTAAATAATATTTACTTGAGTTAAAATAATAATTTTCTGGTGGGTTGATGTTATATTCTTGGTATTGTATATTACTAAAATTAAATATACTTTCGCTATTAGGTAACATATTCCACCAAGTTGCTATAGATGGATTTTTAGCTAATTGTGGTAAAGAAGATTCAAAATGTTGAATATGTTCATCACCATAAGTATCATAAAATATACCATCATATGTAAGTAAATCATCTAACACATCATACCAACTTCCTGTTACTATTCTAACATTAGATTTTCCTACTGCCCATTCTTGTGCTTTAGAAATAATATTAGGGTGATTTTCAACTATAGTATGTGAAGAAATTGAATTAGATTGAATATATCCTGCTGATATTCCCATCCCAAATCCTATTTCTAATATGTCTCCACCATTTTGGGTTACATAGTCTGCTGATGCTCTCATAATATCATGTTCCCAATCCATCATTACTTCTTGAGTTACACCATCTGAACCCGTAAAATAAATTTTATCGGATTCAAATGTTAAACTTTGTGATAAATAATACATATTTTAATGTTTTATTATACTTGAACGAATGAATTATCAGGATTAAAGTAAATGGTCATATCTCCATTATCAGTACCTTTACTATATCCTATTATTCTTACGATATCTCCTGTTCCCGTTGGTCTGGTTGCGGTAACACCTCCAAGTGAAGTTGATACATATACTAACTTTCCTTCTGTAATATTAGGGAAGTTAGCGGTACATATATAACCACGTATTAATATTCCATCATTTGGAATACTAGACCCTAATGCCATTGCTAGCATACCTTGTGAAGAACTATTTGAGTCTGCATCAGCCAAAGCCCAAGTCCCAACAGTTGTTAAATATAAAAGATCTCCAATTTGAACACTTACAGCACCACTAGTTTCATTATATAATATTTCACCACTATAATCTTCATCACCAATACCATCCTGGTTATATTCAATACCTCCTGCATTTGCAAAAGATAATACTGCTCCATCAAATGTTAAATTAGCTTCACCATTTACATTAGTTCCACCAGTAGCTGTTATTATTCTATTATTAGTATTACCAGTTATACCTAAAGTTGATCCTGTCGGGCCTTGTGGACCCGCTGTATTACTTCCAGGACCTGTTGGACCTTGTGGTCCTGCAGTGTTTGAACCTGGTCCTGTTGGACCTTGTGGTCCTGCAGTGTTTGAACCTGGTCCTGTTGGACCTTGTGGACCAGCTGCATTACTACCTGGACCTGTTGGACCTTGAGGTCCTGCAGTGTTTGAACCTGGTCCTGTTGGACCTTGTGGTCCTGCTACATTACTATTTGAACCTGGTGTACCTGTTGGACCCTGAGGACCTGCTACATTCGAACTTGATCCTGTCGGGCCTTGTGGACCCGCTGTATTACTTCCAGGACCTGTTGGACCTTGAGGTCCTGCAGTGTTTGAACCTGGTCCTGTTGGACCCTGAGGACCAGCTGTATTACTTCCAGGACCTGTTGGACCCTGAGGACCTACAGCATTTGAACCAGGACCTGTTGGACCCTGAGGACCTACAGCATTTGAACCAGGACCTGTTGGACCTTGAGGACCTACAGCATTTGAACCAGGACCTGTTGGACCTTGAGGACCTACTTGGTTACTTCCTGGACCTGTTGGACCTTGTGGTCCTACCTGATTAGAACCAGGACCTGTTGGACCCTGAGGTCCTACCTGATTTGAACCTGGTCCTGTTGGACCCTGAGGTCCTACTTGGTTACTACCTGGTCCTGTTGGACCTTGAGGTCCTACTACATTTGAACCTGGTCCTGTAGGACCTTGTGGACCTACTACATTTGAACCTGGTCCTGTTGGACCCTGAGGACCAACCACGTTACTTCCAGGACCTGTAGGACCTTGTGGACCTACGACGTTTGAGCCTGGACCTGTTGGACCTTGTGGTCCTGCTACATTACTATTTGAACCTGGTGTTCCTGTTGGACCTTGTGGACCAACAACATTACTTCCAGGACCTGTAGGACCCTGAGGACCTACTACGTTTGAACCTGGGCCTGTTGGACCTTGAGGTCCTACTACGTTACTACCCGGACCTGTTGGACCTTGAGGACCTGCTACATTACTATTTGAACCTGGTGTTCCTGTAGGACCCTGTGGACCTACTACATTACTTCCTGGTCCTGTTGGACCTTGTGGACCAACAACATTACTTCCAGGACCTGTAGGACCCTGAGGGCCTACTACATTACTTCCTGGTCCTGTAGGACCTTGTGGACCTGCTACATTACTATTTGAACCTGGTGTACCTGTTGGACCTTGAGGTCCTACTACATTTGAACCTGGTCCTGTTGGACCTTGTGGACCTACTACGTTACTACCTGGGCCTGTTGGACCCTGAGGTCCTACTACATTTGATCCAGGTCCTGTTGGACCCTGAGGACCAACAACATTACTTCCTGGTCCTGTAGGACCTTGTGGACCTACTACATTTGAAGAAGATCCTGTTGTACCTTGTCCACCTTGTGGACCCACAATATTAGAACCTGGTCCTGTTGGACCTTGAGGTCCTACTACATTACTACCTGGACCTGTTGGACCTTGAGGTCCTACTACGTTACTACCTGGACCTGTTGGACCTTGTGGACCAACTACATTACTACTTGATCCTGTGGTACCTTGTCCACCTTGTGGACCTACTACGTTACTGCCTGGTCCTGTGGAACCTTGTGGTCCTACTACGTTTGAGCCTGGGCCTGTTGGACCCTGAGGTCCTACTACATTTGATCCAGGTCCTGTTGGACCTTGTGGACCTACTACATTTGAAGCAGTACCTGTTGTACCTTGTGTTCCTGTAGGACCCTGTGGACCAACTACATTTGAAGAAGCACCTGTTGTACCTTGAGGTCCTACTACATTTGATGCAGCACCTGTTATACCTTGTCCACCTTGTATACCTGTTAAACCTTGTCCACCTTGAACTCCTTGTCCACCTTGAACACCCTGTATTCCTTGAATACCTTGTCCACCTGTGGTACCTTGTCCACCTTGTACTCCTTGTATTCCTTGGATACCTTGTCCACCTTGTACTCCTTGTACACCTTGTGGGCCTGTATCACCAACATCACCTGTTCTAGCAAATGTAAGAATACAATCTTCTCCATTTGAAAAGGGTGCGTTAGAACTAGATTCTATACCAGCTACAGATATTGTAAAGTATCCATTATTTTCTGTTAAGCTTGATATTGTAAATATTATAAATTGACCAGCGTCTGTTTTGTTACTTACTCTAACATGACCTTTTATAGTTGAGGTTGAATCATCAATTGTTCTCATGAATGCCTCTATATTGACACCATTAGCATCTACATCATCAACTCTTAAAGTTGTAGAAGAAGGTTGGGCCAATATATTATTTAACCCAAAGTTACCACTACCTGGATCACCTGATGTAGCTGAATTAAAATTATATTCAAAAGTAGCTCCACCAAAATTACCTGTTGTACCTTGTGTACCTACATTACCTTGAACCCCTTGGATTCCTTGTCCACCTTGTACACCTTGTATACCTTGTATACCTTGTCCACCTATAGTACCTTGTCCTCCTTGTACTCCTTGAATACCTTGAACACCTTGTCCACCTTGAACACCTTGAATACCAGTTGGACCTTGTGTACCTGTAGTACCTTGTGTTCCATTTGTACCTTGAGGTCCTACTACATTTGAAGCCGTACCTGTTGTACCTTGTCCACCTTGTGGTCCTACTACATTTGAATTCGCTCCAGTAGTACCTTGTCCACCTTGTGGACCTACTACATTTGAAGCAGTACCTGTTGTACCTTGTCCACCTTGAGGTCCTGCTACATTTGAAGCATTACCTGTTAAACCTTGTCCTCCTTGTACTCCTTGTATTCCTTGAACACCCTGTCCACCTTGTGGTCCTACTACGTTTGAAGCATTACCTGTTAAACCTTGTCCTCCTTGTAAACCTTGTCCACCTTGTACACCTTGAACACCTTGAATACCTTGTATTCCTTGAACACCTTGAGCACCTTGAGGTCCTGTTATTGCTATTTGTGGTATACTCCAATAATAATTTAAACCATCATAATAAAAACCTAATACATCTACTCCACCTGAAACTGTAGTAGTAGTATATGTAGCGCCTCCAATTACAATAGAACTTCCTGGTAATGATAAAGTGTGTGAAGTTCCTACTCCTTGTTTAACTAATATTGTTCCTGTATCACCTGTATTAGCATTTGTTATAGATAATGTTCTATTACCGCCTAATGTTATTTTAGAGTTTGAACCATCATTTAAATTCCATACTACTGTAGCAGCATCTGTTAATGTTTGTTGTTCAATTTGAAGATTTCCATCTAAAAATGCTGTACTACCATCAAATGTAAAATTAGCTTCTGCTGTAACATTAACCCCATCTACATCTGTAATAATTCTATTTGCTCCAGATGAATTAATTGATAGTGCTCCTGTGGTACCTTGTCCACCTTGTACACCTTGTCCACCTGTGGTACCTTGACCTCCTTGTACTCCTTGAATACCTTGAACTCCTTGTCCACCTGTGGTACCTTGACCTCCTTGTACTCCTTGAATACCTTGAACTCCTTGTCCACCTGTTGTACCTTGTCCACCTGTTGTACCTTGACCTCCTTGTACTCCTTGAATACCTTGAACTCCTTGTCCACCTGTTGTACCTTGTCCACCTGTTGTACCTTGTCCACCTGTAGTTCCTTGTCCTCCTTGTACTCCTTGTGCACCTGTTGTACCTTGTGCTCCAGTTGCACCTTGTGCTCCTAAATCTCCTATAATTTCTATAGCACCAAAAGTTTCATCTCCATTTCCTACATTATTCCAACCACTTTTATCTATATGAATAATTCCTAATTCTTTCCAAGTAGTATTGTCTGTAAGACTAACAACATAAAAACTATCAAAATATTGTTGGTTAGCTCTAGCTCTAAATGTAAAAATAGAACCTGTTGGGTTAGTTGAATCTACAAGTGTATCTAAAATGGGACCAACTCCTAATCCATCTGCATCTGTATTACTGATATAAACTTCAGATGCTGATGCAGGGTCGGCAGCGTTAAATCTAAAATTACCTGAACCTGGGTCTGCTGATGTTGTAGATGTGGAATAATTCCAAGCAGCCCCAAATGTAGAAACACCTGTGGTACCTTGACCTCCTTGTACTCCTTGAATACCTTGAACTCCTTGTCCACCTGTTGTACCTTGTCCACCTGTAGTTCCTTGTCCTCCTTGTACTCCTTGAACACCTGTAGTTCCTTGTCCTCCTTGTATACCTTGAACTCCTTGAACTCCTTGTCCACCTGTAATTCCTTGAACTCCTTGTATTCCTTGTACACCTTGAATACCTTGAGCACCTTGAGGTCCTGAGTCTTTATCTACCCAATTCCATCCACCAGGAGTGGAGGAAATTACTTGTCCTGCTGAACCTGTAGAATTTACTGTTGAATCTCTTGAGATTGCTCCTTTTAGCCCTATTACGGGGTTGTTAAAAGTACCGTGTACGAATAAAGACTCGTGTAAAGAATCTGAGCCTCCAGAAATAGAAACTCCCGGGGCTTGTATATTTAATGATGTATTATTTTTTAATATTGGGGTATCAACCTTAGTTGTGAAGTTTACACTAGAACCAGTTACAGGATTATTAAGGGATATGTGAGATCCATCAACAGAATTTCCTATTTGTACTTTAGAATTAGATGAATAAACTTGAGGTTTGTTACCTAAAGAATTAAGAGTAAAACCTGAGTTTGCATCTTCTCCATGGGCTATGAATTCGTCTCCATAGAAATTTGAGTTAATACTACCTGATACATCCCCTTGTACCGTGACTGAGTTTAAGTTAGCATCCGATCCACTAACTACTATTTTTTTCCAATTTGGCATGTCAATTTTTTTATTATGGTTGGTTACTCAAAGAGCCCACTTCCGTTATGGCCTATAATATATGTTATAAATATGTAAATATAATTGAATATTTAATATATTTTAAAATGTTTTTACTATGTTATGTTTGTATTATATTGATACAAAGTCCAAGTAAAATTATTAGTTGGGCCCGATCTTTCAAGATAATACGCATTATCATTATCATTAGATGAATGATAATTTTCAGCACCTGTATATGATGTATAACCATTTTGAATAACACTAGTATTAGCTACTGAATTTGTATATGCCGCTGCTTCTCCTGCACCAAATATTAAGTAATAAGGAGTTTGAACACTATTCTCAAAAATTATTATATTGTTTGGTCTATTTCCACCAAATTCTGGAGCAGAAGGGTCAGCTGATGTTGTTATATCGATAACATCCACAGTTGCTGCTGTGCTAAGATCATACGCTGTAGATAAAACATATTTATATGCTTTTATAGCAAAAGGAGTTGTTGAATAAGATGATATTATAAAATATAATTCAGTACCATCAGTATTAAAATGTAACCCTCTTTCTACCCAATTTCCAGAAGGTATTGAGTAACTTATACTATTAGCTGCTGTAGTAGACATAGTTGTTATATCCCAAGCAGTAGATAGATTATATTGATAAATGTTATTTCCAACATAATCTTTTATAAATCCTTTTGTTCCATCACGAGACATTTGGAAATGGGAAAAATTATAAGAAAAAGCTGAGCTGACTCCTATATTAGAAATAGTTGAAGATAAATCATTAGCCGATGATAAACTAAGTTGTCTTACTTTTTTATTACTGAATTCAGGTATATATACTCTAGTTCCTGAAGGATCAACCATTGGTTGGGTTTGTCCTCCTACAGTACTACCATTTATTAATGATGTTACATCTGCTGAAGTACCAGAGGTTATATCCTCCATACTCCAAGCCTCTGGGGTAGAAGTTGGATTTATATTCATTCTTAATCTAAAAAAGTTCCAATTACTCATTTTTTCAGTTTTTTATCATTATAAAATACGTACAGTTCTTGGAGTTTCAAAGTTAAAGTATAAATTTTTTCCATTTCTGCACCTTTAAACTCCATATTTTGGAGTTTATGAAATAAATATGAAAAGTCATCATCAGAAAAAGATGGTAGACCCCTGTAGGGGTCCACCTTATCTTTTGGAAGTTTTCCTATTATTGTTTTTCCAGCTTTAAAACCCATTTTAATTTATCCATTTAATGTTATGAATAAATATAGATGTCTTCATTAGCTCCAACAAATAGGTTACCTTTTTTCACATATCTAGCTGCTGCTTCTGAAGGTACATTTCCTGTTCCTTCTACTACTGCCGCCATAAATGCTTCTGGTGTAAATGATGAGTTTTGAGCGTTGAACGCTGAATCTACTGCCCAACGTGTTGCTCCTAAATCAAATCCAAATAATTCACCAACATTTTGTGTTGCTTGTTGTACTACAATACCACCATCTCCAGTTGAGTTTGAACCAGAAGCCATTAAGATAAATCTATCCGCTACTTCTAAATTCTGTTGATTTTGGAAAGATGCTGTACCTTGTACTGTTAAATCCCCCTGTACTAACATATCATTAGTTACAGTTAAATCATTTCCAATAGTTACATCATTTGGTAAACCAATAGTAACTGCACCACCACCACCTACTGTTGTAAAGGTATTTGTTGATAATTCAACTTCATTAGCTGTTCCTAAGAAAGTAACACCTGTATTACCTTGTGCTGCTGTATTAGATGTTGAACCATAAGCTACAGCTATAGTTGGAGTTGAACCTACACCTGAATTACCAGTTGTGGTTAAACCTGTTAATGAACCAAGATTTGCTACATAGTCTCCAATTTGAGCTGATCCAGAAAATACACCTGTTCCGCCTAAAATTGTAGCTGCTGTAATTGATCCTCCTAGTGAAGTATCATTACCTGCAATTGTAATACCATCGTTTTCTAACATTGCGTTAGTAACACCACCTGCTTTTACTCTTAAAGTATCAGCATTAACTTCAATAGATGAATCATCTACATTTACTATTAATTCTCCACCTGATACTCCAAGACCTGATCCATCAATTGTACTGATGTCGAAACCAACACCATTAGCTCCAACTGAAACTGGTTTAGTATTACCACCAGTAGTTGAATCAGCTGCTACTGTTACTGTTGCATCACCTGATCCATCGAAACTAAATGCTGTAATACCATTTCCTTGACTTAATACACCATCTGAAGAACCTGATACTACATTTGTTCCAGCTAAAATTGTAGCTGCTGTAATTGATCCTCCTAGTGAAATATCATTACCTGCGATAGTAATTCCATCATTTACTAATTGTCCATTAGTAATAGTTGTTGCTGAGATTTGTCCTGCAATAGTATCAGCAGTGATTGAACCACCTAAAGATATATCTTGACCAGCAATTGTAATTCCATCATTTACTAATTGAGTATTAGTAATATTTCCTAAAGTACCACCTAATGTGATTACTGGATCAACAGTATCTCCATCTGAAGTTAATGTTAAACCATTTTCAGTTCCAGTTGCTGATACAGTTTGTACTGTACCTGAACCTAAACCTGTTGCAGCGATACTAATACCACCTGCTGAATTTGTTACTGTAATATTTGCTCCACCAGTTAAAGTTGCTAATACAGGATCTGCTCCTGTAGAACCAACTACTAATTGACCGTTTGTAGCTTGACCTAGAGCAGTAATTGCGCCAGTTCCACTACCTAATAATACACCACCGTCAGTCAGAGATGATGCACCTGTACCCCCAGATCCTACCGGTAGGGCTGTATCCAGAGCAAGATTAGATAATACTGCTGATGATCCTGATACAATTACTTTTTTCCATGTTGCCATTTAATTGTTGTTTTGTTTGTTTGTTAATTATTATTTATTATTATTTATTATACGTATTAAGAATCTCCTATTCCTGCATAAAAATTACTACCACTATATGCAAATCCTCCATCTACTGCTGTTGGAAGACTTGTAAAATTTCCAAAAGTAATTATACTTGTATCTGTGGATTTTAGTGCAGTAAAACTAGCAGATTGTATTAAGAAAAAATCACCTGTTCTATCTTTATCCTTAAGAAAAGTTGAACTTCCTGTAACTGCTAAACTACCAGTTATTTGAGCTGATCCTGTAAAAGGGAATGTAGCTACACTACCTCCACCACTCCCAGAATTTTGGGATATAAATTTTACTATTTGATTTTGACCAGCTGCAAAACCTAATCCTTCTAATACACCTATATCACCACCATGAAATAAAGGAGCAATTGAAGAAGTTAAGGTTGTTTCAGTTATTGCTATATTTGTTACTCCTGAACTTGGAGTATATGCTGCAGGTTCTGGGTAAGCTACACTAGCAGAGATATAAAAACTTGATTGATCATCACCAATTCTATCTGTAATTTCTGATATATCATATACACCATAAACTGATGATACTGTAGCAGAGTCTGAACTGGTTAATGCTAATGGGATTAATGCCGCCCATTTAGAATAATCTGTATTATATTCAGAATCTTGACTTCCTGTTACTGAGGTATATCTCCATGTAGGGTAACCTGATGGAATTATTAAAGAACCAGATTGTACAAAAGTTAATCCTTTATTAATTCTAACTACTGTAGTTCCAGTAGAATCAGCTGTAGCAGCATCTGCTATCACTATAGTATTACTTCCTACATCAACACTTATTACTTCAGTTAAATTATCTGTAAATCCTTGTCCTGTTTTTCTAAGTAAAAATCCAGGTCTAATATATTCTATCCCGTAATAAGATGCATTGGGGGCAGTAACAGTAACAGTTGTACTACCATCAAAAAATTGTCCAGTAAATCTTATAAAACTATTTGATGTTGTACCTCCAGGAAAAATTGTAAAATCACCACCACCACCAGCAGTTACTCTACCAAGTTTTAATAAATCTTGATTTGCCATTCAATTATGTATTTTTTAAATTAATTAAAATAAAACCTTTATAGTAGATGCGTCTCCTACTGCTTCATCACTCCCTAATATATTAAATATATTAAAATTGTTTGCGTTAACATTGGTAGATGTTATAAAAGCCGCCATGTTTACAAATGAAGGTTGATTATTCCCAATAACTCCTCTTACAACTGGGTAATTATAATTAATTAAACTTGTTGCTGCACCAGCGGCACCACTTTCTATTCCCCTTGGAACAGTAAGTACCATTACTGTTTCTTGAGCATCAGATGATATATTAATAGATTCTAATTGTTGACTAGCTTCTAAAGCTGCTGATGGCATTGTAATTGTTACACTATCAATATCTCCTGCAGTTACATTTGTTGTAATAGCGGCTTTAAATGCTACTACATAAGCACCCTCTGTACCTGATGAACCACCTGAATTGGCTACTGTCAAAACAAAGGTATTTGTAGTAACAGATTGTATTTCAAGATATGAATAATCTTCACTCATATTTCTTATTACAACAAAATCTCCTGCTGTTAAACCATGACTTGCATGAGTAACAGTTAATGCTGTAGTAATACGTGACCATGATAAACCACCCCATATATTTCCTGATGATTTAATTTGGATTAAAGCGTTTGAGGTACTTAAAGCGTTATATCTTACAGTTTGAGAATAAGGTGTACCACCTCCTCCTCCACCAGCTCCGGTTGGACCTTGAATACCCTGTGTTCCATCACCTGTAGTACCTTGTCCACCTTGTAAACCTTGAATACCTTGTAAACCTTGAATACCTTGTGTACCACCACCTGTTGTACCTTGAATACCTTGAGGTCCTGTTATACTTGTACCTACTGTACCTTGTACTCCTTGAATACCTTGAATACCTTGTGTTCCTGGTGTTCCTGCACCTGTTGTACCTTGTCCACCTTGTACTCCCTGTATACCAGTTAAACCTTGAATACCTTGAATACCTTGTGTTCCTGCACCTGTTGTACCTTGTCCACCTTGTACACCTTGTATACCGGTTCCACCTTGTACACCTTGTGTTCCTGGTGTTCCCGCACCTATAGTACCTTGTCCACCTTGTAAACCTTGAATACCTTGTATACCTGTTCCACCTTGTACACCTTGAGGTCCTGTTATACTTGTACCTACTGTACCTTGTCCACCTTGTAAACCTTGAATACCCTGTGTTCCATCACCTGTTAAACCTTGTCCACCTTGTAAACCTTGAATACCTTGTGTACCTATTCCACCTGTTGTACCTTGAACACCTTGTGTTCCTGTACCTGTTAAACCTTGAATACCTTGGCCACCTTGTACTCCTTGTATACCTGTTCCACCTTGTACACCTTGAGGTCCTGTTATACTTGTACCTACTGTACCTTGTCCACCTTGTAAACCTTGAATACCTTGTGTTCCTGTACCGGTAATACCTTGTACTCCTTGAAGTCCTATTGGACCTTGAATACCTGTTGTACCTTGTCCACCAGTTCCACCTTGAATACCTGTTCCACCTTGAATACCTTGTGTTCCTGCACCTGTTGTTCCTTGTGCACCTTGGACTCCTTGTCCACCTCCTCCACCAGCTCCTCCATAGGAACCTGTTACATATACAGTATTTGTAGAAGGATCTAATACTAAGACACTTCCATCATTTGTACTATCGTTACCATATAACCCAGTTAGTTCTAAAGAACCTGATAGTTTTAAAGATCCAGAGGTTACTAAAGAACCTGAAACTTTTATATCGTATGCATCTTGCCCCGTAAAGGCATTAACAGATTGTGATACATGACTAGCTTCAATGGTACCTCCTGTTGTAATACCGCTTAGAATTAGTTGTTTTGCCATTATTTAAAATTTTATTTTGTTATAAATATAATATTTTCTATTGTCTATCGATGTTTATCAAAATTGTTGTGTCAGTTGTTCTAGAAGTAGGTAGGGGGTTTGGAAGTTTACCTACAGCTACTAGATTTTTATCATTATCATATAAACCTACACAAGTAGCATATGGATCAAAATATGATGATGTGGCCCAATTATATATAGAACCATCACGACTAGATGAAATTATACTAGGATTTAATGTAAAATTAAATTCACTTTCTCCTATAGTACATTTATACTGAGTTTCATATAATCCAAATGAAGATGAAAATTTAACTTCAATATTTGAACCTGTTACAAAATTTAATATATCATTATTACCAACTGTTCTTCCTCCATAAAATCCAGAACCATATTCAGCATCACCATATACATCTCCTGCTATACCAATAGGAGTTGTTCTATTACCTCCTGTTAATATAATCATTCCATGTTGGTATATAACGTTACCAACATATACTTCTACATTATTAGTACTATTATATCTTATAAGTCTTCCTTCTCCATCATCTTTATAACTTCCACTATTTGTATTTATTATTATAGATTTAGGTTGTATATAATCTCCAAATAAATTTTTAGGTATTGATAATACTCCTATTTTAGGAGTTTTATTAACTAAGCCATATATAGCATCTCCGTAAGTTGCTGTTCCATATAATCCAGGTGCATTTTTTAAAAAAGTTGTATAAGATGCTGTTGGAAAATATTTATATGGGGATAAATCCGTTTGAGGATAATTATAATAACTAGGTTGATAAGTTTGAGAACTACTTAAAGGTGGAGAAACAGTACCATCTATATTAAAACTAGCAGTATTAACATTCGATGTATTACCATTACTACCTGATAAATAATTAGTATAATAAAGTTGTTTAATTGAATGGTATATGCTAGATTGAAATCTAACATCTATGTAACCCGTAGTAACGAGTTCTACAGTATTAGAACCTAAAAAACGATCAATCCCAACTTCAGAACCTGTTAATTCGGCACTACCAGAAAAAGTAAAGTTTTTATTTACTTCTAATGGAGAAATTATTATATCTTCTGAGTTAAATTGTTTAGTAGCAGCCATTCCATTTCTAAAAATCTAATTTGACTCTAATAAGAGCTTCTTTTGTAAAATCTTTTGATATTGGTCTTGATAATTTTGCCGCTGCTAATAATTCATTAGCATCATTATACATTCCTACACAAGTAGGAAATGTTTGAGGATTATTAATAAAATAATTGAAAATTACTTCACCAGTTGAACCTGATATGAAACTTGGGTTTTCAGAATAATTAAATTCTGAGTTTCTAGTTCTAACAAATACAAAATCAGATGTTATAGTTTCTTGAGAGTTTAATTCAAATATTTTACCATTAGTATTTCCTGATGATGCTGATATATGTCTAAATAATTTAGAATTATTATCACCATTAGTATTAGAAGTTAAAACTGTTCCTAAACCAATACCACATCCATCATTTAACCCACTTGTACCTGGGGTTGAAGAATCATCTAAAGCAGCACCATTTAATAATATAGTAGAAATGTCTGGTAAAAATAAACCGTAAGAACCACTAAATGAATATCCATTACCATTCCATGCCGTACCATCGGAACCACTAATTACTTGATAAGCTCTCATAGTACCAAAATACTCTGGTAAGGTAACTTCATTTGAATTATCTGTTAAAGTAATTGAGTTAATTTGAGGGTTACTACTTGATATTACTAAATTCATTGAACCAGGAAATAATTTTTCCTTATATCTTGCTCTTTCAACATTTAATGCATAAAAATAACTTCCTGTAAAGTTTATTCCAAAAGGAAAGTCTGCATTTTCATCCTCCAATACTAAAGTCCTATATTGACCATAAATTGTTCTAGAGGGTGATACACCAGGGACTGCTGTATCAAAATCTACTGAACCTCTTCCTGTTTCATCTCCAAATGCTATTGCAAACTGAATTTCAGAACCCTGTACTCCAGACCCTGTTTGGAAAACGTTTAAATAATAAGGACCTGATGTTCCTTCTTTTTGTACTGAAGATGTAAAGTAGGAATTTAGTGAAGGTTGAAAACCTGACCATACAGTTGATGTAACTGTATCTGCACTTACTACGAAATCTTCTGGATCGAATCTTTTAAAGCCCATATTGTATTATGTTAATCTGTTTTGTGTTATTGTTACTGGGATAGTTAATCTAGCCCCACTATCTAATCCTATTACTGTTAAAGTAGTTCTTAATTGAGTTTGTGAACCAAATAATGTATTAACTGTAGTTGCTGTTAAATTAATTTGTGTTCCTGTTACTGTTGCTGAAATATTAGTTCCAATAGTTTGAGTAGCAGTTGCATTTGCTGTTGCTGCGGCTGTTGTATTAATACCTTGGCCTTGAAATTGTGAGAACAAACGAACATCTCCAACTGTAGCTGAGTACCCACTAGATTCAAATGTTTGTTGAGCTCCTAAATAATTTAAAGTTTGAGGTGTAATTGCTAATTGTGCTCCTTGTTTCATATTGATTGAAGCATATCCTAAATCAAGTACTGGTAGTTTAGCTGTACCACGAGGTAAAGTAACTAACTTGTATTTCATCATTTGTTGTTCATCTGGAAATGCTTCTAATAGAGGCATATTTTCTATTGCTTCTCCATAATATGCAGAACCTGATGGGTGTGTTGGATTATATAATGTATAATCAATTTCATCATCTGCTAATGCAAATTGTGTGATTCTAAAAGAACCATCATTTTTAGCTAATAACTCTCTTCCCTTTTTGGTAAGAATAGCATCAACTGTTATTACTGAATTGTTTAAATATCCCATTGTGTTTTATATAAATTGTTATTATATGTTATAAATATATATTTTTTTAGTTATCTATTACTCCTTTACTAATTAATTCATTTATTATTACAGAAGCACTTGTTTCTACTTGAACAGATGGAAACTCGGGGAACATTATACCAGGAGAAGTAAATTCTGTTGGTATGTTGTCCTGTACTAAAGTTGTAGTTCTACCTATATCTAAAGGTGTTAATCTAATTAGACAATCATCATTAGGATTTATAGTGCTATTATCTAAAGTTAAACTATCATTTATAGAATATCCAGAACCAGCATTAGTTATTTCAATATACGAAATAATTCCTTCAGAATCACCCCCACTTCCACTTACTATTATAGTTGCTAAAGCACCTTCACCTGTTTGTGTACTAAATCCTGCACTTGATGATAAAGGAACATTAGTATATGAACCTACTGGTGAAGCAGTTGGTTGAGTTATAATCGAACCTAATAATTCCTGAGGGTTTCTAAGTAATTGACCATTAGGGGTTTGGGTTTCTTCAAATGAAGCTGATATCGTAGATAATGAATAAGGGTAAGGCATTTCTAAAAATACACTATTAGCATTAGGTACATATCTTCTAAGTAAAAAGAAATCTTTATTAAGTGCGCTAGCACCTCCATTAGTAGCATCACTACCAGGTAATGGTCTGTCTAGTTCAATTTTAACACGACCTATATCATCATCCATTACATTTTCTTGTGGAGCCCAAACTTTTACAATTTTGTAAGAATAATTTTCATTATTTCCAAATCTAATTTCATCATTTTCTTGAATAAATACACTTGATACTACTTCACCTATTTTTGAGGATTTTGGTTCTTGATTACCTGGGAATCCTATATAAGGACCTGGGTTGTAAGGTAATTCTCCTTGTGAAAAATCACCACCATACGCTTCATTTATTAATGAAGCTGACATATATAAATATTTAGTACTAGTATCTGTAGATGGAACTGCTGATGGTGGTAAATCATTTGCAAATACCCAATATGGAGCAGATGCTGTATTTTCATTTTCTAAAAGATGTGTTTTAGACCCAATTAATGATAATTTTGATGCAAAACTAGGTCCTGGGAATCCTACTGGGTTTATTGTATTTTTGTTATTATTTCCAGATAATATATCTGCTTCAACTTTCCATCGAATATAGCTATCTTTTTTATATATATTTTCTCCACTATTAGCATAGAATACCCATTCTAATCCTTGAATTGCTCCTCCATCTTCTACACCTTTACCTCCAAGTCCCCTTGAATTTAATATGGATTCAACAATTGCTTCATCAACTTGCATATTAAGTTTATTATCTCTATCTAATTTAAGTCCAGATGAAACTGAGTATGAAGTTGTTGATGTTGATTTTGACCAAAAACTACCACCAGACCTTCTAGTAACAACTGAAGATCCTACAAAATCTACTTTATCCACTACAGAACCAGCATCATAAGGTTGGTTTCCTTTCCAAACTCTTAATCTTATATCCGTAGCATTAAAAGGTATGTTTGTTGTTACACCGTCGTAAGTATATTCTAAACCTAATTTAGTGGTAAATTCTATATATTCTCTTCTTTTTGTTTTTCTTTTCCAATTTCCTTTTCTATGATAATCCGCTGAGTATATATAAGTTGTAGGTACTGCTTGGATAGTAGATAAATATTGTTGTTGTGATGTATCTTGACCTGAGGATCTAAAAGATTCACTGACAAAAGCAACAGCACCCTCAGGTTCTGTATTTAAAAGATAAGCTTTTTCAGCATAACTTCCTGTTGTATAATTAGAAGAAGGTTGAGAATAAAAACTAACACTTCTTCCTGTTTCTGCAGATGAAGTACCTTCTGCTACAAAACTATAATCTGTAAATCCAGTATCTGGGTTATCATATAGACTAATACGTCCAGATCCTGAAAGTGGTATACCTGATGAATATCCCCTACTACTAGTTTGGGAATATAAAACAGGAGCTAAATAAGTACCTACAGATATTATTTTATGTTCATCATTTATTTCTTCTAAAACTTGAGCATCAGCTTTAATATCTATAGCTAATTTAGTTGTTTTACCTACAGGGAATGTTTTTTCTACAATATCTTTTGCTACTCCTTGTAATGAAGGTGGTAATGCATTTGATTGACCATCTACTAAATATGACATATTTAATCTAGTAACATCATTTTTTATTGGATATGGATCCTTTATAGAACTAAAATATCCAAAATATGCATTTCTTAATTCTATTACAGGTAATTGTCCATAAGTTCCAAAATCCGTAGGTGACCAAACATTTAAAAATTTACTTTGTGCTTTTGAACCATCATATCTAATATCAGTCCAAGTATGTTGTGTATAATTAGAATCAGGAACTGTTGCTCTTTGAGCACTACCTGATAATATTTGAGCTTGATTAACTGGTATTAATGTACCTAACTGGTTAGTATAATCTACATCCATTAAGTAAGTACTTTGTCTTTGTAGATTAAAATTATTTATTAATGGTTGACAATTTATAGCTAAAGCAAATGGTAAAACACCATCAGAATAAAAGTTAGGTACAATAGTTGGTGTTAAAACTGGAACTGAATATTTACCATATCCTGGTGTTAATATTGCAGAGCTACCTCCATAAGCATCATCTCCATATATAGCTGAACCATAATCAGAAGGGTCATCTAATATACTACCGAATTTAGATTCTGAAGGGAATATACTCATACTATATTCTGTAATATCTAAGAATGAACCTAAGTTTTTATCCGCTTGAATAGCTATTCTAAAAGTATCATTATATTTAAAATTAGATATAAATGAACCACTAAGTTCTATATCCTGAATTGATTCACTATTAGGGACAATAAAATCACGAGAAAATACTGGTACCCCCAAACTATTAATATTATCAGCATTACCCTTATATATTTGTAATGAACCTGTAAATCTATATCCACTTTCAGGATCTTGAATAGAATTTGTAATAAATAATTGTGGGTAATTTAGATTTGTTCCTGGTTGGAAAAGTGTGTTTGGATAAACTCCTAAAATTGGTGTCAAATTTGGATAACTAGTACCTGTAATATATGTTTCTACAAAATACATACTTTCAGTTGTATTAATAGTAGGATATAAAGTATTACTTTCTTCTAAAGTAGATGAAATACTACCCCCAGAAGTTTGAGTTGGAGTTGTCCCACCATTTCTAACATTTACATATACAATTTCTTCATCACTTAATGTTTTAGATTTAAGACTATTTGTTAAAGCATCTGTATATTGGAAAGTGACAGCACCTGATCCAGTAACACTATATCTATCTTCAATATATGAACTTGTTCTATATATATTATTTATAGGGCTATCAGGAAAAGTTATTACTTGTTCTGGGTCTATATTAGCATTTTTAACATATAATGAAGATGTAATCAATTGTCTTGGATTATGTTGTGATCCTGTTACCCATAGTCTTTGTTGTAAGTTTCCATTTAATTGGTTAATGCTTCTTGCTAGTCCATAAAGTATTCTAGATCTTGATGAGTTACTTCCTTGTGATATAGAACCTAAATTTATAGTTGTTGGCTGAGAAGAAGGGGATGTGGTAGAAGAATTTCCTACTCCCTCAACAGCAGTTGCTCCCGATGTATTTCCACCACTTGTGCCACCAATATTTGATTGATAGTAAAGTTGGAAAGTAAAAGATGGAATAAAATATTCAAATGTTTGTCCATAACCCGTAAACCCAAGTTCATAAAATCTTTTACCTAAATTAGTAGGATCTGATGCTTGGGGTCCTACATTATTTTGTATATTACCTCTAGATTTATTTTCAGGGGTATTATTGATAGTAAAAGTTGATCTAGAACCAACAATTTCAGAAGGACCAGATAATATACTTCCTGCAAAGCTTTCTTCTCCTTGAAAGACAGTAACACTATTAGCTAATGGTATTGTAGGTTGACCTGGTTGTCCATCTATAGGAGTTGGGGTATGTTGTGTTGCTGTTACACTATATTCCATGTATACAACAGCACTTGAAGGTACACCACCAGCATCTGATATGTAATTTCTTAAACCAGCATAATCTATTTTAGCTTTTATTTTTCCATCACTAATAGAAGTAGTAAAGAAAGAATAATTTTCAATACTTGAAAAATTAGGGTTAGTATATCCTGGTGGTATAGGGCTACCAGTTCCCTCACGAGGATTAATGTTAGCGGCTTTTGCTCTAGGAGGGTTTGCTGCTACTCCTCCTACTGTAAACTCTGAAAAATCATAATCAAATGATGCGGTACCAGCTTGTGTTATTAAAGCATGACCAGAAGCATCATTAATAGTACTTGGTAAAAATTCTATAGGGGTTAGATCTGTAAATTGGTTACCAACTCCTACTGCGTTACCAGCACTAAATTCTTTAATCATCCATTGATTTCCAGAATCAGCAAATATTACGCCACTACCATTTAATACCGTACTAGCATTTGATACTGTAATAGTATTGTTAATATCATTAGCATTAAATAATGTAAAACTATTAGCATTATTAAATGTATTAGTTCTATTAAGATAACTATCTCCATCATTAGTAGTTAATGATATATACATTCGTGTAGCTAAGTTAATACTACTATTATTGAAAGCAATTTCTTTAAAGTTACTATTACCAAAAGTAGTATCAGTAGAAAATGTATATGGTAGTCTAAAAGGATGTATTTGATCCCCAAAAGCAGCATTTGATATATTAGTATTAAAAAATGAAGAATCTAAATTTATTGAAATTGGAGGTAATCTAAAGCTACCTGTTGTTCTAGATTCAGATGGATCATAAGGATTTATTCCTATTGTTGTTACTCCTAAGTTTGAAGTTACAGAACTACCAGAATGATAAATTCCTACACTTGAAATATCATCAATTACAGTATTACCACCAGATGAACTATATGCTATAGAAGCAGATAATATCCAAGGTACATTTGGTGTTCTTGGGATTGTATATACACCCCAATCATATGCTTCTTGGTTACCTAATATTCCTGTTGTTAAATAATCAATTGATCCAGTATCAAAAAAACCTAAAGCATCATTATATACATTATTGTAATATCTTATAGCTTGCAATTGTACATTTGTAAGTGCGTGGAAAAAGTTTTGTGAATTTGGATCAAACCCAGCAACACTAGGGTTAGCTGATGAGGATACATCACCTGAAACTCTTAAACTCCAGTTTTCTGTGCCTCCATTTGAAGATGATACAAACCTATAATCACCTCTTTGTGTATCTACATTTAATAAAGCTGAATTAGGGTTAATTGTTACTCCTTCAATAAAATATTTTTTAAACCCTTCAGGGAATATAAATTGTACAAATTCTACCCCTAATAAATAATCTCTTACTTCATTTCCATAATAATCTCTAGCTGCTAATTTAATTTTAGTAGCTTCATATTCTTGGGTTGATGGATTTCTTTGTGTAAATATCCAAACATAACCAGGTAAGGGTTCATTCCTATTATCTTGCCAAAATTCTAAAGTAGTAGTACCATAAAATATATCTGAAGTAGAATCAGAAAAGAATAGTGGATAATAATTAAGAGGAGCATCTGGGGATTTATGATATGGTATACAATCAGGACTTAAAGACTGAGTTGTTGCGATAAATTCTGACCCACTAAATTCTCCATTATAAAATTCATCTTGATTAAATATAATTTTTACTTCTCTACCTAATCTTCCTTCTAATGATTCAGAAAAACTTTGAGTTAAACTATAAATGTTAGATAAACCATAAGCCGAAGCAGATGGTGATGTATTTAATCCTGCATATTGTTGTAGTGATCCTCCGGTTCCACCACTAAATCTATATATAGACGAACCACTAACAAATTCATATGCCCCTGTATCACCTGAACCTGTACTATAATCTCTTACTTGAGGTTTTAATGTACCTGAGTATGCTGAATTTATCCATGATACTTGAGGGGGTCTTACTCTATTTCTTTCTAATAAATGTTGTTTTATTACTACTCCGGATGTTAAACTTGTATTAGCAGGTGTAAAATCTTTAATCATTTTAAATAATGAATTATCAAAAAATTTCATTAACCTAATAAAATCATTAAGGTCATAACCACTTATATATTTTTCAAAATAAGCATCTCTTAAAGTATCTAAATTAGGATAGTTATATCCTGATTCTGATATTTGTCTTGGGTCACCAATATAGTCTCCTAAGTTAAAATAACCCATTTGAGAATTAATATCATCATTAATTTGATCTTGTGGAGAAAAAGCTACCTCCATATAATCTACATTAGGTGTATAGCTTGCACTTTCAAAAGAAAGCTGTTGAAGTGATCTTATTCCAGATAAAGTATTACCCTCGGGCATTATTAACTCATTTGTAGTTATTTTATCTGTTACTCTATTTTTAATTCCACCTAATACTTGGTCTTGGTGGATATATTCTCTATTTATTGAAAAATTACCATAATTAATATAAAAATCACTATTATTAATAAATGAAGAAGTCATAAAAGGTGCAGATCCTGTTATTTTAGGATGAACCGATATTCTACTTCCAGTATTTAAAAGAGTACCTAAATCTGCTCTAAATATTAATTCATTAGGAGCACTATTTACCCCATTTCCTTCAAATGAAAATGGATTCATTGTATAATCATAAAATACATTTGGTAATATTTCTGTGTTATAATATCTTAATTCTTGTAAAGAACCAGAAAATAAGGTATATGATTTACCTCCTACAGTTAAATTACTACTCCCCTTAGGGATAAATGCTTTTTCGGCATTAAAATAATAATTACTATCGAAACCAGTAATTATACTTGATCCCGTAAATCCTAAATTTTTATTAATTTGATTAGCTGCATATAATGAAGCTGTATTATCAGTATTTACTGTAGTTTGTACTGACCACCAATCTCCATCAAAGAAAGGTAAATATAAACTAGCAGATATATTTTCGTTTGAATTAACATCAGGTATAAATTTTAAAGTACCAAATTTATTTTTAGGATCTGGGATACTACCTGAATATGAACCACTAGCAAGACCACTTCCGGTGTACTCTAATACTAGAGCACTCACTGAATTTTCTAGATGGTATATAGATTGTGAAACACTAGCATCTAGTGGAATTCCTGGGGCCTTAAATCTTAATTGTACTGTCTTTGGAGAATCATACCCATTGCCTAAATTAACATTAGGATCAAATGAAGATGAAATAAAATACGTTCCTTCAGTATCAAATTTATAATTAAATACTCTCTGTTGTAAATCCCAATCTTGAGAATTATTTCTATCTTTACCCCCGAATTCATTTATTCTTAAAATAGTATCTGGGATACCATAAGAAGTGATTAAAGCCCTTAAACCAGGTACAGTACCTTTAGTTTTAATTAAATATGGTAAATTATGGTATAAACGCTTATATAAACGCTTATTAGCATCATCTAATGGCATTATATCATTAGATGCCGATATTTGAGTATTTATGTATTCATACCCCGTAGGTGTATTAATTTCACCACCAATTGACCCCGTCATATTAATAAAAGGAAATGCACTACCTGAAGGTGTAATTCCTAAAAAAGCAGTATATAAATCATCAGTATTAAAATTATTTGAATATAATTTTATACCAAAATCTTTAATAGCATCCGCTACTAAATCCTTAGAAATACCATAATTTAAACGGTTATCAGCATTATATTTATTACTTAGATCTTTAGTGTACACCCAAGTATTATCATATTGTTGAGCAACCATATCAACAAACAACATATACTGATTATTGTTGGTATCATCTCTTAAATATTCAGGAATAGCATAATACAAATAATCTTGGTTATTGGTATCGTAATTAGAAGCCGATAATAATTGTCCTCCATAATTTATGCTTTCTTCATCTTCACTCCCTAACCAATTTATAGCTTCTGTACTATTCGATGGGTATAATTCATAAGGGGGAAATGAACTAGATTTAGGCCAGGAATATTTAGATCCACTATTGTAATAAAGAAAATAATCATAACCGTCAAAATTATTAATAATTTCAATTATTTTATTTTCATATATTTTTTTAGATCTTTTATAAGAAACAGTATTTTGAGTATCACTTGTTATATTATTCGATAAAAGAGTTATAGAATTAGTATAATCTTCTATTAAATTTAATTTATAAGAAAAATTCTTTAATCTTGTTGTTGCTGAGCTAAAATTTATAAAATCTGAGTATCTTTCATAATCTACATTAATAGATATCTCTTGTTTATTTAAAAGAGTTTGTAATTGTCTCGCAGAACTAGTAACATTACTTTTAGTTAATTCATTATTATTATAAAGTTGTCCTGATTCTCCCGTTTGTTGGGTTATATTTAAATTAAAGTTAGGACCCTTAATATAATCTTGACTAATACCACTAAAAGGTGTAAAAGGAAATTTTACTTGATACATTTGAGGAGTGGAAACTTCCTCTACTACCCATAAAGTAGATTTTATATCAAAAGTAGATGGTAAGGGTTCATATAATTTTATTAAAATAGTGGGATCATCTGAATCCTCATCTTCTATTTTAATATTATTGGCTATAATAGTTTGATTCTGTCCAAAATTTAAATAAAAATCAACAAAATACCCAGCTTCTTCTCTATAATTTATAAATTCTCTAACTGTATTAATTATATCAGCATTAAGAATAGTATTACTATCTAATCTAATTTCAGTTCTATCAGAAGATATATCTGTTATATAATAATTTAAATTGATGTTAGAACCTAACCTATATCTATAAAAAGAATAAAGTATACTATATATAGAATTATCATACCCTAAATTTTTTAAGTCTAATTCAGGTGTTAAAACTATATCTCCTTTAAGAACATCATAACTAGTTAGTTTTAAAGTTTCATTTAAAGGATATATTAAAATATTATTTTCATCATATACATAAAATTCAATATAGTCCGTTTCTTCATTAAATACCGTATCTAAATCTGATGATGCAATTAGTTCTTGATCACTAGAAATATATTCTTGGTATTCAAAATTATCAGGGTTTAATGCTTGTATAATTATTTTATCTTCTTCCATACTTTATTTAAAAATATCCTATTCCTGTAACGTTACTAGTATCTTCTTGTAATTCTTTTGGTGCTAAATCCCCTATATCCTGGGATAGTTGTTCAGCTGATGTAGCTAAAGTAGATTGAGCTCCTTCTAATTCTGATTGTAATTTAGATAATTTATCCTGCAATTCCGGAGATGCACTACCTGATATAGATATTTTTAAATTTTCCATTTGTAATGTAAGATTATCAGATCTAAGGCTAGCAATTTCTGCTCTTAATGCTTCTATTTCTAAACTATTATCTTCAAAATTTATATATTCACCACTTGTTTTAACTAAATATTCATGAGAATTTACTTCTCCATTAGGGGGAATGTCATAAAAAAGTTCATTATATTGATTAAAAAATTCTTCTACAGAAGGTTGAACTAATAAATCCTCTCCTATAGAAGTAACCCCCAATTCACTAAAACTAGTATCTATAGTTTTTACATATTGGGCTTTACTAAAAACTTCTTTTGTTAAATCAATTCTTTGTTTTGCCATTATTAATTAATCACTTTAAAGTAATAATCTTCATCTTTAACTATTATACTACCATTAATTGTAGTTTTAACTAATATTTTATAATATCTTTCAGGTTGTAAACCATTCATATATACATCAAAATAATTACTAGTATTGTCACAACTTATTTGTGTAAAATTACTATCAAAATCTACAATAAACTCATTAGTATCCAAATCTTGAATAGCATAATAAGATGCTGTTGGTAAAGCATAATTAGTAGTGTATACAGATGCTGTTTGGAATGTACGAACTGGGAATTCAGGACGCACGTTTAATCTAAATCTATTAAAACTTTGAGAGTAAAAAATCCCGGGGTTTTGGTCTACTCCTACAAATAAATCAGTTGTTGTTATTTCATTTAAAGTTGTATCATATGAATAATCATCCCATTTTAATTCTAAAACAGGAGGGTATATTGTATTTGTATCTACAGAATAATATTTTAATATAGGTTGTATTGATCTATTTGCTGTAAATTCAATACTATCATCCCATTTTAATATAAACCCTTGGTTTTCATATTGTAAATATGTTCCTGGGGCTATATTTTTACTACTTGAGTACCATAATTTTATTGTATCTGTAACTCCAATATTTAAATCCTTAGTGGATCTTACATTAAAAGTTTGTGAACCCACAAGTGAAGTTATACTATCATTATTTGAACCTGTTAACCATGTTCCTCCACCACTATTACCTGATGTGTAAGAACTAGTGGTAAATGGTAAAATATCGTCTACTGCCCATTTTTTAGATCCAGAATAAGTCTGGAATACCCAACTTGTGCCATCAACTGTTTGGGGAGAATCTAAATATTGTCCAGTACCATTGACCCAAGATCCAGATATAGGATAAACATATAATGTTGAGTTTTGGGTAATACCTTCTGCTACCGATATAGAGGTTTTTAAACTACTAGACCAGTTTGAAGAAGATATTTTAGTATCAAAAACACTATCTATTTCTGCTTGATCAAATTGAATTAAACTTCTAGCTACTCTTGGGGTAGGAGTTAAAGTAATAGGATACTCACTATTTATTTCTAATAAGGAATCTAAACCTGTATTCATAGCGGGGTAGCCAGAATATATAGTTGCATCTTTGATTGGGAATAATTTATATACTGCCATAATTATAAGTTTACTACTTGTCCTTTTATATCTATATTAGGAAATTTAACTTCAAATATCATAGGATCTATTGAAGGATAAATTACTTTATTTTGTGTTGCTCCATCTATATCATACGCATATGAAGAATATCCTTGAGATATATCGTTTTTATTTGTTATTGTTATATTTTTAACAGTTTGTACTCCACTAACACTATCTAATGCTATTTCTAATTGAGATAAAATAATTGGTTGGTTTATTTGTCTATTAGTAGTATTTAAAAAATTATTTATTATACTAATACAAGTTCTTAATATTTGATTATTATTAACTTCTGGGATAGTAATTATTTGAAATTCAACTCCTAGGTTTATTATAAAAGCATCTTTTATATTAATACTATCTCCTATCATTCTATAATGACTTAAATATGTTTTTATATTTTGTTTTAAACTCGGAGAAGTTAATGCTAAAGTACCATTATTATTTTGACCTAAAACATATAAATCTAAAGTAGCATCTTCTTCATTAGATAAAGGTTTTTGAGCATATGCCTTAGTTACTATACCATATTTTCCAGGCATACTTAAAGTTCTAATTAAATAATCATCAGCAGTAACTGCTCTTAATTGAGTATTAGAATTAGATAATATGTTTTCTCTTAATTCAGTTATTGTATCTCCACCTCTACCCCCAGATGCAGCATTAGGGTTATTTACAGCTATAGAATTTACTACATAGTCTGCTGTATTAGAATTTAGGTTAGTTTTTTGGAATTTAATGTCTGCTGTACTTAAAAATGTTAATGAATTTGCAGGTACATTAGAAACTACACCACCACCCGATAGATACTGTACTGTAATTGTTGTTTCAGAAGGGGCTATACCATAAGTATTAGTAAAAATAAAATTAGTTGGGCTATAAGCTGTAGTTAATTTTTCTTTTTTAAAGGTTAAACCTAACCCAACATTATCTGGGTTTGGTATTATTAATTCAGCTGTATCATTTGGGTTACCAGACCCAAATTGTATTTGGGTTTGTGTTGGATTTAAAACTCTAGATGTAAATCTAAATGGAGTTTGTCTTGTTTGTAATATATAAGGAACATTTCCCTCGTTTTGAAAATTATTAGGATCGTTTATATTTGTATTTTTAGTTTCTTCAAATACTAATTCTTGTGCTAAATAATTAACTTCTGAGTATTTATTGCCCTCACCATCAAATACATCTATAATACCACCCATTTGGTTGTCGTTTACAATTATTGAAGGAAATGCTTGATAAGCTCCTATATTAGCTTCAACAGATCTAACTTCACCAGATAAAGCATTTCTTTGTTTTTTTAGTAAATAATATGAAGGTTCACCTGATGTTATTTGGGCTATAGAAATTTCAGTTGGGTCTGTTGAACTAGAAACAGTAAAATCAACGGCGTCTTCAATAGTAAAAGTAATCCCTCTATCAGAATTTACACTGGTGTTTTCAGGTACTAAAAGGGCATAGTCATAATCAGGGACATATTCATTTCCTATTTGTTTAGAAGGAATTTGTTGATAAAATTCAATAACAGTTGTTGCTAACCCTGTTAATTTAGGTTTATAACCAAACATATACGCCATTTCATATAAATTATTATTTTGGTTAGCAAATTGTAAATATGTTTCTTGTATTTGTGAATCTAAATAAAAAGATAATACATCACCTACATAAGCAGCTTGCTCCATAAACATCATACCAGTGGATGTAGCATCAAAATCTGTGTAGGTATTAGGAAAATAAGTTTGAGTGAAATTAATTAATTCACTTCTTAAGCTTGTAAATCCTCTATTTGTATAGGATATATTTCTATTTATATTTGGGTTTTGATATGTAGCCATTAAGTAAAGTTTAATTCTAATTCATCATTAATGTTAGTATTTGGAATGCTATAATTTATTTTAACAGTAATAGCATTTTTATCCTGGTTTTGGAGTATTACTACTTCTTCTAATAATACGTTTGGAAAATTATTTAATATTTTTTCTTGAATATCTTGTTTTAGATAATCTAAATTTTCTGTTTCTATTTTAGTAAAAATAAAAGATCTTAAACCTCCTCCAAAGGTAGGATTTGCAGGTCTTTCTCCAGGGTTTGTTAATAAAAAATTAATTAAATTAACTTTAATAGCATCTCTAGTTTGAAAATTAGGAGTAAATACCGCCTCTCCATCTATAGGAAGGTTAAAACCTATAGCTGTACCTGGTGCTAGATCATTTGGGTATATTTGTCCTACTAAATATGCCATATTTTATTTTTTCATTAACCCCATTATTTGATCCATACTTACACTTCCTTCTGGAAGTTTACCATTTGGGGATGTTGTATCCATTCCCGGTGTTACACCCATAGGAATATTAGAGGTTGTTGCATTAATTGTTCCATTTGCTCCTGGCATCATTGATCCTAATACATTTTGGATATTTTCTCGCATAGCCATTCTACTATCTTCAGGCATTGGAGTTTGCATTACAGGATTCATGGGGTTAGGTGTTCCTATACCCGTTGATGGAGGTGCTGTTTTAGTTTCGATAACTGTGTGTTTAGGTGAACGTACTGCTTCCATAAGAATATCTTTCATTTCTTCTTGGATTGCTTCTTTTACGGCTTCCTTTACGATTGTTTTTAGTTGACTTAGTTTCATACGTATATGATTTATTATAAATATTAAATTAGAATGCTTTTAAATTATTTGATTTAATGTAGAATGCAAGTTCATTAATTAGAACTTGATCTGTAGCGCTAAATGATTGTTCTCCTCTAAGTTGAATAACTCCATCTGAGTTTTTAGCTATTGCTTGTCTTGGAGTAATTGATCCAACTACATTTTTTCCTTCTATTACTGTGATTTCAAATCCATTTACTTTACCTATATTTAAACCTTGTTCTTCATTTTCAGAATCGAGGTTTCTTATTTCTTCTCTTAACTCTACAAGAGTAATTTCACCACTATCTATTTGATCTTGTGCACATTTACTAATTCCTTCATCTATAGCCTTAAGTAAAATTCTACAAATTATTAATCCTGCTATAAGAAAACCCATTGATATTAAAAGTTGTTTATTAAGTTTTTTATTTTGTTTTTCTAGATCCTCTAATAAATCATCTATTCTTTGTAAAGCAGCAATAACATTATAAGTTATGGAGCTAGCTAAACCACCAAAATCTTTAGCTGGTGGTGTACCTATAGACATTGGAAAAGCTAAACCATCAAGGCTACCACGTACTGAAAGTAGAGCTTGGGAAATTATTATAAATAATGCTGCTAAACCTGTATTTACTATGATAGCAGTATATACTTGGTTTATTTGTCTTATAATTTTATTTCTTTTTTCAATAGCTTCTTTTAATTTTTCTGGGGAAGGACAAACTGCATCATTTAATTGTGAAGGTTTAGTAATTGCAAAATATAATAAAATACTAATTATTACAGGAATTAATTTTTGTGTAAGTAAATTAACAACATTTTGTACACTTTTTTTTCTAGCTATTAATATTTTTTCTACTATTTCTAAACCTATACTGCTAAGTCTTTGACCTACAGCATATATAGTATTATTAATTTCATCTTTAGCTTTTTGTGCCGCAACATCAATATTAAACATTCCTTTAGTTCGAATGTCTCTTTTAATTGATTTATCTAAATTTATTATAGCAGTTGAAGCAGGTATATAACCACTTTTAGTAAAAGATAAACCTAAATCCAATATTGAAGTTAATTCTCTTTTTTCACTTGTGTTACTTTCATCTTCAACTCCTACCACTAAAACTTTAACCTTTACACTATAATACCCTTCTTTATCTGTTGTAGGGTTTTTTGTAACCATTAAGGGGTTAACAGGAGCATATAATCTAAAGTCTGTAGCTAATTTAATATCAGTATTTAGGGCAGAAAGTTCAGGTGGTGTTTTTATCCCAGCTTTTACTTCGACATTACTTCCTGGTATTTGTGCAGAGTCTATTCCTGCTTTAATTTTTACTCCCCTAAGTGGTTTTGCTGTTTGGGAATCATAAATTCTTCCACTAACTGTATAGGTTTCAAAACGAGGAATATTCTTTTGTTTAAGAATTTTAATTTTTTGCTTAATTTCTGCAATTTTAGCTTTTACTGTTTTTTTAGCTTCATTTATTGCCTTTTTAGAAACATCTTTAGCTTCTTCCCCTAATCCTTTAGGTGTTGAATCTGCTAAGTCCTTAGCTTTTTTTAAATCACCCATTAACCCAGACAATACTTTTGAAAATTCTTTACCACCAATATCACCTAATATTTTTGCAAATTTAGGTTCTTGGAGAAGTTGTTTTCCTAAGTCTTCGAGAAAAGATAAGTCCATTTATATACTTTTTACGGATTTAGATAAATATTGAGATAACTGACTTTTCATATTATCGGCTTGAATTTTTAAATTAGATGCTGTTGCAGATGTAGGACCTAAAAAAGGTTCTGTTGTTAATGAATCACATAGTAAAGAAATTGCAAAAAGTAAATTATTAAAACCCTCCATAAATTTATCTCCTAATATAATAGACTCACTAGCATCTTTTTCCCCTAATCTTACTTCCTTACCTTGAAGAATAATATTATTATTTCTAGAAAATAATCCTATATCTTTTACTGCATTAATAGATACATTTTGGTTAGAAGTTAAAAATATACTATCAGTAGATGAATTTAAAACTAATCTTCCTGAATTTAATATTATTTGATTTGAATTATATTCCCTTAAAGATGTTGGGTTATTATTTAATGATGGAAAATCAGAAAATTCAGTTTTTATGGGTATAGCTTGATTTGATGTTAAATAAATAGAAGATAAATCTTTATTTATATTTTCTATTATAGGTTCAAATCCTTCAGGTGATGTATCTGATGGTTGGCCATTTCTTATAATTGTAATAGGATTGCCATTTTCACCTGAATTAGACCAATTATTTTGATAAAAAGTACTATCACTTTTTGCTGTATTACCTAAACGAATTGAATTACCAAATCTTCCCTCCATAATTACATCACCCATAAAGGGTAATAAAGGATGAATATTACCTTTTTCTACAAAGGTACCACCAGTAGGTGGATTTAAGTTTAGTTCAAATTCCTTTGTTTGTGTATTCTTAGATACTCCAATCTCGTTTTGGATATAATCTGTATCATTTTCTGGTTCTATTTCTCCCTCTGTTAAGAGAGGAGTAGGTACAGCATTATGGTGAGGGTGATTCCAACAACTTGTAGGAGAAATATAATAATATTTAGTAGATTTATTTAAACGTCCACTTTGAGTATTATCTGGTAGTGAGAATATTAATAATATTTCATTTACTACTGGGTAGTTTGTTAAATGGGGAAATAAAGGGGTTGCAAAACTTACTGTTCCACTCGAATTGGGTTCATTTACATTTTCAAATTCAACAGTTCCTATACCCGCCCACTGTCCATATAGTTGAAAATTAGGGCTAGTATCACTTATAATAATATTTGTTACTCTACCACTTATAACTTTTCCATCAACTTCACTTAATAAAGTCGATATAGCATTATTATCATTACCTTTAGATATGCTGTTATTTAAACCAGTAAAACCATAATTAGTTGCCATCTTTTGTTTCCTCGAAGTTTTCGTTGAGTTTATCTAACTCTTTCATTAATTCTGCTTTTTCTTCTTCCGTTATACCCATGGTATCTTCACTAGAACTATTATTAAGCGCACGCTGTACTATAGTAGCCATTTTAATTAATTGTTCATCGTTACGAACGCCAATATCCATATATTCTTTTATAAGAGGTACAATTAAAGTTGCATCACCAATATCGTTTATTAAAGGTTTTAATTCAGATATTAAACCTGATATTTGTTTTTCTTTTTTCTTTTGATTGTTGTATATCTCTTCTAAGATATTAGAGAATTTCTTCTTCCCGAATACAACACTATCTAATGATCCCATAATATTTTGGTTATAAATATTAAGATAAAAGGAGGTTAGAATCTAGTATAACCATTTTCTAAATAAAATAAATATTGCTGTTTAAATATATCATGTAGTTTATCAGCAATTTTAGTTATCTTTGGTGTTTTTACATCAACCATTTCTCTTATGTAAATGTAAAGTGCCTTTTTATTAAATACTTCTAATGTTTCTCGTTTTCTAAACAATTCTAAAATGGCATCTGCTATCTGTGCATCATTCTTTTTAGGGAATAGACTAAATATATTTTCGGATACATAACTTACATATATATCTACATATTTATCTAAATCACTTTTAATTCTGTCATCACCCATACTGTAAATATGAGATGATCCTTCTTTAGATAATTCTTCAACTCCTACATTATTAATTTTCTTTTTATAATTTTTAGTATTATATAATATTAACCAACGTTTAACTATAGTACCGAAATAAGAATATGCTTTGGCCCCTCTAGTTGGATCAAATAAATGCATTTTAGATAATAAAAATGTAATTATCTCATGTTGTAAATGTTCTAAATCAGTTACTTCAGTATGATAAAATTTAAAAGTATGAATTATATTCTGAGTGAGTTTGAAAAAAGGGTAATGAATATGAGTTTCATATATCTTACTTCTAATTTCTGAGTCAGGTTGATTGTTATATTTAACAATATAGTCTTCTGTTTCCTGAGTAAAGTAGTTTTTACTCTTAGGTCTTCTCTTTTTTGGAGCCATTACTTAGATTTAAATGCCGAAAGGTTGTTCTGTAAAATTTTAATTTCTTCAAAAAACCAACCTATTTCGTCATCACTTTTAAAAGATCCTTTTATGTCTATTTGACTTAAACGCTGAGAAGCTTTTTCTATTTGAGATGATATATTTTCAATAAAAATATCTTGGGAAACAATAATATCTTCTGCTTTTTCATTTTTCCTTAAAAGATTAAAAGTCGTATATCCTAAGATAACGACTAATAAACTTAAAATTCCTATTGTTACTGCTAATATCATAAATTATCCAACATATTTTTTAATCCTGGGCTTGATAGCGTATTTAATGCTTTAGTTTTGGATGATTTTATGTTGCTGTTTAATGTATAATTCTTTTTTGGCGTATCCACGCTATTTTGAGAAAACTTTGGTAACCATTCAATTTCAAATTCAATACGTGCCGCCATCATGTCAGCTTGATGCAAAATAAATGGTAAAGATGTGCGAGGTTTTGTTTCTGGCATAAAGGATTTTAAGTATTTTTCATTGGCAGAATCATATAAACCATCATGTGTCTGGATAGCTAACATTTCATTAAATGTATATTTGATGTCATGTGATTGTAGTAAAAATAACCCTCTATCTGGTACAGCAGAAAATGCAATTTTCTTATTATGCATATACTCTTCACCTAATTTATCTCTTCTCCATTGATCAGTCTGAGGGATATAGGATTCATGTTCTTCATCTCCCATTTTACCTAAATCATGGTTAATTGCTGAAAATACTAATTCTTCTTGTGTAAATGTAGTCATATCACAACCAAAACCTTCCCATACAGCAGACATTGATAATGCTGCTTTAACCACTCGGTTAACATGATCAACATACCCACCTGGGAATGCTGAATGGTATTCTTTCTTATGTGATGCTGGCATTAGGATAATACGGTCTTCATACTTTTGATAGAAATCAAGTAATTTTTGTTTACGATCCCCAGTAATATATGTTTCAATATTAGTATTAAATTCGATCCAATTTGCTTGAATTTGTTCTGCTGATAATTTCATAACCTTAATTTTATTTATTTTAATTTATTTAATTCTGATGGTGACATTGGTTCTCTTTCAACCATATCTTTTAAATCCTCTACTAAACCTTGTGCTTTACCAATATTAACCTTATAGGTTTCAATTGGTGACTGACGATTTACAATTTGAAGAAGTGTGGTTAGAGTTGCTTCTAATGTTTCTAATTTTTTAAATGCTAAATTTCTATTTCTCATGACTTATTTATTATACGTGGATACGGGGTATACCTTATACCTTTTATTACCTTTATTTCCATTCCCTTTTTATTCCTTATTTCCTAAACCTGTAATAACAATGTACGAGAGGAATTTTGGGGAGCCTAGTTATCTTTTACTTTCTTTTAAGATTTTTTGAAATTTATGTATATGTGCACATTTTTCATATTCTTCTACCTCTTCAAAATATAAAAGAGCACTTTCTAGAGCTTCAGATAATATTTTATTATCAAAATCTAAAACAGTAAATGTAACATCTCTATCTAATGGATTTATTTGATTAAGGTAATAAAAAGCTCTATTAAATACTACATATTCAGACGCCTCTCTAGTAGACTCTACATTATAAGCAGGTTCTTCTTTTTTTAAAAATTTTTCTAGTTTAGTATGAAATACAAAATGGTTTACTATTAATTTAGTAAACATACCTAATTTATGGTAAGAGCTATTCTTAAAAGCCTTTAAAGAATTTTTTTGGTTTTCTACCTGTTCTTTAGCCTCTGGAGAGTCATTAAATAAATCAAAAATCCTATTTTTATTCACTCCCTTGTAATTTTAAATGTTTATATGCTTCTTTTGAGGCTTCATCAAAACTTAAATCTTGATTTTCACTAATAGATGAAGTTAGAACTTGCCATTCTTTAAAAAAACCTTTACGATGAGCTTTAAATCCATATTTTTCAACAGTTTTAGAATTAAAGTCTTTCATATTTTTATTATAAATATTTAATCTTCTAATCCTTCTAATTCTAATTCAATATCTTTTTGTATTTTCTTTAATATATTGTATTCTTTAACCACATCCATTTTATTAGGATTTTCGGGGTGGTACCTCCATACCTCATCTATTACTGTTGAGGTTGCTACTAAATCAGCAATTAATTCTGATTTTTGGTTATCTTTAATTTGTTGTGGTGTTAATTTTAATTCTTTCATTTTATTTAAATTTATTACCTATTAATATAATATTATCTTTTGCTTCTTCCAAACTAATATGGAAAAATTCTTTCCTATTATTAACTCTAAAAGTTTTTAATTTATTATGAGTCATTCTCTCTACTAATTCCCCATTAAAACATTTATAAGCCCATTCTACTTTATAAGGTGTAGGAACACCAGTAGCAGATGATATTTGAGCTGCCCTTACTTCAGGTTCCAATTTAGTATACCCTATTTTTAAGTATTCTTTAGGTAATGAGGGATTTGATAATATATAAACCCATTGATCACCTTTACCTTGATCAGCATAAAGCCCATACTTTTTATCCGTATAATACGTTATATCTTCCCATCCATCTCCCCTATCACTGGGGGTTAATGTGAAATATTTAGCGTATTCTAAATCAGTATTTCCATAATTTTCACGAAGGGGGATAAACCCCTTCGCTACTTCCTTTGTTATCCTTTTCATTATGCTATTAATTCTAATGCTTTACTAAACATTTTTTTATTTACGTCCTGATCTTGTTTAAAATTCTTAATAATTCGAGCTTGACGAACTTTTCCACCTTGGGTTTTATACTCAAAATTACCCTCAATAATATTCTCCTGTACCCTATTAAATACTTCCCAAAGCATATTACCTTCATCTTTTTTACGTTGAACATTTAAAACGTCTTCAATTGCTTGCTTATCGTAAGTATTGTTAGTACCTTCTACTCTAATATCTAGAAATGATTTAGCAAGATTGAACATTTGCTCTTCTTGCAATTCAACTTCTTTCATCTTATTCATTGCTTCTACTGTTAAAGGTAATTTTTCAACCATACCTCTAATTAGTACTTGCAAATCTTCAAATGTATAACCCATATGACGCATTTTTAAATCTGCAAATTCATCTGTAGCTATAACTAAACCATTCTCACAGATCATTCTAAATAATCCTGCTGTAAATTGGAAAGCATTCTTACCATCATGAGAATTAGTAATTAATATTTGAGGAAAAACTGTATCTCCATCTTCACCATTAATAACAACATCATCATTTCTAAATACAACTAAATGCTTTTGAACACCTCTTGTATCTTCAGTTCTTGCTTTAACTTCTTTAGCATCAACTGGCTTCCAACCCATTAATTCCATATCATCAATAACTCTCTCAGTTGGAATATGGGTGTATTTTTCTGAAACTTCATTTGAAGGTTTCATTGTGAAGATACTTGGAGCGATTTCACTTAACTCTTTCTTGCTTAAAAACTTACTACTTTCTAAATTTAACATATGACCTTTATTTAATTAATTATTTATTTATACCTAAATATACGAAAGGTAGCCTGGGGAGCCAAGCTTCCCGTGCATTACCTTCAATTATTTTTTAAACAATAAACTTGGTGAAACTCTCATTTGTGCTCCTACTCTACCATTACCTGGATTAAGCTTTTCAACTCCAATATTTTTAGAATTAATTTTGTAAATTCTAAATTGATCTTTAGGATTAACTTTTTTATGATCAATACCAACAATATCTCCAATTTGGAAATCATCTTTAGTTGCTTTTACAATCTTTTCTCCTTTTCGAGCTGTCATTTTAGATCTTAACTCACTTCCATCAAAACTGATAGTACCTAATGAGATATTACAACCATACTGCTCTTCTAAT
>Ga0209534_10000468_pt1 | contig 46701 bp, 41 predicted proteins | sample COG_07_FD_184751 | JGI IMG/M metagenome (GOLD analysis project Ga0209534, IMG submission 184751) | Pelagic Microbial community sample from North Sea - COGITO 998_met_07 (SPAdes) (version 2) | ecosystem: Environmental > Aquatic > Marine > Neritic zone/Coastal water | place: Helgoland, sampling...
AATTTAGTCCTTCATAAAAAAGTCCCCAGCAACTTTCTGAAAACTCAAAAGCAACAGTATCACAACTTCCTGTGAGTTCCATAGCCATGTTTTTGTGGTATTCTACAAATCCTCCCAAAATAGAAAAGGTAAGGATGTCTAAATCACCATCATTATCAATGTCAGCAATAGCAGGAATATCAATTGGGCTGATGTAAATATTTAGGTTGTTGGATCCGTAATTTGACAAAACCAGAGAGGTGACTAAGCTAAAACTTAGGCTTGTGGTTGAGGTGTTTTTATAAATTGCCATTCCTCCTGATGAGTAGGTGTAGATGTCATTTTTTCCATCACAGTTGTAATCTTCTAAAAGCATCCAGTCGTGTACTTTCGGAAAATTCTCTCTGTATTTAGGTGCGTATGTGTAAGTTCCATTTTCATTTACAAAAGGACTTATTTTATTACCTGATTTATCAAAGACAACAATGTCCATTACCCCATCTAAATTTAAATCAATATTTGAAAATTGCCCAGCATTTATTCCTCCAGATAATGGAGATGAGAATTGTATTCCATTTTCAGTAAAATGAAGTGAAGTATCTCTATTTAATGTCATTTGTGAAAATGATAAAATTGAAGAGAATATAAATCCTAAAACTAAAGCGTGTGTTAGTCTCATTTGATAATTTTTTACAAAATAACAAAATATTTTTTTACTGTAGATAATCCTATTACTTTTTATATTACATACTCAACATTAAATTTTCCTATATAGTTAATTGTATTATTTGCTTTATAATTTTATATTTGCCGACTTTAAAAAACACGATAAAAATAAAGATTATGCAAAACAGAAATGTCATTAAAATTTTCGCGATCCTATTCGCAATTGTATGTTTATACCAATTATCATTCACTTGGATTGTAGATGTAGTAGAAGATGATGCTGTAGCTTATGCTGCTGATTATCCTGCTGAGGAACAAGAATCTAAAAAGAAATTTTATCTTGATTCAGTGAGTTCTGAGCCAGTATTTGATATTTTGATAACGGAATACACTTTTGCTGAGTGTCAGCAAAGAGAATTGAATTTAGGGCTTGACCTTAAGGGTGGTATGAATGTAACTCTTGAAGTGATGGTTGTTGATGTTGTAAAAGCATTGTCTAACAATAGTAAAGATGAAGCATTTACTGCGGCAATTACCAATACTTTAAATGCTCAAAAAGATAGTCAAGATGATTTTGTTACTCTTTTTGGACTGGAATATGAAAAAGTTGCTCCAGCTGCAAATACTGGTTTATCTGCAATTTTCTCAACTCCTGATTTAAGAGATAAAATTCAATTTGCTTCAACTAACCAAGAGGTTATTGCTGTTTTAGATATTGAGGTTGAAGATGCAATTTCTCGTTCATTTAATATTTTAAGAAGTAGAATTGACCGTTTTGGGGTAACACAACCGAATATTCAAAGGTTAGAGATTGCTGGAAGAATTTTAGTTGAACTTCCTGGTATTAAAGATCCTGAAAGAGCAAGAAAATTATTACAATCTACAGCTCAATTAGATTTCTGGGAAACTTACGAATACAATGAGTTATTTCAAGGATTTGAATCTGCTAATGCATATTTAAGAGATGTAGAAACTGCAAATGTAAGTACAGAAGATAATACTGAAGAAGTTGCAATTATTGAGGAAGTAAAAGCTGAGAAAATTGAAGAAGAAAATTCCTTATTGGCTGATGTTTTAGAAGGTGATTCATTAGTATCTGATTCTGCAAATGTAGGATTAAGCTTTGAAGAATTTGCTGCTGAAAACCCATTATATGCTGTTTTATACCCTAATGTTAATCAGCAAACAGGTCAGTTAAATCCTGGTCCTGTAGTTGGAGTATGTGCTGTAAAAGATACAGCTGCTGTTAATACTTATTTAAGTGATAATGCAGTTAAAAAGTTTTTCCCTATTGATGTAAAATTTGCTTATACTGTAAAACCTTATGACCCTGATGGAAAATTTGTTCAGTTGGTTGCATTAAAATCTGATAGAGGAGGTAAATCTGCTATGGAAGGTGATGCGGTAACTGATGCAAATGAAGCTTTTGGTCAATATAGTTCAACTGCAGAGGTGTCTATGCAAATGAATGCAGAGGGCGCTAAACAATGGAAAAGATTAACTGCTGATAATATTGGTAAATCTGTTGCTATTGTACTTGATGGTTATGTTTATTCTTATCCAACTGTACAAGCTGAAATTGCTGGAGGAAGATCTTCTATTACTGGTAACTTTACCTTAAATGAGGCAAAGGATTTAGCTAACATTTTAAAATCTGGTAAATTACCTGCTCCTGCTCGTATTATTGAAGAAGCAATTGTTGGCCCTTCACTTGGAGAGGAAGCAATTAATGCTGGTATGTCATCATTTATTTTTGCTTTACTTTTAGTCTTAGCATATATGATATTCTATTATAGTGGTGCTGGTATAGTTTCTAACATTGCTCTTGTAGCGAATGTATTCTTCATTTTTGGTGTGTTATCATCATTAGGGGCAGTACTTACGCTACCTGGTATTGCGGGTATTATCCTTACTATTGGTATGTCGGTTGATGCAAATGTACTTATTTATGAAAGAATCCGTGAGGAATTGAGAAGTGGTAAAGGATTAAGTTTAGCAATTTCTGATGGATATAAAAGTGCATATAGTTCAATTATTGATGCTAATGTTACTACTTTATTAACGGGTATTATTCTTTATACTTTCGGTACAGGTCCAATTAAAGGATTTGCCACTACACTTGTTATTGGTATTTTAACTTCACTTTTTGCGGCTATCTTTATTACAAGATTAGTTATTTCAGCAAGATTAGCGAAAGGTAAAACAATTACTTTTGCTAATAAAATAACTGATGGTGCATTTAAAAATATCAATATTGATTTTATTGGGAAAAGAAAAAGATTCTACATTTTATCATCTGCAATTATTTTAATTGGTGTTGGTTCGCTAGTGACTAAGGGATTAAATTATGGTGTTGATTTTGTAGGAGGTAGAACTTATGTTGTTAGGTTTGATGAAACTGTTAATAATGAAGATTTAAGAGCATCTTTATCGGCTGTATTTGTTGATGCTGATGGGTTGAATTATACACCACAGGTTAAAACTTTTGGTAATGATAATCAAGTAAAAATTACTACTTCATTTATGATTGAGAGTAATGAAATTACTACTGATAAAATTGTTGAGTCAAAGTTATCTGAAGGATTAGCTACTACTGATTTACAGTATGAAGTAATGAGTTCGCAAAAAGTTGGGCCTACTATTGCTGATGATATTAAGGATGCAGCTGTTTGGTCAGTTTTCTTCTCATTATTAGTTATCTTCTTATATATTTTAGTAAGATTCAGAAAGTGGCAATTTAGTTTGGGTGCTGTTGCTGCAGTATTCCATGATGTATTAATTGTACTTTCTATATTTTCTATTTTCTATGGTGTGTTACCTTTCTCATTAGAGATTGATCAAGCGTTTATTGCGGCTTTACTTACTATTATTGGTTATTCTCTTAATGATACTGTGGTTGTATTTGATAGAGTAAGAGAGTTTATGAATAACAACACCAAGAAAGGGGTACATGAGTTAATTAATGGCGCATTGAATTCTACTTTAAGTAGAACGATAAATACATCTTTAACTACATTTTTTGTATTACTCATAATCTTTATTTTTGGTGGTGAGGTAATTAGAGGATTTATGTTTGCTTTAATGGTGGGTGTTGTTGTAGGTACTTACTCCTCACTATTTGTAGCCTCGCCTATTATGTTAGATACTATCAAAAAGAAAGAAGTAAAATCAAAAAGAAAATAATTAGTTTATAATTTTAATAAAAAAGCCCTTTCATTGAGAGGGCTTTTTTATTTTTGCAATATGTTATTATTTATAGGAGGGCCAGAAATCATTGTTGTATTGCTTTTTATAGTTATTTTTTTTGGCTCTAAAAAAATACCAGAACTTGCCAAAGGTTTAGGTAAAACTATGCGTGAGGTAAAGGATGCTTCTAACGAAATTAAAAAAGAAATCCGTGATAGTGCGACATCTATTAAAGATGATTTTGATATAACAAAATAATGAGGCCTACTATTTTATTAATTCTCGGTTTAGCATTCTTTTTTATTGGTTGAGAATTCTTGGTAAGAGGTTCGGTTTCTATTGCTACATCAGCTCCTTAGCTTTTTGTTAGCCTTCAAGCTGTTATTAGATTGAAGTAGTAATATTGCTTTTGGAAATGTTATTGGTTCTAATATTGCTAATATCACTTTAGTACTTGTAGTTGCAGTAGTTATTTTACGAATTCAAATCTCTAAGCAAACTCTTACTTTAAACTATCCTATGTTGTTGCTTACATCATTAGTCTTTGGTGCTTTTTTTTATTTTTTTAATGGTGTTTCTGTTGGTTTTCTTTTTTAAAGTAATATTATTGCTCTTTTCATGCCTACTTATCTTAACTTCTCGCAAAGATAATTTGGCTATTAGAAATTTAATTGAGTCTAATATCTTTAATATACTTACTGTTTTAGGGGTTACTGCAGATATTAAAGAAATCAATATAATTGATGCTAAAATTTTTACTTTAGGTTACATGTAGATGATTGTAATTAATCTAGTAGTTGGTTTATTTTTGTATACTTGTTCTAAAAGTCAGATAAGCAGAAAAGAAGGTGTTGTTCTGTTGCTTATCTACATTTCTCACCTTTCTTTTCATTAAATTAAAAATTAACAATTTGTTGATAAAATGATTTTACTGCTATTAAGATTAATAGTAGAATTTATAGTTTTTACTTTTATATTTGCCGGATGTTACTAATCAAAAATATAAATAAAAATGAAAACTAAATTAGAATACATTTGGCTTGATGGTTACTTTCCAACTCAGAATATGAGAAGTAAAACTAAAGTTGTTGATGATTTTGATGGTACTGTTGAAGCTTGTCCAATTTGGGCATTCGATGGGAGTTCAACTAAGCAAGCTTCTGGAGATTCATCTGATTGTCTATTAAAACCTGTTGCAATATTTCCTGATCCTCAAAGGATTAATGGATTTTTAGTAATGACAGAAGTTATGAATGCGGATGGCACTCCACATGCTACTAATGCAAGAGCAAGTATTTTAGATGATGATAATGATTTTTGGTTTGGTTTTGAGCAAGAGTATTTCCTCATGGATGTAGAAACTCAGTTGCCTTTAGGTTTTCCACTTGGTGGTTATCCAGGTCCTCAAGGAATGTATTATTGTTCAGTTGGAGGTAAAAACACTCATGGCAGGTCATTCGTTGAAGAGCATGCTGACTTATGTATTGAGGCTGGAATTAATTTTGAAGGAATCAATCAAGAAGTTGCTTGTGGGCAATGGGAATTCCAGCTTTTTGCAAAAGGAGCTAAAAAAGCTGGAGATGAGCTTTGGGTTGCTCGTTACTTATTAGATAGATTAACTGAAGATTATAATTACTATATTGAGTATCATCCAAAGCCAGTTAAAGGAGATTGGAATGGTTCAGGTATGCATGCTAATTTTTCAAACTCTACTTTAAGAGAATGTGGTTCAAAGGAAACTTATATGCAAGTTTGTGAAGCTTTTCGTAATGTAACTAAGGAGCATATTGATGTTTATGGTGAATATAATGATCAAAGATTAACGGGTCTTCATGAAACAGCTTCAATCACTGATTTTTCTTATGGAATATCAGATAGAGGAGCGTCAATTAGAATTCCTATTTTAACTATTGATAATGGATGGAAAGGTTACTTGGAAGATAGAAGGCCTGCTTCAAATGCAGATCCTTATAAAATTGCGTCTAGAATTGTTAAAACTGTAAAATCAGTAGAGTAGTATTAGTTAACAATCAACTTGTTATAATTCTGTTTTCCTGTTTTTAATAAGTTTATAAATTATTACCTACTTTAGCACGAATAATAAAAATCATAAAATGAAAAAATTATTACGCTTACTTTCCATCTTTATTTTTTTAGTTACTGTTTCTCATTCTGATGTTTATGCTCAGAAAAAAAGTAGAAAATTAAAGAAAGCTGACATGGCTTTTAGTTTGGAAGAATATTCTAAAGCTGCTGAACTTTACAAAAAAGCTTATCAGAAAACTAAAAATAGAGCTGTGAAAGCTGAAATTATCTTCAAGCAAGCTGAATGTTATAGGATGTCAGGTAATGTAAAGCGTGCTGAAAGCTATTACAAAAGAGCAATAAAAGCTAAATATCCTGATGTTACTGTTTATTTAAGGTACGCTGATGTGTTAAGAATGCAAGGTGATTTAGATGAGGCTGTTCCTCAATACACCAAATACATTCAGTTAAATCCTACTGATGTTAGAGGAGAAATGGGATTAAAATCGTGCAACTTTGCATTAAAATGGAATGATTTACCAACAAGATATAAAGTAGAATTAATGCCTGTTGTTAATTCTAGGTATAGTGATTATTCAGCTTCTTTTGGAAATGGAGAATATACTGAGATGTATTTTACATCTTCAAGAACGGGAGGTTTAACTAATAAGTTAGATGCACGAACAGGAGAGCCTTTTACTGATGTATGGTTTACTAAAGTTAATAAAAAAGGTGCTTGGAGCAGACCAATTGTTATGCCTGAGCCATTAAACTCTGAAGGAAATGAAGGTTCTGTTTTTGTAAATAAAAGGGGTACGGTTATATATCTTACTAAATGTAAAGTTGAAAAGAAGAAAGATTTAGGTTGTGGTATTTATGTATCCAAAAGAAAGGGTAAACTTTGGGGAGCGACTCAAATGCTTCAAGTTAAATTAGATAGTAATACAACTATTGGTCATCCTGCTTTAAGTGATGATGAGACAGTTCTTATTTTTTCTTCCGATTTAGCAGGTGGTTATGGGGGTAAGGATTTATGGATATCAGTAAAAGAAAAGAGAAATAGATGGAGTGACCCAGTAAATTTAGGACCTCTTGTTAATACTCCTGGAGATGAAATGTTTCCTTACTTAGCAGATGAGGGAGTTATTTACTTTGCATCTAATGGTCATGTAGGAATGGGAGGGTTTGATATTTACAAAACTTCTGCAGATGAAAATGGTGCTTATATTCTTCCTGTTAATTTAAAATCTCCAGTGAATTCATCTTTTGATGATTTTAATATGATAGTTGAAAAAGGAGGAGAAAGAGGTTATTTAACTTCAAATCGAACTGGAGGAAAAGGAGGTGATGATATTTATCAGTTTGAATTACCTGCTTTAGTTTTAAATCTTAAAGGTATTGTTACTGATTCTAAAACTGGCGCAATTATGACGGGTGTTAAAGTTCAGTTAATTGCTAATGATGGAACTTATAATGAAGTTGAAACTGATAATACAGGTAAATATGAATTCAAATTAATGCCTCTAACTTCTTACGAAATTGTAGTAAATTCAGAAGGCTACTTAAAGAAATCAGTAAATGAAACTACTGTGGGTATTGAGTTAAATAAAACATTTATGGTTGATCTTAGTATTGATCCTGTAAAGAAAGAAATTATTTTGCCACTAATTAAGTATGATTTTAATAAAGCAGAATTAAGAGCAGAATCAATTGTTGATTTAGATAAACTTGCTGAATCATTACTTGACAATTCTAATGTAGTAATTGAACTTAAATCTCATACTGATTTTGTTGGTTCAAATACACAAAATAACTCACTATCTCAAAAGAGAGCTGATGCTTGTATAGCTTATTTAGTAAGTCAAGGTATTGATGCTGGACAATTAGTAGCTAAAGGAATGGGTGAAAAAGAACCCTTTGTAATTGAGGTAAAAGATGGTAGATTTAAGGTTGGTGATGTGCTTACTGAATCATACATAAAAAAGATTAGATTTAAGAATAATAGAGAAAAAGCACATCAATATAATAGAAGAACATCTTTCAAAGTATTGAGAGAAGATTATGTTCCTACCAATGATAATAATTAAATAACATAAAGATATTAGAAAAGCGTCCTATTTATAGGATGTTTTTTTTTACAATTATGGTAACAGACAGATACAATCAAAGAGGAGTTTCGGCTGATAAAGAGGATGTGCATAGTGCAATCAAAAATGTAGATAAAGGACTTTTCCCATCTGCATTTTGTAAGATTGTTCCTGACTATTTAAGTGGTGATGATGATTATTGTTTAATAATGCATGCTGATGGTGCCGGGACAAAATCATCATTAGCATACATGTATTGGAAAGAAACTGGTGATATTTCAGTGTGGAAGGGAATTGCTCAGGATGCATTAATTATGAATATTGATGATTTGTTATGTGTCGGTTCAACTGATAATATCATGCTTTCATCAACTATTGGAAGAAATAAATCTTTGATTAATGGCGCTGTGCTTTCTCAGATTATTAATGGTACTGAAGAGCTCTTAGAGGAATATAAAAAGTTCGGTGTAAATATCATTTCTACTGGAGGTGAAACTGCTGATGTTGGGGATTTAGTGCGTACAATTATTGTAGACTCTACAGTAGTTGCTCGCATGAAAAGAACTGATGTGATTGATAATGCTAATATCAAAGGTGGTAATGTTATTGTTGGTTTGTCATCTTCAGGTATGGCAACTTATGAAACCGAATATAATGGTGGAATGGGAAGTAATGGATTAACTTCTGCCCGTCATGATGTGTTTTTAAAAGTTTTGGCAGAGAAATACCCTGAAAGTTTTGATACTTCTATACCTATGGATTTGGTGTATTCTGGATCTCAAAAACTAACTGATTCTGTTGAAGGTTCTGATCTTGATGCTGGTAAATTAGTACTTTCTCCAACTAGAACTTATGCGCCAATTATTAAAATAATTCTAGATAAATATAGAAGTCAGATTAATGGAATGGTTCATTGCAGTGGTGGTGCTCAAACTAAAGTATTGCATTTTATAAATGATGTTCATGTAATAAAGGATAATATGTTTGATTTGCCTCCTTTATTTAAACTGATTCAAGAAGAATCAGGGACAGATTGGAAGGAGATGTACAAAGTATTTAATATGGGACACAGAATGGAGCTTTATGTTCCTGAGGAGATTTCAGAAGATATTATTGCTATTTCAAAATCCTTTAATGTGGATGCGCAAATTGTTGGTAGAGTAGAAGATTTCAAAGGAAAAAAATTAACGATTAATTCCGAATTCGGAACATATATATATTAGAATGTTAGATAAATTATCCGCTATAAACGATAGATATAAAGAAGTTGAAAAACTAATTTCTTCTCCTGATGCTATGAATGATATGAAACTTTATGTTCAGCTTAGTAAGGAATATAAAGATTTAGATCCTATTATAAAGGCATACAAAGAATATCGTGATTTGGTGGGTAATATTGCAGAAGCAAAAGAAATTTTATCAGAAAGTGATGATGCTGAAATGAAGGAAATGGCAAAAATGGAACTTGATGAAAATTTGCCAAGAAAGGATGAAATGGATGAGGAAATTAAAGTTCTTTTAATTCCAAAAGACCCAGCAGATGCTAAAAATGCAGTAATGGAGATTAGAGCTGGAGCCGGTGGAGATGAGGCTAGTATTTTTGCAGGAGATTTATATAGAATGTATTCTGCTTATGCACAAACAAGAGGTTGGAAAACGGAATTAGTTGATGTAGCAGACGGAACTTCAGGAGGTTATAAGGAGATTATTCTAAATATTTCAGGTGAAGATGTTTACGGACAATTAAAATTTGAAAGTGGGGTTCATAGGGTGCAAAGAGTCCCTCAAACAGAAACGCAAGGAAGAGTTCATACATCAGCAGCAACTGTAATTGTATTGCCTGAGGCTGAGGAATTTGATATAGAATTATTGCCATCTGATATTAGAAAAGATACTTATTGTTCTTCAGGTCCTGGTGGGCAATCGGTAAATACAACTTACTCAGCAGTTCGTTTAACCCATATTCCTACTGGAGTTGTAGCTCAATGTCAGGATCAAAAATCACAACATAAAAATTATGATAAGGCATTAAAGGTTTTGCGTTCTCGGATTTATGAAATTGAATTACAAAAGAAGTTAGAAGAAGATGCAAAGCATAGAAAAACAATGGTTTCATCTGGAGATAGATCAGCAAAAATCAGAACTTATAACTATCCACAAGGTAGAGTTACAGAGCATAGGATTAGTTTGACTAAATATAATTTACAGAATGTAATTGGTGGTGATATTCAAGAATTTATTGATGAATTACAATTGGCTGAAAATGCTGAAAAACTTAAAGTTGGAACTACTTCATCTGATGAATAGAGAACAACTAATAGCTCAAATTAAGAAAAAAAAATCTTTCCTCTGTGTAGGTTTAGATACTGATATTCATAAAATCCCAAAACATTTATTGGAATTAGAAGATCCTATTTTTGAGTTTAACAAGCAAATAATTGATGCAACTAAGGAATTCTGTGTTGCATACAAACCTAATATTGCTTTTTATGAATGTATGGGAGTTAGTGGTTGGGAAAGTTTGCAAAAAACATTGGATTATATTCCGGAAAACATTTTTACTATTGCTGACGCAAAAAGGGGGGATATAGGAAACACATCTAGTATGTATGCCCGTGCTTTTTTTGAAAACATGAACTTTGATTCAGTTACAGTTGCACCATATATGGGTTCGGATTCTGTAACGCCATTTTTAGAATTTGAAGATAAATGGGCAATTGTTTTAGCGCTTACATCTAATAAAGGAGGTTTATATTTTCAGAAGATTGAAGATAAAAATGGTAAACAATTATTTGAGCAAGTTTTAGAATCTTCTAAAAATTGGGGAACTGATGCAAATATGATGTATGTAGTTGGAGCTACAAGATCAGAACAACTTTCTAAAATTAGACAAATTATTCCAAATCATTTTTTATTAGTTCCAGGTGTTGGTGCGCAAGGTGGAAATCTTCAAGATGTAGCAAAATATGGAATGAATGCTGATTGTGGATTATTAGTTAATTCTTCTAGAGGAATTATTTATGCGGGAAATAATCTTGATTTTGCTGAAAAATCAAGAATTGAAGCAGAGAAATTACATCAAGAAATGGCCTCTCTTCTATCTTTAAAAGGAATCTAAAAAGTTATTTTATAAACTACAAAACCTATCCATTCATGTATAAGGTTTTCCCAAACTTCAAGAGCTCTTAAACTAGGCAACAACATGTATTCAATTCCAAAATTAGTATAGGAAGTTGTGCAGTCCGTTGGAAATGCAGTCGTTTTTAATCCAGCTTTTTCAAAGCAAAGTTGAGACCGTCTCATATGTTGTGCAGAGGTTACTATAAGAAATTTTCCGTTTTTGTATTTTTTCTTTAAAATTTCAAAAGAATTAAAAGCATTCTCTTTAGTGTTCCTTGAAGTATTTTCAATAATAATATCCTCATTTGGTATGTTGTTTTGCAGCAAATGATTTCTCATTGCATTTGCTTCAATATATCCATCATTAAGAAGCATTCCATTACCTCCGCATAGCATTATTTTCTTTATTATTCCTTTATGATAAAGCTGTTCTGCATCAATTAATCTATCTGCATGTTTGTTAAAGTTATGAGCTTTTGTTATTTTATCATAATCACTAACTCCTCCTAAAACGATTCCAACATCATAAGTTGTAGTGGGATTAAATCTTGGCACCTCCCAAAGTCTTGCGCAACTATCAGCAATAAAACTATTGCTAAAAAAATAAAAAGTAATTAGTAAAGTAAAAAGAAGTTGCCTCATTTTATTTTTAAAAATTAGCGAACTAATTAATAGAAGAAAAATCCAGATGATTGGTTTGCTTAAAAAAGCAAGTAGTTTTGATGCTATGAAGAACATAAATTTTATTTATCTTTCAAAAATAAATTATTATTGCAAATAAAAGTGAATGAAAGATAAGTTTTTATATTTTTCGAGGCAAAATCAGGCAATTATTCTGTTATATAATAATTATTATAGCCAAAAAAATGTTAACTTGCAGCATTGAAAAAAATGATAAAAAATGATTAGTTTCTTAAGGAATTTCTTTGAAAAACAATTTTTTGGTGTTAGTTCCTGGTGGGGTAACCGCCTTGGAGTTAGAGCTTCTTTTATTCGTTTGTTTTTTATTTATGCAGCTTTTACTAATGCAATCACTATTTTGATATATTTGTTTATGATTTTCTTATTAAAAATAAGAAATCATTTTAAATATAGAAAACGAAAAAGTGTTTTTGATTTATAATAATAATTATGGAAAATTTACAAATACAACTTACTGTATTACTTTTACTTATTGAAGTTATTGCTTTTGCATGGTTGATTATTGATATACAGAAATCTAAGAAAAATCAAAATAAGATTATTGAATTAGAACATCAGATTTTAAAAGTTGAAGGTTCTATTATGGAACTTGAAAGGACTATTGTAGATAAGATTGATTTATTAATTGAGAAATCTAATGATTAAAAGAAAAATTCTAGGTGTCTGTGCTTGGCTTGCTGATAAGTTTGGGCTTGATGTAAGAGGTTTAAGAATTTTATTTGTGGCTGCAGCTGTTTTAGGGCTTGGCTCTCCAATCTTTATTTATCTTATTATGTATTTATTAAAGCCTAGTTCATACTAAATGAAGATTCTAATTACAGGTAGTAATGGTTTATTGGGTCAGAAACTCTTACATAAATTACGAAAGGACTACTTCGTTGAACTTATTGCAACCTCCAAAGGGGGTAATAGAGTGACAGATAGAAGCAACTACACTTATTTTGATTTAGATATCACAAATAATGACGCAGTTGCTAAGCTTATTGAAAGCGAGAAACCACAAGTTGTTATAAATACGGCAGCTATGACTAATGTCGATTTGTGTGAGGATCGTAAGAATGCTTGCGATGCATTAAATATTGATGCAGTAAAATATTTAGCTGATGCATGTGTTAATATTGATGCTCATTTAATTCAAATTTCTACTGATTTTATTTTTGATGGCGAGGATGGTCCTTATACTGAAGAGGATATACCGAACCCACTTTCTTATTATGGATTGTCCAAATTAAAATCTGAGCAGTTATTGCAAGCTCATAGTGTGAAATGGACGATTCTTAGAACCATAATTGTATTTGGAGTAGGAGAAAAATTAAATAGAGGTAATATAGTACTTTGGGCAAAGGGTGCTTTAGAAAAAGGCGATTCTCTTAATATTATTGATGACCAATTCCGTGCACCAACTCTGGCGGAGGACTTAGCAGATATTTGTATTTTAGCAGCTAAGAAAAAAGCATTAGGTATTTTTAATGCTTCAGGAAAAGATATTATGAGTATTTATGAAATAGTAGAGAGGATTGCTAAACACTATGGAAACTCAATAGATAATTTAAATAAGATAAGCACAGCAACACTTAATCAAAAGGCAGTAAGACCTCCTAAAACAGGATTTATTTTGGATAAATCTAGAAAAGAATTAGGATATAACCCACATTCTTTTGAGGAGTCTTTAGTTATAATAGATGAGCAATTAAAAATAATAGATTAACAATGAAAAACAAATTATCACTTTTTATCCTAATGCTTATTTCTGCTATCTCAGCAAAAGCAGCTACATTAAGCGAAACAATTGATAGCTTTTTTAAGCCAATAGTAGATAACTATTTGGTCCCTGTTATTTTTTGGGATCCTATTAAAGCAATGGGCTTTGATGTAGGAGCTAGTGTTCCTATTGTAGTGGTATGGTTAGTCTTCGGAGCTATTTACTTTACTTTTAGAATGAACTTTATAAACTTTAGAGGATTTAAACATGCTATTGCTTTAGTAAAAGGAGATTATGATGATCCTAATGATAAAGGAGAGGTTTCTCATTTTCAAGCTCTAACTACTGCTCTTTCTGCAACTGTTGGTTTAGGAAATATAGCAGGGGTAGCCATAGCAATTTCTATTGGAGGGCCTGGTGCAACTTTCTGGATGATAGTAGCTGGACTGCTTGGAATGTCAGCTAAATTTGTAGAATGTACTCTAGGTGTAAAATATCGTAAACTAGATGAAAATAGTGAAGTTTCAGGCGGTCCAATGTATTATTTGCGTGATGGTTTAGCTAAATACAATATGGCAGGATTTGGTAAAGTTTTGGCAGTTTTATTTGCAATACTTTGTATTGGTGGTTCTTTTGGTGGAGGAAATATGTTTCAAGCCAATCAAGCTTATGCTCAAGTTGCAGGGCAGTTTCCAGCCTTAGCAGGTAACGGACCAATGTTTGGTTTAATCTTAGCTATCTTAGTAGGTACAGTTATTATTGGAGGTATAAAATCAATTGCTAATGTTACAGAGAAAATAGTACCTTTTATGGCTGCTTTATATGTGGGTGCGGCATTAATTATAATTCTACTTAACATTACAGAAATTGGAAATGTATTTGCTTTAATATTTAAAGGGGCTTTTGTTCCAGCTGCTGGTTTAGGCGGTATAGTAGGAGTGCTTATTCAAGGATTTAGAAGGGCAGCCTTTTCAAATGAAGCGGGTGTTGGTTCTGCTTCTATTGCGCATGCTGCTGCTAAAACAAATGAGCCAGTATCAGAAGGAATTGTTGCTTTATTGGAACCTTTTATTGATACAGTTGTTATTTGTACTATGACAGCTTTAGTACTTATAATTACAGGGTATCATAATGTACAAGGTGTGGAAGGTGCTCAAATGACTTCTCAAGCTTTTGGATCAGTATTTGCTTGGTTTCCTTACTTATTAGTTGTTGCTATTTTCTTATTTGCTTTTTCTACTATGATTTCTTGGTCCTATTACGGACTGAAAGCTTGGACATTTCTATTTGGAAAAAGTAAGCTTTCTGAATATTCATATAAGTTATTATTCCTTGTTTTTATTGTAATAGGTTCTTCAGTAAAATTAGGCGCAGTACTTGACTTCTCTGACATGATGATTTTAGCAATGGCTTTCCCAAATATTATTGGTTTGCTTATTTTATCTAAGGAAGTTAGAGCTGATCTAGATGATTATTACAGTAGACTTAAGAGTGGTGTTATTAAGAGGTTTAAATAGACTAGCAATATAGAATCATGATTAGTCAAAAGATACATACAGCTATTAGGGAATTTCCTGATTTTCCAAAACCAGGAATTAATTTTAAGGATATAACTATTCTTTTATTAGATCCTATTTTATCTAATGAAATTGTTGATGCTTTTATTGAGCAATTAAAAGGAAAGCAGATTGATGCTATTGTTGGGGTGGAGAGTAGAGGGTTTTTATTTGGTTTTTTACTTGCTAATAAAATGGAGATTCCTTTTATTCCAATTAGAAAAGTGGGTAAATTACCTGGAAAAACTTTAAAATATAAGTACGATTTGGAGTATGGTTCAGCAGAAGTTGAAGTACATAAACTAGATATAAAAAAAGGTTGGAATATTGTAGTGCATGATGATCTTTTAGCCACTGGAGGTACTGCTTGCGCTGCTTCGGAGCTTATTCAAAAGTTAGGAGCTAATGTGGCTGCTTTTACTTTTGTAATTAGTTTAGATTATCTAAATGGAAATGAAAAATTAGAAAAATATTCAAAAGAAATAATTAGTTTAAAAAGATATTAGATGGATTTTACAATTAATGAAAACCAAAAAATGATTACTGATATGATTCAGCAGTTTGGTAAACAAAATATTACTCCTTTTGTTCGTAAGTGGGATGATAATCAAACTTTTCCAGTAGAAGTATTTAAAAAACTAGGAGAGCTTGGTTTAATGGGAGTTTTAGTTCCTACAGAATATGGGGGCTCAGGATTTTCTTACACTGAATACGTAACTGCTATTGAGCAGTTATCTATTCTAGATCCTTCTGTTGGACTTTCTATGGCTGCACATAATTCTTTATGTACTGGTCACATTTTACAATTTGGAAGTGAGGAACAGAAAAAGAAATGGTTACCCAAATTAGCTTCTGCTGAGTGGATTGGAGCTTGGGGGTTAACTGAGCATAATACAGGTTCGGATGCTGGAGGCATGTCAACTACTGCAGTCAAGGATGGTGATGATTGGGTATTGAATGGAGCTAAAAACTTTATTACGCATGCTATTTCAGGTGATATAGCTGTAGTTATTGTTCGTACTGGTGTAAAAGGAAATTCTCGTGGAATGACTGCTTTTGTTGTAGAAAAAGGAACTCCAGGATTTACATCTGGAAAGAAGGAAGATAAATTGGGTATGCGTTCTTCTGAAACAGCAGAGCTTGTTTTTGATAATTGTCGAGTTCCAGAAGAAAATATTTTAGGAAATGTTGGTGGAGGATTTGTTCAAGCTATGAAGGTGTTGGATGGTGGTAGAATTTCTATTGCAGCCTTAGCGTTAGGAATTGCAAAAGGAGCGTATTATGCTTCTAAACAATATGCAAAAGAGCGTGAGCAGTTTGGTAAACCAATTGCACAGTTTCAAGCTATTGCTTTTAAATTAGCTGATATGGCAACTGAAATTGAGGCTTCAGAACTATTGATTTACCTTGCTGCTGATAAAAAGAATAGAGGAGAAAGAATGACTTTAGAGGGGGCAATGGCAAAGTATTATTCATCTGAGGTTGCAGTAAAAGTGGCAAATGATGCAGTTCAAGTTCTAGGTGGTTATGGTTATACTAAGGATTTTCCGGTAGAGCGTTTTTACCGTGATGCAAAGTTGTGTACTATTGGTGAGGGAACCTCAGAAATCCAAAAATTAGTTATTTCAAAACAAATTATAGGATAATGTTTGTTAGTTGCAAAGATATTTATATTTTTGCAGCCCAAATTTAAAATTAATATGTTAGTAATACCAGTAAAAGACGGAGAGAATATCGATAGAGCACTTAAGCGATTTAAAAGAAAATTCTTAAAAACAGGAACTTTAAAACAATTAAGAGCAAGAAAGCAATACATAAAGCCTTCTGAAAGATTGCGTGTAAAAAAGCAAAAAGCTATTTATTCTGAAGATCTTTTAAGAGATATGGAATAAAAATATATTTTTTAATTATTTTAGAACCTTTTTATTTGTAATTTCGTTTCAAATACAAAGGTTTTTTTATGCTCAAAAATAAATTTATAAAATATCTCTCTGCTGAGAAAAGATTCTCAGAGCATACAATTACTTCTTACTCAACAGATTTAGATCAATTTTCAATATTTCTTACTGAGGAATATCAAATTACTGATGAAGTTTCTGAAATTAGTTTTCAAATTGTGAGAAGTTGGATTGCTTCCTTGCTTGAAAAAGGGGTGAATCCAAGGTCAGTTAATCGAAAAATCTCAACACTCCAAACATATTTTAAATTTATGATAAGAGAGAAGATAATTTCTGAAAGCCCAATGTTAAAAATTGTTGCTCCCAAATCGAAAAAGAGATTACCAGTATTTATTGAAGAAAATCAAATTGAGAGCTTATTAAATGAAGTTGAGTTTGATGAGGGTTTTATTGGTGAGCGTGATAAATTAATTATAGAATTGTTTTATGTAACAGGGATTCGACTTTCAGAGTTGATAAACATTAAGATTTTTGATATTAATTTTAGTAATAGTTTGATTAAGGTTTTAGGAAAACGAAATAAAGAACGTCTTATACCATTGTCAATGAATATAGTAAATGAGCTTCAAACTTTTGTAAAAAAACACAATCTTAATAATTATCTTTTTACTAATTTAGGCGGGACCAAAGTGTATACTAAACTGGTGTATCGAGTTGTTAAGAGGTATATAGCTAGGATTAGTAGTGTGAATAAAAAAAGCCCACATGTTTTAAGGCATACATTTGCAACTCACATGCTAAATAATGGCGCAGATATTAATGCTATTAAAGAGTTGTTGGGTCATTCTAATTTAAGCGCAACACAGGTATATACGCACAATACTATTGAAAAATTAAAAACAGTTTATAAACAAGCTCATCCAAGAGCATAAAATAATTTTATTATGAATATTGAAATCCAAGCTATCAATTTTGCTGCTGATCAGCAGTTAAAAGATTTTATAAACAAGAAAGTAGATAAGTTAATTTCTATTGATGATTCCATTACTTCTGCTGATATTTATTTAAAAGTAGATAAACCAGAGTCTCATGACAATAAAATTGTTGAAATAAAACTTCAATCTGCTGATGGTGATTTTTTTGCTAAAAAAAGGTCTAATTCTTTTGAAGAATCTGTTGATTTAGTTTCTCATGCACTCAGAAAACAGATTCTTAAACAAAAGGATAAATAATGCACAAAATATCTTTCTAAAATTAATTTTAAAAAAAGTATTCTTTTTAATTGTCTGTATTAAAAACTTTAATAAATTTGCAGCCCATTTTAAGGAACAGTTCTTTTAAATAGACATTAATATAAGCCGATATAGCTCAGCTGGCTAGAGCAGCTGATTTGTAATCAGCAGGTCGTGGGTTCGAGTCCCTCTATCGGCTCTTTTTAAGGGGGGATACTCAAGCGGTCAACGAGGGCAGACTGTAAATCTGCTGGCTCAGCCTTCACAGGTTCGAATCCTGTTCCCCCCACAAAATAATTAATGAAATTGCGAGAGTAGCTCAGTTGGTAGAGCGTCAGCCTTCCAAGCTGAGGGTCGCCGGTTCGAGCCCGGTCTCTCGCTCAACTTTACTTGCCGGTGTAGCTCAGGGGTAGAGCGTTTCCTTGGTAAGGAAGAGGTCATGGGTTCAATTCCCATCATTGGCTCTTTAAGAAAGAAGTAAGTATTGCAGAAAACAGAATTTATAACTAAATTAATAATAACTAAAATTAACAAAAATGGCAAAAGAAAATTTTAATCGTACCAAGCCACACTTGAACATTGGTACAATTGGTCATGTTGACCATGGAAAAACAACCCTAACTGCTGCAATTACAAAAGTGTTGGCAGAGGCAGGGGGTGCTGAAGTTCGTGATTTTGACACGATTGATAATGCGCCAGAAGAAAAAGAAAGAGGGATTACTATTAATACATCTCATGTTGAGTATGAAACAGAAAATAGACACTACGCTCATGTAGATTGTCCAGGTCACGCGGATTACGTAAAAAACATGGTAACTGGAGCTGCACAGATGGATGGAGCAATTTTAGTTTGTGCTGCAACTGACGGTCCCATGCCTCAAACTAGAGAGCACATCTTATTAGCTAGACAAGTAGGTGTACCTGCAATTGTAGTATTCTTAAATAAAGCTGATATGGTTGATGATGAAGAATTAATGGAATTAGTTGATATGGAAGTAAGAGAATTATTATCATTTTATGATTACGATGGTGATAATACTCCTGTAGTTGCTGGATCAGCTTTAGGTGGATTGAATGGTGATGCTGAGTGGACTCCAAAGATTAATGAATTAATGGCTGCAGTTGATGCTTGGATTCCTGAGCCTGTTAGAGATAACGCTAAACCGTTTTTAATGCCTATTGAAGATGTATTTACAATTACTGGTAGAGGAACTGTTGCTACTGGTAGAATTGAGACTGGTGTTGCAAATACTGGTGATACTGTTGATATTATTGGTATGGGTGCTGAGAAATTAGCATCAACTGTTACTGGTGTTGAGATGTTTAGAAAAATCTTAGATAGGGGTGAGGCTGGTGATAATGTTGGTATTTTATTAAGAGGTATTGAAAAAACTGATATCAAAAGAGGAATGGTTATTTGTAAGCCTGGATCTGTTGCACCACACGCTAAGTTTGAAGCTGAGGTTTATATCTTAAAAAAAGAGGAAGGTGGTAGACATACTCCATTCCATAATAAATACAGACCACAATTCTATATTAGAACAACAGATGTTACTGGTGAGATTTTCTTACCTGCTGGAACTGATATGGTAATGCCTGGAGATAACTTGACAATTACTGTAGAGTTAATTGCTGGTGTTGCAATGAATGAAGGTTTAAGATTTGCTATTCGTGAAGGTGGTAGAACTGTTGGAGCTGGACAGATTACTAAATTACTTTAGTAGTTTAAATCATAAAGTTTGACAGTTAAAGGAAGGTTGATTTTCAATCTTCCTTTGCTGTGTAAACGGGTGTAGCTCAATTGGTAGAGTAGTAGTCTCCAAAACTATTGGCTGGGAGTTCGAGTCTCTCCACCCGTGCGATTGGAAAAAAAAACTATAAAATGGCTAAGAAAGAATCATACATTAAGAGCTCATATGATGAGTTAATGAATAAAGTAAGTTGGCCAACATGGTCAGAATTACAAAGTAGTTCTATTGTTGTTGCTATTGCATCTGCAATTATTGCTTTAATAATTTACTTTATGGATCAAACATTCAGTAATATTATGGATGTATTTTACAGTTTATTTGCTTAATTTAATATGGAACAAGAGGTTGAAAATATGAGTTGGTATGTACTAAGAGTAATGGGTGGTAAAGAAAGAAAAACTGTTGCTTTTATTGAGAAGGAGATTGATAGACTTGGGATGCAAGATTTTGTATCTCAAATACTCGTTCCTACTGAAAAGGTTTATCAAATTAGGAATGGGAAAAAGGTTAGTAAAGAAAGAAATTTCTTTCCTGGATATGTGTTGGTTGAAGCTAATTTAGTTGGAGAGGTTCCCCACATCTTAAAAAATGTTACTAATGTGCTTGGGTTTTTAGGAGCTACCAAAGGAGGTGTACCTGTACCAATGAGAAAGAGTGAGATTAATAGAATATTAGGTAAGGTTGATGAAATGGCTTTAACTGATGAACATGTTAGTATTCCTTTTGTTGTTGGTGAAACTGTAAAAGTAATTGATGGACCTTTTAATAGTTTTAATGCCGAGATTGAAGGTATTGATGAAAATAAGAAGAAGTTACAATTAATGGTGAAAATCTTTGGGAGAAAAACTCCTTTAGAATTAAACTTTATGCAAGTAGAAAAATTATAAAGATAAAGAAATGGCAAAAGAAATTTCAGGACTTATTAAGTTACAGATTAGAGGAGGAGCTGCAAACCCTGCACCACCAGTTGGTCCAGCACTTGGAGCAAAAGGAGTTAATATTATGGAGTTCTGTAAGCAGTTTAATGCAAGAACTCAGGAAAAAGCAGGAAGTATTGTTCCTGTTGTAATTACTGTTTTTGCTGATAAATCATTTGAATTTATCATTAAAACTGCACCAGCTGCTGCACAAATTTTAGCTGCTGCTAAAAAGAAAAGTGGTTCAGGTGAACCAAATCGAGTTAAAGTTGCAACTATTACTTGGGATCAAGTAAAAGTTATTGCAGAAGATAAAATGACAGATTTAAATGCTTTTAAAATAGAATCTGCAATGAAGATGGTAGCTGGTACTGCAAGAAGTATGGGAGTAAATATAAAAGGAAATTTTCCTTCATAATTAAATAAATAATTGAACTGATGGCAATTAGTAAAAACAGAAAAGGTGTTTTAGAAAATGTTGATTTAAATAAATCATATAATTTAGATGAAGCATCAGTAATTGTAAAAGAAAATTCAAAAGTAAAATTTGATGCTACTGTTGATTTAGCTGTAAGATTAGGTGTTGATCCTAGACAAGCTAATCAAATGGTAAGAGGGGTTGCATCTTTACCTCATGGTACTGGTAAAACTTTAAAAGTTTTGGCTTTAGTGTCTGCTGATAAAGAAGCAGAAGCAAGAGAAGCTGGTGCTGATTATGTTGGGTTAGATGAGTATATTGAAAAAATTAAAGGTGGTTGGACTGATATAGATGTTATTGTAACTATGCCTTCAGTTATGGGTAAAATTGGTGCTTTAGGTAGAGTGTTAGGTCCAAGAGGTTTGATGCCAAATCCGAAATCTGGTACTGTAACAATGGATGTAGCTAAAGCAGTAGCTGATGTTAAGAAAGGTAAAATTGATTTTAAAGTTGAGAAGAATGGAATAATTCATGCTTCAGTTGCTAAGGTTTCTTTTGATGCTCAAAAGATTTCAGAAAATGCTAGCGAGTTATTACAGACTATTATCAAGTTAAAACCATCAGCTGCTAAAGGTACTTATGTTAAGAGTGTTTATATGTCAAGTACAATGGGATTAGGTATTGAAATTGATGCTAACTCATTAGGTCAATAAATTTTAGAATAGTAAAAAATGAATAAACAAGAAAAAAATCAAATGATTGAGGCCCTTGACGGGATGCTTAATGATAATAACAACTTTTATTTAGCTGATATCTCTGGCTTAACTGCTGAGGAAAATAGTGCCTTAAGAAGATTATGTTTTAAGAGAGATGTTTCATTACAAGTTGTAAAGAATACTCTTTTAAAGAAAGCATTAGAGAAAAATAATGCTGATTTTAGTGAATTGTATGATGTATTAGTTGGTAATACTTCTATTATGCAAGCTGAAGCTGGTAACGCTCCTGCAAAAGTGATTAAAGAATTTAGAAAGAAAAATGATAAACCTTTATTGAAAGCTGCTCATATTGAGGAGTCTCTATATATCGGTGATGAAAATCTATCAGCTCTAGCAGATCTTAAATCTAAAGATGAGCTTATTGGTGATATTATTACATTATTACAATCTCCAGCTAAGAATGTTATCTCTTCATTACAATCAGGAGGAAACAAATTATCAGGAATTGTAAAGGCTCTAGAAGAAAGAACAAACTAAAAAAGAAATGCTTCCAACATTTAAAATAAATAAATAAATTAAAAACAAATAAAATGGCAGATGTAAAAAAAATTGCAGAAGAGTTAGTTAACTTAACTGTAAAAGATGTAAACGAATTAGCTACTATTCTTAAAGATGAGTATGGAATTGAGCCAGCAGCAGCAGTAGCTGTATCAGGACCAGCTGCAAATGCAGCTAGTGGTGATTCAGCTGAAGAACAAACAGAATTTGATGTTATCTTAAAAGCAGCAGGTGCTGCAAAATTAAAAGTTGTAAAAGCTGTTAAAGAATTAACAGGTTTAGGACTTAAAGAAGCAAAAGATATTGTTGACTCAGCTCCCAAAGCGGTAAAAGAAGGAGTTAGTAAAGATGAAGCTGAAGGAATTTTAAAAGCATTAGAAGATGCTGGAGCTGAAGTAGAGCTAAAGTAATTTTCTTTAAACATTTAAAAGGTTTAAATCTTATGTTAACATAAGGTTTAAGCCCTTTCGTTTTTTTATAGAACCCCCTTTTTTATAACTAAAACTCAAAGCATTGGCTACAAAAAATAACACCCAAAGAATTAATTTTGCATCAATTAAAAACACGGTTAGTTTCCCTGATTTTTTAGATGTTCAACTTAAAAGTTTTCAATCTTTTTTTCAGATTGGAACTACCTTAGATGAAAGAAGAAATGAAGGTTTATATAAAGCTTTTGAAGAGCTTTTCCCTATTACAGATTCGAGAAATAATTTTGTATTAGAATTTATTGATTATACGATTGACCCTCCTAGATATTCTATTGAAGAATGTATTAGTAGAGGGCTTACCTTTAAAGTCCCGTTAAAAGTTAAGTTAAAATTATATTGTACTGATGCGGATCATGAGGATTTCGAAACAATTGTCCAAGATGTATATTTTGGAAATATTCCATTTATGACGCCAAAAGGAAGTTTTGTAGTAAATGGTGCTGAAAGAATTGTTGTTTCTCAATTACACAGATCTCCTGGTGTTTTCTTTGGACAAAGTTTCCATTCAAATGGTACAAAATTGTATTCAGCAAGAGTAATTCCTTTTAAAGGTTCTTGGATTGAATTTACTACTGATATCAATAATGTATTATATGCTTATATTGATAGAAAGAAAAAATTACCTGTTACAACTTTATTAAGAGCTATTGGATATGAATCTGATAGAGATATTTTATCTATTTTTAATTTAGCTGATGAAGTTAAAGTATCAAAAAGTGGATTAAAGAAAGTTGTTGGTAGAAAATTAGCTGCTCGAGTTCTTAAGTCATGGGTTGATGATTTTGTTGATGAAGATACTGGTGAATTAGTGCCAATTGAAAGAAATGAAGTAATTCTTGAGAGAGATACTATTATTGATAAATCTCATATTAATGAAATTGTTGATTCAGGTGTTGAAACTATTTTATTACATAAAGAGGATGGAAGCGCATCTGATCACGCATTAATTTATAATACTTTACAGAAAGATCCAACTAACTCTGAAGTAGAAGCTGTAAGACATATTTACAGACAATTAAGATCAGCAGAAGCACCAGACGATGATACAGCAAGAGGAATTATTGATAAATTATTCTTCTCTGACCAAAGATATAGTTTAGGCCATGTAGGTAGATTTAGAATTAACTCTAGATTAAAACTAGATATCCCTATTGATAAAATGGTTTTAACTAATAAAGATATTGTATCTATAATTAGTAACCTTATTTCTTTAACTAACTCTAAAGTTGATGTTGATGATATTGATCACTTGAGTAATAGAAGAATTAGAACGGTAGGCGAGCAACTTTCAAACCAATTTAATGTTGGGTTAAGTAGAATGGCTCGTACTATTCGCGAAAGAATGAATGTAAGAGATAATGAGGTGTTTACTCCAATTGACTTAATTAATGCAAAAACTTTATCTGCAGTAATTAATTCATTCTTTGGAACTTCACAATTATCTCAATTTATGGATCAAACTAATCCATTAGCAGAGGTAACTCACAAAAGAAGAATTTCAGCTTTAGGACCTGGAGGTTTAACTAGAGAAAGAGCAGGATTTGAGGTGAGAGATGTACACTATACGCATTATGGAAGACTTTGTCCTATTGAAACTCCAGAGGGGCCAAATATTGGACTTATTTCTTCTTTAGCAGTATTTGCTAAAATTAATAAGTTAGGATTTATTGAAACTCCTTATAGAAATGTAGTTGAAGGTAAAATTGATTCAACTAAAGCTCCAGTTTACAAAAGTGCAGAACAAGAAATTGAGCAAGTAATTGCACAAGCAAATGCACCTTTAAATGAAGATGGTTCATTTGAGAATGATAGAATTAAATCAAGAAGTGAAGCAGATTATTTAATTGCCGAGCCATCTAAAGTAACATTGATGGATGTAGCTCCTAATCAAATTGCTTCCATTGCAGCTTCATTGATTCCTTTCTTGGAGCATGATGATGCTAATAGAGCTCTGATGGGATCTAATATGATGAGGCAAGCCGTTCCTTTATTAAGAACAGATGCTCCAATTGTTGGAACTGGACTTGAGCCACATGTTGCTCGTGATTCTAGAACAATGATTAATGCAGAAGGAGAAGGTAAAGTTACTTATGTAGATGCAAACACTATCAAAGTTAAATACACTAAAACTGAAGAACAGGAATTAGTAAGTTTTGATGAAGCAGAGAAAACATATAGTTTAACTAAATTCCAAAAAACAAATCAAAGAACTTGTATTAATATTCAGCCGATTGTTAGAATTGGAGATAAAGTATCAAAAGGTCAAGTGCTTTGTGATGGTTATGCAACTGAAAATGGTGAATTAGCTATTGGTAGAAACTTAAAAGTAGCATTTATGCCTTGGAAAGGGTATAATTTTGAGGATGCAATTATTTTATCTGAGAGAGTTGTAAGGGAAGATATGTTTACTTCATTACATATTGCTGAGCATGTTGTAAATGTTAGAGAAACTAAGAGAGGAACAGAGGAGTTAACTGCTGATATTCCTAATATTAGTGAAACTGCAACGAAAGATTTAGATGAACATGGAATGGTAAGAATTGGAGCTAATGTTAAGCATGGCGATATTCTTATTGGTAAAATTACTCCAAAAGGTGAGTCTGATCCTACTCCAGAAGAAAAATTACTGAGAGCTATTTTTGGCGAAAAAGCAGGTGATGTAAAAGATGCTTCTTTGAAAGCAAAACCTTCTAATGCTGGTGTTGTAATTGGTAAATCATTATTTGCAAGAACTATCAAGGATAGAAGGACCAAATCTTCAGATAAAGAAGAATTATTAAAATTAGATGTTACTTTTGAGAAAGAAGCTTATGCACTTAAGAATATCTTAGCTGGTAAACTTTATCAAATTATTGGAGGTAAAGCAGCAAAAGGGGTTAAGAATATATTAGGAGAAGAAGTAATTCCTAAAAGTGAGAAATTTACCAAGAAAATGTTACTTGGAGTTGACTTTACTTTAGTTGATCCATATAACTGGACAGGTAACAAAGATAATAATATTCTTGTAAATACTACTATAGAGAACTATATAAGAAAGTATAATAATATCTATGGAGAGCATAGAAGAAAACGTTTTGCTATTACAATTGGTGATGAATTGCCAAATGGAGTATTGCAATTAGCTAAAGTTCAAATCGCTCAAAAAAGGAAAGTTAAGGTTGGTGATAAGTTAGCGGGTCGTCATGGTAATAAAGGAATTGTTTCTCGTATTGTAAAAGATGAGGATATGCCTTTCTTAGATGACGGAACTCCTGTTGATATTATTTTAAATCCACTTGGCGTACCTTCAAGGATGAATCTTGGTCAAATCTATGAAACAATTTTAGGTTGGGCAGGACAAGAATTAGGTAAAAAATACTTTACTCCTGTATTTGATGGAGCTAGTATTGATCAAATTAATGATGAAACTGATGAGGCTGGAGTTCCAAGATTAGGTCAAACTTATCTGTATGATGGAGGTACTGGGGAACGTTTTGAACAAACAGCAACTGTTGGTATTATCTATATGCTTAAGTTAGGGCATTTAATTGATGATAAAATGCATGCAAGATCAATTGGACCTTACTCATTAATTACACAACAACCACTTGGAGGTAAGGCTCAGTTTGGTGGGCAAAGACTTGGAGAGATGGAGGTTTGGGCACTTGAAGGTTATGGTGCATCCAATATCTTACAAGAGATGCTTACGCTTAAGTCTGATGATGTAGTTGGTAGAGCAAAGGCTTTTGAATCAATTGTAAAAGGAAAAGATTTGCCTACACCAGGTATCCCAGAATCGTTCAATGTGTTATTACACGAACTTAATGGATTAGGATTAAAAGTTTCATTTGAATAATATTACTCATGAGAAATATAAAACATAACAGACAAGCTCAGGATATAAACTCAATTAAAATTAGTTTATCATCTCCTGAAGATATTTTAGAACAATCATCTGGTGAGGTTGTAAAACCAGAAACTATTAATTACAGAACATATAAACCAGAAAGTGGTGGATTATTTTGTGAAAGAGTTTTCGGACCTACTAAGGATTTTGAATGCCATTGTGGAAAATACAAAAGAATCAGATATAGAGGAATTGTATGTGATAGATGTGGTGTTGAAGTAACTGAAAAGAAAGTAAGAAGAGAGAGAATAGGTCATATTAATTTAGTTGTTCCTGTTGCTCATATCTGGTACTTTAGAACTTTGCCAAATAAAATTGGTTACTTATTAGGACTACCTTCTAAGAGATTAGATATGATTATTTACTATGAAAGATATGTAGTAATTAATGCACCTGAAGGAATTGTAAATACTGAGGGAGAAGAAGTTAAATATTTAGATTTCTTAACTGAAGAAGAGTACTTAGATATTTTAGATGCTCAGCCCTTAGAAAACCAATACTTAAGTGAGGATGATCCTAATAAATTTGTTGCAAAAATGGGTGCTGAAGCAATCCATAGTTTGTTATCAAAAATAAATCTCGATGACTTATCTTATGCCTTAAGAGACCAGGCATATAATGAAACATCTCAACAAAGGAAAAAGGAAGCTTTAAAAAGACTACAAATTGTAGAGTCAATGCGTGATGGTCAAACTCATACTGAGAACAGACCAGAATGGATGACTGTTAAAGTAATTCCAGTAATTCCACCAGAATTAAGACCTTTAGTTCCTTTAGATGGTGGTAGATTCGCTACTTCTGATTTAAATGATTTATACAGAAGAGTAATTATTAGAAATAATAGGTTGAAAAGATTAATGGAGATTAATGCTCCTGAAATTATCTTAAGAAATGAAAAAAGAATGTTACAGGAATCTGTTGACGCTTTATTTGATAATTCAAGAAAATCATCAGCAGTTAAAGCAGATGGAAAAAGAGCATTAAAATCATTATCTGATTCCTTAAAAGGAAAGCAAGGTAGGTTCCGACAGAATTTATTAGGTAAAAGGGTAGATTACTCTGCTCGTTCTGTAATTGTTGTAGGGCCTGAATTAGATTTACATGAATGTGGATTACCTAAAGATATGGCTGCTGAACTTTACAAGCCATTTATCATTAGAAAACTGATTGAAAGAGGAATTGTAAAAACAGTTAAGTCTGCTAAAAAGATTATAGATACTAGAGAGCCTGTTGTCTGGGATATTTTAGAAAATGTAATGAATGGACATCCAGTTTTATTAAACAGAGCGCCTACACTTCACAGATTAGGTATACAAGCTTTCCAACCAAAAATGATTGAAGGAAAAGCAATTCAACTTCATCCATTGGCTTGTGCGGCCTTTAATGCCGATTTTGATGGGGATCAAATGGCAGTTCACTTACCTTTAGGTGCAGCTGCAATTTTAGAAGCTCAGGTGTTAATGTTAGCTTCTCATAATATTTTAAATCCTGCAAATGGAGCTCCAATTACTGTACCTTCACAGGATATGGTTTTAGGACTTTATTACATGACTAAAGAGAAAAGATCAACTGATAAAGAGAAAGTAAATGGGGAAGGAATGACTTTCTACGCTTTAGATGAAGTTAAGATTGCTTATAATGAGAAAAAAGCTGATTTACATGCAATGATTAAAGTTAGGGTTACTGATACAAAAGGTAAAACTTCTTTAGTTGATACTACTGTTGGTAGAGTATTGTTTAATGAATATGTGCCAGCTGAAATTAATTTTATTGATGAGCTTTTAACTAAAAAAGCTTTAAGAAATATTATTGGTGATGTTTTAGAAACTTGTGGAGTTACAGCTACTGTTCACTTCTTAGATGCAATTAAAACTATTGGCTTTAATATGGCATTTAAAGGAGGATTATCATTTAACCTTGGTGATGTACTTGTTCCTGAAGAAAAAGAAGGATTAATTGTTGATGCAAACAAAAAGGTAGATGAAATTAAGAACAATTACGCAATGGGATTCATTACTAATAATGAAAGGTACAATCAAGTAATTGATGTTTGGACTACTACTAACGCTCGATTAACTGATACAGTTATGAGAAACATTAGTACTGACAAGCAAGGGTTTAACTCTGTATACATGATGCTTGATTCTGGCGCAAGGGGTTCTAAGGAACAAATTCGTCAGTTATCTGGTATGAGGGGTCTTATGGCAAAACCAAAAAAATCTGGTGATCATGGAGAGTCTATTATTGAGAATCCAATTACAACAAACTTTCGTGAAGGACTTTCAATTTTGGAGTACTTTATTTCTACCCATGGGGCGAGAAAAGGACTTGCAGATACTGCACTTAAAACAGCAGATGCTGGTTACCTTACAAGAAGATTAGTAGATGTTGCACAAGATGTAATTGTTACTGAAGATGATTGTGAAACCTTGAGAGGGTTAGAAGTTTTTGCTCTTAAAAATAATGATGATATTGTTGAGTCTTTAGCGGATAGAATTTCAGGAAGAGTTAGTTTACATGATGTATTCCACCCTAAAACTGAAAAGTTATTAGTGGCATGTAATGATATGATTACTGATACTGCCGCAAAAGCAATTGATGCTGCTGGAATTGAAATGGTTGAAGTAAGATCTGCTTTAACATGTCAGACAAGAAGAGGTATTTGCAAGAAATGTTATGGTAAATCATTGTCAACTAACAGAATGGCGCAGGTTGGTGAGTCTGTTGGTGTTGTAGCTGCTCAATCAGTTGGTGAACCGGGTACACAGCTTACTCTTAGAACCTTCCATGTTGGGGGTACTGCTTCTAGGTCAGAAGTTGATTCATCTTTAATTGTTAAAAAAGATGGTAGATTAGATATTGAAGATTTAAGAACTGTTAAATCGAAAGATAAAGATGGTAAAGCAATTGACATTGTTGTTTCTAGATCTGCTGAAACCAAAGTTATTGATGATAAAAATGGAGTAATCTTATCTACAAATATTGTTCCTTATGGTTCTACTATCTTTATTAAAGATGGCAAGGTGAAAAAAGGTGATATTATTTGTGAATGGGATCCTTATAATGCTGTAATTATATCAGAAGCTGCTGGTAAAGTTGAGTTTAATGATATTGAAGAAGGGGTTTCATTTAGAACTGAATCTGATGAGCAAACTGGGCATAAAGAGAAAGTAATTATTGATAGTAGAAGTAGAAAAATTTCTCCTTCTATTTCAATTGGAGATAGAACTTATACTATTCCTGTTGGAGCCCATTTAGCTGTTGATGACAGTAAGAAAATTAAAGCTGGTGAAATTTTAGCTAAGATACCAAGGTCTGCTGGATCATCTGGTGATATTACTGGGGGACTACCTAGAGTAACTGAGATGTTTGAAGCGAGAAATCCTACTAACCCTGCTGTAGTTGCTGAAGTTGATGGCTCTGTTTCTTTTGGGAAAATTAAAAGAGGTAATAGAGAGGTTATCATTACAACTAAAACTGGTGAAATTAAAAAATACTTAATCAAATTAGCTAAGCATATACTAGTGCAGGAAAATGATTATGTAAAAGCTGGTATGCCTTTATGTGAAGGTGTTATTACTCCTGCTGATATTTTAGCAATTAAAGGTGTAGTTGAGGTTCAGCAATATATTGTAAATGAGATTCAAGATGTGTATCGTTTGCAAGGTGTAAAAATTAACGATAAGCATTTTGAAGTTTTAGTTAGACAAATGATGCGTAAAGTAAATATCTCCCATTCAGGTGATACTTATTTCTTAGAAGGAGCATTAGTTGGTAAAGATAAATTTAATGAGCAAAATGATATGTTATTTGGAATGATGATTGTTACTGAAGTTGGTGATTCTGAAGACTTGAAAAAAGGACAAATCGTTTCCCCAAGACAATTAAGAGAAGAAAACTCAAGACTGAAGAGAAAAGATGCAAAAGCGGTTGAAGCTAGAGAAACTCAACCTGCAATTTCAACTCCAGTACTTCAAGGTATTACTAGAGCATCTTTACAGGTAGATTCATGGATTTCAGCAGCATCATTCCAGCAAACGACTAAGGTTCTTAATGAGGCTGCAATTAATGCTAAGGTTGATACTTTAGTTGGACTTAAAGAGAATGTAATTATTGGTAAGAAAATCCCAGCAGGAACGGGATTAGTACAAGCTGCTGAAACTATTGTTGGTTCTCAAGTTGAATATGATAGATTAATTCAATTGAAGGAAGAAGCTGATAATGCTACTGAATTAGAAGAGGAGTTAGTTATTAAAGCTGAAATTTCTAAAGAAGTTGTTACTGATACTAAATCAACAGAAAAATAAAATAATTATTATGTCAGAGCAAAAGAAGAAAGATGGACTAAATATTGAGCTTACTGAAGATATAGCTGAAGGAACTTATAGCAATTTGGCTATTATTAATCATTCTCCATCAGAGTTTGTAGTTGACTTTATCCAAATGATGCCAGGAATTCCTAAAGCAAAAGTAAAGTCAAGAGTTATTCTTACTCCTCAACATGCTAAAAGATTAATGAAGGCACTTGCTGATAATGTAACTAAATTTGAAAATCAGCATGGTGAGATTAAAGATGTTGATCCGACTGGAGGGATTCCAATGAATTTTGGAGGACCAACTCCACTTGCATAATTTATTAAATTTTTAAAACTAAAAAAAGCCTGCAATTAGTAGGCTTTTTTAGTTTTCTGAAGTTTGAAGTAATTAGTGAAAAGCGACTAGTTTGGTGTTACATTTCATAGTTCCTAGTTACTAATAACTATTTTTTATCCTAAGAAAGGGTATTTATAATCAGTAGCAGGAACAAATGTTTCTTTAATTGTTCTAGGAGAAACCCATCTTAATAGATTTAGGATAGAACCAGCTTTATCATTAGTTCCTGATCCTCTTGCGCCACCAAATGGTTGTTGTCCAACAACAGCTCCAGTTGGCTTATCATTAATGTAAAAGTTTCCAGCAGCATTTTCTAAGGCTTTAGTTGCATATTCAGCAGCAAATCTATCTACTGATAAAACAGCTCCTGTGAGTGCATACTCTGAAGTGCTATCAACAAGTTTTAGAGTTTCTTCCCACTTATCAGCATCATATACATAAATAGTCATAACAGGACCAAATACTTCCTCAACCATAGTTTTGAATTTAGGGTCAGTTGTTACAATAATAGTTGGTTCAATAAAGTAACCTACTGATTTATCATAACTTCCTCCTGTAATAATCTCGGCATTCTCAGCTGTTTTTGCATAATCAATATAAGATGAAATACTATTAAAAGCTTTTTCAGAAATTACTGCATTAATAAAGTTTGAAGTATCATCAGGAGCACCCATCTTAAAGCTGTTAGTATCAGCAACAATTTTAGTTTTCACATCTTCCCATAAATTAGAAGGTACATAAGCACGAGAGGCAGCTGAACATTTTTGTCCTTGGAATTCAAAAGCACCTCTTGAAATAGCTGTTGCCACTTCAACAGCTACTGCCGATTTATGTGCAATAATGAAATCTTTTCCTCCTGTTTCACCAACTATTCTTGGGTATGATTTGTATTTTTCAATGTTATTTCCTATTCCTTTCCAAAGCGTACGGAATACATCAGTACTACCTGTAAAGTGTAATCCTGCAAAGTTTTTATCTTCAAATACTACTTTTGAAATTTCTCTACCACTAACCGTTACCATATTGATTACCCCATCAGGCAAACCTGCTGCTTGGAATAATTCCATGATTACTTGTGCAGAATAAATTTGTGTTTCTGCTGGTTTCCAAACTACTACATTTCCTAGCATGGCTGGTGCTGCACAAAGGTTAGCACAGATAGATGTAAAGTTAAATGGTGTCAATGCAAATACGAATCCTTCCAAAGGTCTATGCTCTAACCGGTTCCACATTCCTGGTAATGATTCTGGCTGCTCTTTATAAAGCTGACTCATATATTGTACATTGAATTTGAAGAAATCAATCAGTTCACATGCAGCATCAATTTCAGCTTGCATTACATTTTTACTTTGTGCTAGCATGGTAGCTGCGTTTAGTTTTGCACGGAAAGGTCCTGCTAATAAATCAGCAGCTTTTAAAAATATAGAAGCTCTGTGTTCCCAACTCATATTTGCCCACTTTTCACGAGCAGCCATAGCAGCATCAATTGCATCATGAACTTCTTGTTCTCCTCCATAATTGGAAGTTCCGATTACATGTCCATGCTCATGAGGTGGTGTTAAATTTCTTTTATTATCAGTAAATACTCGTTTGTTGCCAATATACATTGGCACATCAACTGTAGTATTGTACATTCTTTTGTATTCTGCTAGTAATTCAGTACGCTCAGAGCTTCCTGGAGCATATTCTTTTACTGGCTCGTTTACCGCTTTGGGTACATTGTAAAATCCGTTTGACATTTTTTAATTTTTATTTATAAAATTCTATTTGCAAATTTACTATTTTGCTATTACTAAAAAAGTTCTTTTGATGAAGTTTTTAAAAAGCCTACAAACCTATCGTATCTATCTCCTACAGCACGGTAGTATACGTATATATAGTAATCGTTACGTGTTTGGTAATGCGTTCCTTCAATAAAGGAAACATCTACTCTGTCTGTAAAACTATCATTTAATGCATAATGATAGTTGTAATAACCTTGTTTTAGATAAATGTTTCCTTCATATTGCTTTTGTTCATCATTGTATTCTAGTTTGAAACCTTCCTTTAATTCCCAATCTGAAAACTCTCCTAATATATATAAGTCACCATAACTGATGTGGTCAACAGGTAAAGTGAAATGCACAAAAGCATAGTCCGCCTCAATGGATGATTTCCACCCTTCTTGTGATTTGATGAGGAACTTTCCATTAATATCTGGTTCAATTGAATAGCGGTTAAATGGTCGTATCTTATCATTAAAAAGGTATACATGATAGTTAGTACTGTCAAAATCAATGTTTTTTATGCGCTCGGATTGATACCTTAAACTCTTAAAATCAAAATGACGAAATTCATTGTTTGCCCAAAAGTTATTGTTATCATCAAAATCATAAATTAGCTCGTCATTTTTTACAAATAAGGGAGTGAGGTTTGTAATAGCATTATCCTCACGGTTGTTTTGTTTTATATGCACTTTAATATCAGCAAACGGATCGGCAACCACTAAGTATGGATGCTTAATTGTAAAGTCAATTTCATGCTTAGTATTTCTATTCTCAGCCAAAGTTGCTCGCCTCACTTTTGCTTCAATTGTAACCTTGTTTTCCAATATCATAAAGCGTTTATAAGCAACTGTTTTCCCACCTTCTTCAAAAATCTTAAATACATAATTACCAGATAAGAGAGCTTTCATTTCTTCAGTTGGAAAACTAAAACTATAGTGCGTATATTGCTGTAGGGTATTAAATGAAAACTCATAATCTGTTATAGGTTCATCCGTAAATCCACTGATGAACTCACTTTGCATTAAATCGCTTGCTGTCCAGTCAGAATTACAATGTATAATGGTGTAGTAATAGTCCTTAATGTCAGCATCCAAATCATCAAAACTTACTAAAAGTTGGTATTCATCATTTATATTAAGCAAAGGGAGTGAAAGTTCATCCTGTATTTTATGACAAAGCAGGCTTTTTATTTGTTTATTATAAGTTTCATTTTTATAAATTTTTTCAAATTCGGGCCTTGCTATATCTTTAGTAATTGTGCTATCCACTAGTGTATTTTGGATACTTATTATTTCTTTTGTGCTCTGGCAAGCACTCGTTAAAACTATAGAAATGATTAGTAGTGTTAGAAAGTTGTTGAATCTCATTAAAAATTATGATTTAAATAGTTTAATTGTTATCGCAAATTTATACTTTTGCAGCCGAAAAATCTAATTTAAAAAGGATGTCTAAAGAAATAAGATTAAAAAAAGGTTTGAACATCAATTTACTTGGTGAGGCCGACAAAGTATACGCATCAGCAAAATTTACTGATATTTATGTAGTAAAACCTACTGACTTTCATGGGTTAACACCAAAGCTAGCTGTAAAGGTTGGTGATAGAGTAAAAGCAGGAACTACATTGTTTTTTGATAAATATAATGATAAAGTAAACTTTTCATCACCTGTAAGTGGTGAAGTTGCTGCTATTGTTAGAGGTGCAAAAAGAAAAATACTTGAAGTAGCGATTAAAGCAGATACTGAGATTGCTTATGAGAATTTTGCTATTGCAACTTCTGATAGTCTATCAAGAGATCAAATTATTGATAGCATGCTAATGGCGGGAGTTTGGCCATTTATAAGACAAAAACCTTATGATATCATTGCCAATCCTATTGATATGCCTAAATCTATCTTTATTTCAACTTTCAATACAGCTCCTTTAACGATTGATAATGACTTTGCACTTTATGGAATGGATGAATTGTTTCAAAAAGGATTAGATTATATTGTTAAGCTAACTTCTGGAAAAACACATTTGAATATTGATGGAAATACTAATCCGTCTAAAGTATTTACTGAGGCAAAAGGAGTTGAAATAAATAAAATAAGTGGAGCACATCCTGCAGGAAATGTTGGGGTACAAATTCACCATATTGATCCTATTAACAAAGGTGAAGTAGTTTGGTATTTAGAACCACAAGATGTGATTACAATTGCAAGATTGTTTACAGTAGGGAAATATGACATATCAAGAATTATAGCATTGGGTGGTGCGCAAGTTGCAAAGCCACGGTATTACAGAATAATTTCGGGCGCATCTATTGCTAATTTACTCGCGGATAATTTGAAAGAAGGAGATAATAGAATTATTTCTGGTGATGTTTTAACAGGTCAGCAAATTGATGAAAATGGAGCATTAGGTTTTTATAACACTACTATCACTGTAATTGAAGAAGGAAAAGAACAAGAATTTCTAGGATGGATATTGCCGGGAATTCATAAGTTCTCTGCTTCAAAAACATTCTTGTCTTGGTTAACTCCTTCAAAAAAATACACTTTAAATGCAAATATGCATGGTGAAGAACGTGCATATGTAATGACGGGTGAATACGAAAAAGTATTGCCTATGGATATTTACCCAACTCAGTTGATAAAAGCATGTATGATTGAGGATGTTGAATTGATGGAAAACTTAGGAATTTATGAAGTATCTCCTGAAGATTTAGCATTGTGTGAATTTGTTTGTACTTCAAAAATTGAGGTGCAATCTATTATTCGTCATGGTTTAGATTTAGTAAGAAAAGAAAATAGTTAATATGAAATTATTTAAAAATATCTTAGAGTCAGTAAAACCTCATTTTGAAGAAGGAGGTAAGCTTGAAAAGATGTATCCAGCATATGATGCTTTCGAAACATTTTTATTTGTTCCTGATCATACTACTAAATCTGGATCACATATTAGAGATGCAGTAGATTTGAAAAGATCAATGGCTTTTGTTGTATTATCTCTAATTCCTTGTATTATTTTTGGAATGTGGAATATTGGTGATCAATACTTTAATGCAATTTCTGTAGAAACAAATTTTCTAAATAATTTAATTTTTGGATTTTGGAAATTTTTACCACTTTTAATTGTCTCTTATGCTGTGGGTTTATCTGTTGAATTTGCATTTGCGATATCAAGAGGACATTCAGTTAATGAAGGTTACTTAGTTACAGGTATGTTAATTCCTTTAATTATGCCTGTTGATGTTCCTTTATGGATGCTTGCAGTTTCAGTAGTTTTTGCAGTAGTAATTGGTAAGGAAGTCTTTGGAGGAACAGGAATGAATATTTTAAATCCTGCTTTAACTGCCAGAGCGTTCTTGTTTTTTGCGTATCCATCATACATGTCTGGTGATAAGGTCTGGGTTCATGGAGCAACTGTAGATGGTTACTCTGGTGAAACAATTTTAGGTGCTTTGGCATCAAATACATCATCATGGGATAATTTGCAATGGAACTTGAATGATGCTTTAATAGGTTATATCCCAGGATCTGTTGGTGAGACATCCTTTATAGCCATTATTTTAGGTGCATTGATTTTGATTTTTTCAGGAATTGGTAGCTGGAGAATTATACTTTCAACTTTCTTAGGAGGATATTTAACTGCATTATTGTTCAATTTATGGGGAGTAAATTTCCTTATGAGTACTCCTGCTCATATTCATTTGTTAATTGGAGGTTTTGCTTTTGGTGCTGTGTTTATGTCAACTGATCCAGTAACTGGATCGCAGACAAATAAGGGTAAGATTATTTATGGTTTGTTAATTGGTTTCTTTGCAATTGTTATAAGAGTATTTAATCCGGCATATCCTGAAGGAATGATGTTAGCAATTTTATTAATGAATGTATTTGCACCTTTAATTGATCACTATATAGTAGATACTAATATTAAAAAAAGATTAAAAAGAATAAATTAAAAGATAATAGATGAATTGTCTAATCTCAATATTATAAAAAATGGATGTAAATAAAAATTCGTATACTTTCAGTTTTGCTGCAGTAATGGTAGTTGTTGTAGCAGCTCTTTTATCTGTTGCAGCTATTTCTTTAAAACCTTTTCAGTCAAGAAATATACTTTTAGAAAAAAAGCAAAATATCTTAAGTTCTGTCGGAATTAATATTGATAGAGAAGAAGCTGATATTCAGTATCCTATTTTTGTTAAAGAGGAATTAGTACTTAATTATAAAGGTGAAGAAATTGATGGTGTTGCCTTTGATGTTGATCTACAAAAAGAATTAAAAAAAGATATAAAATTACAATCATTACCTTTATTTATTAGTGAAGTAGATGGGAAAAAGCAATATATAATACCCTTAAGGGGTAAGGGGCTTTGGGGTCCAATATGGGGTTTTATCTCCTTGGAAGATGATTTAAATAAGGTCTTTGGTGCAGTATTTGATCATAAATCTGAAACGCCTGGACTAGGAGCAGAAATTAATCAAGCTTTTTTTGAAGATCCGTTTTCTGGAAAATCAATTTTTGATGGGGAAGAGTTGAAATCAATTAAAGTAATAAAAGGAGGTGCTGGTGAAGATAATATGTATGGAGTAGATGGGATTTCAGGAGGTACAATCACATCTGATGGTGTTTCGGATATGTTATTAGAGAGGCTAACAATGTACTTGCCTTATTTTAATAAAGTAAAACCTAACAATGAGGTAAATTCAGTTTTTTCTGCAATGGATTCAGTAGTTATGGTAAATGATTCAATAATAAATTAAGAAGATGAGTAAAGATTCCTTATTTGCTAAAAAGAATATAAAATTATTAAGCGACCCACTTGATGACAATAATCCAATTACTGTACAAGTATTGGGTATCTGTTCAGCTTTAGCAATAACTGTTCAATTAAAACCTGCTGTTGTTATGGCATTATCTGTTTTGGTTGTATTATCGGTTGCTAATGTTGTAGTTTCATTAATGCGTCATATGATACCTTCAAGAATAAGAATTATTGTTTTTCTTGTTGTTATTGCTGCACTTGTTATTTTAGTTGATCAAGTACTTAAAGCATTTGTATATGATGTTAGTAAAGAGCTTTCTGTATTTGTTGGTTTAATTATAACAAATTGCATTATTTGTGGAAGATTAGAGGCTTTTGCAATGGCAAATCCACCTGGTAAAGCATTTCTTGATGGTTTAGGTAATTCTTTTGGTTACGGCATAATACTTATAATAGTAGCATTTTTTAGAGAACTTTTAGGAGCAGGTACATTGTACGGTTATCCTGTTTTAGAAAAATTAGGGGTTTATGATTTAGGTTATGAAAATAATGGAATGATGATACTTCCCCCAATGGCTCTGGTTACTGTTGGTGTTCTGATTTGGTGGCAAAGAGCTAGAAACGAAAAATTAATAGAAAACAATTGATAGAATGCAAGAGTTAGCAAATATTTTTATAAAATCGATATTTATTGATAATATGGTTTTTGCCTATTTTTTAGGCATGTGTTCATATTTAGCAATTTCTAAAACAGTTAAAACTTCTGTTGGAATGGGTGCAGCTGTTATTTTTGTATTAGGAATTACTATTCCATTTAATTATTTATTAGAACATTATATTCTTAAAGAAGGAGCATTAGTTTGGATTTCTAATGATTTTATAGATGTTGATTTATCATTTCTTTCGTTTATTATGTTTATTGCAGTTATTGCTTCAATTGTTCAATTGGTTGAAATGGTTATTGAGAAATTCTCTCCTGCCTTATATAGCTCTCTTGGTATATTCTTACCTCTTATTGCAGTAAATTGTGCTATTTTAGGAGGTTCTTTATTCATGCAAGAACGTGGTTATTCTAGCATCATTGAAGCAACTGTTTTTGGACTTGGCTCTGGAGTTGGTTGGTTTTTAGCAATAGTAGGTATAGCAGCCATAAGAGAAAAAATAAGATATTCAAATGTCCCTCCAGCACTAAGGGGACTAGGTATTACATATATAATTACAGGTTTAATGGGTATAGCTTTTATGAGTTTCATGGGTATTAAATTATAATTTCAAAAAGAACAATAAAGAATGATTTTATTAAGCACAACAACAGTATTAAGTAGTATAATAGTTTTCCTTTTGGTTACCCTTACTTTAGTAGGCCTTTTACTTTTTGTAAAAACACAATTAACACCTTCAGGCAAAATTACTATTAAAATAAATGGAGAAAAAGAGATTGTAGTAGATGGTGGGAATACGCTACTAACTACTTTAGGTAATGAAGGTATTTTCTTGCCATCAGCTTGTGGAGGTGGAGGTACTTGTGTGCAATGTACCTGTCAAGTTCATAGTGGTGGTGGAAGTATCTTACCAACTGAAGAACCACATTTTTCTCGTAAAGAAGTAGCGAGTAATTTCCGTTTAGGTTGCCAAGTTAAGGTAAGAGAGAATATGGAAATTGATATTCCTGAAGAAGTATTTGGTGTAAAAAAATGGGAGGCAACAGTAGTATCTAACTATAATGTAGCTACTTATATTAAAGAGTTTATTGTTGAGGTCCCAGAAGATATGCCATATGAGGCAGGGGGGTATATTCAAATTGAAATCCCTAATTGTGAGATTCCTTTTTCTGAAATGGATATTACAGCACATCCTGAGGATCATCCAGGAGAGCCAAATAAGTTTGAGAAGGATTGGGGAGAAGGAAACTTTGCTATGCGTAACTTAGTAATGAAGAATGATGAGGATGTTGTAAGAGCATATTCTATGGCTTCTTATCCTGCTGAAGGAAGAAAAATCATGTTGAATGTTAGGGTGGCTGCTCCACCATGGGATAGAGATAAAAATTCTTGGGCTGATATTAATCCTGGTGTTGCATCATCTTATATTTTTGGCCGTAAGCCAGGAGACAAGGTAACTATTTCAGGACCTTACGGAGAGTTTTTTATTAATAATTCTGAAGCTGAGATGTTGTATATTGGAGGTGGTGCAGGTATGGCTCCAATGCGATCCCATTTATATGAATTATTCAAAACATTAAAAACAGGAAGAAAAGTTTCTTACTGGTACGGTGGAAGATCAAAAGCTGAACTTTTCTATATTGAGCATTTCCGTTCTTTGGAAAGAGAATTCTCTAATTTTAAATTTTACTTGGTACTTTCGGATGCACAAGAAAGTGATAATTGGAAGCCAATGCAAGATATGAATGATACTGCAGGAGATGGTTTTGTTGGTTTTGTACACCAAGTGGTAATTGATCAGTATTTAACTAAACATGAAGAACCTGAAGATATTGAATTGTATTTCTGTGGACCACCTCTAATGAATCAAGCGATTCTAAAAATGGCTGATGATTGGGGAATTCCTGATGAAAATGTGAGATTTGATGACTTTGGAGGATAAAAAAAGATATTTAATATTTTTTAGCTGCTAGTTTGTAGTATTATTTTCTTTTAACCACAAACGACAATCAAACTACAATTTGTATTTTTGTCAACATGAAAAATATCCTCTATTTATTAGTCTTATCTTTATGTGCGTGTTCATCTACTGATAACAGAATATTGGTAAAGAATTCTGGAGAAGCACAAGGTAGTTATTATCATATTCAATACCTTTCTGAAAACGGAGAAAATTATAAATCACAGATTGATAGTATTTTATTAGAAGTAGATAGTTCCCTTTCTATTTACAAGGATTATTCGCTTATTTCAAAATTAAATAAGAGGGAGAACATAAAAACAGATACGCTATTTAATGCTGTGTTTTTAGGAGCTCAAAAAGTGTTTGTGGAAAGTGAAGGGAATTTTGATTGTTCAGTTTCACCTCTTGTAAATGCTTGGGGTTTTTATAAAAATAAGTTGGGTGATTCTTTGGTGATTGATTCTGCAAAGTTTCGAAAAATCTTATCTTATGTTGGTTTTGATAAAATCAGTTTGATTGCTAATTCCTTAATTTTGCCAAAAGGGATGAGTTTGGATTTTAATTCCATTGCACAAGGCTATACAGTTGATATAATTGCTCAGTTTTTAGAAAGCAAAGGCGATAGCAATTACTTGGTAGAAGTAGGGGGTGAGTTATTAGCAAAAGGTAAGAATGCAGATGGAGATATTTGGAGAGTTGGTGTAGATAAACCTTCTGAGGATGTTGATGAGCAAGAGCGTTTTCAGTTTATTTTAGATTTGGAAAATAAGGCTTTGGCAACATCTGGCAATTATAGAAAGTTCTATGAAGCAAATGGAGTCAAATATGCTCATACTATTAATCCGTTTACTGGTTTCCCTGCACAAAACCGTTTGTTAAGTGTTACAGTAATCCATGATAACTGCATGTTAGCTGATGCTTACGCTACTGCATTTATGGTAATGGGAGTAAAGCAAAGTAAGCAATTTGCAAAAACACATTCTGAAATAGAAATCTACCTAGTTTATACAGGTAAGGATGGTGCTTGGAAGACCTTTGTCAGTCCAAATATGCAAAATAGAATTATTAATTAAGCATCCTCATTTTTGCATTTTTCTTCAGGGCTTGCACCACATAGTCCACAAGCTTCTCCTTCTGTATTTAGAAATGGACTTTGGCTTGCACAAGTGCCAGAAAATTTTCCATTTTTTTTAAGAAGAATTTTAATTCCGATACCTGCAAATACAAATACTAAAAATCCGATTGTAATTAAAAAAACTGGTAGAAAACTCATTTGAAATAATTTGATGCAAAACTACTATAAATGAAAGGAATAATTAAGTTTGTGAAGTAAAATATACTATGGAAAATAAAACAAAATCATTTGCTCGTTTATTAACTATTATGGATGAGTTAAGAGAGCAATGTCCTTGGGATCAAAAACAAACTTTGGAAAGTTTGCGATATCTAACCATTGAAGAAATGTATGAGCTTTCTGATGCAATTTTGGAAAAAGATATGCAAGAGATAAAAAATGAGTTAGGTGATGTTTTATTGCATATAGTATTCTATTCTCGTATTGCATCTGAAACAAATGACTTTGATATTGCTGATGTTATAAATGATATTTGCGAAAAATTAATACACCGACATCCTCATATTTATGGAGATGTTAAAGTAGCAGACGAGAAAGAGGTTAAGAAGAATTGGGAAAGATTAAAATTAAAAGAGGGTAGAAAATCTGTTTTAGAAGGAGTTCCAAAATCATTACCAGCTATTGTAAAAGCTTTCAGAATACAGGAGAAAGTTAGGGGTATTGGTTTTGATTGGGATAATAAAAATCAAGTTTGGGAAAAGGTTTTGGAAGAAATAGAGGAATTGAAAGTTGAAATTGCAAAAGGAGATAACGACAGAATTGAATCTGAATTTGGTGATGTGTTATTTGCTTTAACTAATTATTCTCGTTTTATTAATGTGAATCCGGAAGACGCTTTAGAAAGAACAAATAAGCGTTTTATTAAAAGATTTCAGATAATGGAGAAACTAATTGAAAAAGAGAATTTAAAATTAGATGATATGAATCTTGAACAAATGGATGTTTATTGGAATAATGCAAAACAAATAAATTCTAATCAAAATAATTAAAAATATCTATATAATTGTATAACTTTTTTGTAAATATACTATGCAAAATAAAATAATTTCTTATATTTGATCTATGAAAAAAATAATTCTATACACCCTAATATTTTTAAATATTAATGCTACATCTCAAGAAAGTGGTAAAAAATGCATGACAACTGATCTAATAAAAAATGAGTTAGAATTTAATTTAGATTATGAGCTAAATAGACAGAGTCTTTACCATTACAATAAGAAAAATCAGTTTACAAACAATAAAAATCAACCTGTCATTACAATTCCAGTAGTGATTCATGTTATTCATAGAGTACAAGATGCAGTTGGTTCAAACACAAATATACCAGATGTTCAAATAGAAGATCAATTATTAATATTAAATCAAGATTATAGTCAAACAAATCCTGAATTTCCTAATCCTCCAAGAAATACATTTATTAATAATGTAGGTAACCCACAAATTCAATTTTGCCTAGCAAGTATTGATCCATCTGGAAACCCAACATCAGGAATTACCAGAACACCTACTACTAATTCGGAGTGGAATTATGACACACAATCTAATGACATGAAACAAACAACTACTGGTGGAATTGATAATTGGGATCCGTTAAGATATCTTAATATCTGGATATGCAAAATTGGATCCTCAGGTGGTGGACAAACACTCGGCTATGCTTATCTTCCCGGTTTACAGGCTAGTAATCAATCTTGGTTAGATGGAATTGTTGTGGATTATAGATTTTTTGGTACTGTTGGTAGTTCTAGTAATTCTAGTGATGGTAGAACAACTACACACGAAGTTGGTCATTATTTAGGTTTAAGTCATACCTTTTGTGAAAGTAGTGGATGCTGCGATAATGATTTAAATGGTAATTATAGTTGGGGTGATGTTGATGACACTCCTGCTACTGAAGATATTTATTTTGGTGCTGTTAATGCAAATACTAATAATAATACATGTAATGATTTATCTTATACAAACATTTTTAATACTGATGTGTTAGATATGGATGAAAACTATATGTCTTACTCAAGTAACTCTTGGATGTTTTCAGAAGGTCAAGTAGATGTAATGTTAGGGACATTAAATGCACCTTCTTGGCAAGGAGGAAGAGTTGCTTTAAAGAACTCAACCGTTTCTGTTAATTGTAACGGTATTGTCGCAAGTTCATGGGACTGTGATAGTCAAGGAAATTGTGTAGATCCTGGAAATGGTAATGGTTCCTATAGTAGTTATAACGCATGCTTATCTGCTTGTGGATGTACAGGAAATAATTCTACTATTTCTGAAGGCTTTCAGGCTATATCACTTCCAAATGATTGGTCAATAGATAATCCTGATGGAGATCAAACATGGGCTATTAATTCAAGTTATGGATATAATAGCAGTAGTTCTATTTCTATTGAAAACTCAATATATTCTGCAAATGGAGAATATGACGATCTTAACTCTCCTATGATGAATTTTACTGGAGCAACTAGTATTACTCTAGATTTTGATTATGCTTATTCATTATGGACAGATCCTAGCCTTCCACAAAATTGGTCTGACACCTTAATTATTTTAGTCTCATCTGACTGTGGATTGACTTGGGAAAAAATATGGGAAAAGGCTGGAGCTAATTTAGTAACTACTTCTCCAATATTTAATGGAACTGAGTGGTTTCCAACTAACAATAATGATTGGGATTCTGAAAATATTAATTTAAATAATTATGCCAACAAGGATGCTATTATGATTAAGTTTAGGAATGTAAATCAGTATGAAAATAACTTATTTCTTGATAATGTTAATATTACTTCAAACGGTAGTTTATCATTTGATGAGGCTCAAAAGAATATGGTATTAGTATATCCAAATCCTGCTGATAAACAAATAGATGTTAATTATAAGGGATTAAAACAAATTTACAATATGCTAGGTGAAAGAGTTATACATACTTATGATAATAAGATAGATATATCGAATCTTTCAACGGGAGTTTATGTTATAAAGATAGAAGATATTAGTATACGTCTTATAAAGCAATAATCTGTATCGAATGATTTATATAATAATATCGTCTAATTATTAATTTAAGAATTTAAAAAATGTTTTTTAGTAGATTCTCTGAGTTGTTTATAAAAAAAGTTGTTTTCATATTAGTTTGTTTGCTAATTTTTAATGTTAATCAATTAAAAGGACAAGAAAGAAATTGTGGCACTATGATTTATTTTGAAGAACAGAAAATAAATAACCCAACATTATTAAAAAATACTCAAGATAATGAACTTAAGTTACAGAATTGGATAAAAAATAATACTAATAAAAATCTAGTTAATATTATTACTATACCTGTTGTTGTTCACGTTGTTTATAATAATAACAATGAAAATATCTCTGATCAACAGATTCAATCCCAGATAGACATACTAAATGCAGATTTTAGAAGACAGAATGCAGATGCTGTTAATACACCATCCGCTTTTTTATCAGTTGCTGCAGATACTGAGATTGAATTTTGTTTAGCTACGGAAGATCCTAATGGAAATATAACTACAGGTATTACAAGAACATCTACCTCACAATCTTCTTTCAGCACTAACAATGGTGTGAAATATACTTCATCAGGTGGTGTTGATGCTTGGAACCCTTTGGAATATCTTAATATATGGGTTTGTGATTTATCAGGTGGTTTATTAGGATATGCTCAATTTCCTGGTGGAACAGTAAGCTCTGATGGAGTTGTGTGTGATTATGCTTATTTTGGTAACATGGGTACGGCTACAGCTCCTTATGATCTAGGAAGAACTGCAACTCATGAAGTTGGACATTGGTTAAACTTAAGGCATATATGGGGTGATTCTAATTGTGGTAATGATTTTTGTAATGATACTCCTGAACATTCAGGCTCCAATTATGGTTGTCCATCTTACCCATCTACTTCAAATTGTAGCGGAAATGCAACAAGTGGTGATATGTTTATGAATTATATGGACTATACTGATGATGCATGTATGAATATATTTACTCAAGATCAAAAGACTAGAATGATAGCATCTATTAATAACAATCGATCTGGACTGCTAACAAGTAATGGTTGTAGTAATGCGGATTATGGTTGTACAGATCAAACAGCATATAACTATTCATCAGTTGCAATATTTAATGATGGTTCGTGTTGCTATAATGCAGGTTGTACTGACATAACTGCAATAAATTATGATCCATCTGTTTGCTATGATGATGGAAGCTGTCAACCTCCAATTCTAGGCTGTACAAATCCATCAGCAATTAATTTTGATGCTAATGCAAATACAACAGTTGCTTTTGGAGGTGCTTTAGATAATACTTTTGGATCAGGAGGTTATTTTAATAATGACCAGCATCTGGTTTTTGACGCTTCCAAGGAATGTGTAATTAGGTCGGCCACTATTGATGCTGAGTCTTCAAGTACTATTCTCTTTGAATTAAGAAATAGTAATGGTGTAGTGATTGATGACACTACTTTAAATGTTATTTCTGGACAACAACAAGTAATTCTAAATTTTGAGGTTCCAATAGGTAATGATATGCAGCTAGGTGTTGCCGCTGGGGCGCTTCAAAACGTTGGTTTGTATAGAAATTCTGATAACGCAATTTATCCTTATGATATAGCCTCTGCAATTAGTATAACTAACTCAAGTGCTGGACTAACAGGCTTTCCAGGATATTATTATTTCTATTATAATATAGAGGTTGAAGTAGTATGTGAGGGTATTAATTATTCATCAAGTTGGGATTGTGATAATCAGGGTAATTGTTATGATCCAGGAAATGGAACTGGTCAATATAGTAGTTTATCTTCTTGTCAGAGTAGTTGTATAGTGCCAAGTTGGGATTGTGATAATCAGGGTAATTGTTATGATCCTGGTACTG
>Ga0209534_10000470_pt1 | contig 46625 bp, 42 predicted proteins | sample COG_07_FD_184751 | JGI IMG/M metagenome (GOLD analysis project Ga0209534, IMG submission 184751) | Pelagic Microbial community sample from North Sea - COGITO 998_met_07 (SPAdes) (version 2) | ecosystem: Environmental > Aquatic > Marine > Neritic zone/Coastal water | place: Helgoland, sampling...
GTATTTCTTTCTCAACTTTAAATGCACAAAACAAAAGCCCTTTAAATGTTCAAGAAAAGCTGGACAGTCTAAAAACATCCCTAAATGAAGTGACTATTATGGAACTTGGAGGAATGGTAAAAATAAGCGAAGAAGTCAAAGGTTTTGAAAACGATAAATTTTTAAGTTTAGATGAATTCCAGTTTGACCTTTCAAGCGTAATAATGGACCCTGAAACAAAACTCTATGCAGACGACAAGAAGATGATTCAACTTATTGTTTTTCCAAAAAAAGTAGCAATTGAAACTAAAATTCATTCAGAAGGACTGATTGCAATCAGTAGTGAAGACTTTATGTCAAGAAAACTTCGTTTTGACAATGAAAACTATGCTTTTTATGATAGTAGTAATAAAAAATTAAGACCTGAAGAGGCCGAAGAAAAATTTAAAAGTGGAGTGTACAAGGTTGAGGCTTTTGTTAATGATAATGACGTTTTTAAATTGGCTTACCTCACAAAATTTACGCAAGAAGAATTACAAGAAATGATGGAGACGTATCAGAACCAATCAGCAAGTTTTGATGCAGCTTTAAAAGGTAAACCATTGCCTGATTTTGTGTTTAAAGATATTTTAGGCAACACATATACACCTGAAGATATTAAAGGCAAAGTGGTTGTCATTAACTTTTGGTTTATGAGCTGTGCGCCTTGTATTGAAGAAATGCCAGAATTAAATAAATTGGTAGAGGAATATGAAAATAATAACGATGTTTTGTTTTTAGCATTAACACTTGATGAAAAAGGCTCAATGTTGAACAAGTTTTTAGAGACCAACGTTTTTAATTATAATATTGTACCTGACTCTAAAGATTATATAATGAAAAAGTTGCAAGTACCTGCATTTCCTACTCACATAGTTTTAAATAAAAATTCAAATGTAATGTTCACATTTGCAGGTTATACTCCTCAAGTAGGTGAATTAATAAAGAATGCCGTAGATTATTATTTAGAATAGGTTTTTTTTATCACTAAGATTTAAAAATCACAATTATGAAAAAAGAAAAAAAAGTGATGACACCAAAAAGAAAAGAGATAATAAAAAATCTGTCTATTACAATTTCAAAAGAATCTAAAAAAGTTAATGGAAGAAACATAAAACTTATTGAAACTCTACAAAAGATTTTAGATAAAGCTAAAAAATAGACATATCTTCTTCTTTTAATTCAGCTACTTCTAATCCACTTAAGTAGATTAATAAGGTTTAGATAATTCTTATATTAGAAAAATGAAAAAGAAAATAAAATCTTTATTTATAGCTTCATTGATTGTTTCATTAGCATCACTATTGTACGGAACGTTTCAGTTAATTAACAATGAGTATTTATTGGGTGTAGCATTTCTTTTTGGTGGTATTTCGCTGGGTTGGAATGATTGGATTAGTTTATTTAAAAAAAACAAATGAAAGATCTTAAATATTTGTTTGCTTACACTGTTCCTATTTCAGTTTACATATCATTTATGTCAACAGGAATTTGGACATATTCTACAGTTTTTTATGTTTTCATATTGCTTCCAATACTAGATTTTCTGTTGGGTGAAAGTAAAGAAAACTTTTCAAAAGAAGATGCTTCACATCTAAATAAAAAATGGATTTTTGACATAATGCTATATTTTAATGTTCCTATTATTTTTGGACTACTTTATATAGTATTTTCTTCATTTCAATTGAACGATTATAATGTATTTGAAACTGTTGGCTTAGCATTTTCTACTGGTCTCTTATTGTCTATTAATGGTATTAATGTTGCTCATGAACTAGGACATAGAAAACCTTATTACGAAAGATTCTTAAGCAAATTGTTATATATGCCTTGTTTATATATGCATTTTTATATTGAACACAATTTTGGTCATCACCTGCATGTTGCAACACCCGAAGACGGTGCTACTGCTAAATATAATCAATCAGTATATTCCTTCTGGTTCACATCTGTAACTAAACAATACTTTGACGCATGGAAAAACCAAAAAATACTTCTCAAAACTAAAAATAGTTCCTTTATTTCTATAAAAAATGATATGATATGGTATCATTTGATTCAACCACTATATCTTTTCGTTATTTATTATTTATTTTCTTTTGAAGTGATGATTTTTGCTTTAGCTGTTGGAATAATTTCTTTTCTATTTTTAGAATGCATAAATTACATCGAACATTATGGTTTACAACGTCTAAAATTAGCTTCAGGAAGATATGAAAGGGTTCAGCCTCACCACTCATGGAACTCAGACTTTAATATTGGAAGAATCACACTTTATGAACTTACACGTCATAGTGATCATCACTACAAATCTTCAAAGAGATATCAAGTTTTAGATAGTTATAAAGAATCTCCTACACTACCTGTGGGTTATCCAGCCTCAATACTATTAAGTTTTATTCCTCCACTTTGGTTTTGGATTATGAACCCAAGAGTTCCTAATGAAATATAATTTTACCAATTCCTCGAAACTTTTTTAAAGTTTAATCGTTTTTTTATATTTAAAATAAATTGAATGATGAAAAATAAAACAAAGAAATATTTTATTAAATACAGTTTAGAATTTTTTGTAATTGTTTTAGGAATTACTTTTTCATTTTTTGTTCAAAACGTTAGACAAGAAAAAGAAATAGATTCGAAAAGGCAATTAATAATATCCAACCTATTAGATGAACTAGAATCGAATCAAAATTATATATCAGAAAGAAAAAGTGAGTTTATAAGAGAAATGGATTATGTAAATAAATTACTTAATGATTCATTAACATTCAAGATGTTTGAAGAATACCCAAAAGAGCGTTCTCCATTAAATCCATTTTTTTCTGTTTTAAGGTTTGAACCCTCTAGCTCAACTTATAACTCTTTGGTTAATGATGGTAGTTTAAATTTAATTAAATCTTCTGAAATTAAAATTCTTATAAATGAAGTATATAATTCAAAAATCAATTATCTAAATAATTTTGTTGATTCAGAACATAAAGCTGCAAGTGAAGCTGAACGGATTTTTATAAATAATTACCCAGAAATATACTTAAGAAATTTTTGGTTCAACTACAGTGATAAAAATCTAATAAATAATGTTTTTCAAATAATGAAAAAAGACATTCATTTCAAAGCATTAATGGTTCAGAAAATAAGTTTTATGGAAGTTAAAATAGGCGCTCTAAAATCTTATTCAAAACAAAGGGATAGCCTGATTACATTACTTAAAAACTGAAAATTAATATTTTAAATTATGGAATTAAATAAATTTTGGATTAGACTTTTTGGAGTAATTGGGATACTTGGAGGGATAACTTTACTGACTGGAGATATGCTTTTTTACTATGATCCTTTAAATAGTAATTTATTTGAGAATATGGGTAACGCATCAGATTCAAGAATCATCTACAGTGCAGTTACAGCTCTCTTAGCAGCTTGGTTTTACATGCTAGGCGTTGTTCATGTTTATCAAGCTTTTATACAAACTAAACCAATAATAAAGAATACTATTTTAATTTGTTTTGCTGCTATTACCATTTCTTATGGTGTGGTTCATGGGGCTTTCGTAGCAATTGCTACATCTTCAAAGCTAGCTATCGAAAACAATCTTGATTTAAATGATTCTGTTGCCTTAGCTAATGAAGCAAACAATACATTAAGGTTAATTGTTTATCCAATTTTTGGTCTTTTATCTATTTTATTTATAACTCAAGTATGGAAAAGAAAAACTTTATATCCAAGATGGATTATCCTTTTTTTTCCATTAATACCTTTTTTAATTCAAGACTTTATTTGTAATAATTTATCCGGAAATATTTGGATTATTGTCTGTGGAGGATATTTAAATCATATTTTAATTATTTTTTTCACTGCCTCTACTATTGCTCTTTGGAATAAAAAAACTTAAATATTAGTGATAGATTACTGTTGACAAAAAATTACTATGCATGCATAGTAATTTGTCAATTTTCTATATATTTGAAAAAATTAATTAAGTACCTAAAATTTATATAATTATGGCTGATAAATATGTTGATATAGATACGCTAAAATACTTATTGTATGATGTACATGAGTTAGAAGAATTACTTAAAAGAGAAAGATTTGTAGATCATGATAAGGAATCACTAGATATGTTTTTAGACTCAAGTAAAGATTTTGCCGATCGAGAGCTATTCCCATATTTAAAGGAAATGGATGAAAATCCAGCTTTTCACAAAGATGGACAGGTATATGTGCACAAGCAGGTGGAAACAATGATGAAAAAAGGAGGTGAATTAGGTTTTATATCATCAAGTTTTGATTACGAAGTTGGAGGTTTACAAATTCCTCTTATGGCTAGTACTGCATCAAGCTACATACTTGATGCTGCAAATAATCATTTACCTGGATATGCAGGTCTAACTCAAGGTGCTGCTGAGCTAATTATTCATTTTGCTAAAAAGGATCTTTTAGATAAGTATGTTCCTGATATGCTTGCTGGTAATTGGGGAGGAACCATGTGTTTAACTGAACCGCAAGCTGGAAGCTCATTGTCTGATATTGTAACAAAAGCTACACCACATGAGAATGGATACTATAATATTAGTGGCCAAAAAATATTTATTTCCGCTGGAGATAACCAATATTTAGATAATATTGTTCATTTAGTTCTTGCCAGAATTGAAGGAGCTCCTAAAGGAACAAGAGGAATATCATTATTTATAGTTCCAAAAAATAGAAAATTAGATGATGGTTCTTTAGAACCAAATGATGTGACTAGTGTTGCTGATTTTCAAAAAATGGGTCAAAAAGGATATTGCACTACTCATTTAGGGTTTGGAGATAAAGATGATTGTCGCGGTTGGTTAGTTGGAGAAGAGAACAATGGATTGAGCTGCATGTTTGTTATGATGAATGCAGCTAGAATTGGAGTTGGAAGAGCTGCATCAGCAATTGCATCCGCTGCATATTACGCTTCCCTTCAATATGCCAATGAAAGACCACAAGGAAGAAAACTTTCGAGTGATGGTAAGAAAAATGTAGAAGAAAGTCAGTCCTTAATTATTGAACACCCTGATGTTAGAAGAATGCTCTTATTACAAAAAGCGGTTGTTGAGGGTTCTATGAGTCTTGTTTTATTAGCAGCTAAATATTATGATTTAGAAAATACCGCTCAATCAAAAGAGGAAAAAATAAAATACAACACTTTACTTGAAATGATTATACCAGTTGTAAAAACTTACCCGTCAGATGCTGGGGCATATTCAGTTAATAATGGACTACAAGTATTAGGAGGATATGGGTTTTGTTCAGACTTTATACTACAACAGTATTATAGAGACATTAGGATTTCGGCAATATACGAAGGTACTACTGGAATTCAGTCTCAAGACCTTCTTGGCCGAAAAATTACCATGAATAATGGAGAGGGCTTGAAACTATTACTTGCAGAAATAATTGAAACAATTACAAAAGCAAGCAATTATCCAGAACTGAAAGAATACTGTGATTCTCTAAGTGAAAAAATTAAATTATCTGAAAAGATTTTACAATCACTTATGCCTTATGCCCTTAAAGGAGATTTTGAAAAGTATTTAGCTGATGCAAGTATATTTATGGAATTCTTCAGTTTAGTAATAGTAGGATGGAACTGGTTAGAAATTGCGGCAAATTCACATCAAGCTCTTAAAGATGAAAATAAAAAATATTCTGATATTTTTTATAAAAGCAAAATTGAGACAATGAAATATTTCTTTGAATATGAGATTCCGAAGGCTATTGGTCATTCAGAAATCATAATGAACCCATCATCTGTGACAATAAAAAAAGAAGAAGAAATTTTAATTTAATATTTATTGCTAGGCACATCATTAAATCAATCAAGGTCTGAATGATGATATTATTTGAATAAAATTTAAATTAATTCATTAATTTAATTGAAAATTAATAAACAATGGAAAATATAAAATTAGTTATCCAATTAATTCTTGCATTAGGGATATATAATGTTTGGATAATAAACTACACTAAAGGGTCTAAGTACAGAGGAGGCAAATCAAATAATATGTCTGAGGAATTTGAAGCTTACGGGTTTAAAAGTTGGTTTATGAAATTTATAGGTTTATCAAAATTAACTTTAGCTACATTACTAATCGCTGGTATTTGGTTTCCACATTTAGTAAATCCTTCAGCATTTTTAATTGGAACGCTAATGGTAGGAGCTCTTTTTGCACATCTAAAAATAAATGATCCATTTGTAAAATCGATTCCTGCTCTTATAATGTTGATTTTATGCTCTGCCTTAATAATACTATAATTCAAAGATTGTTTAATCAAATTAGTATTATTAATACTTTGATATCTAATGATATAAATTAATTTTGCAAAAAAAATATACGATATGGCTTTTAATATTGAAATGATCAAAAAGGTTTATGATGAATTAAAAACCAAAGTAGATAAAGCACGTGAGCTTACTCAAAGTCCACTAACACTTTCAGAGAAAATTCTTTATTCTCACCTTTGGAATGATAAATTAAATTCTCCTTTTAAAAGAGGTGAAGATTATGTTGATTTTGCACCTGATAGAATAGCATGTCAAGATGCTACTGCACAAATGGCTCTTCTACAATTTATGCAAGCTGGAAAAAGTAAAGTTGCTGTGCCAACAACTGTTCATTGTGATCATTTAATTCAAGCTTCTTTAGGCGCTACTAAAGACTTACAATCTGCACTAAATAATAGTAATGAAGTTTTTAATTTTCTAGAATCTGTATCGAACAAATATGGAATTGGATTTTGGAAACCAGGAGCTGGAATTATTCATCAAGTTGTATTAGAAAACTATGCATTTCCAGGTGGAATGATGATAGGAACAGATTCACACACCGTTAATGCCGGAGGACTTGGAATGGTAGCAATTGGTGTTGGTGGAGCAGATGCGGTTGATGTTATGGCTGGAATGCCTTGGGAATTAAAATTTCCAAAATTAATTGGTGTTAAGTTAACCGGAAAACTTTCTGGATGGACAGCACCTAAAGACGTTATTTTAAAAGTGGCTGGTATATTAACTGTAAAAGGAGGTACTGGAGCCATTATTGAATATTTTGGACCAGGAGCTAAATCCATGTCTTGTACAGGAAAAGGTACGATTTGTAATATGGGAGCTGAAGTTGGAGCTACTACATCCACATTTGGTTACGATGAGTCAATGGAAAGATACTTAAGATCAACTGACAGAAGTGATATTGCAGATGCAGCAAACGAGGTAAAAGAATATCTTACTGCTGATCCAGAAGTTTATGAAAGTCCAGAAAAATATTTTGATCAAGTTATAGAAATTAACCTTTCGGAATTAATGCCTCATGTAAATGGTCCTTTTTCACCAGATATTGCCACTCCTATTAATGAAATGAGTGCTAAATCAAAAGAAAATGACTGGCCAATTAAAGTAGAATGGGGTTTAATCGGATCGTGTACTAATTCTTCATATGAAGATTTGTCAAGAGCAGCATCAATCGCCCAACAAGCTATTGATAAAAATCTTACAACAAAAGCTGAATTTGGTATAAATCCTGGATCAGAACAAGTTAGATTTACTGCAGAAAGAGACGGATTTTTAAATATTTTCGAAAATCTCAATGCAAAAATATTTACAAACGCCTGTGGCCCTTGTATTGGACAATGGGCAAGACAAGGTGCTGATCTTAAAGAAAAAAATACAATTGTTCACTCATTTAATAGAAATTTTGCTAAAAGAGCTGACGGTAATCCAAATACACATGCATTTGTAGCATCTCCTGAAATGGTGGCTGCAATTGCAATATCGGGAAGATTAGACTTTAACCCTTTAACTGATTCCTTAATTAATTCTGAAGGAGAAAAAGTAAGATTAGATGAACCAACAGGGTGGGAATTACCACCTAAAGGTTTTGAAGTTGAAGATTCTGGATACCTAGAACCCGTTGAAGATGGTTCTGATATAAATGTTGTTGTTGACAAAAAATCTGAAAGACTTCAATTACTGGATCCATTTAAACCTTGGGATGGAAAAAACATTAACAATGCTAGGTTATTAATTAAGGCTCTTGGAAAATGTACAACTGACCATATTTCAATGGCAGGTCCGTGGCTTAGATACAGAGGGCATTTAGACAACATTTCAAACAACTGTTTGATTGGAGCTGTTAATGCTTACAATGAAAAAACCAATTTTGTTAAAAATCACTTAACTGGTGATTACCAAGGAGTCCCTGATACCCAAAGAGACTACAAGAAAAATGGAATAGATACTGTTGTTGTTGGAGATCATAATTACGGAGAAGGATCCTCTAGAGAACATGCAGCAATGGAACCAAGACATTTAGGAGTAAAGGTAGTTCTAGTTAAATCATTTGCTAGGATTCATGAAACAAACCTAAAAAAGCAAGGTATGCTTGGATTAACGTTTAGTAATGAATCTGATTATGATTTAATTCAAGAAGATGATCTTTTCAATTTCATAGATTTAGAATCATTTAGTCCTGGAAAACAAATTTCAATTGAAATAGTTCACTCTGATGGGTCAAAAGATCTTATAAAAACTGATCACACTTACAACGATCAACAGATTGAATGGTACAAAGAAGGTTCTGCCTTAAATTTAATTAAAAAGGGAAACTAAATTTATTCAGGAGCAATTTCGAATTCTAGACCATCTAAGTCTTCCTTAATTTGTATTTGACAACCTAATCGTGAATTTGGTTTTATATGAAAGGCTTCTGAAAGCATAGCCTTTTCATCTTCAGAAATATTTTCAAGTAAATTTTCAGAGTTTACATAAACCTGGCATGATGCGCACATGGCCATACCTCCACAAATACCTTCAACAGGAAACTCATAACTTTTACAAGCTTCCATTAGGTTCATATTCATATCAGTTGGAACAACAATAGAATGTCTGTTTTGATCTCTATCTAGGATATGAATTGTAATATCTGACATTTTTAATTTTAAAAAAGGGAAAGGAAACTATCTATTCCACATATCTTGTTCAAAGTCAAGAATTTCTTTTTTAATTCTTTCAGACTCTAAAATTGATTGAAGACCTTTATCTTTATAGGAAGATATTGGACGATCACCATATAAATTATCTTCTTTATAAATGTATGAACTAAACCTTCTAGAAATTAATAATTGGTCAAATGAAATTCTATTTGCATTGTTTTTTTCATTAAAAACCATTTCTTGGTGAAGAATTTTTCTTAAGCTTGGATACCATATCCAAAAAAGATCAGTATTATTTTTACCATCATCATCTTTAAGGTTTTTTCCAACTGGCATGAGCCCTAATAACCTGTATTTCATTTCACCTTGTCTTTTATCAAAATACCACATTCCTTTTATTCTGTAGGCAGTAATATCAATAGATTTTAATTCTTCAGGTGGAGTTGGCACTCCATTGATTAATTCTGTAAATGAAACAACTTCCATAACGTCATTATAGGACATCTTATCCTTAAAATTGTCATTTCTATCAAAATACAGTTCTGTAATACGTTTGTTAATTATATTTTCTTTTAAAATTCTCCAAAGCGACTTTCTGTTTTTTTCATAGGTCTCGTCATTAACAGGAAATAATAACGGAAAGTTTAATTTTTCGTTTAAATCAATTTTTTCGTAGACTATTTTTGACCAAAGAATATCTCTCTCGTCAATGTAATCAAATTCAAGAAAAGAATCACTGTCAGACTGTTTTTGATCAAAGTTCTTAATTCCAATTTCAGATGGAGTTGAAGCATTTAATATGTTTGCTTGCGAAAAAGCATTTAAACTAAACAATACACAAAAAAGAAATATTAAATTTTTCATTCTAGTATTAATATAAAATCATTTACAATATAATTAGGATTTATAAAATCTCCATCTTTTGCATTAGCTTTTATGTTTGATATTCTAACAACTGTTCCTTTACCCTGACTATTTATATCAGCAACAGCCTTTGAATTATTTCTGGCAGTATTACCTTTTACAGACTTAGAAGGTGAATTACCAACCTTAATATCAAAAGAAGTAACCTCTATGACAAAGTCGTATAAAAAATCTTTTGGCTTGTTGCCTGTGATCATTCCATTAGACAAATATCTCTTAGGAATATTCTGAGTAGGCTTATAATAATTATCGTTTACCTTAACAGAGCCAAGTCCAGGTGGTGGCTCTAGAATTCTAAACTCCCCCCCATCAAATTGTTTTCTTTTACCATTTAAAACACCAGAAACAGAAACTTTCATAGTTTTTTTAGAAAAATCACTAGTGGGAACAGCACCCCATCCACCACTTTTAAGTTTTATAAAATCACCATTATTACTTGATGGTCTAATGGAACTCTCAGTAACGCCTGGAATAGATATTGAAGAAGGGTTTCTTAAACCTCTATAGAAAACTTTCATATTATCAGCAGAAACTACTGCTGAGTTAGGCTCTTTAATAACCACGATAGTTTGGTTTACTGGAATTGATACTAGTTCTTGACTATCAGCGTTTCTTTTAGTTATTGTTCCGGTTAACTCATAAGTTCCCGGAGATGATAATTTTTTATTTAAAACTACCTTACCACTTTCAATCTTATATTCACTAGAACGTAGAGACTTTCCATTTATAAATAAATCTACTCCGTCAGGCTTAAAACTTTCATCTTTTTTACCCATTACTACAGCCGCATCGATAACATCAGTTGTATAGTAAACAGGTTTAGTAGTTTCTAAAAGAGTTTGAAAGGTATTAAAATTAAGGCCCTTATTTTGAACAGCATTTAATATTTGAGTTAATACTTTATTTTCAATATAACGAATATCAGATTGGATCTTAGTTAATTTTGAAATTGAAGCTATCATAGGAAAGCCTTGAAAATTATAGTTCAGAAATGGTGATTCTGTTCCTTCACTTGTTACAACTTTTTCAGAATATTTAAATCTGTTTGATAAATCATCTTTAATTGAACCAAATTCAAAATTTATTTTAGTTTCTTTTTCTGAATTTAATTCTTTATCAGTTATTTGGTCTAAAGTTTCATTAATTGAAAAAGGATAATTAGTAAACTTATTGAGAAACAAATCTCCTTTTTCTGTATATAAATCACCGACAAAGAAATAATCGTCAAGAGTTTGTGACTTATCCATTATTTGATAATCCGTCATAACAATTATAGAATCTCTATTTGATTTTACACTAACCTCTTTTAAATAATTATTTTCATCCGAACTAATTAGAGAATCTTTAATATTTTGAATAAAGTTGTAAAAATCATCAGAAACATTTTTTATGTTACCTACCATCTCCGCAGCAATTTTATAATCTAGATTATCAGAGTTTGAACTTATCTGATCGTAATTTATTTTTGAGGATGACTCTAGTTCTACAATCGAAGATTCTAGGTCATCATTTAAAATACCAAGAGTTGCTAAAACTTCTTTACTAATATTCAAAGCAAGCATGGCAATAAACACGAGGTACATCATGTTTATCATTTTCTGTCTAGTATCCGTTTTTCCAGCCATATATTATTTATTCATTCCCTCAAGCATTGAAGAATACTTAGAGTTAAGCTCATTTATAGTCGCCTTCATTTTAGTTAACTCTTCTCCAAGTCCATCAGGAATGTTCATTGAGGAAGTTGAAGAATTTACCTCACTTAAAGATTTATTTAAAGAATCGTACAATTCATTAATACTCGTAAGTTTAGAAGCTGCAGATGATAAATTATCATTGTAACTGTTTAAATTTTCATTAATATCATTTGGCACTGAAAAAGATTCTGTTGCAGCTGTTGCAGCAGTTAGGTTTTTATTCAAAGAACTTAATCCGCTGACCGTTTGATCAACTGCTTGTTGTAATGATTGAGTTTCAGCTTCAATTGTTTGAAGACCTGGATCTTCAACTGAAGAATCTCCTGTCATAAAACCTTGAATACCTGAAATAGAAAAAATTATTGCCTCAGTTATAAGCCCTGCAGTTAACCAGGTGTTTCCTGAAAAAATAAAATCACTGTGAGTGATTTTTAATAACGCTCCAATAATTACAATAGAAGCACCAACTCCAAACATTAATTCAATCCAATTATCAGGAATGAATTTTTTTCTTTTATTTGCCATAGCTTTTTTATTATTTAATTTCAAAAATTAGACCATCATTATAATAGATGGTTTAAAATATTTTATTTTGGCTTCTATCACCTCCACCATCTTCACCTAAGTAGTCCTGAACAGTTCTAAAACCAATATAGGATCTTTTTTCATCTTTGTACTCATAATCTCTTGTACTTACCCTTAAAAAATAGGCAGTATCTTTCCACGATCCTCCTCTAATAACTTTTCTTAAATTAATGGTATCTGTAACATTTGGATTAAGTCCTGAATCAAACTGATAAGCACCTTTATCATAAGATGATCTGGTCCACTCTGAAACATTTCCAGCCATATTATATAATCCATAATCATTGGGCCAAAATGACTTTGCTTCTACAGTATACAAAGCCTCATCAGCCGCATAATCTCCTCTGTTAGGCTTAAAGTTAGCTAAAAAACATCCTTCTGAATCCATTGTATATGGACCACCCCACGGGTATGTTGCAGATTCTAGTCCACCTCTTGCTGCATATTCCCATTCTGCCTCACTTGGGAGCCTGTAGCTAGCAACTCTTGAACTATTTTTTAATGTCTTTTGATAATTGTTTTTATACATTGTTCTCCAATGAGCAAAGGCAGTAGCTTGTTCCCAAGAAATACCTACCACAGGATAATCGGTATATGCATCGTGCCAAAAGTAATCATTATGCATAGGTTCGTTGTAGCTGTAAGAAAAATCTTTAATCCATGCAGTAGTGTCAGGATAAACAGGAATTGATTTTTGAACAAAGAAATTTTTTCTTGCGCTATCAGGATATTTAATAGCCTCAGCAGCATCAAAAGTAGTGTAGTTGTATACAATTTTCTTTATGTCAAATATTCTTTCTCCATTGTAAGACTCATCTTCTGGCAAATAAAAACCCGTACCTTCAATTGGACCTTCCATAACTTCAGCATAAGCTAAATCAGGGTATTCTTCTCTTTCCCAAATTAAATCATTGTCGAAGTTTAAATTAAATGTTTTCTTATCGTAGGGATTAATTCCAAACGAATTTTGTTCTCTGTATAACTCATAACCGTTTTTCTCATCATCACTTACTTCACTAATTGGTTGGTATAAAGGAAAATAAGAATTTATACTATTTTCTTTGTCTAAATCTTCTTGGGAGGGGGATTCTCCAATTTCTTCAATCGCTCTAACTGCAAGAGATTGCCTTACTATAGAATCTTTTACCCAATTTACATATTGTCTATATTCACCATTAGTAATTTCAGTTTCGTCCATAAAAAAGGCTTTTATAGAAACCGTACTTATCGGAGCGTTTTGAAGTCCAGCGATATCGTCATCTGCCATACCCATCAAAAAAGAACCACTTGGCACTAGAACCATTCCAGAGGGTTTGTCTGGGAAAAATTTCGTTCCTTTAACACCCACAAGTTCACCCCTATCATTTTTTTTGGAACAACTTATAATAAATATGACAATAAAAAGGAGGTTAAATATGTTTTTCACTAATTGTTATTGTATTTAAGCCCATAAATTTAATAATATTATTTAAAAGTGCTTCAAATTTCGTACCAATTATAATAAATTTCTTCTTAGTACTAGTAATAAGCGGTCGGATAATAACTCATCACAAGCTTTTAAGTAATCTTTTTTGCTACATGGGATAAGTTCATTATTAGCGTTAGCTTGTTTATCATCTAAAAACTCAACCCACCATTTTTGTGATAATTCACTGTTATAAAATTTTAAATTAGTTCCTTCACAAAGCACATTATACTTGTAACCCTTAAAATTTTTAGATTTTGGATTTTCCTCAATTCTTAAGCAAAAACCCTCAACAAAATACCAAATAGCCTGAGAAAGCAAAGAATTTGAAATGCTACTGTTTAAAAGTTCAAAGAAACCAATTGCAGAAACAGAATTACTAAGTCCCGCATACCTGCTTATTGAACATATATGATCACCTTCAAATCCATTAGGAAAATTATGAGCAAAATTTAATTCCGATGCTTTTATTGACTTAAAATCAATGGATAATAAATGAGTTTCCCTTAACAGTGGTTCGACTGTTTGAATATCTCTGTTTATTTTACCAATTCTATGAAATTCAAAATTTAAATTATTTAATAAATCCATTTCTTCTTGTGAATTTAAAAATGTCTGATAACCTATATTACAAAAATGATTTAGACTATTATTTTTTTCCAATATAATTTTAGACATGTATGAATTGGAATTAAAATCTTTATCAATTTTTCCAAAATCAAACCTGTTATCAACTGAACTTATATTTAAACTAGAATGAATTTTAGATAAAGATTGGTATAAAGGAAAAGCAAAATCATTTCCCCCACCTACAACAATTAACTTAACATTTTGCCTAAGTAACTCATCACTTATTGTCTTAAATGCGAAGTATGTATCATTATAATTATCTCCATTTATTAAATCCCCTAAATCTAAAATATTTACATTCCAATCACCATAGTAGAGAGAATATAATTCTTTTCTAAATTCATCTAAATCAATAAAATTAGATTTTACTTCAACTGAGTTCCTATATTCTTTTATTCCAATAATAGCAATATCAATTTTGTTGTAATCAAACTTCTTAATATTGTACAGAATAATTTTTTTTCCCAAACTATCGTTTGGAAGTTTATTTTTAAAATCGATAAGTTTTTTACTAATTGGAGATAAATAGTCACTAGTCATAACTATTTCTTTGACTTAGATTTTTTGGGTTTTTTCTTTTTAAAGTAATCACCTACATTATTCTCATTAAATTTATCTAAATCTGTACCCTTAGGGAATTCTACTTTAACTTTTCCTTTTATTAAATTAAATCTTCCCCATCTAGCTTTTTCTAATCGAATTCCAAGATCATCCCAAACCTTTAATAGCTTTTCAGCTTCCTTTTTCTTTTTAAGTTCAATTAATTCAAAACAATCATTTTCACTAAGATTATCAAAATCGTATGATTTATTAACGTTTATAAACAAACCGTTCCATTTAATAAATGGACCAAACCTTCCTTTTCCTTTACTTATATCATAACCTTCATAAGTAGCAATTGGAGCGTCAATTCTTCTTTTTTCTAAAATCAGCTCGATAGCTTGTTCCAAAGATACTTCGAGAGGACTTAAGCCTTTAGGTAGAGACACAAATACATTATTATGTTTGACATATGGTCCAAATCTACCTGCATTCGATTCTACGCTTAAATCTTCAAAATCACCTAAATAACAAGGTAATTTAAAAAGCTGCATTGTTTCTTCAAAAGTAATTTTACTTATTTTTTGATCTGGAAGTAGCCCTGCGAATATTGGTTTTTCTTCTTCATCAACAGTTCCAATTTGAGCCATCGGACCAAATTTACCAAGTCTAACACTCACCTTTCTTCCGCTCACTGGATCAACTCCAAGGACTCTTTCTCCAGTTTCTCTAGTTGCATTTTGTTGTACATCCTCAACTGTAGAGTGAAACGGACCATAAAAATCTTTTAAAATACTAGTCCATTCTATATCACCGTTGGCAATTTTATCAAAATCTTGTTCAACACTGGCGGTAAAATTATAATTTAAAATATTTTGAAAGTTATTAACTAAAAAATCTGTTACAATCATTCCAACTTCGGTGGGCACTAATTTTCCTTTGTCAGAACCTGTATTTTCTGTTAATATAGAAGTTTTTATTTCATTGTTTTGAGTGAAAAGTTGTCTATAATTTCTCTCATGTCCCTCATAACTACCCTTTACAACATATTTTCTGTTTTGAATAGTTGTAATTGTTGGAGCGTATGTGGATGGGCGTCCAATTCCTAATTCTTCTAACTTCTTAACCAAAGAAGCTTCAGAATATCGGTATGGCGGTCGGCTAAACTTTTCAGTTGCTGTAATTGAGTAACCAGATAATCGAGTCCCTCTTTGAAGATTTGGAAGCAATCCCTGAGAATCTTCATTTTCATTATTATCAATTCCCTCAATATAAACTTTTAAAAATCCGTCAAATTGAATTATCTCACCTTTACAAGTAAACTGATTTTCGTATTTGTCAGATGATATTTTTAAAATGGTTCTTTCTAAGATTGCATCACTCATTTGAGAAGCGATAGTTCTAAGCCAAATTAAATTATATAATTTAATTTGATCAGACTCCATATTAACTTGTCTATTTTCAAAATTGGTAGGCCTTATGGCTTCATGAGCTTCTTGTGCTCCTTTATTTTTATTTGAAAATTTTTTTCTTTTATGATAATTATCTCCGTAAGTCTTCGATATAACTTTTCCAGCGGCATTCAAAGCATCATCAGAAAGATTGACACTGTCGGTTCTCATGTATGTTATATTTCCAGACTCATATAATCTTTGAGCTGCAGACATTGTTCGACTTACTGAAAATCCTAATTTTCTAGATGCCTCTTGTTGCAAGGTAGAAGTAGTAAATGGAGCTGATGAAGATTTTTTAAACGGTTTCTTTTCAACAGATGAAATTAAAAATTTTGAATCTATACTTTTTTCCAGAATACTTTTAGCTTCTTCTTCAGAGCCAAAAACTCCAGTTAATTGAGCATCTAAAATATTATCACTTGAATCAGAAAATTTTCCTGAGATTTTGAACGAAGAGACAGGGACGAAATCATTTATCTCATTTTCTCTATCTACTAATAATCTAACAGCTACAGACTGAACTCTTCCTGCAGAAAGACCTCCTTTAACTTTTCTCCATAAAATTGGAGAAATTTCAAATCCAACTAATCTATCAATTATACGTCTTGCTTGTTGAGCATTAACTAAATCATAATTTATTTCTCTTGGATTTTCAATTGCATTTAAAATTGCTTTTTTGGTAATTTCCCTAAAAACGATTCTTTTAGTCTTTGCTTTTTCTAATTTTAAGCTTTCAAATAAATGCCATGCAATAGCCTCTCCTTCTCTATCTTCATCACTAGCTAACCAAACGGTATCTGCTGAGGAAGCCTGTTTTTTTAATTGCTTTACGATATCTTTTTTATCAGTTGAAATGATATATTTTGGCTTAAAATCATTATCTACATCAATCCCAATTTCTTTAGATGGCAAATCAGAAATATGACCATAACTGGAGGATACTTTAAAGTCTGATCCAAGGTATTTTTCTATAGTTTTTGCCTTAGCAGGAGATTCAACAATTACTAAATTTTTAGACATTTAAAATTGATTTTGAGATCACAAAAGTATATTTTTTTTTTTATTCAAAATTTAGAGCAACTAATAAATAGTATATTTTTGATTAAAATTTATACTGACATATTGTCACATATTGTTATATTTGCATAAAATTTACACAGATTAATTGACTATGAGTATTGGATTGAAAATAAATAAAAAAAAAGTTTCTAAGAAGTTTTATATAGAAAGTTACGGATGTCAAATGAATTTTGCTGACAGTGAAGTTGTCGCCTCAATTGTTTCTAAAGAAGGCTACAACTCTACCAACGATTTAAATGACGCTGATTTAATTTTACTTAACACATGCTCAATTAGAGAAAAAGCTGAACTAACAGTAAGAAAGAGACTTGAAAGTTTTAATAAATTAAAAAGAAAAAATAAAAATTTAAAAGTTGGAGTCCTTGGCTGCATGGCTGAAAGACTTAAAAGTAAATTTTTAGATGAAGAAAAAATTGTTGACCTAGTTGTTGGTCCTGATGCCTATAAAGATATTCCTAATCTTTTAGAGGAAATTAATGAGGGTAGAAATGCTGTAAATGTTATTTTATCTAAAGAAGAAACATATGGAGATATTAGTCCAGTTAGACTCTCTTCAAACGGAGTTACAGCTTTTGTTTCAATAACAAGAGGATGTGATAATATGTGTACTTTTTGTGTAGTTCCATTTACAAGAGGACGAGAAAGAAGTAGAGATCCTAAAAGTATTTTAGATGAAATCAAAGAATTAAATAATTCAAATTATAAAGAAATTACTTTACTGGGGCAGAATGTAGACAGTTACTTATGGTATGGTGGGGGATTAAAAAAAGATTTTAAAAACGCTAATGAATTTATTAAAAAGACATCTGTTGATTTTTCTAAACTTATAAAACTTGTAGCAGAAGCATACCCTAAACTTAGAATTAGATTTTCAACATCAAATCCTCAAGACATGAGTTTGGATGTTATAAAAACTATGGCAAATTATGATAACATATGTAATTACATTCATCTTCCTGTTCAGTCTGGAAGTAATTCGATATTAAAGTCAATGAATAGACAGCATACAAGAGAGGAATACTTAAACTTAATAAAAAATATTAAAGACATTATACCTAATTGCGGAATTTCTCATGATATGATTACTGGATTTCCTAATGAAAGTGACATAGATCATAAACAAACTTTAAGTTTAATGAGAGAAGTGAAGTATGATTTTGGATACATGTTTAAATACTCTGAAAGACCTGGTACTTATGCTGCAAAAAAATTTGATGACAATGTTAAAGAATCAGTAAAAAAAATAAGATTACAACAGATAATAGACTTGCAACAAGCACACAGTCATTATAGAACTAAACAGTATATAGGTAAAATAGTGGAAGTTTTGATAGAAAAAGAATCTAAAAAATCTAACACCCATTGGGCGGGAAGAAATGAGCAAAATACGATGGTTGTTTTTCCTAAAGGATCACATAAAATAGGTGATTTTGTTAAAGTAAAAATTTTAAAATGTACATCTGCTACTTTAATTGGAGTTAGTCAAGATTTATAAAAAAAATATTATGGAATCTAGTACACAAAATATTAAACAAAGATTTGGAATAATTGGTAATGATCCAACTTTAAACAGATCTATTGAAAAAGCAATGAGAGTATCTCCAACTGATATTTCTGTCTTAGTTACAGGTGAAAGCGGAGTTGGAAAAGAAAGTTTTCCAAAAATAATTCATCAATTATCTCATAGAAAACACAATAAATATATTGCCGTTAACTGTGGAGCTATTCCTGACGGAACTATTGATTCAGAATTATTTGGACACGAAAAAGGAGCGTTTACTGGTGCAAATAGTGCAAGAAAAGGTTATTTTGAAGTCGCAGATGGTGGTACTATTTTTCTCGATGAAGTTGGAGAACTTCCATTAACAACTCAAGTTAGACTTTTAAGAGTGTTAGAAAATGGAGAATATATAAAAGTAGGTGCCTCAGAGGTTCAAAAAACTAATGTAAGAATTGTTGCTGCCACCAATCTTGATATGGAAAAAGCAATCCAAAAAGGAAAATTTAGAGAAGATTTATATTATAGATTAAGTACTGTTGAAATCAAAATTCCTCCATTACGAAACAGAAGAGAAGACATTCATTTATTATTTAGAAAGTTTGCAAGTGATTTTGCAAAAAAATATAACATGCCAACCATTCGACTTAATGAAAATGCTCAGCATCTTTTAAATATGTATCGTTGGAACGGAAATATTCGTCAATTAAGAAATGTCGCTGAACAGCTTTCAGTTTTAGAAGAAAAAAGAGAAGTTTCAAGTCAGTTGCTTCAATCTTATTTACCAGAATTCAACTCTACATTGCCAGCTTTAATTAATAAAGTTAAATCAGCAGACGATTTTTCAAATGAAAGAGAGATTTTATATAAAATCTTATTTGATATGAAAAAAGATTTAAATGACTTAAAAAAAATAACAAATCATCTAAACAGTGATGAATACAAATCTGATACAAAAGAAAAAGATTTCAATTCATTAGATAGTTTACACGAAAAATTAATTAGAGAAAAGGAGACAGAAATTATAGAAATTAAGGAAAAAGAAAGTATTTTTAATTCAAAAGAAGATAAATACCACTTTGCTGAGGAAATAAAGGAAGAAGAAACACTATCAATTCACGATAAAGAACTTGAGTTGATAAAAAAAGCATTGGAAAGAAATAACGGCAAAAGGAAAGCAGCAGCAATTGAGTTAGGAATTTCGGAAAGAACTTTATATAGAAAAATTAAGCAGCATGACATCGAATTATAAAATAATAACATTATTGTTATTCTCTATTATATTAGAGAGTTGCGGAAATTATTCTTTTACAGGAGCTTCAATACCTGAAGGAACCGAAAGTTTTCAGGTTAATTTTTTTGAAAATGAAGCAGGCAACTCAATGGGCTCAATATTTGAACCTGGGTTGGATAGAGATTTTACCATAGCTCTTCAAAATATTTTACAAAACCAAACTAATTTACAACTTTTGAGCTCGGATGCTGATTTAATTTACGAGGGTGAAATAAAAGAATACAGAGTCAGTCCTATGACCTCTACATCAAACCTTCAAGCTTCACAAAATAGACTTAGTGTTGGAGTAAATGTAAGATTTATAAATATTAAAAAAGAAGAAGATAATTTCGAAAGAAAATTTTCATTTTATTTTGATTATCCTGCAGAAACACAATTGTTAAATGTAAAATCTGAAGCTCACGATATAATATTTGAAAGAATTACACAAGACATTTTTAACGCATCATTAGCAAAATGGTAGACATTAGTATAGACAATTTTAATAATCTTGTGAAAAATCCAAATGACATAAATTTGGATCAAAGTATTTTAATAAAAAAAATAATCAAAAAATATCCATATTTTCAAACAGCACGAATTATTGAACTAATTGGTTTAAAAAAATTTAATAATATTAGGTTCAATAGTGCTTTAAAAACTAGTTCAATCTACTCAACTGACAGAACGGTTTTATATGATATAATAGAACTTGACAAAGTAATTTCTAAAAAAACTAAACCTATTCTTTCTTCAGAGAATACCAAAAACTCATTTATTAAGTGGCTTAAAGTAAGTAAACATCTATCAAACAACGAATCATCACAAGAATCGCTCATAGAAAATTTTTTAAAAGTTACTCCAAAGATTAATCCTGAAAAAAACATTTCAAATACTGATTTAGCATCTGATTTTAAACTCACTAAAAAAGAATTTATGACAGAAACTTTAGCTAAAATTTATTTTAAACAAAATAAATTTGAAGAGGCAATAAGAGCTTATGAAATTCTTTCCTTGAAATATCCAGAAAAAATCAGTTTATTTGCAGACCAAATCAAAACTATAAAGAATAGTTTAAAAAATAAAAGTTATGAGTAGTTTTTCAATTTTTTTAATATTAATATTAGTAGTTTCTTTTTTACTTGTGTTGGTAATAATGGTTCAGAACCCAAAAGGTGGCGGATTGTCATCCTCATTTGGTGGCGGAGATTCTCAACAAATAGGTGGAGTAAGAAAAACTACCGATTTTTTAGATAAAAGCACTTGGGTATTAGCTTCTTTATTACTAATTCTAATATTACTTTCTAATATAACACTTGACAGAAACAACGAAAATATTGATTCAAAACTGTTAGATTCTAATAATTTAGAAACGGCAATTCCTGAAGCATTACCTGATGAAATTCCTCTGGAAATTCCAGTTCAGGAATAATTTTTCACAAACTAAATGTCAGCTTGTCACTGAAAAAAACAATCTTTGATCATTTTGTCATAATAATTACCTTGGCATGATTGCTGTAATTTAATATTAAAAATAAAATTATGAGTAAATTAAACATTAAACCATTAGCTGATAGAGTATTAGTAGAACCTCTTGAGGCAGAAACTAAAACTGCATCTGGAATAATTATCCCAGATACAGCTAAAGAAAAACCTCAAAAAGGAAATATTGTTGCTGTTGGACCTGGAACTAAGGAAAACCCTGTAACAGTTAAAGTTGGAGATTCTGTTTTATATGGAAAATATAGTGGAACAGAGCTTAAACTAGATAGTAAAAATTACTTAATTATGCGAGAATCAGATATTCTTGCAATTGTTTAAAAATTAAAAAATAATAAAATGGCAAAAAAAATACAATTTGATGTTGAAGCAAGAGAAGGCCTTAAAAAAGGAGTTGATGCTTTAGCAAATGCAGTGAAAGTAACTTTAGGACCAAAAGGTCGTAATGTTATTATAGGTAAAGCTTTTGGTGGTCCACAAATCACTAAAGATGGAGTTACCGTTGCTAAGGAAATTGAGTTAGAAGATGCATTAGAAAACATGGGAGCTCAAATGGTGAAAGAAGTTGCTTCAAAAACTAACGATTTAGCTGGTGATGGAACTACTACTGCTACTATTTTAGCGCAAGCGATTGTGAAAGAAGGTTTGAAAAATGTTACTGCAGGAGCAAATCCTATGGATTTGAAAAGAGGAGTCGACAAAGCAGTTGAAGCTATTGTAAAACAGTTAAACAAAAATGCAGAAACTGTTGGGAGTTCTTCTGACAAAATAAAACAAGTAGCCTCAATATCTGCTAATAATGATGAATCAATAGGGTCTTTAATTACTGAAGCATTTGAAAAAGTAGGAAAAGAAGGCGTTATCACTGTTGAAGAAGCTAAAGGAACTGATACTTACGTTGATGTTGTTGAAGGTATGCAGTTCGATAGAGGATATCTTTCTCCATATTTTGTTACAAACTCTGAAAAAATGGAGTCAGACTTAGAATCTCCTTATATTTTATTGTACGATAAAAAAATATCTGCAATGAAAGATTTATTACCCGTATTAGAGCCAGTAGCTCAAAGCGGAAAACCATTACTGGTAATTGCTGAAGACGTTGATGGAGAAGCTCTTGCAACTTTAGTTGTAAATAAATTAAGAGGTTCTTTAAAAATTGCAGCTGTGAAAGCTCCTGGATTTGGAGATAGAAGAAAAGCCATGCTTGAAGACATTGCTATTTTGACTGGTGGAACTGTAATTTCAGAAGATAGAGGATTTACATTAGAAAATACTACAATTGAAATGCTAGGGTCTGCCGAAAGAGTAACTATCGATAAAGATAATACTACTATAGTAAATGGAGCAGGAGTAAAAGAAAATATTGAAGCTAGAGTGAATCAAATTAAGGCTCAGATAGAAACTACAACATCAGATTACGACAAAGAAAAGTTACAAGAAAGATTAGCGAAATTAGCAGGTGGTGTCGCTGTACTTTATGTTGGTGCTGCATCTGAAGTTGAAATGAAAGAAAAAAAGGATAGAGTTGACGATGCACTTCACGCAACTAGAGCTGCAGTTGAGGAAGGTATAGTAGCTGGGGGTGGTGTTGCATTATTAAGATCTAGAAAAGTTTTAGAGAAAATAACGAGCGAAAATTTAGATGAAGTTACTGGTATTCAAATTATTTCTAGGGCTATTGAAGCTCCGCTAAGAACAATTGTTGAAAACGCAGGTGGTGAAGGTTCGGTTGTTGTTGCAAAAGTTATGGAGGGGAAAGGTAATTTTGGATATGATGCAAAATCAGAAACTTATGTTGATTTATTGAAAGAAGGTATAATTGATCCTAAAAAAGTAACAAGAATTGCTTTAGAGAATGCTGCATCGGTTGCAGGAATGATTTTAACAACTGAATGTGCTCTTGTTGATATCAAAGAAGATGCTCCGCCGGCAATGCCTCCAATGGGCGGTGGCGGTATGCCAGGAATGATGTAATCACAAACATATAACTGCCCTTTACGGGCAGTTTTTTTTTATGTACGAAAAAGAATATTCAATAATTGAAAAAAAAATAGAGAATCTTAATATGGATGATTCTCTGAGTTTTGTTTGTGAATTTCTGCAAAAAAATATTAAAGGATACGACTGGGTTGGATATTATTTTCACAACGATGAAAATCAATTAGTTCTAAAAACATATTTTGGTTTAAAAACTGATCATACAATCATTCCCTTCGGAAAAGGAATTTGTGGACAAACTGCTGAATCTAATACGCACATGATTGTGGATGATGTTAATAATGAAGAAAATTACATCTCTTGTAATATAAATGTCAAATCTGAAATAGTAGTTCCTTTATTTTCAAATAATATAAATATTGGTCAAATTGATATTGATTCAAACACTCTAAGTAGATTTAAATTAGATGATTTAAAATTTTTAAAAAAAGTAAATATTTTAATTTCAAAAAAAATATAAAATTTTACAAAAACTCTACTTTTTTTTTAAAAAAAAACTACTTTTATAATATACTTTTTTCCATAAAATTATGCTAAAATTAAAGTCAGCCTTAATATCTGTTTTTAATAAAGACGGATTAGAACCAATTGCTAAGAAACTCAACACACTTGGTGTCAAAATTTATTCTACAGGAGGAACTGAACTGTTTTTAAAAAAAATTGGTATCCCTGTAATTAGAGTGGAAGACGTTACTGGATACCCGTCTATTCTTGGAGGAAGAGTCAAAACACTTCATCCTAAAATTTTTGGAGGAATTTTAAACAGAAACGACAATAATAATGATGTAACTGATCTTGAAAATTTTAAAATCCCAAATATTGATGTAGTAATCGTTGATCTCTATCCTTTTGAAGAAACAGTAAAATCCAACGATACTGAACAAAATATAATAGAAAAAATTGACATAGGTGGTATTTCACTAATTAGAGCTGCTGCTAAAAACTTCAAAGATGTAATGTGTATTTCTTCAAAAAACGACTATTCAGATTTTTTAGAAATACTTAACAACAACGGTGGTGAAGTCAATTTAGAATCTAGAAAAGACTTTGCATCCAGAGCTTTCAATGTATCTTCTCATTATGATACAGCTATTTTTAATTATTTTAAAGATGACAACAATTCTCTTAAAGCAAGTTTTAAAAATGGGAAAGAACTACGTTATGGTGAAAATCCACATCAAAATGGTACGTTTTATGGCGATTTTAATTCAATGTTTGATCAATTACATGGAAAAGAGCTTTCTTACAATAATTTACTTGATGTTGATGCAGCTGTAAATTTAATTTTAGAATTTTATAATGATATACCAACATTTGCAATATTAAAGCACAATAATGCATGTGGATTGGCTTCCAGAGATTCGCTCATAGATGCTTATAAAGATGCTTTAGCTGGTGATCCTGTTTCTGCTTTTGGTGGAGTTTTAATTTCAAATAAAAAAATTGATTTAGAAACTGCTAAAGAAATTAACAAACTTTTTTGTGAAGTTGTGATTGCCCCTAGTTTTGAAAAATCTGCTGTTGATTTATTAAAATCTAAAAAAAACAGAATATTACTAGTGTTAAAAAACACAGAATTAAATAAACAACAATTAAGAACTTGCTTAAACGGAGTTCTTACTCAGGATAAAGACAATATTACAGATTCAATCTCTAACTTCAAGACATGTACAAAAAAATCTCCAAACGATGAAGAAATTAAAGATTTAGAATTTGCTTCAAAAATTTGTAAACACACAAAATCAAATACTATTGTTTTAGCAAAGAATCTACAATTAATAAGTTCAGGAACAGGTCAAACATCAAGAGTTGATGCTTTAAAGCAAGCCATAGAAAAATCAAACAGCTTTAAATTTGATTTAAATAATTCAGTTATGGCAAGTGATGCATTTTTTCCTTTTCCTGATTGTGTAGAAATAGCTCACAAAAATGGAATTAGCTCAGTTATTCAGCCTGGTGGTTCAATCAAAGATAATCTTTCAATTGAATATTGTGATAAAAATAATATTTCAATGGTTTTGACTGGAACTAGACACTTTAAACATTAATTTTTATTAACTTGTAATATAACTTTTTAAATATGGCTTTTTTTGATTTTTGGACTGAATCGATAGCGATAGATCTTGGAACTGCAAATACACTTATCATACACAATGACAAAGTGGTTGTGGACAGCCCATCTATTGTTGCTATTGACAAAAAAACTGAAAGAATAATTGCAGTTGGAAAAGAAGCAAGTCTTATGCAAGGTAAAACTCACGAGAATATTAAAACAGTAAGACCTCTTAAAGACGGAGTTATTGCAGACTTCAATGCTTCAGAGCAAATGATTAGTTTACTGATTAATAGTATTCCGTCTCTTAAAAAAAGATTTTTTACCCCAGCATTGAAAATGGTTATCTGTATTCCCTCTGGAATAACAGAAGTGGAAATGAGAGCGGTAAGAGAATCTGCAGAAAGAGTAAATGGAAAAGAAGTTTATTTAATTCACGAACCAATGGCAGCAGCTATTGGAATTGGAGTTGATATAATGCAACCAAAAGGAAATATGATAGTTGATATTGGTGGTGGTACAACAGAAATTGCAGTGATAGCATTATCTGGTATTGTATGTGACAAATCGGTAAAAGTAGCAGGAGATGTGTTTACAGGAGACATTATCTACTACATGAGAACTCAACATAATCTTTTCATTGGAGAAAGAACTGCAGAAAAGATAAAGATTACAATTGGTTCAGCTTCGGAAGAATTAGAGAGTCCACCTGATGATATTTCTGTACAAGGAAGAGACTTGTTAACTGGAAAGCCTAAGGAAGCTATGATTTCATATAGAGAAATTGCTAAGGCGTTAGATAAATCAATAATAAGAATTGAAGATTCTGTTATGGAAACATTATCTCAAACGCCACCCGAACTAGCAGCAGATATTTATAATACTGGAATTTATCTTGCTGGTGGAGGATCAATGCTAAGAGGTTTGGATAAAAGACTTTCAAAAAAAACTGATTTACCAGTGTTTATAGCAGAAGACCCTCTAAGAGCAGTAGTAAGAGGAACTGGAATTACACTTAAAAACATTGAAAGATATAAAAGTGTGTTAGTGAAATAGTTCTTAAATTATGCAACAAATCATTGATTTCATTATAAGAAAAAAAGATGTTGTAGTTTATTTTATCTTATTGTCATTATCATTAGCTCTTATATTAAACTCAAACTATTTTCAGAAATCAAAAGTCTTACTTTTATCCAATAATATTTCTAATTACACTAAGGAAAATTTAAATTTCTTTAACGAATATTTTAAATTGAAAGAGGTCAATTTTCAGCTTTCTAAAGAAAATTTAGATCTCAAAAATAAATTAGAAAAAACTAATATAAATAAAGGGTTAGACTCATTAAGGAATTTAAATTTTTCATATAAAAATGCAAAAGTAATTTCTAACAATCTGTCCTCATTTAAAAATAAAATTATTATTAATAAAGGAAGTAATGATGGAGTAAAAAGTGAAATGGGAGTAATCAGTTCCAATGGAATTGTAGGTATTATTAATAATACAACACCAAAATTTTCGTCAATAATATCAATTTTAAATATTGAAATGAAAATAAATGCAAAAGTAAAAAGAACAAAACATTTTGGAACTTTAGAATGGGACGGCTTTAATACTAGGCATTTGATGTTAAACGATATATCAGAAACAGCTAATATAAAAGTTGGGGATACAATAGTTACAGGAGGAATGTCATTAATTTTTCCAGAGGGAATTAATATTGGGATTGTATCCGAGATAATCAATCAAAATGAATTTAATGATTCTGTTGTAAGATTTGTAGGAAATATTAACAAAGCTAAATATTTAGACTTTGAGTTTAAAGAAAATTACTTAAATGTTGAGGTTAAATTACATAATGACATTAGTAATTTAAATAACGTTTATATAATTGAAAGTTTCAACAAACAAGAATTTCAAAAATTAAAAGAATAATGGCAAGTGTCTATTTATTAATTTTAAAAAGATTTATATTTTTTACTCTGTTACAAGGATTAATTTTTAATAATTTTGATTTTTTTGATATTTACGATCCCTATATCTGTCTAGTTTTTTTAATTACATTTCCAATTAAGATTAACAAAATTACTTTTATGATAATTAGTTTTTTCTTTGGATTTGTTCTTGACTTGTATTCAGATTCTATAGGAATTAATGCTGCTGCTTGTTTATCAATTGCTTTTTTAAGGTCATATATTTTAAGTTTTGTGTTTGGCTCATTTTATGACCCACATGGTGTTAAATTAATTAAAAACTATGTCACAGAGTCAACATTTTCACAAAAATTTTTATATCTAAGCTCTGTCATCATAATTCATCATTTAATTATTTTTTCATTAGAAACCTTTAGTTTTAATTTTATTTCTTTGGTTATCTATAAAACATTAATAACATTCTCAATTTCTTTAATTTTTTGTACAACATTTATTTATATTATGATTGAAAATGAAAAATAAGTTTCTTCCATTTTTAATCGTTACGACTTCGATAATTTTTATTCTTCGTCTTTTCTGGGTTCAGATAATAAATATCAATGACGTTAAACTGTCGAATAAAAACTCTGTTGAGAAGATTTATAATTACCCAGAAAGAGGTTATATTTTTGACAGAAATAATAAATTATTAGTTGAAAATGAGCCTTTTTATGATTTGATGATAGTGCCTTCAAAATTAAAATCAATTGATACCATAGAATTTTGTAAAATATTAAAAATTGACAAAAAACTATTTATAGATAAAATAAAAAAAGCAAAAAACTACTCTAGAATTAAACCTTCAGTTTTTTTATCTCAAATTTCAAAGAAAGATTATGCCATTCTTCAAGAAAAATTATGGAAATATGAGGGTTTTTCTGTAACCAAAAAATCTAATAGAAATTATCTTCTAAATTCAGCTTCAAATATATTAGGTTATATAAGTGAGGTTAATGACTATGAGATTAAAGACGATAGTTATTATGAGTCAGGAGAATTAATTGGTAGGCAGGGAATTGAAAAAGCTTACGAAGAAAAACTCAGAGGAGTTAAAGGAGTTAGCTATTTTCAAAAAGATAATTTTAATAGAATTACAGGTAGATATAAAGATGGAATTTATGATACAATTTTCAAGCCTGCTAAGGATATTAACTTAACAATTGATGTGGATCTTCAAATTTATGGAGATTCACTAATGATTAATAAGTTTGGAAGTATAATTGCAATTGAACCTGAAAGTGGTGAGATTCTATCACTTATAAATGCTCCAAATTTTGACCCAAACTTACTAATTGGAAGAAACAGATCAAAAAACTATATAAAGCTTAAAAACGACACAATAGGAAAACCACTTTTTGATAGAGGATTACAAGGACAATACCCCCCAGGATCAACATTTAAATTAATAAACGGTCTCATAGCCTTAGAAGAAAATATCATAACATCAAATACTAAAATTTCATGTAACGAAGGACATTACTATTCAAAAAATAGATTTATGAGATGTCATTGTGAGCCAGGAACTTCTAATGACTTAAATAAAGCAATTTATAACTCATGTAACACTTATTTTGCTACGATATATAAAAACACTCTAAACAAATACTCTAGCTCTAAAGAAGGAATGAATAATTGGAAAAATCATGTTGAAAGTTTTGGTTTAGGCAATTATTTAGGATATGATCATCCTTTAGGTAGACCAGGCTTAATACCTGATGCTAAATATTATGACAAGTGGTATCCAAACAATAGATGGAGAGCTGCAACAACTATTTCGAATGGAATTGGACAAGGTGAAATTTTAACAACTCCCATTCAATTGGCAAATATAACTGCAATAATTGCGAATAGAGGATGGTATAAAACTCCACATTTAGTAAAAAAAATAAGCAATGACTCAATTAATTCGAAATTCTTAGATAAAAAACACACATCCATAAAATCTGTTCATTATGAAAAGATAATTAATGGAATGTTTGACGTGATTGAAAAAGGAACAGCTCAAAATTCAAAAATAAAAGGAATTGAAATAGCTGGAAAAACCGGAACTGCAGAAAATTTTATAAAAATAAATGGAAAAAGATCTCAACTAACCGATCACTCTATCTTTATTGGATTCGCTCCAAAAGAGAATCCTAAAATTGCTATTGCAGTTTTTATAGAGAATGGATATTGGGGTACAAGATGGGCCGCTCCAATAGCAAGCCTTATGATGGAAAAGTATTTAAAAAAAGAAGTTAAAAGAAAATATCTTGAAAATTATATTTTGAACGGAAATCTAATGGAAGAATATTTAAAACCTTATACAAAAAATAATTTTTCAATTAATGAGTGAGGTTAATATAAAAAAAATAGACTGGCTAAGTGTTTTTATTCTTAGTATACTTATTGCTCTTGGATTAGGAAATATATTTTCATCATCTCAAATTTATTTATTAGATTCTGTTTTTTCTTTTAATCCATTTACAAAGCAATTATTTTTTGCAATTATTTCAGTTTTTATTTTCTTCTTCGTTCAAATTCTTTCCATTAATTTTTTTTTAAAATATTCGAGTATTTTATACATCCTTTCAATACTGTCTTTAATTGGACTTTTTGTTTTTGGAAATGAAGTTAATGGTGCATTGGCTTGGTATAAAATAAATGGATTTAGTATTCAGCCAAGTGAATTCGCAAAACCAATAACCGCTCTTGCCTTAGCAAAATACCTAAGTGATATTAATTCAAATATTAAAACAATTAAAACTCAGTTTTATTCATTTTTAATAATTTTAATTCCAATAACTTTAATTATACTTCAACCAGATCCCGGAACTATAATTATTTTCTTAAGTTTTATTTTAGTTTTTTATAAAATAGGTCTTCCCTCTATATATATGAATCTATTCGTGGGATTTATAATATTGTTTTTTGCTACAATTCTTTTAACTCCAAAAAATGTTATTCTTTTTATAATTGCATCAATGATAATTTTTCTTTTTTTAAATAAGAAAAATAAAAAAGTTGTAAAAAAAACATTTATTTATGGCCTAATTTTTTCTGTATTTGTATTTTCTGTTGACTTTATATTTAATAATATTTTTGAAGAACGCCACAGAAATAGATTTAATATTGTAATGGGGATAAAACAAGATAATCAAGGAATTGGATATAACACAAATCAATCAAGAATAGCATTTGCTTCTGGTGGATTAACGGGTGAAGGGTTTTTAAAAGGATCTCAAACTCGAGGGAATTTTGTTCCCGAGCAACACACGGATTACATATTTTCTACTGTTGGTGAAGAATGGGGGTTTTTAGGAGCTTCATTTATAATTCTTCTGTATACTTTTTTAATGCTTAGAATTACTAAAAGAGCAGAACTTCAAAGAAATTTGTTCAGTAAAATCTATTCTTACTCAGCTGTAACTATTATTTTTTCACATTTTTTTATAAATATAGGTATGGTAATAGGTTTGGTCCCTACAATTGGAATTCCACTACCGTTTTTAAGCTATGGAGGGTCAAGTTTAATGGCTTTTGTTTTATTATTCTCTATATATATAAAACTAGACTCAGAAAGAACTAGTAAATGGTAATTATTTAAATTTAAAATATTCTTCTAAATTATTTCCTAAAAACATAAAACTAGTAACCAATAACATTATAGCAATACCTGGAATAACTGCAAGATAAGCCTTTCCCAAAATAATATATTGATAATTATCTTTAATCATCGATCCCCAGCTAGGAATAGGCGGTTGAGTTCCAATGCCTAAAAAACTTAATCCACTTTCTATTAAGATAGCTGAAGCGAAATTTGCAGCAGAAATAATTAAAATAGGACCTATTATATTTGGAATTAAATGCTTAAAAAAAACTCTTAAATCAGAAAACCCTAATACTTTGGTTGCAACAATATAATCTTTGTTTTTTTCCGAAATTACTTGTCCTCGAACAACTCTAGCGACTTCAACCCACATTGTTAAACCAACAGCTACATACACCTGCCAAAAGCCTTTACCTAAAGCTAGAGAAAATGCGATAACCAATAAAAGAGTAGGAATAGACCAAAAAATATTAATAACCATCATTAATATTTTGTCTGTTAAACCTCCATAGTAACCACTGGTTAGTCCTATAAATAATCCTATTAACAAAGAAATCAAGACTGCAATTATACCAATGGACATAGACACTCTGGTTCCTAACATGACTCTACCAAAAACATCTCTTCCATAATTATCAGTACCAAAAATATAATTTCTTTTAATTAAGAATTGTTCTATAATTTGGCTTGAAGTTAAATTTGAAGGAAAGTCAGTAAAAGGAATAGATTTTTTAATTCCGTCATTTGACAGATCAGAATAATTTATAGAATTTTTTGACAATTGAAAATTAGAAATTAAAATTTCAGTATCGGGATATTTATTTCCAGTAAATAACTTACTCAAAAAAGATTGTTGATTATTACTATTATTTGGGACTATAATAAAAGTTGCTGTAAAACCTGGGCTTTTTGAGTTGATTGGCAAATGCATCTGATTTGAAAACCTAGAACTATCAGGGATAAAAACGTATGAAAATAAAGATATAATAAGGCAAAACAATACAAAACAAGAACTTAAAATAATACCTATATTATTTAGAGATACTGTGTTTTTAAAAAGTTTCATTAACCAACTTTAGCTAAAATATTATTATTTTCTATTTTCTTTGTTTTTAAATTTAATAAAACATTAATACTTTCGTTTATATAGATGTCAGATTTCAAACTATTATGCCATCTCTTTCTATTTTCTTTATATTCTTCAGTGTCTTTAATTTTGGATGATTGATCACTCAAAAGATTAAAATTCAAATTATTATTATAATCTTTTATTCTATCAAATTTCTTAAGTTTTAATTTATTGTTTTTCTGATCATTTTTAAAAGTATTATAATTTAAAGAATAACTTTTATTTTTTCTTCTTTCGGAAAACCACTTAGCATTTTGATCAATAAGACTAAATAACTCATTTTTAGATATCCTTAATTTAGAATCATTAATAACACTTTCTAAGTTGTAATATCCGTCCCATTTTCTAAATTGTGCTTTGTCTATTTGATCCCACTTTAAAGGATTTTTTTCATCTGCCTCACCTATTTCAATATGAGAATATGTATTAGGCGTTACAATGTCGCTTTCAACTCCTTTAAGCTGAACAGAACCTCCATTAATCCTGTAAAATTTTTCAGTTGTTATCTTTAAAGCACCTAAATCAAAGTCACTGTTAGATAAAAACCTGTTTAAATCTAAGACATTTTGTACTGTTCCTTTTCCAAAGGTATTGTCACTTCCTATAACCACAGCTCTTTCATAATCTTGTAGAGCGGCAGCCATAATCTCTGAGGCTGAAGCAGACATTTGATTTACTAAGATAACTAATGGTCCGTCCCAGAAAACAGAAGGATCTTTATCATACAAAACTTTTTTTCTGTTTCCAATAGATTTAACTTGTACAATTGGACCAGTTTCGATAAATAACCCCGTCATATCAACAACCGTTTGTAGAGCTCCTCCTCCATTATTTCTTAAATCTAATACAAGACCTTCAATACCTTCTTTTTTCAAGTTTATAATTTCTTTTTTTACATCAGAGGCACAGTTTATTTCTTTGTAATCATTAAAATCAACATAAAACTTAGGTAAAGTTATAAGACCATAAGTTTTGTTATCTTTTTTAATTAGTGTAGATTTTGCGTAGCTCTCTTCTAAAACAACTTCATCTCTTGTAATTGGAAAAGTTTTTATTTCATTATCAACTTTACGTCGAACGGTTAATTCAACAACAGTTCCTTTAGGACCTTTAATTAATTTGATTGCATCATCAATTCTCATCCCAATAACATTGACAGGGTCTTTTCCAGGTTCACCAACTTTAATTATCTCGTCACCTGCTTCTATCTTTTTGTCTTTCCAAAGTGGACCTCCTAAAATAATTTGAACAATTTCAATTCCACCGTCACGTTTTTGTAATCTAGCTCCAATTCCATCAAACCTCCCTGAAATATTAACATCAAAACGATCTTTATCTTCAGGCTTAAAATAAACAGTATGGGGATCATATTGGGTAACAAATGAATTAACATAATTTGAGAACCAGTCTTTTCTTTCCAAGTCATTCATTAAATCAAAAATATCATTGATATTATCATTCACGATTTCGAGAGATTCATTTAGGAGATCAGAATTAGATTTTTTAACATAATCGCTATTGGATTCTATTAATTTTTTTTGATCTAAAATTTTTATATCGTATAAATCTAGCATTGAGAATTTTAATTGTTTTCTCCATCTTTCTTTTCTTTCATTATCATTTTTAGGAAATGATAAATTTTCGAAATCTACATTTATTTTTTCATCGCTATCAAATTCAAATGTTTTTTTAAATAAAGAAGGTAAAAACAATTCTACCTCATTTATTCTTTGAACAAGTCTGTCGTGGGTTAAATTGAAAAAAGTCAAATCATAACTAAGCCATTGATCATCAATTAATTTTTCATACTTTTTGAATTCTTTAAAATCTGAATTCAAAAAGTATTTTTTTTGAGGATCTATCATTTCTAAATAACTATTAAATACTTTAATTGATAACTGATCGTTAATATCTTGAGATTGATAGTGACCTTTCTCTAAAACATATTTAAGAAGTTCTATTAATAACTTGTCCTTGTTTGGATCATCAAACTTAACCTCGTGATATTTCCAACTTATAAAAATAAAGGTTAATGACACAAAAAGGGTTATAAATATTTTTTTCATATTGACTTTAATATACTCAAGATTATTTCAATAATCATGCTAATAATTGATTTAATTAAATTTACTAATAAAACTAAGTTAAACAGAAATGATAAGAAACAAAAAAACCCTTACTAAGTAAAGGTTTTTTTTGTGCGGGTGAAGGGACTCGAACCCCCAAGCCGTTAAGCACTAGATCCTAAGTCTAGCGTGTCTACCAATTTCACCACACCCGCAAGGCAGGCAAATATAAGCAAGATTGTATAAAATATCACTATGAAATTTACTATGTTAAAAAACTAGATTTAATTACATTTACACAAAATATTTAAAGTGAAAAATTTCAAAAACTATATCGAAAAAAATAAAAGTCGTTTTATAAACGAATTATTTGAATTATTAAGAATTCCTTCTGTGAGTGCTAAATCTGAACATGATTCAGATGTAAGATCAGCTGCAGAATTAATTAAAAAACATTTTATAAAACTAAGTTTAGATAATTGTGAAATTTGCGAAACTAACGGACACCCTATTGTCTACGGAGAAAAATTAATCAATACCAAGCTCCCAACTATATTAGTTTATGGTCATTATGATGTTCAACCTGTAGACCCTATAGATCTTTGGGATCAAGATCCATTCAATCCTTACATAAAGAAAACAGGAATACATCCAGAAGGTGCAATTTTCGCAAGAGGAGCATGTGATGATAAAGGTCAAATGTTTATGCACTTAAAAGCTTTAGAGGTAATGATTGAAAATGGTGACTTGCCTTGTAATGTGAAGTTTATGATTGAAGGTGAGGAAGAAGTTGGAAGTGATAACCTTGAATTATTCGTAAAACAAAACAAAGAAAAATTATCTAATGATATAATATTAGTTTCAGACACAGGAATGATTAGTAAAACAACCCCTTCTATAACAACAGGTTTAAGAGGATTATCTTATATGGAGGTTGAGTTAACTGGTCCTAATAGAGATTTACATTCTGGTCATTACGGCGGAACAGTAGCTAATCCAATAAATGTTTTATCTAAAATTATTAATGAGTTGCACGATTCAAATAATAAAATTACTATACCAGGTTTTTATGATAATGTGATTAAAGTTTCTGATGATGATAGAAAAAAAATGAATTTAGCTCCCTTCAATATTGATGAATTCAAAAGTTCAATTGGTCTTAAAAAAGAGCATGGGGAGGAAGGCTATACTACAATTGAAAGACAATCAATTAGACCAGCCTTAGATGTAAATGGAATATGGGGAGGTTATACAGAGGAAGGTGCTAAAACTGTTTTACCAAGTAAAGCATTTGCTAAAATTTCAATGAGATTAGTTCCAGGACAAAATTGGAAAAGAATTAATGATTTATTTGCAAAACATATTACGGATATTGCTCCCGACACAGTTAGTGTAAAAGTTACTGAACATCATGGAGGACAACCTTATGTCGCTCCAACAGATACAATTGGTTTTGCAGCTGCTAGTAAAGCTTATGAAGATGTCTTTAACAAAAAACCAATTGCTACAAGAGATGGGGGGAGTATTCCAATAATAGCCCTTTTTGAACAAGAGTTAAATAGCAAAACTATTTTAATGGGATTTGGATTAGATAGTGATGCGATTCATTCGCCAAATGAACACTACGGAGTTTCAAATTTTTTAAATGGAATTGAAACTATCTCTAAATTTTATTATTATTTTACAAAATTGTCTAAGGATTAATTAAAAATAATTCAGATGCAATTCCATCTGCAAGAAATTTACCTTTAATTGTCGTTCTAAAAACATCATCCTTTATTACAACTAGAGATGTGTTCACATATTTTACAATTCTAGTTTCAAAATTATTTTTGTAGTATGGACCAAAGTTATTTTCCAAATGTGTAAGTGATATTCCCCACTTAGTTCTTAAGCCGGTCATTACATATTCATTATACTTATCAATAATTGAAAGCTTTTCTCTTCCAGAAAACATTTTGTTTTCACTTATGTCTTTAATATATAATGAATTATTTGACACATTCCAACTTCTATAAGATCCATCAAAACTATGAGCTGAAGGTCCTATTCCAATATATTTTTTTCGTAGCCAATAAGCAGAATTATTTCTTGAAAAATATCCTTTTTTTGCAAAGCTTGACAATTCATAATTTACGTATTCATGATTTGACATTTTATTACACATAAATTCGTGTTGCTCAAATACCAAGTCTTCATTTAATGGTTTAATAATATTTTTTTTTACAAACGATTCCAAAGCAGTTTTGGGCTCAACAGTCAGAGCATATGCAGACATATGGTTAAGATTCCAACTAGTAACATAATTTAAATTTGATTCCCACGTTTTTAAATTACTATTAGGCATACCAAAAATTAAATCAATAGAAATATTGTCATAATATTTTAATGCATTATCAATGCAAGTTTTAGCATCATTGGAATTGTGTGATCTATTCATAAGTTTTAGCTCATCATCATTAAATGACTGAACACCAATACTTAGTCTATTGATATAACTCTGTGACAATTCTATAAGTTTAGCTTTAGATAGATCATCAGGATTAGCTTCTAAAGTTATTTCAGGGTTTTCAGATATTTGAAATTTTTCAAAAATCGAATTAATTATTTTATTTATTTCTTTTGTGGCAAAAAAAGATGGTGTTCCTCCTCCAAAATAAATAGTTTGTATTAAATCATTACTCCCAGCAGATTTAATCTCAATTTCTTTTAACATTGAATTAATTACACTTTCCTTATTGTTTAAAGAAGTTGAAAAATGATAGTTACAATAATGACAGGCTTGTTTACAATAAGGTATATGAATATATATTCCTGACACAAAAAATTATTTTAGATTAAAAAACTGTTTGAAAAAAATCATCATTTCTTAATTCTTTTTTCATTTTGTTTAACAAACGCACTCCAACCTGAATAATTTTTTTCAGAGCTTAATTTATTATTTTGATTATAAAAGTGACATACTGCAGCAGCTAAACCGTCAGTAGAATCTAAATTTTTTGGCAACTTTTTGATTCCAAGTAAACTTTGAAGCATTTTGGCAACCTGTTCTTTAGAAGCATTTCCGCTTCCAGTAATAGACATCTTTATTTTTTTTGGTGAATACTCAGTTATTGGTATTTCTTTTGAAAGGCCCGCAGCCATTGCAACGCCCTGTGCCCTGCCCAATTTAAGCATAGATTGAACGTTCTTTCCAAAGAAAGGAGCTTCAATTGCTATTTCGTCCGGATGATACTTCTCTATCAAATCTATAGTTCTTTCAAAAATATATTTTAGTCTGAGATAATGATCATCAAGTTTATTTAAAACAAGTTCATTCAGCAAAAGAAAACTCATTTTATTACCAACAACTTTTATTAATCCAAACCCCATAATTGTTGTACCTGGATCAATTCCCAAAATTATTTTTTCCCTTTGAACTTTCAACTTGTTTTAGTTTGATTTTAATATTAAAGGTAACTGAAATTTAGTGCTTACAGGAATACCAAAATTAGTTTTGGTAGCTGGATATAAAGAAGGAATATTATTTAGTGAATTTTTTATTATTAAATCTATATTAGGAATTTCATTCGTAATGCTTTTTTTATTTTCAATATTTAATAACGAAAGTTTACCTTGCTCGTCAACTAACAAAGAAAGAAATACAGTGTCGTTAAGTTTTTTTGAAACTAAAATATCTCCTAAATTAATATTCGAATAAATCAAGTTAATAAGTTTAGAATTAAAACAGTTTATTCTATCAATTTCAATTTCATATTCATCACATTTATCTATTGAAGGGTGTTCGTCTTTTGTTGTCCACTTAACCTCAGGAGCTTTGTAAGTTGAATTATTAGGATTATAATTACAACCCACAATTAAAAACAATAAAAATAAAACTTGCTTTAATTTCACGTTTAATTTATTTATTCTAAAATTAAGTATAATTTTAAATAAATAATCTATTTAAAAATTTTATGGATGTTTTTCTTTTAATATTAGGGTTAATTCTATGTATAACTGGAATAATAGGAAGCTTTACTCCAATAATTCCTGGTCCTTTATCAAGTTGGCTAGGTATTTTAATAATTCATTTTACGTCATATATACCTTTTAGTAATAAGTTATTAATAACTACTTTTCTAATAGCTTTTATTGTTTTTTTATTAGATATTTTTATTCCAATAATTGGATTAAAAAAACTCGGGGGCTCTAAAAACGGATTAATAGGAGCTACAATTGGATTAATTCTTGGGCTTTTTATCGGTGGGCCATTCGGATTAATTCTTGGAGCGTTTCTAGGCGCATTAAGCGGTGAATTTATGGACAAAACTAACTTTAAAATGGCTTTAAAGCCTGCATTAGGAACATTTATAGGACTAGCTATAGGAACAGCTTTAAAATTTATTATTTCAACTGTTTTCCTGGGAATATACTTCTATAAAGTTTATACGATAATCTTAGTTTAATAATAAACTGATCTATTGTCTGTAACCTCCGCATTTTCTTTTAGAGATTCGTAAACTCTTGCAAAAGATGAAGTTCTATTTAAATTTAATAACTGATTTTTATAAGAAATAATGAAATTTGAATCAATTGAATCAGAATTTGTGTTAGTATCTTTTCTTTTAATAACTTTTAATTTATAAATTCCATTTTCTCCTATAATAAAATCTGAAGTTTCATTAATATTAGTACCAAAAGAAGCCCCTATAACTAAAGGTTCTAAACCTGAACCAGTAATTGTTGCATTTTTTTGATTTAATGCTAGTGCCTTTCTAACTTCAGTTCCGTTAATCTCAGCAATTTCCTCAAGACTAAGAGAATTATCGTTTTTACTGATTATAAAATCAGCTTTTTTAGATTTTAAAACCATTGGAAGTACCTTATAAGAAACATCTTGGACGTTAGAAAGTCCCTCATCAACTATTTTAGTGACTTGTGCTATTAAATAACCTCCTTTTGGCAAATCAAACCTTTTAAAATCTGACACATTAGTTGATTCATTAAACAACCATTGAACAATTCTTCTTTGGTCTTTTAATCCTGGAAAATCGTTGTCTAATATTTGGATTCCATTTACTGTTTTAACAGTATAATTTTCTTTGTTAGATAAAGTATTTAAATCTTCATCTTTAGATAAACTCATTTCTAATTTTGTTGCTGAATTAAAAACTTTATCGCTTGTCGCGTCAGAGGGAACATTTTTTTCAGTAATTGAAGCAAGTAAAACTAAGTCATCTTTAGCTACTACTTTTATAACATGAAAACCAAAATCAGTTTCGACAACTCCAGTAGAACCAATTCTTTTTGAAAAAATAAAATCATTGAAAGGCTTAACCATATTACCATCTTGAACAAACCCTAGATCTCCACCTCTAGACTTTGATGGTCCATCAGAAAACTCAAAGGCTAATTCAGTAAAACTTTTTGGGGATTTTCTTATTTTTCTTAAAATATTATTAGCTTCTTTTTTAGCTTCATTCTTAGATCTTGAAACATTAGGATTGGCGTTTTTAGATCCTTTATATGCAACAAGGATATGACTAGCTCTGACAGATCCTCCTGTTTTTTTATCCAACATTCTAGAAATTTTAAAATACCCTCCGTCAAGGTAGGGTCCATACGTTTGATCAATATTTAAATTAAAAAGCAAATTTGCATGATCAGCTGGAAGAGAGCCTTTTGGTAAATAAATTGAATCAAAACTAGACTCGGAATATTCATTAATAAACTCTTTAATATTTTTAGCAGTTGTTAAACTTGGGGTAATCTCTTCCAATTTTGACACCTGATTAAATTCTTTTGACTCTTTTAAAAATTTACTTAAACGATTTTTTACAGCTTTTTCATCTTCAAAAGAAGGTTTTTCTTCAAAAATAACATACTCAATGTCACGAGAAGAATTTACTTTAAATTCATCTTCATTATTATTAATATATTTTTTTAAGTCAGATTCTGAATAAGAGATTAATGAGTCTTCAACAGACGAATAAGGAATTTGAATGTACTCAATGTCTACATTGTCATTTTGTAATGTATATTCAAATTTACCGTCTGCTTGAGTGTAATTAACACCAGCATTAACTAAGTTTAAATATATCTGTTCATTAGATTGAGATTCGAAAATCTTTTCTTGACTTTTCCATTGCTCGTAAGCTTCTGGATTTGTTGTCTTTAATTCAATAATTAAAGTTTTAAATTTATCTATATCGAACATTCCTGCTTCATTCAAAAATTGCGGATCTGAATTAAAAGTAGGATTGTTTTTTAAAATATTTTGCAAATGATCTTTACCGGATTGGATTCCTGTTATTTCAAATTGTTGTCTTAAAATTTCCGATCTTAGTCTTTGATTCCAAACATTATTTACAGCAATCATTCCCTTTTGATTGTAATTTCTTTCCAAAAAGTCAACTTGTCCTCTAAAATCTTCAATTAAAACATCCTCACCATTTATAACACCAACTGGTTGTTGAGCTTGATATCCTTTACCGTCGAAAACGCCAGAAATTACAAAAGCAAAAAGCGCTAAACCTATTACAATAATTAAAAAAATAGATTTAGATCGAATTTGTCCTAGAATAGCCATAATATTTTTTTTTGTAGCAAACGAAAATACAATAACCTTAGGAATAAAAAAAAGTTAAACTCTTAAAATTAATGTTCAATAATTAATTCTATAATTTCAATTTTAGAGCTTGAAACGTCGATAATTTTAAACACTAAGTTATTATAGAATATTACATCTTCCTCTTTAGGAATTTTTTCATTTAAACTAATAATAAATCCACCCAAAGTATCATATTGATCACTAACTGGAAGGTTCAATTTAAATTTTTCATTTAAATAATCTATTTCGATTCGTGCAGATAATCTAAAATGACTATTACTTAACTTTTTTTCTAGAAGTTTAGGAGAATCATGTTCGTCCTCAATTTCACCTACTAGTTCTTCGATTATATCTTCAACAGTGATAATTCCAGAGGTTCCTCCATATTCATCAATAATAACTGCAATACTTTTTCTTTTTTTAGTTAGAAGATTTAATAAGTCATTAATAAACATAGATTCAGGCACAAATTCAATCGAAGTAATTATAGATTTAAATTTCTTAAAATCATTAAACATGTGTTGAATACTTATATAACCAATGATATTGTCAATATTTTCTTGATGAACTAATATTTTAGAAAGTCCTGTTTTGATAAAAATTTCTTTCAATTTTGAAGGATTAACATAACGGTCAATTGAAACTATTTCAGCTCTAGGAATCATTATTTCTCTTGCTCTTACTTCCGAAAATTCTAAAGCTTTTTGAAATATTTGAATTTCTGAATCTAAATGCTCCTCATTTTCATTACCAATCTCTTGATTAATATAATCACCCAACTCATCTTTACTAAACACCATTTTTAATTCATCTTTTTTAGTTTTGAAGTATTTATTCAAAACACTATCTGAAATCCAATTGAATACAAAAGTTAGTGGTGAGAATAAGTAATAAAAGATAAAAGCTGGAAAAGAAAAAAATTTAAAAAGTCTATTAGCATAGATTTGGAAGAACACTTTGGGCAAAAATTCAGCAGTTATTAAAATAACAAGAGTAGAGATCAATGTTTGATAAAAAACATATTTAAAATCAATCGATGAATTATTAATTAATTCAGGGAAAAAAATATTAATAATTAACCGACCTGAATAAATACCATATATTACTAAAGCTATATTATTACCAAGCAACATGGTTGCAATAAATTTAGAAGGATTTTTAGTAATTTTTTTTATAAAAAAAGAAACTAAACCTTTTTGTTTTTTTTCTATTTCTAAAAAAATTTTGTTTATTGAAACAAAAGCAATTTCCATTCCAGAGAAAAAACCTGAAAAAAATATAGAAATAAGAATAATTAAAACTTGATTATCCATTAAATCTATTTCGCTCTGTTTTTAAATTTAATTCTGTAGTGTCTTCTAAATAAAAACATTGCAAATGAAAATATAGCCAATATCAAAAAAATATTACTTTTTTGAGAGGAATTGTTTCCTAAAAAGTATTCAAATATTGAAACAAAGGAAATGACTAAATAAATATATTCTGAAATTTTTCTATAATTACTCATAAATCAATTAATTATCGTCAACTAATACTTTGCCATCAAGCTTTCCTGTATTAAATATAGTAAATGATCTATTAGCATCTAATCTTGTAGCTGCAATATCATAATCAATATTTTTAAATGTAAATTTTTCTTCTGTAAACAACCATTCCTGTTCAGGATCCCAAAATAACTGATTTGTTTTAAGCTCAGAACCATCATGATTATTAATAATTACGTTTCCTCTCATATCAACAATATTGGTTCTATTATACATAATTGCATATTCGGAAGTAACAATTGTTTCATTATTTTCATTATCAAAAAATGATATTTTAATTCCGTTTGGAAATTCTGAGTAAGGAAAGATTTTATTTGTAAAGTCTTTATTTAAACTAGAATAAAGAATAGCTTTAACTTTTGCGGAATCAGTATATATTAATTTTAAATTTTCAGTAACACCTGCGGGTAATAAGTTTTTGTTATTTATGTTTTGTATTTCTTGAAAATTATCTTCGCACGAAAAAAGGAGAAAAAATACTAAATATTTTAAAAATTTCATTAGTTTAATGAAGGTACGGTAACTGATTTACCAATCCAACATTTAAAAGATATTGTTTTTCCACTCATAGCTTCACTAAAAATATCAGTTCTAGATGGTGCTCTTCCTTCATAACTTAAAGCAGTTTTTTTAGCAAGTTTTCTTACAGAAGCATCAACAGAGGCTGCTTTTTTTGCTTCTTTAAGAGCTAACCAATAAATAGATCTTTTTTCAAATTGAGTTTTTCCACAATTATTTGCACTACTAGCATACAAATTAGCTATTAATAAATGTGCTCTTCCCATTGAGGGCTGAAATCCCAATGCTTTATAAGCATATGTTCTTGATTTTGAAAACTGTCCTGATTTCTTAAACTTGATAGCAATTTTATAAAGTGTTTTTGCTTTTTTCAAATTATCAGACTCTAAATCGATAGATTCATTATAATATTGAATTGCTAAGTTAGTATCACCTTTTTTATCATTCAATAGTCCTAAATAATATGCTGAATTAGCTGAAGGATTTAGTTCGTGTAACGCCTCTACAAGCTCAACAAATAATGGGTCATCTGAGCAATCTTTACTATCCATTCTACTAGCAGCTCTGTTAAGCCAAACAGAGTCTAATTTAAATTTATCGAAGTTTTTTCTGTATAATGGAATTAAATTTTCACATGTAGATTCCTTGGCAATTATTGCATTAAGATTATTTAAATAAGTATTACAAGCCACCATATTAACTTCATACACCTTCTTGTTTCTAACTTCTCTTGATGTTAATGGATCACTGTTCTGTTCTTTTTGCAAGAGCTTATCCAACTTAGTTGTGTAAGATCCCATCTCAAACTCAAATTTTTCAGTTAATTCTTCATACTTCTCGAACAATTGTTCTAACGATACATTTTCTTCTCCAGACTTATATAATCTAAAATAAATTTTAAAGTAATTGTATAAACCTTTAGGAGATTTAAAACTTTTCGAGTCTTTGTTAAATGCCTGGTCGTATATTTTAAATATTTCACTGTCATTAGCTAATTTATAATCAATCATAGCTTGAGCTTTAATCGCTAAAATCTTACCAACTTCACTAACTCCTCTCTTGTTTTTAGGAAAATAGGTTAACCATTCTCCATATAAGTCAACTAAATCATTTTTAAACTTTTCTTTAGAATCACCTTCAGAATTTTTAATAAAAGACTTTAACATTCTTTCTCCTAATACATAAACAGCAGAATTTATATCAGGACATTCGTTTTTTAAATCTAACCAAGGTTGATATGCTTCATTATAATTTTTGACCTTTGCATACTCAGCAAAGATTGAAAGATTTGATAAGCATTCTTCATCAGGTTGGGAAAACATGGTGAATGATAATAAAAATACAAGACTAAAAAGTATGGTTTTTTTCATAATGTTCTATTCTATATCATAATTTTGAATCAAAAACGATGCCTAATTTATTAATTGTATTTGTTTTTTACAAACCAAAGATCACTTAAAGACATTCCAAGTCTAACACTAAAAAAGTTTTCTTGAATTAAACCTGCACTAGTAGTTCCTCTTTTACCAACTTCAAATCCTAAGTTAATACTAGAGAATCCTTGAAAAGGAATTCCAAACCCAAAATTAAATCCAACTTCTTTAATTGACTGATTATCTATATGAAGTCCTGAGTCTTCAACTCTAAAACCTCCTCTATACACAAGTCTACTAAAAAAACTAGTAAATGAATCATATTTAGGAATATAAAAACCGCCTAAAGAGAATTTAGAACCTTTTTTAAATTCAACATTATCAAGTTCAAACAATTTATTATTTAATCCTCCCCCATCAACTAACTTATACTCAGCTCCTACAAACCATTTAGTATCAACACCTAGTCCTAATCCAAAAGTTTGAAATTTAGGGACTGTAATTTCTGTTTTTTCTAAATTCATCGCAGTTAAATCTATTTGTTCCTCGTCACCACCATACTGATTTGTCAATGAATATGTGGATAAAGTTTGTGTGTTATTAGATCCCAACTCGAACTTTTGACTAGATAAATAAGTGGCATGTAATGTTAAATTGTTTGAAATTTTTTCTCTAAACATTAAAGAATAAACATTATTTAAGCCACTCAAAGAAGAATTACTTTCAAGTCTAGTAGCTAGTTCAACATCTTCTAAAAATCTAGTATTGATATGATTTAAATTTCCGAATTCATAATTAGTTGTTAAACCAACGCTAATCTTATTAAAAAGTTTAACCCCAAAAGATAAAAAAGCAGTATTGACACCACCCTCTCCTCTGTATCTGTCAATAATATTTGGAACAACTGTCTCATCAGTACTTTCTAAAAGATAACCAACTGATGTTTGAGGGATTACACCAAAAGCAAATGTGAAGTGCTTTGTTGGTATTGCAACAGCTAAATAATTAACATTAGAACTATTTGAATTTTCATTAGCATTTTCAGATTTAAAAGTTAGATTATCATAAGTTATTCCTAACGAATAATTAACCCTCTTTAGTTCAGATAAAGAAGCAGGATTAGTTAAATTTAAATTTATACTATCTGAATAAACACTTAACCCACCCATTGATCTATTATCAATTGAACCTTTAAAAGTACTGGTACCCACACCATAAAAAGAATATGGAGATGAGGTTCCTGATTGAGAAAAAGTATTAAAAGTAATTACTGAAAATAAAATAGTAAATAAAAGTTTTTTCATTATTTGATATTATCCTCTAAAAGATAGTTTAATCCTTTAAGAAGGAAATTTTGATCAGCAAAGATGGTATTTTTTATCTTCTTGAGCAAAAAATTAGAATCACCACCTGTTAAAATTATCTTAATGTTTTTAAACCTTTCTTGGTACTGGTTAATTATACCATCAATTTCAGAGAGAACTCCGTTTACAATACCAGAGTTAATTGAACTATCTGTATCATCACCTATTAATTTATTATCTAGATAAATTGTTGACAAAGGAAGGTTAGATGTTTCCGAATTTAAAGATTTAAATCTCATTTTAATTCCAGGTGAAATTCCACCTCCTAAATACTCATTTTTACTGTTTTTAAAATCATATGTTATACAAGTTCCGGCATCAATAATTAATATATTTTGACCTGGAAAATCAATTGCTGCTGCACTTACAAGCGCAATTCGATCATGACCTAATGTATTTTTAGTTTTATATAAATTAATGAATGGTAAATCAGTAGATTCATTAATATGAATTAAATTAGAATTGATTTTCAAAAAATCTAAAATATTTTTATCAATAGTTGAAACATTAGATATAATAGAATTATCAATAAAGTTATTTTTGAAAAGATCTGAAATAATATTTAAGGATTGGTTGGTGTAAATGAATTTACTTATCATTAAGTTTTTATCAAAGAGTGCAACTTTAAGCGAAGAATTTCCTAAATCTATAACTAAATTCAATTTATTTGTATTTAAGTTCAAAAATAAAGAAGATTTATTAAATGATTTTTTGCTTCTCTAATAAAAGAATATATATTTGCTCTTGCAAAAAAAAAGCAATGGTACCTTAGCTCAGTTGGTAGAGCAAAGGACTGAAAATCCTTGTGTCCCTGGTT
>Ga0209534_10000471_pt1 | contig 46611 bp, 47 predicted proteins | sample COG_07_FD_184751 | JGI IMG/M metagenome (GOLD analysis project Ga0209534, IMG submission 184751) | Pelagic Microbial community sample from North Sea - COGITO 998_met_07 (SPAdes) (version 2) | ecosystem: Environmental > Aquatic > Marine > Neritic zone/Coastal water | place: Helgoland, sampling...
GAACACTAATTTCTTCGGTACCATGAATTTAACCATGGCTGCTGTTAAAAAAATGGAATCAAATGCAGCAATTGTCATGATCAATAGTTTAATTACTAAAAAGCCCTTGCCAACACAAGGTGGTTACGCAGCTTCAAAGGGTGCTTTAGCCACAGCAACCAAAATACTTGCAAAAGAATTAGGGCCCAAAGGCATTAGAGTTAATTCTGTGTTCATGGGATGGATGTGGGGACCTCCGGTTGAGATGTATGTTAATTATTCAGCTGAAGCTATGGGTGTTTCACCAGAAACTGTAATAGCGGATGTTACAAAGGATATTCCTCTAGGCTTAATACCTGACGACAGTGATTGCGCAAATGCGGCATTGTTTTTAATATCTGATCTTGCAAAAGTCATTACCGGAGCAAGCTTAGATGTTAATGGTGGAGAGTTCATGTCCTGATGGGTATCGTGAAATATATATTCGTCAAGACCTAATAAACTATTTAGACTTTTTTTCACTTTACATTCTATCAATACACTTTATTGGTTAAACTTTGATCATGGGATTTAATAAAGGCATTTACACGGTTGATTTGATGCTTGGTATTCCTGAAAAGGAGGATCGATCTGATTGGTATACATTTATGAAGCCTCTTCTAAGAGACGAAGAGTCAAAGTCAATGTTTAAGATGCCTGCTCAATATATGTTTAAAGATATACCTGAAACTGGCTCACATGATGACTTTGTTCAGTACGCTCTTGGAGAGATGGATAAACATCACATCAATCAAGCCATGGTTGGATTTCATGAACAATCAGAGGTAAAAATTTTAGCTGGAAAAAATTACCCAGACCGCTTCTTTTTTGACCTTCCTGTTAATCCAAACACTCCAAATGAAGCAGCTAATATTAAGAGAATTTATGAAGAATTTGGAATAAAAGCAGTGAGTGCTTTCCCCTCTGGAATGCACCCTCAAGTAGCAATTAATGATGAGAAATGGCATCCCATATATGAGATGTGTGTGGAGTTAGATTTGCCCTTTTTTTGTTGCGTTGGCGTCCCTGGACCAAGAATACCGATGGCACCACAAAAAGTTGAGCTCATCGATGAAGTTTGCTGGTATTTCCCTGAGCTAAAATTTGTTATGCGTCATGGTGCTGAACCTTGGACAGCTTTAGCTTGTAAATTAATGCTGAAGTATCCAAATCTTTACTATTCAACCAGTGCGTTTTCACCGAAGCATTATCCCGAAGACATTATTAACTTTGCCAATACAAGAGGCAAAGATAAAATAATGTATGCAGGTTATTTTCCAATGGGCCTAAGTCTTGATAAAATTTTTGCAGAAATGGAAAATGTTCCTTTTAAAGATGATGTTTGGTCAAAGTTTCTTGGTGAAAACGCTAAAAAACTTTTAAAATTATAAAAACTTAGGAAAAATTATGAATACTGCTAAAAGATATCCCATGCCTCTTCCATTTGGATGGTTTGTAGTTAGTTATGCCAATGAACTTAAAATTGGTGATGTGAAAGCTGTTCGATATTTTGGCCAAGATCAGGTTTTATTTCGTGGTGAATCAGGGAAAGCTGCAATGTTAGATGCTTATTGTCCTCACCTGGGTGCCCATTTAGGTCATGGTGGACTGGTAAAAAAAGATTGTATTGAATGTCCATTTCATGCCTGGGAATGGGATGCAAATGGAAAAGTAGCTAATATCCCTTATGCTAAAAATATTCCTCCTAGAGCGAAAGAAGCTAAAATATTTACTTACCCAACTGTAGAAAAAAATAACCTCATCTATGCTTGGTATCATCCAAATGGAGATGAACCATCTTATGAAGTAGAAACTTATCCAGAAATTCTAGATCCAGAGTGGTCCGATCACTTTGATTCATATGAATATATTGTTGACTGCCATATTCAAGATATGGCTGAAAATGCAGTAGATGCAGCTCATTTTCAGTATGTTCACGGAGTGGTGAGTTACCCTGAATTCGAGGTAACTTATGACAACCAAAAAAGAATTTCTGTTCAAGAAGCTAATATGGAAACCCCGCGAGGCACCATTAAGGGAAAAATCACTGCCTACTCAAATGGGCCTGGTGATAACGCAACTAAATTTGAAGGGATTTGTGATACTTTGTTGCTTGGTTCAACCACTCCGATTGAGGGAGAAAAATGCATTGTTCGTTTTGCATTCCTTCAAAAGAAAATTAATGGCGAAGAACCAGTTGGTGGTGTAGGCGCTGCAATTATTAAAGACATAAATAAACAGGTTAAAGAGGACATTCCTATCTGGGAGAATAAAAAATTTGCTTTAAAGCCAGTACTTTGTGACATGGATGGACCAATTGCTAAATTTAGAAAGCAATATGCCACTTTCTATGTAGACTATGATGAAGCTCAAAGCATCGCAGCGTTAAATTTAGATTAATCTAAAGAGCCAAGTATTTTCAGAAGATCAGCCTCTAGGCTTATCTCAGGCATCTCGACTATTCTTCCAATTTCCTTTTGATTTTTTAGAAAGACAAAAGTTGGTGTTTTTTTAATTTGAAACTTTTTACCTCTATCCTGAGAGTCATTCTTCATGAAATTTAATCCAATCAAATTAATTTGATTCTCCGGTACATCTAATTTATTGAGCAGACTAAGCAGCCGAGGAACTTCTCTTTTGCTGTCATGGCACCACGTTCCAAAAAGCATATAAATTTCAACACCTCTAAATAATTCTGGATTCAACAAATCACTAGGATCAGATTTTTTATAATTTGCCAGAAACCCTTCATGCATCTCAAACAAGCTTTTAATTGATATGTCACCAACAGCATGAAATACACCTGGATTATTGGCTGATGTATTTAAGGATAATAAAACTAATATAAAAATAGGTTGTAGTACTTTCATCATGAGGCTGTGGAGTCGTAAGAGGAATTAATAAATTCTATTTAATCTTCGATTAATTCAAAATCAAATTTGCTAACGCCACACTCCGGACATACCCAATCATCTGGTATGTCTTCCCATTTGGTGCCAGCTGGAATGCCGTCTTCTGGATCACCAAACTCTTCGTCATATATGTAGCCACAAATTACGCATTCAAATTTTTTATAATCCATAATTAATTTTGTAAATTTGATTTAATTTTTGCATGTTCTTCCCTTCCAAGCGAGTGAGAAAATAATAAATATGCCGCGATTGAATAACTAATAATTGGGACAAATGTATATATATAAAAAATTCCCATCTTAGAAGAGCTTGAATTATCAACGCCTAAGCTTATATCAAACCCCCATAACATCTCCAACACCAAATAAGGGATGACTGCAGCTAGAGCAAAGCCAATTTTAGTTAAAGTTGTTAAGTAAGAGAAAACTGTGCCTGAGATATTTTCACCGCCTTCTAAGCTTAATTTATCCGATATGTCTGCAGTAATGGCATTGATGAGTGGCAAAGGTCCAGAGAATGCAAACCCGTATAAAACTATAAATGAGCCTACAGCAATTAATTTAAGACCATCGTCCAGATCCTTAAAAAACCAATAACCCACAAATCCTATCAGTAAGATAATAATTGCATACAAACATGAAACTCCAGCAGCAAAGTGTTTGGAGGTCTTAATGCTTAATGTTCGCCATACCCACAGACCCAATACACTGACTACATAGTAGCAAAGCATTAGTCTTGAGGAATATTCTGGTAACTCTATTACAACTTCCATCCATATTAAATACAAAGCCCCGTTCAAACTCATGCAAAAAGCTATTAAAACAGCAGCACAAACAATTTTAGTTAGCATCTTATTGGCAAACAAACTGCGAAATGCTTTAAATGGATTGATTAGCTTTTCAGTCGGGCCAGCCTCCATTGAGTCTGGAACCTGTTTTAAAGCATTTAATGTGATGAATGGAATGCAAATTAAAACAAATATTCCAATCGCATTAACTTTTGCCTCTAGAGAAGGATCGTTAATTTCAACAAATGCAGGGATTGCAATTACTGAAAACATACCAAGCAACGCCATTAACTCTCTTAATGTCAAAAGCCTTGTTCGCTCATCATAATTTGGAGCTAAAAAGGTTGCCCACGATAGTTGAGTAATGCTAGTTAAGGTAAAGGCTGAATAAAGCAGGAACAAGCAACCAAAAAAATAAAAGCCTGTTGGAACCTCTATGGGTGGCAAAAAAATTAAATAGGTTGCAAGCATAAATACTGGTGTCGATATGAAGACCCAATGCTTATGTTTACCCCACTTAGAAGGGAACTTGTCTATTAACACACCCATAACTGGGTCAGTTAAGATATCTGTAAACCTACCTAAGAAAAATATAATTCCGACCAAAGATAAGCCAAGCCCTAGATCATCTGCATAAAAGGGAAGAATGAAAATAAAAATTGGCATTCCTGCCGCGGATGTCGGAAGGTTAAGGGCTGTATAAGACAGTCGTTGGAAAAGATTCATAATTGTAAGGAGCTAAACGTTAAATACGTCTCTCATTGAGATTATTCCAATTAAATGTTCGCCATCAAAAACAGGAAGATGTCTAATTTGATTTTCAATCATTAATTTTTTCGAGCATTAGCTCTGGCTACACGATTTTGTTCTTTTAACTCCGTGACCAAAAAATACACAGTGACCAAGACCGTAAATGGTCCTAGCGTTTGAAGAATGATAATAATGGTTTCGAAATTCATGGGTTGATAATACGTATAAATATATTACTTTAATATAAAGTTTTTTTAGATATGGGTAAAGAAACTAATCGATTTAAAAAAGATTTCTCCAGTATAATAGCCACGTGCGCCCGTAGCTCAGCTGGATAGAGTACTTGGCTACGAACCAAGGGGTCGGGAGTTCGAATCTCTCCGGGCGCGCCACACATTAGATTAGTCTAAGGGTGATTGGGGTAAAGATATGACAGATGAATACGAGAGCTTCATAAAATCTGAGCAGAATAAAGATGCTATCGGTGTTAAACATCTATCAGACTTTAAAACGCTTCATAACCTTAAAGACGAAATATCCAGTCACGTGGATTGGTTTAACAGCAGAAGTATGGACACCCTCCTCAGCTATTCATATCAATTCCATTCAGATCAATCCAAGCTGGTCTGCCTCATTCAAAACAAAGCATATGATTACGAGGAGATTGAGGTCACAGCATACGAGTCAACCAGTGCCAATGCATGGAACATAAACTGCAGCTTTATCAAAGGCAGTCCCAAAGACGCTCTTTCTGAGAGTGTTTATGCGCTTGATGAAATTGATTCCTTGAAGCAATTTATGGGCTGCATTAGAAATTTACTGATGGACATACTCGTCGATGAAAAAACAGGCCTGAGAAACTAAACCATACATGAGAGCTTTAATCACGCCTTCAAACTTGACATCTATGTGTAGTTTTAGATTAAAATAAATTATCGTTCATCCTTTCTTGGGACGGAAGTAGGTAATAGTACTGAAGGAACGCATCTGATTGCCACCCGGCAGGAGATGATAATGAATAAATGGGAATATAAAATTGTTGATCATAGCAACTCTACATCTATGGGTTACTCCAATGAGGATACAGAGACTTTTAAGGAGCAGCACAAAGAGCCTGCAAATTGGAAGTATGAAATGTCTATGATTGAGTTAAATAAATTGGGTCAAGAGGGCTGGGAATTAGTATCCCTAGTTAGCTCTAACCAAATATATTTAAAACGTCTGCTGGGATAATCCCTCATTTTTCAATGAAGCCTCATCAGAGGCTTCTTGAAATCTAACTAGCTTCTATTTCTGATTTAAGTGAAAGTCCGTATAGGGCTTTACTTCAATAGAAACAAGATAAATAACTCCAAACAAGAAAGTCATGGCAAATGCTTTAGCAGGAGTATCTGTTGAGCTTAATATTCTTTTTCTAAGAATAACGCACTCAATCAAATGTGAAATCAATAAAAGCCAAAAAATAAACGTTGAGAAATAAAACAAGAAGCCATCAAACGGCTGAAATAGATTGATAAGGCCGAGTGCCCATAGAGTTAATGGGATAAGGTATCTGATCTTCAAGCTATTTTAATTTTTGTTATTGTAAAAACGAAGCGATGAATCCTTGATAGAAAAAAGCCTTACATAAAATATATCTAAAAGGTAATTTTGATAATTTCGCCATGGCGATTTCTTGCCCTGCTTGGGCAGTATATTCAAGGCTCTTTGGACATAACCTGATGAGAAGTCAATGTAGTCATCCTCAACTAAAGCCTTTGGGTCATCCTCGGGGGCACATGCTGCAAAACCTTCTTTGTCCATTCTGTTAATAAGCCTGCAGACATACTCGCAAGTTAAATCCGCCCTGAGTGTCCAAGAAGCGTTCACATAGCCAAAAGAATAAGCAAGATTAGGAACTCCACTTAACATCATTCCCTTGTATGAAAGTTTACGATGAGCCTCTACCTTTGCTCCATCAACAGACACATTGATATCACACAATGAATTAAGCTCAATGCCAGTAGCAGAAACAATAATATCTGCTTCAACTTGATTGCCAGAGTTAAGCAATATCCCTGTTGGGGTAAAGCGATCGATCGTATCTGTTACAACGTTTGCTCGACCATCTTTGATTGAGGTGAAAAGATCACTATCAGGCACAAGACACATGCGTTGATCCCATGGTTTATAGGACGGCGTGAAATGCTTTTCAACATCAAAATTATCGCCCAATTCTTCGCTTACAAGATTAATAAGCTTTTCTTTCACTCTGTCTGGATATTTGCGAGCCAAATAAAACCCTAGGCTTGTTCGCAAGATATTTTTCCATCGAATTAAGAAATATGTCAATTTAATGGGAAAGATCTTACTTAATGCATTGCTCCAAGAATCTTCTCCAGGGGCAGAGACAACATAACTGGGTGAGCGCTGAAGCATGGTGACTTGTTCTGCCGTCTCAGCAATAGCTGGAACCAGAGTCACGGCAGTGGCACCACTTCCAATGACGACCACTTTTTTATTCGTATAATCTAGTGACTCATCCCAAAACTGAGGATGGATAATCCTTCCGTTGAAATCTTCCTGACCTGGGAAATCTGGCATGTAAGGTTTGTTATAACTGTAATAGCCTCCGCATAAAAATAAGAAGTTACATGTCATGCTAACTTCTTGACCCTTGTCTTGAACCGTTAATTCCCAAATTGATTTATCTGATTGCCAGTTAGATGATATAACTTTTTGGTTGAAAGCAATCTTATCTCTAAGCTTGAAGTCATCCACAGTCTCATTGAGGTATTTGAGTATGGATGGACCGTCGGCTATAGATCTTTTGTGGATCCAAGGTTTAAATCTAAATCCAAGCGTGTGCATGTCAGAGTCAGAGCGAACACCAGGATATTTAAATAAATCCCAAGTTCCGCCCAACGCTTCTCTGCCTTCAAGAATAGCAAATGATTTATCTGGGCAACTTTTTTGTAAGTTATACGCTGCTGCTATGCCTGATATACCAGCGCCAACAACAATAACATCCTTATGCATGTACCTTACTTCCCAGCTCTTGCGGTATCTCTGGTTGCTTTAAATTCATTTCCTTCATACCAATTAGGCCAATTCGAGCTGTTCGCTAACTCATTGCTAATATTAAAAATTACATCGATTGATTGATTTAAACCCTCTAGATTCCAGGCTGGATCATACTCATCAGCTACACCATGGTAAGCCCCTAGGCGATAAGATTCTTCAAATTCAAAACCAGCCTCTCTTCCTCCCTCGACAAAGTCAAAGCCCCCATCTGCATACAGCATAGGCACGCCTCTCTTCGCTAAGCTGATGTGATCGGAGCGATAAAAGTATCCTTTTTCAGGATTCGGATCAGGGTTAATGTATCGTCCATTTTTTCCAAGCTCTGCTTCAAGCAAATCCTCAAGCTCGGATGCTCCATAGCCGACGACAACCATATCATTGGTTAATCCTGTTGGGAGAATGCCGTCAAAATTAAATCCTCCTACAACTTGGGATAGATCAATTGGTGGATATTTTGCAAAATACTCAGACCCAAGAAGCCCAGACTCCTCAAGCGTTACCGTTAGAAAAATAATAGACCTTTCTGTTTCAATGTCTGAGTATCTTTTAGCAAACTCAAGGATTGAAGCAACACCCGTGGCATTATCAACAGCACCATTCATAATAGAGTCTTCATCAGGCTTGGTATTATCTAGCACACCAAGATGATCCCAATGCGCCATAAAAAGAACATATTCATCCGGTTTAACAGTTCCCTTTTTCATTGCTGCGATATTGTGAGACTGCAGGTATCTAACTTCATTGAACATCTCGCTGCTCAAGGTTAGCCCACGAAGAGAAAACGCAGAGAATGATTTTTCTAAGGCAATCTCTTTAAGTGTCTCATAGTTAAATCCTGTGTATCCAAGAACATCATTAAGCGTGTCATGCCTTATCCAGCCCTCTAAAGTAACTCTATCTGCGCCTAGATCATCGCGCTGTAGATCTAACTGAGGACCTTGCCAACTGTTCTCAACAACATTCCATGGATAAGCAGCAGGTGCCTCTTCATGAACTATAATTGCAGCTGCTGCGCCTTGCTTGGCAGCTTCTTCAAATTTATAGGTCCATCGTCCGTAGTAAGTCATTGATTTGCCATTGAATAGTCTAAGCTTACCGGTTGCAAATCCAGGATCATTTACCAATATAACAACGGTTTTACCCTTCACATCAATCCCTGCATAGTCGTTCCAGTTGTATTCAGGCGCAACAATTCCATAACCAACAAAAACCACTTCACTGTCTCTAATTTTTCGGTAATCTCTGGCTTGCTTTGTCCAGAAAACAACTTCTTCGCCGGTCTTCATTTTTCGATCATTTCCTCTGAAAGAAAGGGTTAAATAGGAGGAATCTTTTAAAGTTATTTCAGAGGTAGGAACATCCAAGAAATAATTTCCGTTAATTGGCTCAAGATCGAGATCTTGAAAAGTTTGCGAGATAAAATTTTTGGTTAATTGGCCACCAGGAGTTCCAGGCGCCCTGCCTTCAAATTCATCGGAAGCTAGGGTTGATATCCAGTACCTCAATCGTCCATCCGTTGTTTCGCTTAATGGTTCAGAGCATCCTGTCATTAGAATAGAGGAGCCCAGTAACAAAATAGCTAAATGTAGTTTGATTGATTTAAAAGGCTGTATATCTATTTTCATGATTTTGTATATATATTATTTTAACTAAAGTATAAAATATATTTTCAAATTATTGGGGCACTAGTTCATGAAAAAATTATTTCAAGCATCTGTTATTAACATCCTATTTATTATCTCTATTCAAGCATCTTCGCTTGCAGACTTACCTGAGATTAAATATGAGACTTTTACGCTAGATAATGGCCTAACGGTTATCGTTCATGAGGATAAGAAAGTTCCCATGGTTGCTGTTAATGTCTGGTATCACGTTGGCTCTAAAAATGAAAAGCTTGGAAAGACTGGCTTTGCTCATTTATTTGAGCATCTAATGTTCAACGGCACTGAAAACTACAACAATGAATATTTTGAACCATTTGAAAAAATAGGTTCAACCGATCAAAACGGAACAACTAACTCTGATAGAACTAACTATTTTCAAAACGTGCCGACCAATGCTCTCGATTTAGCTTTGTGGATGGAGTCTGATCGCATGGGTCACCTTCTTGGTGTCGTCGATCAAGAAAAACTTGATGAGCAAAGAGGTGTGGTGCAAAACGAGAAGCGACAAGGTGAAAACCAACCATACGGAAAGGCTTTCACAAGAATCAGTGAATCTGCTTTCCCGAAAGGACACCCTTACTCATGGTCAACCATTGGGTCAATGGATGACTTGGACGCAGCTTCGCTTGAAGATGTTCAAGACTGGTTCAAAACTTACTATGGCCCTAACAATGCAGTTTTAGCATTAGCGGGTGATATTGATCTTGAGACAGCCAAACTAAAAGTAGCTAAGTATTTTGGAGACATTGCATCCGGCCCTCCCCTCGTAAAACCAGAAAAATGGATTGCCAAGCGCTCAGAAGAAAAAAGAGAGGTCATGTTTGATGATGTGCCTCAGGCTAGAATTTATAAGATTTGGAACGTACCAGAAAGAGACACAGAAGCAGCGGCTCATTTTGATCTTGCTTCAAGCGTATTGGTGGGTGGTAAAAACTCTCCTCTTTACAAAGAACTAGTTTACGAACAACAAATAGCAACAAGCGTCTCATCATTTTATTATGATCGTGAAATAGCAGGCATGTTTTTTATTGTTGCTGATGTTGTGGCTGGAGTTAATCCTGCGAAAGTAGAAGCAGCCATGGACGATGTAATGGCTGAATTTACCAAAAGAGGCCCTAACCCCAAATTATTAAAAGCTGAGAAAACAAAAATACTTGCAGGTTTTATCAGAGGAATTCAAAGAATTGGGGGATTTGGTGGAAAATCAGATTTACTGGCAACTTGCCAAACATACACCGGTGACCCGGGGTGCTATCAAAACAATGCTGCGTACATAGATGCTGTAACCCCATCAAAAATGAAAGCTACTTTTGCAAAGTGGATAGATGATACTCCCTATGTCCTAACCATTCTTCCAACAGATAAATATACGGTTGGTGAAACAGATCTTGATAGATCTTCTGGCGTCCCCTATCCAACTCAAAAAGTAGAATTTCAATTTCCAACATTGCAAACTGCAACCCTTTCCAACGGAGCTAAGGTTGTATTGGCCCAACGCACAGGCGTTCCTTTGGTTGAAATGAATTTTCAATTTGATTTTGGTTACGCTCAAGAAAATAACGATGAGCTTGGCTATACGAATTTTATGATGGGTATGCTGAATGAGGGAACGAAAAAATATTCATCGCTAGAATTTGATGAAGTGCTTGATTCTCTGGGTTCAAACCTTGGATTCGGCTCGGGTCTCGATACATCTGTTGCGACCTTGTCTTCTTTGAAAGCCAACCTATCTCAAACTTTAGATTTAGCCAAAGAAGCATTGATCAATCCTACGTTTCCAGAAAAAGAAATTGAGCGCATCAAAAAAGAAACATTGGCCGGAATCATTCAAGAGGAAAATAGACCAGCATCTATCGCTTACAGAAATATTGGCAAACTATTGTATGGAGAGGAGCATCCTTACGGCAAGCCATTAACTGGCAGCGGAATCTCTGAAACTATTTCATCTATTACTCGAGCAAATATTATGGATGTTCATAGCAGAGCTATTAATTCTGCTCATCTTACTTTTGCTGTAGCAGGAGACATAGAGATGCAGGAGCTTGTGGATCTGCTTGAAAGTAAATTTGGTGACTGGTCTGCAAATTCAGACTCAGGTCTCAAAACTTTAACAACGGTTGAATTACCAGATAACAGAACCATTTATTTAATTGATAAGCCAAATGCTCAACAATCCTATATTGTGGCCGGTCAATTATTGCCGCCCACAGCTACGGATGAAGAAATAGAGATCGATTACATGAATTATGCTATTGGTGGAAGTTTTACTGCCAGGCTAAACATGAACCTTAGAGAAGACAAGAGTTGGTCTTATGGGGTGAGAACAAGACTTGGAGATGCCAAAGGACAAAGAGCTATGCTGGTCACAGCGCCTGTTCAAACGGACAAAACATCTGAATCAATGGCTGAAATTGTTAAAGAGTATTCAGACTACCTATCAACTAAGCCCATCACACAAGATGAGCTTGCTAAAGGCAAAGCATCAAAAACACTCAGACTGCCTGGGCAATTTGAAACCTTAGGAGCTCTAAAAGGTGGAGTATCTGGAATCGTTACCTACGATCGTGATCTTGATTACTTAAATCAACTGCCTGCATTGCTAGATGAGCCTTCGCTCACTCAAGTACAAGCAAAAGCTCAAAAGTACATTAAACCCAATCAATGGACTTGGTTAATAGTTGGTGATCTATCCAAGATAGAAGAGCCAATTAGAGCTCTAGATCTTGGTGAGGTTAAGGTGATCAAGTAATGAGTAGCCCACTATCAATTAGCAAAGAAATTGCCAACTCTACGTTTAATGAAAGGCAGCATCCTGCCGCTCGTGATTTTAAAACCACCATTAATTTAACGGATCTAGATCTATTTACCAAAGGCCAGCCGATCAAGGAATTTAAAGAAATGAGAGATCAGGCTCCGGTCTTTTGGCATCCTCCGATGGCGAGAGATATTGAACCTGGATTTTGGTCGCTTACAAACCATGCTGATATTCTAAAAGTATCATCCGATCCTTCAACTTTCTCATCACAAATGGGCACAGGGACCATGATGACTCTTGGAAGAGAAGATAGGCGTCATCCCAAGCTGTGGCGTTCAGCAGTTGATCACATGCTTAATCTGGATGGTGCTCTGCACATTAATCTTCGACGTGAGCACATGCCCTTCTTTAAACCAGATTATGTATCTAATTTAAAAGTGAAAGTCAGCGCAAAGATTACTGCGCTATTGGATTCGATTGAACCAAAAGGAGAATGTAATTTTGTGCATGACTTTGCTCAGCAGCTTCCTATTTACACTCTGTCAGAAATATTAGGAATTCCAGAGGCTGATAGGCAAAAACTTGTTACCTGGATGGAATTTTTGGAACTTGCTCAATACATTCAAGTGGATCAAATGAAAAAGGAGTTGGATGCAGAGCATACCCAGGAACCTGTAAATACTGAGATGATCGATATGTTCAACAACATGATTGATGAAATGTTTGAGTATGGCAGGGATATCTTAAACAGCAAGCGCAAGAATCCCCAAGATGATTTGCTCTCAGCCATAGCTAACGCTGAAATTGAGGGGCAGCAACTGAGCCAAGAATTCTTAGATGGCTCATGGTTGTTAATAATCTTTGCTGGCAATGACACAACCAGGAACACTTTAAGTGGCGCGATTAAACTGCTGACTGAAAACCCAGATCAACGTCAAAAATTAATTGATAACCCAGAACTCATGCCGAACTTTGTTCAAGAGTGTATCCGAATGATTTCCCCTGTTATGCACATGCGAAGAACCACAACTTGTGAAACGCAAGTCGGCGATCAGCTCATGGGCCCAGGAGAAAAAATTGTGATGTGGTATGGGGCTGCAAATCGTGATCCAGCAGTTTTTACTAATCCAGATAAGTTTGATATTGAGCGAGAGAATGCCGACAAGCATCTGGCTTTTGGTATTGGTCGTCACACTTGTGTTGGAAAGCCTGTGGCTTTAATGCAATTAGCAGAGTCTTACACTCAAATACTTCAACGTTTTCCTGATATTCATATGAACGGTGAATGGAAAGTTGCACCGAATAATTTTGTGCATGCGATCCAAGAGATGCCTGTAAAGTTTTAATCCGACTGCGCAGCTTCTAACTTCTCATTTGCAGTTAGCCAAACCTTCTCTACCTCTTCTATCTGAGATTTGAGTTCGGTTTGATTTCTAATGAGATCATGAAGATCGTCTTGGAAATTACCGTCGTAAGTATCGGGTGATTGCAATACGGCCTCAACTTCTCCAATTTTCTCTTGGAGACGTTTTAATCTTTTTTCTGCGCCCATGATTTCAGCTTTAATTTGACGCAATAGTTTTTGATCTGCTTTTTTATTTGCCCCAGGAGACTTAGCCTTGCCTGCTGATTTTTTAGGATGGGATTTGCTTAGGTTGGCTAGAATTTTTGTGCTGTAGTCTTGGAGGTCGCCAGCATATTCTTGAACCTCTCCATCATCGATTAAAAGAAATTGATCCACATTATTGGCAAGCAGATGTCTGTCATGAGAAATTAGCAAGATAGCCCCTCCAAAAGATTGCAGCGCCATGGTTAGTGCTTGACGCATCTCCATGTCCAAGTGATTGGTTGGTTCATCTAAAAGTAAAAGATTGGGTTTTTGATAAGCAATCATTGCCAGTGCTAGCCTGGCTTTCTCTCCACCAGAAAATAATTCTATGGAGTCTTTAACTTTATCGTTTTTAAAATCAAAGCCACCCAAGTATGTTCGAACCTGTTGTTCGGTTTTTTGCGTGTCCATCTGATGAATACATTCATAGGCTGTTTTAGTTAAATCTAAGTCGTCTACTTGGTGTTGAGAGAAATAACCTACTTTTAAATTGCTGCCTTCAAATCTATCTCCGTCAAGCAGTGAGATGGCCCCTACTAGACTTTTAATTAAGGTAGATTTACCAGCACCATTGGGTCCAAGAAGGCCTATTCGATCACCTGGATGCAAACTGATGTTCACGCTTGAAAGAACTTTCTCAGAATAACCTAAATTAGCTCTATCCAAGGTAAGCAAGGGATCAGAAATCTTTTCAGATTGAGGAATAGAGAAATGGAACGGAGAATCCACATGTGCAGGAGCAATGACTTCCATGCGCTCCAATGCCTTAACTCTACTTTGAGCTTGCTTAGCTTTGGTGGCCTTAGCTTTAAAGCGTCTAACAAAATCTTGCATGTGCTCAATTTGACGCTGTTGTTTTTTATAACTGGCTGCTACCTCGGCAAGCCTTAATGCTTTTACTTCTTCAAATTGAGAGTAATTGCCTGTGTAGAGTTCAATGGATTGTTTGCTGATATGCGCAATGGTATTAACGCATTCATCTAAAAATTCTCTGTCATGCGAAATAAGCAGCAAAGCACCTTTAAAAGATCTAATCCAATCTGAAAGCCAAACAATGGCGTCAAGGTCCAAATGGTTTGTCGGCTCATCAAGCAACAATAAATCCGAAGGCTGCATCAGGGTTCTGGCTAGGTTTAATCTAACCCTCCAGCCGCCTGAAAAATCTTTAACAGTTTTATCCAAGTCGTCTTGAGTGAATCCCAAGCCAACCATGAGTTGCTCAGCTTTTGATAAAGCAGAGTGACCATCCAGAGAATTAAAAATCTCATGTAACTCACCCAACTTATCAAATTGCTCGTTGGCTTCAGCCGATTTTATTTGTTGCTGAATTTTTATGAGTTGTTTGTCTCCCTCTAGAACGTATTCAACCGCTCTTTGATCTGTGCCAACAACTTCTTGGGCTAAATATGAAATTCTTAAATCTTGGGGATAGTCCAGGTACCCATCTTCTACATCTAGCTCACCTGTAATCATTTTAAAAAGACTCGTCTTCCCTGCCCCGTTGGCTCCAATTAAACCAACTTTTTTGTCTCTGTGAATCACAAAAGAAACATCTTCAAATAAAAGATTTGGGCCTCTGCGAAGAGCTAGGTTAGTAAATGAAAGCATTGTTGGTGTCTTTAAAAAACGCTAGTGTATCAAAAACAAAGAAGCTTTCCTTGTTCTGACATTGATATAAAATGATTGCATGAAAAACTCAATATGGTTTAAGCCGCTTTCAATTGAAGATTTAAAAGGTTCTGCTGTGAATATGGATAAAAATCTCGGCATTGAGTTTACCGAAATTGGGGATGACTATATTATTGCCAGGATGCCAGTCATAGAAAAAACCAAACAACCTTATGGAATTCTTCATGGTGGTGCATCTTGTGTGCTTGCTGAAAGTATAGGAAGCACTGCTGCTGCTCTTTCCATGGATGGCGAAAAGAAGTATCCAGTAGGCATCGAAATCAATGCAAATCACCTCTCTTCTCCAACCGATGGTTTTGTCTATGCTAAAGCGATGCCTGTTCATATTGGTGGCTCAACTTCAGTTTGGAACATAGATATTACAGACGATGCAGGTAAAAGAGTTTGTTATTCAAGGTTTACAGCTATGCACAAGAGTTACCCCTCCTAATTTCTAAATGGATTATGTACCCTATGCCGTTCCGTTTTTTTTAATCGCCATATTAATCGAGCTGGCATACGGCATCGCAAAAAAGAACAATACCTATCGACTTAATGATGCAATTAGCAGTCTTTTTATGGGTACATTAAGGACTGCAAATAAGTTAATCATTATCAGCCTTGGCGGTTATGTCTTTTATCTCATTGAAACAAACAATAGCTTATGGCGAATGGATGCAAGCTCACCCCTGGTGTGGATCTTTGCGTTTGTGGTTTATGACCTTGTGTATTACTGGTTTCACAGAATCAGTCATGAAAGACAGATATTTTGGGCATCTCATGTAGCTCATCATCAAAGCGAAGATTACAACTTAAGCACTGCCTTAAGGCAAACAGGAACTGGAGCCTTGGTGACTTGGGTCTTCTATATCCCAGTGTTTTTGATTGGTGTGCCCTCTTATGTCTTTGTCAGCGTTGCCTCGGTTAATCTTATTTATCAATTCTGGGTCCACAGCGAACACATTCCTAAACTGGGCTGGTATGAAAACTTTTTTGTTACCGCCTCAAATCATCGCGTTCACCATGCACAAAATGAAAGCTACATTGATAAGAACTATGGCGGGGTATTTATTATCTGGGATCGAATCTTTGGCACCTACAAAGAAGAAGACGATGCAGTCACACCCATCTACGGTATCAGAGGCAAAATTGATACGTTTAATCCAATTTGGGCCAATCTTCATATCTATGTGAAGATGTTTAAAGATATCTGGTATGCGCAAAGCTGGAAAGAGAAGTTCTTTGTGCCCTTTGCAAAAACAGGTTGGCAACCTTCATCTCTTTCAGTGGCATCAGAAAAAGATGAGTTTAATGCAGCAACATTTAAAAAATATAATCCTCAGGTCCCAACCAAAATTAAGTTCTATGCCTTCTTTCAGTTGCTAGCTTTAAGCTTCGTTGGATTCACTATATTGGAAAGTGGTGAATTAAATTATCAACAACTTTTTGTGACGGTTTCCATGATGGCATTCACCATGTATTGCACTTCGCTGTGGCTTGATGGAAAAAAAGGTTTTGTGATGGAGGCAACGCGACTTGCCTTATTTCTGATGGTTGGTTTCTATGCGTATCTTGAAATTAGCCTGGCTCAGATTGCGACAAGCTTAATGATTTATTCGGTGATTAATATATTGATCCTACCTTGGATCAATAGACCTCAAGCGATACCTGAGGCCTGAAGAAAAACTAACTAGTCTTCAAAGTCGCTTGCTTGAGTGACTGTCACATCACCAAAACTAGCTGCTGAAAAATGCATTGTTTTAGCAACCCATTTTCCATCTTCGTTAACCCAGTTCATGGATGCTCGTGTTCTGTAGTCTCTAGTTACGCTAGGAGTCTCAATCACACCTTCGTAATAAAATCTTACGTGCACGACGTCATCGGATAGATTTATCGTATTCGTTGGCCCAGACGACTTTGAAACCTTCGTTTTCAAAACCTCGATCAAGACCGCCGGTCCCAGAGAATAAACTCACTATTTTCATTAGTTGATATCCAATGCGTATTCTCTAAGAATTTTTAAAGGTACTAATTCTAGCGTTTTCTCATGTGTTTTGGTTAGATAGATCTTAGGCGCGCAATTGGCTTCATAGGCCTCTACCCACCTTGGAGCGCACAAACACCAGTCATCACCATCTTTAAGTCCTGGAAAACCGTATTCAGGCATGGGAGTTGAGAGATCATTGCCTTGAGCTTTAGAGAAAGCCAAGAACTCATCGGTCATATGCGCGCACACAGTGTGTATGCCATGATCTTGGTCCATCGTCTCGCATGAGCCAGAGCGCGTGAACCCGGTCATAGGCTCTTCGCAACAAATGGGTAATACTTCGCCAAATACATTTAATTGATCCATTGGATAATTATACGATTTATTTTGACAAAGAGAGGACTTCGCCAGGCTTAGGTGAGCGAAAAAAATCTGGGCTTAAGCCTTGAGCTTTTAATTCAGCTGCAAGTCTTTTGGGTGGTTCTGCTACCGGCTCATCTGTCAGGGTAAATGTACCCCAATGCATGCCAAAAGAATGCGGTGTTTGAAGATCTAAAGCTATCTGAACAGCCTCCTCAGGGTTAACGTGAGAGTCTTTCATGAACCATCTTGGATCATAGGCTCCAATGGGAATAAAAGAGTAGTCTGGAGCTCCAAGCCTCTGATATGTAGCTTTAAAATCATTCGAGTAACCTGTATCGCCAGCATGATAAAGCTTGAGATCACTTGTTTGAAAGAACCAACCACCCCACAAGCTTTTATTTCGATCAAACAGCCCTCTTTTTGACCAATGTTGAACGGGTGTGAAATGAATGGTTGAGCGCCCTACTACCATGCTTTCCCACCATCTCATCTCATGCACATGGGTTAGGCCTGCCTTTTTTAATCTTTTTCCATCGCCCATGGGCACCAAAAAAATAGTCTCAGGATTAATTTTATGCAGCTTCTTTAAAGAATACATATCCAAATGATCGTAATGATTGTGACTCACCACCACCACATCAATCTTAGGCAGATCATTCATAGACATGACCGGAGGAATCATGCGTTTGGGTCCAGCAAATCCAATGGGAGATGCTCGCTTGGAAAATATGGGGTCGGTGAGAATATTAATGTCACCATTGTTAATAAGATACGTCGCATGCCCAACCCAGATTGCGTAAGATTCATCTTCGTCAGTTAGAGTCCGCCATTGATCAGAGGTTTCTATCTCTATTTTATCTGGGCTTTTCTCTCCATCAAAAACCCAGCTCATCAGCTGACCAAATGACTTCCCATTTTCATCATCGTTGGTATTAGTAAAAGTTTCTGAGCTTAGAGGGTTAGCAATAAGAATTAAATAGGCAGCAATCCATACAGATAGGTTTTTCATAATTAGTAAGCTGTTTAAGGAATGTAATGAATGGGTGAAGACCAGACACGCTCTTGTATGGTTTTGGGCGTATCAGATCTTGGCTCTACGTTGTTTCGAATAGCATCCCAGGTGCTCCACCTACAGGTTGGATTCTCTAAAGCTCTAACATAATAAAACGCTCTTTGGTCCACCTCAAAAGTTGGATCGCTCCAAAAGGCTTTCAATTCAGCGTCGCCAACGTCTTGGGAAATAGCACAATTAGCAATATCAACTTTTGCGTTGTTGTCTGGACATCTGTAAGTCACAGGATCGGGTGAGCCGCCGTCTGAACATGCCACATCAAAAACTTGTTCTTGTGGGCTACCATTTGAGTCAACATAACCTTTAATTATTTGAACTCTCTGCAATGGCGCTGTGTATGAATCCCTCACAGCCCAAACAAAGAAGTTCGGTGTGTTTTCGGCCACACCATCAAGATCCGAACCCATGGATTTTCCAACAGCATAAAGATGCTCAACTAAATCAGCGTCATTAATTTTAGTAGCATCCAATGCATAGCCTGCAAAAAAACGAATGGTCATTCTTGGGCCAGAAGTAGCGAAAGATTCTTTGCGCCTAAAAGCATTGTAAATACTTGATCTAGAATTCTCTTCAACCCAAACCCCTGCAAGACCTGAGGCACCCCATGTAATGGCAGATGAGTTCATGTATTGTTTGCCATCCACTGTTTCTAATGATTGAGGTGTGTTCAAAAAATCTGGGTCTGTCATTGGAATAGATCCTCTGAGACCAGGATTAGAATCCAATAAACCAATTTTAGAAAAGAAATTGTCTTCTTCTTGCGATGAAGCCCCTGTGTGGGTATCACTCGAGCCTATCAGACCAAACTTATAGGGATTAAAGCCTTTTTTAGCTTCCATGGATATGCCTTCTAATAAGGCATCTCTGAGATAACTGCCTTTAGGTTCAGAGATATCAAGGGTGGCAACTTTATAGGGCATGATTTCAAAATCAGCCCACTCATCGTTGGTAGACAATACTGGGTGGGTATCCGAAGTACCTTTAACTTGAGTGATCTCAACTATTGGCTCATTCCTCATTCTAAGATCAGCGTATTCTTTGGTCAGCGGCTTACCAAAAGAGTCTTTTAAGGCAAACATAGCCCCATCAGAGCCGTTAGAGTTGTGAGGTATTGCTAAGCTTTCAATACCATCTTCTCTGAGTCTATCCATCCATCTCCACAGACCCTCTGGATCATTAGAATTTGCTCTGCCATAAGGAACCGAAGGAATTAGCCCACCGTCGCCTCTAAAAATAACATTTCTGTGCAGGTTGCCCATCTGGGGTGTGGAAGCAGTATATTCATAGGCAATGAAGGTAGTGAAAGTTCCAGGGTTATTGTGTCTTTGAGCCGCAGCAACAGTTTCAGCCCAGGCATCCCTGCTGACTCTGTCTGCATATCGAATATCCAGTTTCTGCTCAGCTAAAGCTCTAATAGTGTTTGCCAAGAATCCACCGAATGCTTCACGTCTTTGGTTATAAGTTGAAATATTAAGATTTTCAGGACTATTGATGTCGTTAACCTGGAAGCTTGATGGCGCATCATAAAAAGGGTTTCCTGGCGTTGCCGCCTCTCCCACCTGACCCAAAAAAGTACCGTGATCGGTAACCCCATAAAAATCTAGGGGTCGCTCTAAGCTCACATCGAATCCAGCAGGATGTTTAATGGGTTTGCCTTTGGCGAATTCGTAAGCATCATCGGGAGTTGCCAGAGTGCCAAATATATAAGCATCAAAGGAATAAGTGGTGTGCACATGAAGATCACCAAACAAAGGAATTCTTTTAGAGCTACTCTTAGGATTAATATTTAGGTATGGATCAAGGGCCTGAAAGTCCCAGTCAAGTGAAGACTGATTAGCAAGACCAATTCTTGCTTCTTCTATGTTTAAAAATCCATCTTGAGGAATATCCTCAACTGGCTTTGAGCAGCTGGAAATAAAAAAAACAAAACATGCAGTGAAAAACAATTTATACATTCATAGCCTCTGAGAAAGTTCAATCTTATTATGTTGATGAAAACTAAAATCTTCAACCCCTCAAAACTTCAGAGGTAGCTGTTGAGGTTGCATCGGGTTATTATTAATTTTAAATGAGTCATTCAATTACAATCAAGAGAGTTCAAGAACTTTGTGAGAAAAGAAAGTTAAACCTTACTCCGTCAAGAAGTAAAATCATGTCTGCCTTGATTGGTCAAAAGAAGCCAAAAACTGCTTATGAAATTTTAGAGCATATTCACAAAAAAGATTCTTCAGCTAAACCTGCAACTATTTACAGAGCGTTGGATTTTTTGTGCACCCACGGTTTTGCTCATCGCATTGAAACCGATAATACATACATAGCTTGTGATGGCGAAGAGAATCCACACGTGGCTCAATTTTTAATTTGCCTTCAATGCAAAAAGGCCATTGAGTTCCATTCACACAAGGCGACAACCGAAATTTCTAAAAGAGCTAATAAAGAAGGCTTTAGAATTACCGAAGAAATTTTAGAAGCGAAAGGTTTTTGTCAAAACTGCCAGTAATCCTTTTACAATACTCAATCAAACATGCGCCCGTAGCTCAGCTGGATAGAGTACTTGGCTTCGAACCAAGGGGTCGGGAGTTCGAATCTCTCCGGGCGTGCCAATAAATAGCCTTCAAATCTTTAATATTAGATTGTGGCAAGGTATGGTATTCATTGTGAAAATACTTAAAAAATGTGATGAATAAAACACTTGGATTTATACTTTTATTAACAATGACAACTTCAGGCTACGGATACGATCGAATTACCGGTGAAAAATTTGCCAGTCGCTCTGAAGTTATTGGTCAGCATGGCATGGTGGCAACCAGTCATCCGTTGGCTACCCAAATTGGGTTAGATGTTCTAAAAAAGGGTGGGACTGCAATTGATGCGGCGATAGCAGCTAACATTGCACTTGGGCTGATGGAGCCAACAGGAAATGGTATTGGTGGAGACTTGTTTGCAATTATTTGGGATGCCAAGACTAAACAACTCCACGGATTAAATGCGAGCGGCCCTACGCCAAAGAATATTTCAATTGATTATCTTAAATCTCAAAACTTAAACAAGATTCCTTCTTACGGACCTCTTCCTGTAACTGTTCCAGGTGCAGTTGATGGTTGGGTTAAATTGCATGAAAAGTTTGGCAACCAAGACTTTAAAAGTCTTTTTCAACCAACGATTGATTATGCGATCAACGGCTTCCCTGTTACTGAAACAATTGCTTATTACCTAGAGAAGTCTGCGGGCAGATATACAGAGTACCCAAATTTTAGTGAGCTATGGCTTAAAAATGGAAAGACACCGGTGAAAGGTGAAATCTTTAAGAATCCTCAGCTAGCAAAAACATTGCAAACAATTGCTGATAAAGGCAGAGCTGGCTTCTACGAAGGAGAGATCGCAAAGACTATGGCAGACTTCATTCAATCCGAGGGTGGGTTTTTAAGCTACGAAGACCTTTCGAGCTTTCACTCAGAATGGACGCCGCCAGTATCTACAAATTATCGTGGCTACGATGTATGGGAGTTACCGCCCAGTGGACAAGGCATAGCAGCCTTGCAAATTCTTAATATTTTAGAAGACTTCGACATAAAGAAAATGGGGTTATACAGCTCTGAATACATTCACTTATTTACAGAGGCAAAGAAGTTAGCTTTCGCTGATCGTGCAAAATATTATGCCGACCCTAACTTCTCGGATATTCCTGTTCAAGAATTAATCTCAAAAGACTACGCCAAAGAAAGAGCAAAAAATATTAATTTTTCTAAAGCGGCAATGACAGACGAGCCTGGGATTCTTAAAAATGGAGACACTATTTATTTAACTGCTGCAGATCAATACGGCAATATGATTTCACTCATACAAAGTAATTATCGTGGCATGGGCTCAGGCATGATGCCACCAGGCCTTGGATTTATGCTGCAAGACAGAGGCGAGCTATTTAGCCTCGATCCATCACACAAGAATGCTTTGGTGGGAGGCAAGCGCCCTTTCCATACTATTATTCCAGCCTTTGTAACCAAGAATGGCGAGCCCTTTATGAGCTTTGGAGTTATGGGGGGCGCAACACAACCTCAGGCTCATGCTCAAATCGTTATTAACATGGTTGATTTTGGAATGAATCTTCAGGAAGCTGGTGATGCCCCAAGGATTGTTCATAGCGGCTCATCACAACCAACCGACGAAGTAATGCTGGACGGAGGGTCACTAAGCCTAGAAAAAGGCTTTGGCTCTAAGATAGAAGATGAGCTAATAAAGCTTGGCCATAAAATACAATACGAAAAAGGTATTTTTGGGGGGTATCAAGCCATTATGCTAAAAGATAATGTTTACTTCGGAGCTTCGGAAAGCCGCAAAGACGGTCAAGCCGCTGGATATTAGCCGAGCCTTTTAAGTGCGCAAATTTTGTTGCCCGAAGGGTCTTTGAGATAAGCTAAATACATTTTTACACCCATGCCTTCTCTTATGCCTGGAGGATCTTCGCAAGTAGTTCCACCAGCATTTAAGCCAGCTTCGTGCCACTTATCGCCAGTAGCTTCGTCAGCAACACTAAAACCAACAGTTACGCCATTACCATGTGTGGCTGGGTTGCCATCAATAGGCTCAGTAATAATAAAAATATTTTTTTCATGAATGTACATATATCTTTTTTGATCAGACAGATTCATGGATAGAATTCCTGGTTTGCAGCCAAGCGTTCCTAACACTGCATCGTAAAAAACTTTAGATTCTTCTATATCGTTTGCTCCAACCATCATATGACTAAACATAATATCTATACTCCTTAATTATTTAATAACTCAATCTCAGCGCCTTGATCTAGAATATCTTGAAAACCAACAAGATTAAATACATTTGTATAGCCAATTTTTTTTAAGTTGTGGCCGGCCAATGCAGATCTAACACCTATGGCGCAAAATACATAAATGGATGTTTCAAGATCTATGTCTTCGCTGCTGTTTACCCTAAACTCAATAACACCCTTGGGTATATGGATTGAGCCTTTAATAGTTCCTGAGGCTTCAAGCTCTTCTAGCTGTCTGACATCAACCATCACTTTTGTATTTTTATCGTTGTTGTATTCGTTGAGGTCGACTCTTGGTATTTGCTCGTTAGCTAAGGCAAGTTGCTCTTCTGTGTAGGTCATATTATTTTTCTAATGCTTTGGTGTTTTTATTGTTTGCAAAATACATCCCAATCATAACAAAGATAAAGCCACCAAAAATGATCCAAGTAATTTTTTCCTGCAAAAATATTGATCCCCAGATAATACTAAATACAGGCAGTAAATAAGTTACTGTTGATGTTCTCACCGCACCAATTTGCTCAATCAATCTAATGTAGCCAAGGTAAGCGATTCCGGTTGATACGATGCCAAGCCACATTAAAGCAGCAATAGCATTGTTGTCTGGTATTTGATCGGGAAGATTAAAAAAAGACAGTGGGGTTAAAAGCAAACCGCCAAAAAGCATGGCCCAGCCTATTAATACAAATTTATTGGCATTCAATTGGTATTTTTGAATATAGACCCCTGAAAAGGAATAAGACAAAGCACCAACCAATGCAAAACCGCTGGCGCCCAATGTCGCAGAACCATTGGCAGGATTAACCAAAACAAGAATGCCTAGAAAACCTAAAATAATTCCAAACATCTGTTTGAGTGAAATACTTTCTTTTAGCCAAAAGTATGCAACTAGCATAGTCATAAAGGCTGTTGTGCCATTAAGAATACCCAGCATATTTGAGGTGGCACCAAGTGAAGCATAGGAAAACATGGTAAATGGAAATGCGTTGCTAAAAATAGCTAGGATGAAAATACCAGAAAAATGAGATTTAAAATAAGCTAAGTATTTTTTCCTGAGTAAAAAGGGAAGAAACATGGCTCCAGCAAGCAGCAGCCTAAGATTAACCAATAAAATTGGGCCGAAATCGTCAGCAGAAATTTTTATAAACATAAAAGCACTTCCCCAGACGGCGCCCAATATTATTAAAAGAATCCAATTTTTTAATTCCATGTATAAGAGGTACTTAAAGGGTGTTTATGAATGGCAGAATTATAAAGATAAATTCTAATTGAAGATAGAAGATTGTTCTAAGAAAGGAGGAGACAAAAAGAAGCCTCCCGAAGGAGGCTTCTAACTACCAAAGTTATAAAAGTCTGGCAGGCGAATTCAGAGTTTTACCTCTTGTCAAAAGGCAAGCCCTCTGTTTTCTAATGTTTTGTAAATACTAATAAGATCACCTCCTGAGATAAGGGTATTAAAACAAGCATATCGAAACCCCCTTGGAAATTTAAATATGCGACAACTTAATAAAAGTATATATAGAAATTCTTAGAAGAAAAGACTGAGACTATTCTTCTCTGCTAATGCAATAATTCTGGTTGATAATACTCTGCTGGCTGCATCACAGGAATTACTTGACTGAGAGAGTTAGAAGCATCTTCATTCGTATCTAATTCCAAGTATTCAGTTGCCTTTGCTACATCTGCTCCGAAGTATTTAAATGCAATAGTTTTAATTCCTGCATTCTTATCTACAAAGGCTTCGAATTCCTCGAAGATTGGATCTGACTGTTTTATATTTACTAAGTTATTCATAATTTCATATTTTACTGTATGTATATACAGTATTTAATAATAAATGCACTGAATTGTCAACTAATAGAACGAAAAATGATAAAACACTATATGTAAGGGGTTTATTAAGGCTTAAATAAAGTATCAAGATTTTCAAAAGCCTTAAACTCTATCGCATTATTGCTAGGATCACATATAAACATAGTTCTTTGTTCACCAGCCTCCCCCTTGAATCGAGTGCGAGGTTCGACGATAAATTCTTGATTATTTTTTCTTAGTCTTTCAGCCAATGCATCAAACTCGTGAAAATCAAGAATCACGCCAAAGTGAGGTACTGGAATATTATCACCGTCCACTGAATTATTTATTTGAGGAGAAGCTGAGTTTGAGAGATGACAGACTAATTGATGACCATATAAATTAAAATCTATCCAATGGTCATCCTCCCTGCCTCGAGAACAACCGAGCACTGTTTCGTAAAAGATAGTTGCTTTGGCTAAATCTATAACTGGAATGGCTAAATGGAATGGCTTAATCATTTATAAATTAAACCTTAAATGATAATATAAAGAAACCTTAATTATTAGAATTCCAGGAGAACCTCGTCATGGTAAAAACACTTAAATTTATCGGTTACACATTTCTTTTAGGCCTAGCCATCATTTCACTTTACATGGTTAATTTATTTGCAATGAAGCCCTTCTCTATTGATCACTACCTTGCCAAAGAACTAACAATGGGCCTGCTAGATTCTCCAGAGTTTATGACCTACATAGGAATCTTTGATAAATATAATGCCGTTTTAAAACATAACCAAAAATTATCCATTACAACTTTAGCAGACGGCGATGAAGAATATCGAGACAGCTTGGATCATCTAGCAATGCTTGAGAGCTACGATTCTTCAAAATTAACAGACATACAAAAGGTCACTCAAAAGATCGCTATCTTTGACACAGAGAATAATATCAATGAGTTTGAAAACTTTAGATATCATTCGTATCCGTTTAATCAAATTGGAGGTAATCACCTGGGTCTTGTTGAATTTATGACAGACACGCATCCAGTTAGAAATCTTAGAGAGGCCTCTGATTACATTAAAAGAGTTGAGATGTTTGATGAGTCATTAAATGAAAATTTAATTTGGTTGGAAGAGCAGAAAAAATTAGGTATCTATGCCCCTAAATATGTTTTTGATCATGTGATCACTCAACTCAAAGAGTTGATCGCTTACGAGGATTCAGACAATCCTTTGATGCAAGTCTTTGCAAGAAAAGTGGATGCATTGGATATTGATCAAGCTAAATCTGAAGAGCTAAAGACTCAATTAAGCGCGGTCATTGCATCGGATGTGAAGTCAGGCTTTAAATCTATCTTAGATTTTTTTCAAGAAAATTATGAATATGCGAATGCGAATCATGGTGTTTGGTCTTTACCCAACGGTGATGCATTCTATGCAGCTAGACTAAGATCCTATACAACCACTGATTATACTGCTGAAGAAATTCATCAAATTGGTCTCTCAGAGGTTGATCGCATTGGCTCAAGAATGAAAGAGATTTTTCTTAAGCTTGGCTATCAGGTTAATAAGCCGGTAGGTGAAATGATGAACGATCTGAATGAGAACCCAGATTTCTTATACCCAGATACAGTTGATAGAAAAGAGATTGTTGTTGCAGACTACAATCAGATGGTTAAAGAAGCGGAAGAAGATGTCAGACCCTACTTTGAAAGATTTCCTGTGAGCCCAGTTGAAGTAAGAGCAGTGCCTGAATACTCAGAACAAACTGCTGCAGGAGGATACTATCAAGCCCCTGCCTTAGACGGTTCACGTCCTGGGGTATTTTATGCAAATCTTTATGACATTAAGCAAACTCCTACTTTTGGCATGAGAACATTGACTTTTCATGAAGCGGTGCCAGGTCATCATTTTCAAATTGCATTAAACCAAGAAAATAAAGACTTAACTCTTTATAGAAAAATGGGTTATAGAACTTCTGCTTTTACAGAAGGATGGGCACTTTATTCAGAGCAATTAGCTGTTGAAGTTGGAATGACCAAAAATCTTTACGACGAACTTGGAGTACTTCAAAGTGAGATGTTTAGAGCCAACCGATTGGTTGTAGATACTGGGATGCATTACAAAAGATGGACCAGAGAGGAAGCCATGGATTATATGAAAAAGACTACTGGCATGTCTGATACGGAAGTGAGAGTTGAGATTGAGCGATACATAGTGTGGCCAGGCCAAGCAACAAGCTACAAAATGGGCATGTTAAAAATACTAGAGCTAAGAGAGAAAGCTCAGGGTGCATTAGGCGAAAAATTTGATATAAGAAAATTTCATACAATCGTCCTAGATCAAGGCATCGTCCCCCTCTTCATCTTGGAAGATATTATTGATGAGTGGATAGCAACTAGTTAACTTTTTGTGAATTAAAAAGTGGGTTTAGCATCATTGCCAAAATCAACAAGACTATTGCTGTGCCCAGCATGTCACCGACAAAAAATCTAACAATTTGATCGACACCTATCTCACTTGAGCTCATGGAAAACCTCGTGAGCATTAAATTAACGAATAGAGAGTTGTATATTGCTGAGATCATAGTTATTAAAGCAATGTGTTTATAATTTCTTTTGTTTAGGGGGCTTTCAGTAGTATTGCCTAAAGTGAAACCAAACCAATGCAGCGTCTGCAGCGCCAATGGAACTGAAAGTACGCTTAACAATCCTGGTATGATATTAATGAGGCTTTCGATATCAAAAATACTAAAGGTTGGGCCCCAAAGCTCGGCAAGAAATAGTGCTGGAACAGCCTTCCAGCCAAAATATACTACACATAAGACCCTAGCTGCATGCGGTAAGTAAAATAAACTTCCTATCCAGTTAGGGTTTCCTTCTATCTGAACAACAAAAAAAAACCAAATAATCCAGAGCGCTGAAGAAAAGACAAAAGAAGTTAAGGAGATTGTAAATAAATTTTTCACGCTTTCTTTAAGGAATCTTTAAGAAAAAGTAATTAAGTATTCTCGTTTGTCATCTGACGACTGATTTAAAGCAATAATACCCTGATTTGAGAGTTTTCGAAGAGTTTTATAGACAGTTGATCGCGACAATCCAGATGATTCCACTACATCAGTGATATTGCTCTTAATTCCTGAGTTAACTTCGCTGCATACAATAGTGTGAAAAACCTTAAGTTCGTTTGGGCTAAAATTATGAATATTTAAATCTCTTTCTAAAGTAGAAAGCATATTTAAAGCATCAGCTATGTCGTTATAAAATATGTTCATTGTTATTGTTGACTAAGGGTGAATTAAGTCTATCTATATTGTCTGAAATGATCAAGGTAGAAAATTAAGTGATCGATAGTGGCGGAAGAGATAGGATTCGAACCTACGGTGGGTTACCCCACACTTACTTTCCAAGCAAGCACCTTAAACCACTCAGACACTCTTCCGAACAAGGATTATACAAAACAAATACTCGCAGAAGGCTATGATCTTTAATTTATTTCAGATTAATACATAAAAGTAACATATTAAATATTGATAATTAATTATAAATATTTATAATATTATTTCAAATTTTTTACAAAAGGTATCAACAATGAAACTTCATTTATTTTTAGCTTTAGGGCTTTCTTTCTTTTCCGTTTTTACTTCGGCTGCAAATCACGAGGTTAGAATGTTGAATAGTGGAGCAGAAGGATTTATGGTATTTGAGCCAGCAATAGTCAAGGCAGCTGTGGGAGATACTGTTACCTTTAAAGCAACGGACATGGCTCATAACTCAGCTTCAATCGAGGGAATGATTCCAGAAGGGGCTAACTCTTGGAATGGTGCCATGAGTCAAGATGTAACTGTGACAGTGAACAAAGAAGGAGTGTATGTTTATCAGTGCACCCCTCACTCAATGATGGCAATGGTTGGTGTAATTCAAGTAGGTGGATCGCTATCTAATATGGATTCTATTCAAGCAAAAGTAGCTTCTGTAAAAGCTGGATTTGTGACCAATAAAGAAAGGCTTGATACATACCTAGGGTCACTTTAACTCTTATATGGTGTTAGATTTTAGTTACTGAATGCTGTCCCTAAAATTTTGAAATACTATTTTTCGAGACATTGATCTGATGGGATTGATGTCTATCCCCCCTCTTCTTAGGAAGCGACCGTAGACGGTTAAATCTTCTAAATCCAAGTCACTGATCATAGTAAAGAATATAGATTCAATGCAAGCTTCATGAAAGTCTCCACGAACCCTGTAAGACTTAAGGAGTTTTAGCAGTGGCTTTGGCTCCAGGGCATTACTGGTGGAATAGAAATAGATATTTGCCCAGTCTGGCTGAGAAGTAACGGGGCATATTGATCTAAACCCTTCAAACTTTATGACTTTATTTTTAGGTATCTTTTTCACAGTCTTATTTAACAAAATACACTTAGGTGCATCTTGGTAACGTACTTTTTTCATAACAGAAACATCAGTCTTCAATAGCTTGCTAAGATCCTTGGCGATTAAAGCATATGCTTTTTTGGGATCATTAAACTTTTTATTAAAGAATGAGGCCAAGTACAATTTTAATGATTTAGATTCAACGGTATAGATCGACGTCATAGGAATTTTAATTTCCAATGATTCCAATACCGGCTGTCTCTTCGAGTTTAGGTATGAAAATTCATAAGCATTCCAGTAATCATGGCCAAAATAGATTGCTGCTTCCTCTGGTGAATTTCGTTTAACGGCATCCAAAAATAAAGGAGAATAAGTTTCTAGCTGATACGGAGTATCTTTGCCTAAATACTTAGATTTCACTGTCGAATTCCAATTCCTTTATTGAGCAAGTATAAACATGCTGAGCTGAGCAAAACGATAAATAAAACGATCATAGATAGCGCAAATGGAATAGAAACATCGCTGACACCAAGCATTCCCTCTCTAAAGGTATTTACAACGTATAGCATTGGATTCGCCATCGATATATTTCTCCAAATATCTGGAAGAATATTAATAGAATAAAAGACACCGCCTAAATAAATTAATGGGGTTAATACAAAGGTTGGGATGATAGAAATATCATCGAAGCTATCAGCAAAGACTGCGTTAATGAAACCCATTAATGAAAATAGTATTGCCGTTAAAAATAATACCGTAATAGTAAGAGCGGGATTAACAACAGTAAAAGCTGGATAGAATAATAGGCTCACGCAAAATACAATGAAGCCAATAATTACACCTCGACATACCCCGCCTGCAACAAATCCAACTAATATTGCCCAGTTTGGCATTGGAGAAACAAGGAGCTCCTCAATAGATTTTTGAAATTTTACGGAGTAAAAAGATGAGACAACGTTGGCATATGAATTTGTGATGACCGACATCATGATAAGTCCAGGTATCATAAATTGAATGTAGTCTAAGCCATCCATAGAGCCTATTCGCGGACCTATCAATGACCCAAAAATAACAAAGTACAAGGACATGGTTACAGCTGGGGGAACAAGAGTTTGAACCCAAATTCTTAAAAATCGTTTAACTTCTTTTCTAATAAGAGTAGTTAAGCCAACAAGTATTTCGCTTCTTCTATTCATGATGAGCTCTTTTTAACCATTTCAATAAACATCTCTTCTAACCTATTTGATTCGTTTCTTAGAGAATTGACTTGAATGCCTTGCTCAGACAAATATTGAAACAGTTCATTGATAGATTGATCTTTTTTAATGGCGACACTAAGAGTCAAAGGGTCATCTAACACCAAAGAAAAATTTGGAATGAGTGGCGCTGAATCTAAGGGCTCTTTAATATCCAAAATAAATCCTTGAACATCCAGTCGACTGAGTAAATTTTTCATACTCGTATTCTCGACTAAATCACCATGATCAATAATTGCTATGTTTTTACATAGCTGCTCAGCTTCTTCTAAATAATGGGTTGTTAATATAATTGTAGTTCCAGCTTCGTTAATTTCTCTTAAAAAATCCCACATCTCTCTTCTTAGTTCTATGTCTACTCCAGCAGTAGGTTCATCAAGAATTAATAACTTAGGCTCATGGATTAGTGCCTTGGCAATCATAAGCCTTCTTTTAAAGCCGCCTGATAAATTTCTAGCTTGTTCATTTTTTTTATCCCATAAACCTAGGCGCTTTAGGACTGTTTCAGTTTTTTCTTTCGCTAGTGACAACGGAATTCCATAGAAACCCGCTTGGGTAGTGACAATGTCGATCACTTTCTCAAAATTATTAAAGTTTATTTCTTGCGATACAACACCAAGCATTCTCTTGGCTTCTGGAAAATTTTCATCTATATCTATGTCAAAGATTTTAACTTTGCCTTCAGTTTTTGTAACAAGAGAGCCAATAATCCCAATCGTAGATGATTTACCTGCTCCGTTAGGACCCAACAATGCAAAAAAATCACCCTCGGCTACTGTAAGGTTGATTCCCTTTAGAGCGACAGTGCCTGAGTCATAAGTTTTTTTTAAATTAGTAATCTCTAATGCAAATTTATTCATGCGGCCTCTTCGTCGAAACCGTCAACGAAAGTACAAAGCAACAACCCAATAATCAAGCCAACCCATGCGCTGTAAAAAGTTATAAAGAAAGCAATCAATAAAGCAGTGGCCATTTCAGAGTTTTTCTTTGGTATAGACATAGCGATATATGCACAAGCAAAGCCAGTTAAGATTAAAGTAAGGGTAAGAGCCATTACCATCAGGGGCTGCATGAGTGTAACGAAAGGCAGTGTGAAATATAAAAATGGTATGCCCATCAAGTAATAGGATCCAATCCCATCAAAAATAGACTCCATTTGCTTTGGTCCTTTCTTCCATGCATCAGCAACAACAACATGAACACCAGTCCATAAGGCTCCTTGAGTTGGAAAGAATGGATTAATTAAAGATGCAAGTAAATTTCTAATGCCCACTGATAAATGAGATCTATTAAGATCAATCGGTAGCTGCTCATCATCACGATGTTTTTGAGCATCTTTTAGAACTTCTGTTGCAGTCACTAGATCTCCAAACAGCAACATGTACCCTATGATGACAAGAGGCAAAGCATCTACAAACATCTGAGCAGTAGGTAGCCCAATAAATAAAGGTGAAGTTTTTTCAATCAAACTTCCCACAGCAGGAATTTGAAATCCCCATTGAATGTTAAATGTTACTTCCTGAAATATAAATGCAGCAAATCCAGCAATGACAAAACCCGGAAGCAGGCCTAATGATCCAATGACCTCAAAAAATTTATTGTTTGCAGCTAGTCTCTTAAAGGGATTTGAGAAAGTAGTAATAACGCAAAGACCTATGGCAATCGTCATTGAAATCGGTTGAGCCATATAGGCATCAAAATCTTCATAAAAAACTTGATAGAAAGCTGCGAGAGCTGCCCCCAAAATAATGCCTGCTTTCAAACCATTTGGAATTTTTTCAACCAAAAGCTTTCCCCATCCAGTTAAACCTAATATCAAAATAAGGGCTGTAAACTCAAAACACATTGCCGCCATAAACTGAAAAGCTTCAGGGTGGTATTTGCACACCCCATCAATACAAGACGAAGCTCCATCTTGAGGCACACCATAATAACCGGCTGCTGCAAGCGCACCCATAACTATTGGCACAGCCGGAGTTACCCAGCCTGGAGCCATGGGTTCACCAAAGATTAATGGACCAGAGGAAATAAAAATGCCTGCAACCATGCTTAATGCAATAGCTTCTTCGAAAGTTAAACCTAACTTCATGGCTAGAGGTGCAGCAGCGAAAGCTGTAGCTCCAGAAATAACTAGACCTTGCAGGAACTCAGGTGCTCTAAATTTAATGTGGATAAATGGGATTCTCATGGTGAATGGTCCCCATTTAATTCCGCCTCTTTTTGCTGTAGTTAAGTTACTCATTTTGATAATTCAGACATGCCATCCTCTAGGCCTTTTAAGGTTAATGGAAACATTCTTTGCTCCACAAGATTTCTAATAATACACAGTGATGAAGTATAGTCCCAATGATCATCGGGAACAGGATTTAACCAAGCAACTCTAGAGAAATGAGCGCACATTTTCTTTATGGTCGCCCCACCAGGCTCCTCATTCCAGTGCTCTATACTGCCGCCGGCGTTAGTAATCTCGTATGGAGCCATAGTAGCATCGCCTACAAAAATTACTTTGTAGTCAGGAGTGTACTTATTAATTATATCTTGAACTAAAAACCTTTCTTGGCTCCGTCTTCTATTATCTTCCCAAACGGACTCATAGACACAGTTGTGGAAATAAAAGTACTTTAAATGTTTAAATTCTGTTTTAAGCGCTGAAAATAACTCTTCACAGAGTTTGATGTAAGGATCCATTGAGCCACCTACATCAAAAAAGATAAGAACCTTTACATGATTTGTTCGCTCGCGAATCATATTGATGTCAAGAATGCCTGCATTTTTAGCAGTGGACTTGATGGTGCCATCCATATCTAATTCGTACTCATTGCTCTGCCTGGCAAATTTTCTTAATCTTCTTAATGCCATTTTTATATTTCGAGTACCAATTTCTACAGAGTCATCTAGATTTGAATATTGTCTTTGCTCCCAAACTTTAACAGCCTTCTTTTGACCGCCCTCGCCACCCACTCTTATTCCCTCTGGGTTTTGCCCATTATTACCAAAAGGCGATGTCCCATTAGTTCCAATCCACTTATTGCCACCCTCGTGCCTTTCTTTCTGCTCTTCCATTCGCTTTTGAAATTCTTCAAGGAGTTTTTCAAGGCCCCCTAAGGATTTAATTTTTTTTAGCTCTTCAGGATCCAATTCTTTCTCAAATGCCTTGCGCAACCAATCCTCTGGAATAAGCGCTTCAAAAATATCTTCAAGGGTCTCTATTCCCTTAAAATAAATTTCAAATGCTCGATCAAATTTATCATAATGTTTCTCATCTTTAACTAAAACAGTCCGGGCAAGAAAGTAGAAATCATTCATGTCAGCAAAAGCTAAATTCTTTTCTAATGCTCCCAAAAGATCTAAAAGCTCCCTTAGCGTGCAAGGAACGCCTGCTGATCGAACTGTATGAAAGAGATTGATTAACATTTATTACTTAGATTGATCGCGCCTAGACATAAAAGCTAATCTCTCAAGCAGCTGAACATCTTGTTCATTTTTTAACAAAGCACCATACAAGGGAGGTATGGCCTTGGATGAATCAGCATTCTTTAAAATTTCATCAGGAAGCTCATCCGACATTAAAAGCTTTAACCAATCAATCAATTCTGAGGTTGAAGGTTTCTTTTTCATTCCTGGAATTTTTCTGATGTCAAAAAATAAATCTAAAGCATCTTTAACCAAATTCTTTTTAATCTTTGGGTAATGCACTTTCACAATTCCTTCCATGGTGCCCCTATCAGGAAATTGAATGTAATGAAAAAAGCATCTTCTTAAAAATGCGTCTGGAAGTTCTTTTTCATTATTTGACGTAATTATAATTAAAGGTCTTTTCTTAGCTTTAATTGTTTCGCCTGTCTCATAACAATAAAATTCCATTCGATCTAATTCCTGCAACAAATCATTTGGAAACTCAATGTCAGCCTTATCGATCTCATCAATCAATAATACAACTTGTTTCTCAGAATCAAACGCTTCCCAGAGCTTTCCTTTTTTAATGTAGTTCTTGATATCTTTTACCCTCTCATCTCCAAGCTGTGAGTCTCTAAGCCTTGTAACAGCATCATACTCATAGAGTCCTTGAGAGGCTTTTGTTGTGGATTTGACATGCCATTCGATTAATTCCATGTCTAGTGATTGCGCTACCTCAATTGCCAGTAGAGTTTTGCCCGTACCTGGCTCTCCTTTAATGATGAGCGGTCTTTCTAACGCAATAGTTGCATTAACAGCCATGCTGAGATCTTCTGTTGAAACATAGTTTTTAGTGCCTGTAAATTTCATATGACTTCCTTTTGTTGTTGTTATGAAGAAATTTTTTCTTCTGATTTTAGAATTTTTGCGAGCTGTCGGCTAGTAGCAACTAGATTTCCATTTAGATCCCAGATATTGCAGTCTTGCTCAAAATATCCATTGCTAATATCTTTTGCGATACCGTCAATAAATAATTTGTTAGTTGTGGGTAATTGCCTAATATTTGTTGTCAAGGTGAGGGTAGGAACCCATCCCAATGAACCATATTTATTCTGCACCACTGGAGGCAAGATATCTGAAAGGTAAGAAAGTACAAATTCATCGGCAGGACCGCCTATAAGCTCAAGATAAGCAGAGCATCTTGCGTCTGCAACATCGGGTGATATTATTCTATCCCACCAGGCATGATCTGGATGAACTGATAATTCAAGCTGCTGAATAAAAGATGGGGTAGACCCTGGTTTTAATATGTCGTAGCTCATCACTTGAAAATCTTCTGCAGGCAATGTGTTGATAATTTCTGGCAATGGAGTTTCGAGGCCGCTATAACCTTTCATGTATCGAAAATCTGAACATAGGGCAGAAAATAAACAGGTAGTTATTCCATTTTGGATTAACCTTACTTGCCCCATTGAGGAGCCTCTAGATGTTCTAATAACTTCTACATGCAATTCAGCTTCTGTGGGTTCTGTTCTATCTAGATAATACACATTAGAGTTAATCGCACTAGGGTGCGGCAAAACATTTGAAAGGGCTTTGTTCATTACAGCTAATAGATAGCCTCCATGGGGAGTATTGCCAACAAAATATTTAGCATCAGGTGTAAATGAAAACACTTGATCTGAAATCTTATTAAGACTTATCGCGGATTGAAATTGGTCAAACTGGTTCATATTGATAGATAATTGCAATATTGTAATTGATAGAGCTCAAAAATGGCTGGATTTATAGATATTGCGTGTAATTTTACGCACCCTTCTTTTGGAGAGAATCTTGACCAGGTGATAAAGGAGGCAAAGAATGTTGATGTCAATAAATTTGTTCTTTTGTGTGCAAGCTTGGAGGATTTAGAGCCAATTCAAAGCATTCAATCACAGAACCCATCACAATTTTTTATCACCGCAGGCATTCACCCTCATCATGCGAATGAAATACTAGATCTTAATGAGACGCCTTTGATTGATAAGCTGTTATCAATTCAACCAAATGCAATAGGTGAGACTGGATTAGATTATTTTAGAAATATATCGCCTCCTGAAATTCAAAGAGATTCATTTGCCCTGCACATTGAAATAGCGAAAGAATTACAGAAACCCCTGTACCTGCACCAAAGAGATGCTCACGATGACTTTATAAGTATTCTTAAAAAGAATAACAGCACCCTGCCCCCATTTATTGTGCATTGTTTTACGGGAACCCGAGAACAACTCGATGATTACCTTGATTTAGGCGCTTTCATTGGTTTGACTGGATGGATTTGTGATGAAAAAAGAAACAGGGACTTGAGAGAATCAATTAAAAATATTCCTTTGGATAAATTGATGCTAGAAACAGACTGCCCTTATCTTGTTCCAAAAAATTTACCCATAAAAGCTAAAAAAAATATTAATGAGCCAAAATATCTTCCTCACATTGCTAATGAGGTAAGTGAATTAATCGGGATTTCGATTGAATCATTGCGCGATGCAACCTCTAAAAATGCTGAAAATTTTTTTACTTAAAGCAAGAGCGATCTAAGTTAAACTGTTCGCAAATTTCATCGTTATTTTGGCCAGCTTTTACAGGGGCATGTCTAATCTCGTTTTTAGATGAAGAAAAACGTGGGGCTGGATTGGGCTGTATAACGCCATCAAACTCGACAAAAGATTTTCTAGCTTTCATGTGATGATGCTCTGGTGCCTCGGCCAATGAGAGAATAGGCGCAACACAAGCATCCGTTCCATCAAAAATTTCGGCCCATTCATCCCGAGTCTTAAGTTTGATCTTATCTTGCATAATTACTTTCAATTCAGGCCATTGATCTTGATTTAGTTGCTGGCTAAAGCGCTCATCATCAATTTCTAGTTTCTCCAAAAGAATGGCATAAAATTGTGGCTCTATGGCGCCAACCGATAGAAATTTTTTATCCAAGCACTCATAGGAATCATAAAAATGCGCTCCACCATCAAGCATATTAGATTCTCTTTCGTCCTTCCAAAAACCCGATGCCCTAAATGAGTAGAACATAGACATTAAGACAGAAGCGCCATCAACCATGGCCGCATCAACTACCTGACCTTTGCCGCCATTTTTAATATTTAAGAGTGCTGAAACTATTCCCAAAGCAAGGAACATTCCACCGCCACCAAAATCACCAATTAGATTTAGAGGAGGCGGAGGCGTTTCACCCTTTCGACCCATGGCCTCAAGAGCTCCTGTAAGAGCAATATAGTTAATATCATGGCCTGCTGTTTTTGCCAGCGGTCCTTCTTGACCCCATCCTGTCATTCTTCCGTAAACTAAATTGGAATTGATCTCAAAGCATTCCTCGGGACTGAGTCCTAAACGCTCCATAACTCCGGGGCGGAAACCCTCAATCAAACCATCAACCTGTGAAAGTAATTTTTTAATTTCTGTAACTGCCATTGGGTCTTTTAGATCAGCTGATAAAGATATTTTAGATCTGTGTTGAAAATCAATTGTGTTGCCATGACCATGCTGCGATGCTCTATCAATTCTAATAATTTCTGCACCAAGATCAGCCAAAACCATTCCACAAAATGGTCCGGGCCCAATTCCTGCAAATTCAACTAATTTTATTCCAGCTAATGGTCCGGTCATCTCAAGTCTCCTGTTGTTTGAATGGGTTAAATAAATTTAAAAGAAATGGTAGCAATGTTAATGATGCAAAAAAAGATACCATCAAAGCAAATGCAGTAAAAGCACCAAATAAAACTGTTGGCGCAAAGTTAGAAAATGCAAAAATAGAGAAGCCAGCAGCAATCGTCGTGGCAGTATAAAATATTGCTCTTCCAACCGAAGCATGCGAATTGATAATTCTATTGTCCATGCTAACTTCATCTTGATGAGTTTCAGTTTTATACCTAAAAAGATAGTGAATCGTATTATCTACAGCCATCCCAACACTTATGGCTGCAACTGTTATTGTCATCATATCCAGAGGTATGCCTAGAATACCGAGCATTCCAAGAACTGAGCCAGCTGTAATAATATTGGGCGCCAGTGCTATAAGAGTGATTTTGACCGAACGAAATAAAATAAGTAACATGAGACCAATCGCCCCAAAGACAAGTCCCAAAGATTTAATTTGAGAAGAAAATAATGATTGGAGCATGTTGTTGTACAAGACTGCGAGACCTGTAACCTTAAATTGGTCTGGGTCTAGATTAAATTTATTTTCTAAATCGAAATGAATTTTTTCAAGCAGCTCTTTTCTATTCAATGTTTCCGCAGATTCAAGAACTCTGGCAGAAATTCTTACCCTAGAATCATCTGCATTAATGTATGAATAAAGTAATGTTTCTTTAATATCATCAGGGAGAACGGAACGCAGCAATGCTAACTCTAGATCATTTAAATTTTTATTATCATTGATCATTCTGGCAAGCTTAATTCCGCTTGCAGCACTCAGCACCTTGCCCATTTCTGGAATTTCATCCAAGTAATCATGTATGTCTTCAAGCTTAGCCAAAGAAGATGCATTCCACCAATAACCAGATGCATTACTGGAATCATCTTCAAAGAGATCGTCTTCAAAGAGATCGTCTTCAAATAAATCAACCTCTTCCATTGCCTCTTGAGCAGGTTGATCAATTAAGATTTCGAGCGTTGCCGTGCCTCCAAGCTCTTGATCTAGCAACAACATTCCTTGATAAATTTCAGTTTCAGGGGAGAAATAGTCTATAAATCTATTCTCAACCTCCAGCTTTGAGATGCCATAAAGCATTGTAAAACCAGTCATAAGAAAAAATACAGCAATGAGAGCGCCTCTTGCCAAGGTAAAGCCTGCCAATTGCAATGGAATTTTATTAATCCACTCAGAGGAATTATGCACATTAGATTTAATTAATATTTTCATAGCTGCTGGAAGAAATGTGAAAGTGAAAATAAAAGCAAAAAATATTCCAACTGACATCATTTTGCCAAATTCAATAACAGGTTTAATATCGCCCATAATTAACGATAAAAAAGCTATTCCCGTAGTCAAAGCTGCAAAAAAACATGGGACAACCATCTGATTCAAGGTTTTATTCATAGCATCAGCAACAGAAGATTCATTTTTAGAAACCTCGATAAATCTCACCAAGACATGAACTGTTAAAGAAATCGTTAAGATTAAAAGTAGTGCAATAAAATTAGAGGAAATAACGCTGATTTTCCAATCCATCAAACCCAAAATACTTGCAGTAAAAGCGGTAGTAAGAAATGCATTAGCCAGTGGCAAAAGAACAAACCATACATTTTGAAAGAACAAAAAAAGCATGATGCAAAAAACCAATGCTACACCCACTCCGAAAACAGCAAGATCTGATTTGATAAAAGTCATCATATCGGTTGCTATCATGGAGGCACCACCAAGAAAAAGAACTCCCGATGAGGAGTGCTCTGAGAGCAAGCTTCTAATTTGAGCAATTAAAATTGCTCTTTGCTGAGATTCTTGATCATTGATATTTGAAATTTGTTGGTTGATTTCTTTTAGCTCTAACTTTTCTTTTAGAGTTAGCGCGGATGAGTTATTTAGCTCATACCTTTTATTGATGAGGTCTCTGTATAAAGGATTCTCTGTGAGGGTAACCTGCATCGCTGTTGTACTTCCGGATGGGCTAATAATCAGCTCTTGATAGACAGGGTTATTAAGAATCTCTTCTTTAGCTGCAACTAAATCAATGCCTTCTGTTTCAACCGTCTTTAGATTATCCATCAGATCAGCCAAAGGAACCTTAGGTTGGAAAAAAATTGGTGCATCTAAGATAGATAGCACGGATTCTACAGTCTCAAATTTCTCTAAAGAGGTTTCGAGAGATTTGATGGTAGCAAGCGACTCATCAGAAAATAAATCTGAGTTAGGCGTATAAGTAATAATTAAAAAATCTGAGTTTCCAAAGACCTCTCCCGTTTCCCGATAAACTTTAAAAGCTTCATCTCCCTCTATCACAAGTGCATCAGACGAAGCATCAAGTTTAAAATTCTGAAGACCGTTCGCAGTGCCTAGGAATATGGTAAAAATAGCAATTATCACAATCCATGGTTTAGAAACGATAAAATTAAAAATATTTCTCATAATGCAGTTTATTTGTTAGAGCAGTCAGGTGACTTTAGGATAATAGGATTTTTAAGGTATTCATCAAGTGTGAAGGCTTGGATAGATAATGCATGTATTCTCGTCATAGTATCATTCAGGGCTTTATAAATGCATTGATGGCGCTTAACATTTGTTAGCTCAGTAAAGTCGTTAGATACAATAACAAGTTTAAAATGCGTTTCCGAATTAGGCGGAACATTATGCATGAAGCTCTCATTCTCTAAAAAAAGATTTTCAACATCAAAGGATAGATTAAGCTGAGAAACTATCGTTTCATAAACGCTCATAATGATTCCATCTTTAAGAGAAATTTTTTATTTTTTGTTCCAAGTGCAAATTGCCCAATTGAATGGTCCTGCTTAACTACTCTGTGACATGGAATGAATAAAGGTATTGGATTTAGCTTACATGCTGTGCCAACTGCTCTAGAAGCATTTGGAGAGCCAATTTTCTCAGCAATGGATCGATATGAAGCGGTACTTCCTTTTGGTATGGAGCATAAAGCATTCCAAACTCGTAATTGAAATTCCGTACCTTGCAGATCCATGGTTGGAATAAGTTGCAAACCTTTATTAGAAAAAAAATCATCAATACTCTTCTGTAATTTCTTATCTTTTGGATGCTTCGATTGACTCTGCCCGATAAAAGATAATTTATACAGCCCTATTTGATTATAAAAAGCATCAAAAGAGCCTATTGGAGATGAAACGCTTTTAGTATTCATGGTTAATATTTTAGCATTTACGTTAGAAAAAAATTGAATTTAGAAAAAGAGGCCTAAAAGAATGGTGCGGCATCCGAGATTCGAACTCGGACCATCTGCTTGGAAGGCAGATATACTAGCCATTATACTAATGCCGCAATTTTAGAAAAAACATTTTACACCATGTTCATGCGCAGAAACTATTTTATGTGGCATCAAAATTAAAATAATGGACAGAAATTTTTAACAAAATGATATAAAATTTAAAAATGTGGATTGACTTCAAACATCTAAAAAAAGCTGATAAAAAGTATCTTCCTCATGCGTTTCGCGTCATCGTTGTTTCTATAAACCTACTCTGGTTAAGTGTTGCTGGAATTATTCATGCTATTTTTCCTTTTATTCTTTCAGATACAGTCAGTGACGGAGTTAAAAGGATCTCTGAGAAAATGGAAAAATTTACTAGGCTATAAGCTAGATAACTTTATAACTTTTATATAGGTTAGAAGCTCCACAAATTGATTGCTCTGTAAACAAGGTTTGAATTTGATTGCTAACCGATAAATCTTGCCAGCTTTCAATAAAAATTTTTCTGCTCTCTATGGAGTCAAAAATATTAAACCATCTAAAGCTTGATGTAATTTCAAGATTCTCTGAATAAACAATTGAGATTGTTTGATCAAGCTTTCCAAGGGCGTCAATAAATTCTTCAAATACAAGTTTCATGGTGGCGTAATTAAAATCATTTACATACTTGCATTCCATTAGTTCAACAACTGCTAGAGTTGTTTCAAATTTAGATTCAAATAAGCTTAAACGCCCATATGAAGATTCCTCTGTATTGCATAGAGCAGTTTCCTTGAATGAAAGCTCTGCAAGGATTTGATGCATCGCTTCTAATAAGACTTTGTTTTGATGATTAAGAAGGATTTTAAATTTAGAAATACTGCTATTCTCAAACTTAATTGGGAAAAAAAACATCACTTCGTCGTCCTTCTCTCGAACCTGGTTAAGTTTATCTACAAACACTGGTATCAATCTTTCGACGGAGCTCAGGTTTTTATCGGGCAGGAGTTCACAACTAATAATTGATTGATTATGAGAGTAGTCAGCTTTTATAAAATCACTTAAGACGCTAGGAGTATTATCATTTTCAGAGCTACATCCTACTAACAGAGAAAATATAATAAATAGGAATGTAATTTTCATGCTTTGATATGATTCTTTAAACCATATAATAACACCATGAATAAAACATTATCCTTGCTTGCTATTTCTTGTATTGTTTTTTCTAATAACGCTTATGCATATAAATATGGTCTTGGGTCTTGTTTGGATCAAGATTTAGAGCAACCTATCTGGGCTGCAATTGAAAAGCAAAATATTGATGGATTTATTTTTTTAGGTGACAACGTTTACGGAGATCATAAATCTGGAGAACTAGACAAGCTCAAAAAAGCATACAAAAAACAAAAAACAAACATTCCTTCATGGCTCACTGAAGATAAAAAAATTTTAGCGATCTGGGATGATCATGATTATGGTGAAAATGATGGTGGTGGAAATTATAAAAATAAAAAAGAGGCTCAGATGCTATTTCTGGATTTCTGGAAAATCCCTAAGCAAGATTCAAGGAGAGCTAGACAAGGCATCTATTTTGAGGAAACTCAGCTAATAGAAGATAAAAGTGTTCAGATAATCGGCTTAGATACAAGATACTTTAGGTCAAAGCTAGAGGGAAGAAAAAATGGATATCTGCCAAACAACGATCCACGTGCATCCGTACTTGGAACTAAGCAATGGAAATGGCTGGATGAAACTCTAGAAAATTCTAAAGCCGATATAATAATAATATTATCTTCCATCCAAGTACTGGCAACCAATCACCCTTATGAAAAATGGTCGAACTTCACAGCGGATAGAAAGAAATTATTAAAGAGACTAAATGATGTTTTAAAAACAAAGACTGTGGTTTTAATCTCTGGCGACCGGCACAGAGCAGGGCTTTATCAAAAAGGCGGTCTTGTTGAGATAACTGCCTCTGCACTTAACAAAGGCTCATCAAGACCCACTGAAACAGACCCTCTTCTTGTAGGCAAAACCTATCCCAAAATAAATTTTGGCATCTTAGATATTCAGCCTAGTAAAAATATAATTACCCTATCAATCAACGATAAAGATGGGATAGAGCTAGAATCAAAGGTTATTAATCTCCAATAAAACTAGCTTCTTCAAATAATAAAATTCTGTTCAGGGCTCTCTAAAAATAGTATTGTTTGTTAATAAAAAAATTAAAGAGGAAATATGAAAAAAATTAATTTATTCGTGCTTATGCTTCTGTCAGCATCTGTATTTTCAGATACCTTGCTCCATGTTGGAAATCTAATTGATGTTGAGAGTGGTGAGCTATCAAAAGCAATAACCATTACTGTTTCAAGCAATGAAATTAAATCGATAACGAAGGGTTATGCAAGAGCTGCAAAGAATGACACAGTTATTGATTTAAAAAACTCATTTGTTTTACCGGGTTTCATGGATATGCATGTTCACCTTGCGCAGGAATATGTGCCTAAGGCAGAGCGACCTGCTAAAAGTGAACCAGAATATAGAGCTCTATTTGCAGCTAACGCTGCCACTAAAACGTTAATGGCTGGATTTACCTCTGTAAGAAATCTTGGGGACGGAGGGATGGAGACAATCGCCCTTAGAGAAGCAATATCCCAGGGGTTGATCGTGGGCCCAAGAATATTTACGTCAGGCAAAACAATTGCCACAACCGGGGGCCATGGCGATCCTTCTAATGGAAAATCCAAGGCTGATTATTCTCCTCCAACTCCAGAAGATGGAGTTATTGATAGCCCTGAAGAAGCCATCAAAGCTGTACGACAAAGATACAAAGATGGTACTGACGGAATTAAAATAACTGCAACCGGCGGCGTATTAAGCGTAGCAAAATCTGGTGAGAATCCTCAGTTTACTGATAGCGAACTTGAAGCAATTGTTCAAACTGCTAATGATTATGGTCTTTGGACAGCAGCACATGCCCATGGAAAAGAAGGAATGCGAAGAGCTGTGAATGCTGGTATTAATTCAATCGAGCATGGGACCTACATGGATGAAGAAATCATGGCTTTGATGAAATCTAAAGGCACTTATTATGTTCCAACAATAATGGCAGGCAATTGGGTTGCAGAAAAAGCCAAGATTCCATATTTCTTTCCTGCATTGGTTAAACCAAAGGCAGAAAAAATTGGGCCTCAGATTGAAGCTACATTTAGCGCTGCATATAAGGCAGGAGTGAAGATTGCATTTGGAACTGACTCAGGCGTCTCAGCTCATGGTGATAATTGGCAAGAATTTATTTTAATGACTGAAGGAGGTATGCCGCCTGCTATAGCACTAAAAAGTGCCACAGTTGAAACTGCAAAGCTTTTAAGAATGGAAGATCGCTTAGGGCAAATCAAGACCGGCATGCTTGCAGATATTATTGCGTTAGCCGAAAACCCTCTGGATAACATAGCGGCCGTATCTAATGTCGAATTTGTGATGAAAGATGGAGTTGTGTTCAAGAATAACTTGTAGCAATGAAAGAATCTCCAAAGATTGTGATCTTGGGCGCAGGCATGAGTGCGGTCGCTTGTGCTGAAAGTCTTTTAGATATTTTTCAAGTAGAGCTGTATGAGAAATCTAAGGGTTTTGGAGGCAGACTATGTTCCAAAAAACATCATGAAACAAGATTTCACTTAGGTGCTCAATTTTGCACATGCACTGATCCCGATTTTAAAAAACTTCTAAATAAAAATAATGCAAAAAAATTTAATGGCTCTATATATAATTTTTTTCAAAAAGAAGAGATTGGAACCCATCAATATTTTATTCACCCAGATGGAATGCAAGCGTTAGTTCGAGAGTCTTCAGGGTCATTAGATATAAGAGCTAGAGAGAAATGCATCAGAGTAGATGCTCAAAATAAAATTGCTTATTTCGAAAGTGGGCTAGAGGTTTCGTATGATATTTTGATCTCATCACTCCCCTTCCCTCAAGCCCAAGAGCTTCTTGAATTCGATGAGTCACTTAATATAAGTTTTGATCCATGCATAGCTGTAGGCCTTATGATGAACAGTGCTATAAAAACAAAATACAGCGCTTATCAGTCAGTTAATCAGGATATTTCATGGGCAGCATCAAGTAAATTTTATAATGCAACAATTGATGAAACATGGGTGCTACAATTTTCCCCAGAGACTAGCAGAGCAATGTTTGATCTCTCTGAGTATCAACTAGCAAACTTTGCCTCCGATCAGCTTAATGAATTATTTGATTCAGATATCATTATTGAAGATTCTCATGTATTTAAATGGAAATATGCTCAATGCAATCGGCTGAACAGTGAGCAAAAATTTATTGCTTTGGAAAATGATATTTTTGCGATTGGAGATTGGAATATTTCACCTAGAGTTGAATCTGCGTTCCTCTCAGGAAGGGCATTGGCAAAATTTTTAGTGAGCAATAAAAAATGAAAAGAATAGGAATTATTTTTCCGGATGATCTTGCAGTAAATAATAAAACACTTCAGCAATTAAATGACGAAGATACCCTATTAATTTATGAGCCCTGTGATACTTTTTATCAGATAAACCATCATAAGCAAAAAATTGCCTTTTTAATTTCTGCTCTACGGCATTGGAAAGAGGAGTTGCATAAGAAATACTCAAACATTATTCACATCAAGATTTCTAAAGATCATCAAACAGATTTTATGAGTGAGCTAGATAAGATTTATGAAGCCGATAGATTTGATGTCATTCATATCACCCAACCAAGTGATCACAATACTCTGACTCAACTCATGTTTTTTGTATCAAAAAAAAATGTTACCTTGCAAATTCATCACGATACGAAATTTATTGATTCGATTGAGGACTTTGCAGAATGGTCAAAAGATCGAAAATCCTTGGTGCAAGAATATTACTATAGGTGGCTAAGAAAAAAATATGATCTGCTAATGGAAGATGGAAAGCCACTTGGCGGCAAGTGGAACTACGACAAAGAGAATCAACAAAGCATATCTAAACTAAAGCAAGCTCCTCCAAAAAGAAAACAATATAGCCAAGACTCCATAACCATCGAAACCATGGTCGATGTAGAGAATTTTTTTCCTAATTCACTAGGATCATTGGAGCAATTTAATTGGGCAGTTACCCATGAGTCTGCCAGAGAAAGATTGAGGTTCTTTTTAGATGAATGCCTATGCTTATTTGGAACATTTCAGGATGCAATTGACCAAAATGATTCAATACTATTTCACTCTCTGTTGGCACCCTATCTTAACTCAGGTCTCTTAGACCCAATGGAATGTATTGTAGATGCTATTTCAGAGTATAAAAAACCTGGAGAACGTATTCCACTTAACTCCCTAGAAGGTTTTGTTAGGCAAATACTTGGTTGGAGAGAATTTATTCGAGGGGTTTATTGGGACAACATGCCTCAATACAAAGAAAGTAATTTCTGGTCT
>Ga0209534_10000476_pt1 | contig 46188 bp, 43 predicted proteins | sample COG_07_FD_184751 | JGI IMG/M metagenome (GOLD analysis project Ga0209534, IMG submission 184751) | Pelagic Microbial community sample from North Sea - COGITO 998_met_07 (SPAdes) (version 2) | ecosystem: Environmental > Aquatic > Marine > Neritic zone/Coastal water | place: Helgoland, sampling...
GAAGAGATTACAACTAGCAACTTAATTCCAGAAACATTAGTAAAAGAAGCCCTGATTCGAAAACACCTACAACACCCTCTTATTAAAGAAATCAGAGGAAAAGGTTTGATGCTCGCTTTAATGGTTGATTCTTATCAAATTGCCAACAAAATTGTATTGCAAGCTAAAGAAGATGGATTGATTTTATTTTGGCTGCTTTACGAACCAAAAGCAGTCCGAATTTCTCCACCACTCACTATTTCAAAAGAAGATATTATAAAAGGCTGTAACATTATTATCAAGATTCTAAATTCCATTTAAACAAGACTGTTAATTATTTTGTTGAAAACATTAGAGATATCTAGGGGATTCAATTGGATATACCATTAAATTTATTAGTGTAAAAAATATCTTTTATGGAGTTCGGTCAATCTGACGATAATCAAAAAGTAACCCTCTCAAAATTTGAGTCTATGTTAAAAACAAACAACGTTTTTTTCTTTGATTCCAATGAGTTTGAAAACATAATACATCACTACTTAGAAAGTGGCAAAATTGCGCTTGCAAAAAAAGCCATCAAACTAGGGCTAAGTCAGCACCCTGCATCTTTAAACCTGAAATTATTTCAAGTTGAAATTTTAATTTTTGAAAACAACCTAAATGAAGCAGATCGACTCCTCTCTCCCCTATTTGAAATAGAACCTAATAATGAAGAGTTATATATTCAAAAAGCGAATATTTACTCCAAAAAAGATCAACACGAAAAAGCAATTGAAATATTCAAAAAAGCAATTGAAATTGCCGACGATAGTGCCGACCTCTACTCTTTAATTGGCATGGAATATCTATTTCTAGATCAATATCAGGATGCAAAACAAAATTTTAAAAAATGTATAGAGTTGGACTTGGAAGATTATTCTGCACTTTATAACATCATATATTGTTTTGACTTTTTAGATGAAACCAACGAAGCTATTGAATACCTAAATAGTTACTTAGACAAAAATCCGTATAGCGAAGTGGCATGGCATCAACTTGGCAAACAATACGTAGAAACCAAACAACTATTGAAAGCGGTCACTGCATTTGATTTTGCGATTATTTCAGATGACCTATTCATTGGTGCTTACCTAGAAAAAGCAAAAGTATTAGAGCAATTAAATCGTTTTGAAGAAGCGATTGAAAATTATAAAATTACGATTGCTATTGAAGATTCAACTGCTTATGCTCTCATAAAAATTGGGTATTGTTACGAGCGTTTAAAAATTGATGATCTTGCACTCCAGCACTACTATCAGGCGGTAGAAGAAGACCCTGCTTTGGATAAAGGTTGGATGCACATTACAAAATTTTTTATTGCTAAAAAAGACTTCCAAAAAGCCTTGACCTACATCAATAAAGCTATTGATATTGATGGTGACAATGCAGCCTACTGGTTATTATACTCTACTATAAATGAACGCCTGCTTCTTTTGGAAGAAGCCGAACGTGGGTACAAAAGAACGCTTGAGTTAGGCGATTGTGAGTTAAGCACATGGTTATCTCGCGGCGATATTTTAATCAAGCTTAGCGAGTATGAAGCTGCAAAATTCAATTTTGTACAAGCCTTAGAATATCACCCAAAAAGTGAAGAGTTAGAATTTCGACTTTCAGGCGTCTGTTTGAAGCTTAACAATATGGATGCGGGCTATGCACACCTTTTGACGGCGATGCATATAAACTTAGAACATGTGTTTATTTTAGAAGAATTGTTTCCGGAAGTCTATCAGCGCAAAGCCGTCCTTCAATTAATTGAGAATTTTAAAAATACACATCAGTAAAATTTGTATTTTAAAAGCTATATTTGAATGATTATTTTCAAATACACTTTATTATATTCAATACTTATTTTAACAAATGAAACGATCTCCACTAGATTACTTGATACTCTCATTTAAAGGAATGGCCATGGGTGCAGCGGATGTTGTGCCAGGAGTTTCTGGAGGAACCATCGCATTTATTTCTGGAATTTATGAAGAACTGATCGACACCTTAAATAATATCAATTTTTCACTTTTAAAGCATTTAAAACAAGAAGGCATTAAAAGTACTTGGGAAAAAGCGAACGGGAGTTTTCTAATAGCGCTTTTATCCGGGGTTTTTGTGAGTGTTATCTCATTAGCAAAAGGAGTGGAATGGCTGTTGGAACATCAACCTATTTTACTGTGGTCGTTCTTTTTTGGATTGGTTCTCGCAAGTATTATATACGTCGGAAAACAGATTAAAACCACACCTTCTGACATTAAAATATTTTTAGCTATGACCATAGGGACCGTGGTTGCATACCTAATCACCACTCTCAACCCTGCTGAAACTTCGGATACAAATTTATTTTTATTTTTTGCAGGAGCCTTGGCAATTTGTGCGATGATACTGCCCGGTATTTCTGGAGCTTTTATTCTGGTAATTATAGGCGCTTACAGCCCTGTTCTTGAAGCTCTCAATAATAGAGATATTAAAACCATTCTCATAATAGGTGCAGGTGCGGTTATTGGTTTATTATCGTTTTCAAAACTACTAAAATGGTTGTTTGAAAAATACCACCGCTTGACATTAGCTGTCATTACTGGATTCATGATTGGATCTTTGAATAAAATATGGCCTTGGAAAGAAACCTTAACATTCAGAACCAACTCAAAAGGGGTTCAAGTTCCTTTAAATGAAAAAAGTATTTCGCCGTTTAATTTTGATGGTGATCCACAACTTTTACAAGCCATCACATTGATGGTATTTGGGATTTTAATCATTCTTATCTTAGAAAAAATAAGCGCTAAAAAAAACCCTATTGAAACATCCTAACGAGCATACAAATCCATTCTTACTAACCCTTAAAGGGGTCATTATGGGAGCTGCCAACAAGGTTCCTGGTGTTTCTGGTGGGATTGTCGCTTTTGTAATGGGTTTTTATGAAGAGTTTATATATTCCTTGCAAAAATTCAATATTAAAGCTCTGAAATTGGTTTTTAGTGGACGGTTTAAAATCTTTTACAATTATGTCAATGGTCGGTTTTTATCCCTACTTTTTTTGGGAATGATCCTTAGTTATTTTAGTGTTTCTAAACTGTTGGATTACTTAATTGAACGTCACGAAATCTATGTATGGAGTGTGTTTTTTGGAATGATTGTAGGATCTATTTATTATATCTATAAAGATTTCAAATCTTGGAATACAAAAACAATAGCAATGGCTTCTCTTGGAATCATTGTTGGAATAAGCATCAGTTTTTTAAGTCCTGCCACACAAAATGACAACCTTTGGTTTGTCTTTCTATGTGGTATGATTAGTGTTACTGGGATGGCACTACCAGGGTTCTCTGGGTCTTTTATATTGATTTTGTTAGGTAATTATGTGTTGTTATTAGTAGACTCCGTAAACGTTCTTTTTGATACGTTTGTGTTTGTTTTTTCTGGCGATTTTAGTTTTGTGTCAGATCCACAACATCTAAGACTTCTAAAAGTTTTATTGGTTTTCACGCTAGGTTCTATAGCAGGACTGGTCAGTCTTTCGCACCTATTAAGTTATATTCTGAAACATTACAAATTCAAAACATTGGCCCTCATTATGGGATTTATTACAGGATCCCTTGGAGTGGTTTGGCCCTGGAAAGCTGCCCTGTACAGACAAGATCCCTTAGGAAACTTTATTACAGACACAAATGGCGAACAAATTATTGAAAACTATCAGCGATACTTACCTGAAATGAACACACAAACCATTTATGCCCTTCTATTTATAATTTTTGGAGCTGCCATTGTTATAGGATTGGAATGGTATGGAAACAAACGTAAACAGCAAATATGAAGAATTTTGGACTGCTCGGTAAACATATTGACTACTCCTTTTCGAGAAGTTATTTTAAAGATAAATTTGAAACCAACAAATTAGATTGTACTTATAACAACTTTGACTTAGAAACAATCGAAGATTTTGAGTCTTTGATAACTTCTGACATAGAAATTACAGGCCTAAATGTTACCATCCCTTACAAACAAGTCGTCATTCCTTATTTAGATGCCATTGATTCTGAAGCACAAGAAATTGGCGCTGTGAATACTATTAAAATAGAAAACGGAAAATTGACAGGTTTCAATACGGATCATTATGGATTTCAACAGAGTATAAAACCCCATCTTAAACCCCACCACAAAAAAGCTTTAATTTTAGGCACTGGTGGCGCATCAAAAGCAATCGCTTATGCTTTAAAAAAATTAGGAATATGTTTTGAATATGTATCCAGAACTCAATCACATAACGTTAAATATACCTATAAATCCTTAGCAACTAGTGGAATTGAAGACTACCAAATTATCATAAACTGTACACCATTAGGAACATTTCCAGACATTCACAAATGTCCAGAAATTCCTTATGAACATATCACGTCAAAACATTTATTATTTGATTTGATTTACAATCCAGAAGAAACTTTATTCCTCAAACAAGGAAACGCCAAAAATGCCACAACTCTAAACGGGCTCGAAATGCTACGTTTACAAGCAGAAAAATCGTGGGAGTTATGGAATTCGTAATTAAAAAACTAATTTAAAAGAATTAGATAATTTGTAGTTTAAAGGGATAATGTTATATTTATGGTTCAAGTCAATATAACACTAAACATTGAAAGATATGTCAGAGCACGATAACCTGCAAGATGCAGATGGAGAAAACCTAAACGACACTCCCCAAGTAAATAGCAAAACTGAACAACCTGCCTCATCTGAAGAAACTCCTACAGAAGAAACCACAGCTTCAGAAACTCCTATTGAAACATCCACAAAAATAACTGTAGAGGCAGTAGAAACAGCAAAAAAGAGTGCATCTGAAGAAACACCCAAAAAAGTAGAAGTAACGTCAGAAAAAGCATCTAACGAACCAAAGAAAGAAACAGTTACAGAAGAAAAAGAAACTAAAGTTAATTATGAAGCACTTTCTTTAGAGGACTTAATTACAGAATTTGAAAAGCTATTAAATTCTGAAAATATGCACAGTGTTCGTAACAGTATAAACGAAGTCAAAACTAATTTTAATACTAAATTTAGTGCTTTAATTTCAGAGAAAAAAGAAGCCTTTTTAGCGGAAGGCGGAAATACTATTGATTTTGAATTTATAAGTCCTTTAAAAAAGAAATTCAACGAATTATCAAAGTCTTTTAGAGAGAAACACCAGTCATTTCAAAAAAATAGAACACAAACACTCAATCAAAATCTTGAAATTCGTTTACAAATTATTGAAGAGATCAAAGGGTTAATTAATGTCGAAGGAGATATTAACTCGGCTTACAAAACTTTTAAAAACTTACAAGAGCGCTGGAGAAATACCGGACAAATTCCATCAAGTGAAAATAATAACACATGGAATAATTACCGTCACCATGTAGAGATATTCTATGGCTTTTTACATCTAAATAGAGATCTTAGAGATCTAGACTTTAAACATAATTTAGAACAAAAGCAGAAAATTATTATAAGTACAGAAGAGTTAGCAAATGAAACTGATTTAAACAGAGCTTTTAGAGAGCTGCAGGCGCTTCACAAGATTTGGAAAGAAGAATTAGGACCAGTTGCAAAAGAATATAAAGACGAACTGTGGGATCGGTTTAGTGCTGCAACAAAAGTAATTAATGATAAACGCCAGGACTATTACAATCAACTGGAAGAAAAATTTGAAGAAAATCTTAAAATAAAAAATGAGATCATCGCTCAAATTATTACCATTTCTGAAAAGACGATCAATTCTCACAAAGATTGGCAATCAAATATCAAAGAAATAGAAACGCTTAGAGAAACTTTTTTCAAAACAGGAAAAGTTCCATCGAAAGAAAATGAGAAAACGTGGTCTAGTTTCAAGGACGCTTCGAGAACCTTTAATAAAAATAAAAACAACTATTATAAAACTCTTAAAAAAGACCAGTCTGAGAATTATCAAAAGAAACTAGAGTTAGTAGAAATTGCTGAACAAAATAAAGACAGTGAAGACCTAGAAACCACTTTGGTTTTGATGAAAAATATTCAAAATAAGTGGAAAACTATTGGGCATATTCCACGAAGGGACAGTGATAAATTATGGAAACGCTTTAGAGGAGCTTGTAACACATTTTTTGATCGATATCACGAACAGAAAAACAATGGTTCAGAAGAAGAAATTATAGCTTTAGATCAAAAAAACAAGTTACTAGAAACCGTAAAACTATTTGAATTAACGGATGATAAAGACAAGAATTTAGAAGCTTTAAATGATTTTTCTAGTCAATGGAAAAAAACAGGTCGTGTAGTTCAAAGTAAACGTTTTATAGATGGTAAATTCTTTAAAATATTAGACGGTTTTTACTCTAAATTAGGTTTAGATAAAAAAGCAATGGAAGATTTGAAATACACGTTAAAACTTGAAACTTTAGCGCAAGATCAAAGGCTATTTAACAACGAAGTTACATTCATACGAAAAAAGATGGATGAAATCAAAAGTGAAATCAATCAGCTAGAAAATAACTTACAGTTTTTCTCGAATGTGAAAGATGACAACCCAATGGTCAAAGAAGTTCATAAAAATATTGACAAGCATAAAGCCGCTTTGCAAACTTGGAATGCAAAATATTCCAAAATCAAAAAAATGATTCAGTAGTCGCTAATTACAGTTTTTTAGCTTCTTCCCAATACACATCCATTTCTGCAAGGGTCATTTCTGAAAGTGATTTTTGCAGCGTTCTGGCTTTGCTTTCTAAGTACTGAAAACGTTTGATGAATTTCTTATTGGTACGTTCTAGCGCATTTTCAGGATTAATCTTAAGAAAACGGGCGTAGTTTATTAATGAAAATAAAACATCTCCAAACTCATTCTCAGTAGCATCTTGATTTTTGTTGTGAATTTCTGCTTTCAACTCTCCTATCTCCTCCTCTACTTTTTCCCAAACCTGATCAGGGTGTTCCCAATCAAAACCAACACCAACTACTTTTTCTTGAATGCGGCTCGCTTTGACCAAAGCAGGTAAACTTTTAGGAACGCCCTCAAGAACACTCGTTTTCCCTTCTTTTAATTTTAAGTTTTCCCAGTTTTGCTTGACTTCTTTTTCATCTTTTACCTCTACATCACTATAAATATGGGGGTGTCTATGAATTAGTTTTTCGCAAATACTATTGATAACATCAGAGATATCAAAATCATTAGTTTCACTGCCTATTTTGGCATAAAAAACAATGTGTAGTAAAAGGTCGCCAAGTTCATTTTTAACTTCTTTTAAATCCTTATCCAATATAGCATCGCCTAATTCATAGGTTTCTTCAATGGTAAGTGGACGAAGGGTTTCCATCGTTTGCTTTTGATCCCATGGGCACTTCTCTCGAAGCTCGTCCATGATCGTTAATAATCGATCAAATGCATCTAATTGGTCAGCTCTATTGGTCATTTTGATAATTTAAATTAATTGTTAATATATGTCTTTGACATAATTTGAACTCAGTGATGATAGAATCAACAATATCAGAAACGGAATCAACAGCCTGAATCATACCTGATATTTGTCCGATTTCTAATTCACCTTCTTCTAAATCACCTTCAAACATACCGCGTTTGGCACGAGCTCTTCCTAAAATATTTTTCAAGTCCTCAAGAGTTGGATTTGTTTTGTATAATGATTGTAAATCTTGATAAAATTTATTCTTCAAAAGACGTACTGGAGTTAATTCTTTCAAAGTTAATTGGGTATCTCCTTCATTAGCTAAAACCACTGCATTTTTAAAAGCTTCGTGGGCAGAAGATTCTTTGCTCGCTACAAACCGGCTTCCTATCTGAACACCATCTGCACCAAGAGCCATGACAGCCATCATCCCATTTCCTGTTGCAATACCCCCCGCTGCTAACAACGGAATTGTGATTTTTTCACGTAGCATAGGAATAAGAGTGAGTGTTGTTGTTTCATCTCGTCCATTATGACCACCCGCTTCAAAACCTTCAGCGACAATCGCATCTACACCAGCTACTTGTGCTTTTAAAGCAAACTTTAAGCTGCTCACCACATGCACTACTATGATACCTCGTTCTTTTAACCAAGCAGTCCAAGTCTTTGGATTTCCAGCAGAAGTAAATACAATTTTGATATCTTCTTCCACTATAATTTGCATGAGTTCTTCAATATTTGGATACAACATCGGAATGTTGACTCCAAAGGGATTGGTTGTTGCCTCTTTACATTTTTTAATATGAGTTCTTAATACATCAGGATACATTGAACCAGCACCAATCAAGCCTAAAATACCAGCATTACTTGCTGCGGAAGCTAATTTCCATCCACTATTCCAAACCATACCCGCTTGAATAATTGGGTATTTAATTCCGAAAAGTGTGGTGATTCTGTTCTGCATTTATTTCAAAAAGTTAAGAAATTACACCCGAACCAACTAATTCATCTTCTAAATACCAAGCGACAAACTGCCCTTCGGTAATCGCAGACTGTGGTGATTCAAAAGCTACATAAAGGCCTTCTGTTGTGGCATATAATGTAGCCGCCTCCAAGGTTTGACGGTAGCGAATACGTGCCATGACTTGCAACGATTCGCCAATTTTAAGCTCTAAATCAGTACGCACCCAATGCACTTCGGAGGGCTGCACCAACAACACTGAACGGTACAATCCAGGGTGATTTTTACCTTGTCCTGTATATATAATGTTATCCACAACATCCGTATCAATAACAAAAAGGGGCTCCACAGTCCCACCAACTGCAAGGCCTTTGCGCTGTCCTTTAGTGAAATAATGAGCACCTTGATGCGTCCCAACAACAGCGCCATCAGAACTGTTATATTTTATTTTTCGCGCCCCAAAAACAAGTGCTTCTTCTTTGGTTTCAAACGCTGGTAGTGTGGTTGTATACCCTTCAAAACTATCCGGGATTTCTATAATCTGACCTACTTTAGGTTGTAGTTGTTGTTGCAGGAAATCAGGCAAACGTACTTTACCAATAAAACACAGGCCTTGAGAATCCTTTTTATCGGCTGTTACCAAATCTAATTTTGCAGCAATCGCTCTCACTTCTGGTTTGGTTAATTCACCAATTGGGAATAAGGTTTTAGACAATTGTGCTTGCGACAGTTGACATAAAAAATACGATTGATCTTTATTGGTATAGACCCCTGAAAGGAGTTTATAAATCGGAGAATTTGACTGTTCTACACGGCCTTTTCGGCAATAATGTCCTGTAGCTACATAATCTGCACCTAGAGTTAAGGCAATTTTTAGAAATACGTCAAACTTAATTTCGCGGTTACAAAGAATATCGGGGTTCGGAGTTCGCCCATTCTCATATTCCTTAAACATATAATCAACAATCTTGTCTTTGTATTCTTCGCTTAAATCGACGGTTTGAAAGGGGATATTAAGTTTTTCAGCCACCAGCATCGCATCATTACTATCATCTAGCCATGGGCATTCATCGGAAATAGTTACGGAATCGTCATGCCAGTTTTTCATGAACAAACCGATGACATTATAGCCTTGTTTTTTAAGTAAATAGGCTGCAACACTAGAATCTACACCTCCTGAGAGGCCCACAACAACTGTTTTCATGGCTGATTTTTTTTGGTTTGAATTTAGTTTACGTTTACTGCAAATTTACAAATTATTATGTGAAGGCCTTTGAACATATAGAAAAGAAAAACACTCGAAACAACAACCTTTCAGCTCAGTCAGTTCGAGTGTTTTTGTATTGAAAAAAGTTGACTTAAATCTTAGTACTTAATACTATTTATTATTTCTTCCGTTTCTGTTGGGCTGCTTTTTGTGCCTCCGCTTGTTCCATAATTTCTGCCATTTTCTTTTGAAAACGGTTTTGTTTTTTAGGTTTTGCTTTGCTCACTTGAATTTTAGCCAATACTTTATCTTCATCGATAATGAAGTTTTTAATCACGATCATAATTCCAATACTAATCAAATTGGAAATAAAATAATACAAGCTCAAGCCTGATGCATAGTTATTAAAGAATACTAACATTAGTACAGGAGAAAAGTAAATCATGTATTTCATCATTTTCCCCATATCTGGCATACCTTCTTGGGTTGGTTGTGTAGCCATTTGTTGCCCGGTTGTCATTTTCATGTAGAAGAAGATGGCAATAGACGCTAAAATTGGAAACAAGCTAATATGGTCGCCATAAAAAGGAATGTTAAACGGTAGCTCAGCTATGGAATCGTAAGAACTTAAATCATCGACCCACAAAAATGATTTTTGACGCAATTCAAAGGCAATCGGAAAAAACATAAACAAAGCATAAAAAACGGGCATTTGTAACATTCCGGGTAAACAACCGCTCAATGGGCTTGCTCCTGCTTTGTTTTGAACTGCTAAGGTTTCTTGTTGCGCCTTCATTTTATTGTTCTTGTATTTCTCGCGAATGGCGTCAAGTTCTGGTTTTAAAATTTTCATTTTAGCTTGAGACAAAAATTGCTTGTATTGTACAAATGACAATACTATTTTTACCATAATAGTCATCACTATAATGGCGAGTCCGTAAGGTAAATAATTAGTTAACCAAGCGTACAAAGGACTAAAAACTGCTTTATTGATCCATCCAAAAATACCCCACCCAAATGGAATACTTGCTTCTAAATTTTGATCGTATTTGTTTAAAATATCATCGTAAGTCGGTCCGTAATAGATATTCATATTGTGCGTTAACTCCCCACCCGAGTAAGTCAAAGGAAGACTGACTTCGTAACGTTTGGTAAACAGGGTATCAACTGTTTCGTCATCTACTAGATTGAAAGACTTTAAATCGGCTGTTTTAATCGGAGTATCTGGCACTAAAATGGTACTAAAGAAATGTTGTCTGAACGAAATCCAAGACAAATCAGATTCTGTTTCATCATCATCACCAGTTTGCGATAGCTTGTTAATTTTATCTCCCTCATGTTGATACGTCAAACGAGTATACCTGTTTTCAAACGAAATACTTTGATCCTGTCTGTGGGCTTTAAATTTCCAATCAAGCTGAACGTATTGAGAGGTATTTAAAATGTTTGATAGTCCTTGTGATTTCACAGAGAAACCCAACATATAGTCGTTTGGTTTTAATTCATATCGGTATTCCAAAAATTGGGTTTCCGAAACTTTAAGACGCATGGAAAGGACTTGGTTATCTCCAGACGTGCTCAATGTTGGTTGAAAATATAGATTTGTTGTATTTAGTGTGCGGTTATCTGATGTTGCAAAATTTAAATTAAATACAGAACTGCCATCTTTAATTAAATATACAGGAACAGAATCGTGATTTACATAACTTTTTAACTTTACTTCTGAAATAAATCCGCCTTTATTATCAATTTTAAGGGCTAAAACTTCATTTTCAAAAGTCGTAGTAGTGTTAGTTGCTGAGGCTAATGTCAACGCATAAGCAAAGTCTCCAATTTTATTTTTTAAATTGGCTAAACCTTGCGGGTCCGTAGGCAGTTGATTGTCATTTGAATTGTTGGTAATAGTCAACTCCGTAGCAACTTGATTGGCAGCTTCAGATGCTAATTGTTCTTGCTTAACTTTTTCTTGTTCCGCAAGTTGTTCTGGAGTGGGTTGGTTTTGCCATAACATATACAATAAAATGGCACCAATGAGCAAAAATCCAATAATTGAATTTATGTCTAATTTCTTTTCTTCCATATCTTTTAATTTTCAATTGACATCCACATTAGATAGGTATGTCAAATAAATAGTATTATTTTTTTGTTTTATGTTTTAAAGCCGCTTTTACAAATGCCAAAAATAAAGGATGAGGATTGGCAACGGTACTTTTGTATTCTGGGTGGTACTGAACTCCAACAAACCAAGGGTGAGAAGGGATTTCAATAACTTCAACAAGACCCGTATCAGGATTAAAACCAGTGGCTTTCATACCTGCTTTGTCCAATTGTGTGACGTATGCATTGTTAAACTCGTAGCGGTGTCTGTGACGCTCCATAATAGAGAGAGTATCATATATCGATGCGATTTTTGTGTTTTCTAAAAGATCACATTTCCAAGACCCCAATCTCATGGTTCCTCCTTTTTCAGTAACTTTTTTCTGAGCTTCCATGATGTCAATAACTGGATGCTTAGTGTTGGAATCCATTTCGGAGGAATTGGCTTGTGCTAATCCTAAAACATTACGTGAAAATTCAATGGTTGCCATCTGCATTCCTAAACAAATTCCGAAAAATGGAATTTGATGTTCTCTCACATAACGAATGGCTTCAATTTTCCCTTCAATACCGCGTTCACCAAACCCTGGAGCAACTAAAATACCATCTAAATGAGATAGCTTTATAGCAATGTTTTCTGATTGTAGGTATTCGGAATGTATTGATTCAATTTTGACCTTTACTTCATTGGCTGCACCGGCATGAATAAAGGCTTCAAGGATTGATTTATAAGAATCTTGAAGTTCTACATATTTTCCAATCAAGCCTATTACAACTTCACTTTTAGGATTTTTAAGTTTTGTTAAAAAGCTGTTCCAAGAATTTAAATCAGGTGTATGACTTTCTAAGTTTAATTGTTCTAAAACTACTTTATCCAGCCCTTCTTCCAACATCAAATTTGGAACATCGTATATAGTAGATGCATCAATAGATTCGATGACAGCTTCTCTTTTGACGTTACAAAAGCGGGCTAATTTAGTACGAATACTGTCACTAAGTTTATGTTCTGTTCTACAAACCAAAATATCAGCTTGTACTCCACTTTCCATCAAAGTTTTGACACTGTGTTGTGTAGGTTTTGTTTTTAACTCACCTGCAGCAGACAAATAAGGAATCAAGGTCAAATGAATGACCAAAGCATTTTCATTTCCCATTTCCCATTTGAGCTGACGTACAGCTTCCACATAAGGCAAAGATTCTATATCTCCAACAGTACCACCAATTTCTGTGATAACAATATCATACTCTCCAGACTTTCCTAAAATCTGAACTCGGTGTTTGATTTCGTCCGTTATGTGAGGTATAACTTGGACTGTTTTTCCTAAAAACTCACCACGACGTTCTTTATCTATCACACTTTGATAAATACGTCCTGTGGTCACATTATTTGATTGTGATGTAGGCACATTTAAAAAGCGCTCATAATGCCCTAAATCTAAATCTGTTTCTGCTCCGTCGTCCGTTACATAACATTCGCCATGTTCATAAGGATTCAACGTTCCTGGATCAATATTGATGTATGGATCTAATTTTTGAATTGTTGTACGATACCCTTGGGCTTGGAGTAATTTTGCTAAAGATGCAGCAATGATTCCTTTCCCTAAAGAAGAACTTACGCCTCCAGTAACAAAAATATATTTCGTAGTAGTGTTTGTCATTATGCGTTGTTAAACGCGAACAAATTTACAAATAAGAATTGAAACATTAAGTATTATTGGGAGTTGTTTATAAACACTTTAATAAAAATAAAAAAGCTATCTAAAAGGGATTTCTGTTACTTTAGATTCTGAAATAAATTCAGAACGACAGATTTTCAAACCTTTTAGATAGCCTCTTAAATAATTAACCTATTGAAAGTTATTTAACCTCAACAAGTTCAACATCAAATATTAAGTTTGCATTTGCAGGAATTACACCGCCAGCTCCTTGAGCTCCATAGCCCAAATGGCTTGGAATTACAAAACGTGCCTTGTCCCCAACGTTTAAAAGTGCAACACCTTCATCCCATCCCGCAATAACTTGTCCAGTTCCGAGAGCAAATTCAATGGGTTCTTTTCTTTTGTAAGACGAGTCAAACACAGTACCGTCAGAAAGTTGTCCTTTGTAGTGTACAGAAACAGTAGCCCCTTTTGCAGCCTTTGAACCGCTTCCCTTTTGAAGTATTTGGTAACGAAGACCGCTCTCTGTTTTTTCAAAACCAGTCGCTAATTTATCTAATTCAGCTTCCACAGCTGCTTTTTGTTTGGCTAGGTTTTTTTCTCTTACGCCTTCAAAAGATCTAAAGGCTTCTACAGCTTGAAATGCTTCTGCATCTGATCCAACTGCTATAATTTCTAAAGTTTCTAAAACATCCCCTTGACCGATAGAATCTACAATGTTTTGACCATCAATAACGTTTCCAAAAACCGTGTGTTTTCCATCCAACCAATCTGTTGGAATATGTGTTATAAAAAACTGACTTCCATTGGTTCCAGGTCCTGCGTTTGCCATGGATAAAATTCCAGGCTTATCGTGTTTTAAATCGGGATGGAATTCATCTTCAAATTTATATCCAGGATTACCAGTACCTGTTCCAAGTGGACAGCCACCCTGAATCATGAAATCTGGAATGACTCTATGAAATTTTAAACCGTTATAATATGGTTCTCCCTGTTTTTTTACAGAATTTTCTAAGTTACCTTGCGCTAGGGCAACGAAATTACCTACAGTACCAGGTGTTTTTTGATATTCTAAATTTACTAAAATATCTCCTTTAGAGGTATTGAATTTTGCGTATAAGCCGTCTTTCATGAGTTTAATTTTATTTTTTTAATAGCTGCAAAGATAAGAAGGAATTATAAACAAAAAAGGTTCCTGAATGGTTTTGTGAAAAAACAATTAATTAGCGACTTCACTTATAAATTTTAGGCGATATAAACGCAGTTCTTGGTCGTCATATTCACCATCAAATTCTTCGATAGCCGCTTCTATATCATCAGATTCAGATTCCATAAAATAATCATGAATTTCCTCTTGCTGATCTTCATCAAATATCTCATCTATCCAATAATTGATATTTAATTTGGTTCCCGAAAATACGATGGCTTCTAATTCTCTGATAAAATCTGACATATTCATTCCTTTGGCTGAAGAGATATCGTCTAAAGGTAATTTTCTGTCAATATTTTGAATGATATAAAGTTTCAACGAGGAATTAGATCCTGTAGATTTAATGATCATATCTTCCATGCGATCAATCTCATTTTCATCAACATAACGCTTTATGAGTGCAACAAAACTTTTGCCATAACGCTTAGCTTTTCCCTCACCTACTCCATGAATATTGTATAATTCTTCAATTGTAATTGGATATTTGAGTGCCATATCTTCGAGTGATGGATCTTGAAAGATCACAAACGGGGGAACGCCTAATTTTTTTGCGTTGGATTTACGAAGGTCTTTAAGCATTCGCATCAAGGCTATATCAGCAACATCAGAAGAATTATTATAGTTTCTGTTAGTTTGTAGGTTATAGGTATGATCTTCCGTCATCATAAATGACTTTGGTTGTTCTATAAATTTACGTCCGCCAGGAGTCAATTTTAACACTCCGTAAGTTTCAATATCTTTACGCAAGTAACCTGCAACTAGTGCCTGTCTAATTAATGCCATCCAGTAAAGTGTGATCTGACTGATTCCTTTACCAAAAAACGGCAATTCATTGGTTCGGTGCGATTTTATAAGCGCGTTTTCTTGACCAATTATAACATTAACAAGGTCTTTACTTTTATACTTTTCATGAGTAAGTGACACAATTTCAAGCATTAATTTAACTTGATCCATCGCTTCCGTTTGCGGTTTAGGGTTCCGAACATTATCATCCATATTACCACCATCGCCGGTTTCGGTATCAAATGCTTCTCCGAAATAATGTAAAATAAATTTACGACGTGACATAGATGTTTCGGCCATAGCGACAACTTCTTGCAACAAAGCAAAGCCTATTTCTTGTTCAGCAACAGGCTTCCCTGACATAAATTTTTCAAGTTTCTCAATATCTTTATAAGCATAATATGCTAAACAATGCCCTTCACCACCATCACGACCTGCACGACCTGTTTCTTGATAATAACTTTCAATACTTTTTGGAATATCATGGTGGATTACAAAACGTACATCAGGTTTGTCGATGCCCATTCCAAAAGCAATGGTAGCTACTACAACATCGGTATCTTCCATCAAAAACATATCTTGATGTTTTGAACGTGTTTTAGCATCTAGTCCTGCGTGATAGGGCACTGCTTTAATTCCATTGACTTGAAGAATCTGAGATAACTCTTCAACACGTTTTCTACTAAGGCAATAAATAATTCCCGATTTCCCTTCATTTTGTTTTACAAATCGTATGATGTCATTATCAACTTGATCTGTCTTTGGAAGTATTTCGTAAAATAAATTTGGTCTATTGAAAGAAGCTTTGAATGTTTGAGAATCTGTTGTCCCTAAGTTTTTCAAAATATCTTCCTGAACTTTTGGAGTGGCTGTGGCTGTCAATCCTATAATAGGTATATTATCTCCTATTTGAGTGATAATGTGTTTTAAATTCCTGTACTCAGGTCTAAAATCATGTCCCCATTCACTGATACAGTGTGCTTCATCTACCGCCATAAAAGAAACTGTTTGTGCCTTTAAAAATTCAATATTTTCAGCTTTTGAGAGTGATTCTGGAGCGACATACAACAGTTTTGTAATACCTGTTTCTATATCTGATTTTACTTGTTTAATTTCTGTTTTATTCAAAGAAGAATTTAATACATGTGCAATTCCTTGATGGCTTGATATACCTCTGATAGCATCGACTTGATTTTTCATCAATGCTATTAACGGCGATACCACTATGGCAGTTCCATCTTGCATGAGCGCAGGTAATTGGTAGCAAAGAGACTTTCCTCCACCTGTTGGCATAATCGCAAACGTGTTTTTTTTCTCTAAAACACTAACAATAACTTGTTCTTGTAATCCTTTAAATTTATCAAAACCAAAAAAGGTTTTAAGTGATGCATGTAATTCTTTAGTCGAAATACTCATTTGTGGTTAATTTCTTATCTTAATTAAAAAAAATGGGGTTTATTGCATCATATTTGGAATAAATTCGGAAACACTCCTATTTTTTTCGTTTTTTTGTAACGTGAATTAAAGGTAGATATATTTAAATAAGTACACAACCAAAACATAAAAAAATTGAGTTCAAAAAAATCAATACTAACATTAGCCAAAGAAACCATTGCAATAGAAAGCTTGGCAATTTCTAAACTTGCAAATTTTATTGATGACACATTTGCAGAAGCTGTAGATCTCATATTCAACTCCAAAGGTCGTGTAATTATAACTGGTATTGGAAAAAGTGCCATTATTGCCAACAAAATTGTGGCAACTCTAAATTCTACAGGCACCCCTTCAGTATTTATGCACGCAGCAGATGCCATTCATGGCGATTTAGGACTTATTCTTCCCGACGACATTGTGATTTGTATATCTAAAAGTGGTAATACTCCAGAAATTAAAGCACTTATACCCTTTTTAAAAAATACTGGAAACCCTTTGATTGCCATAACCGGAAACCCTAAATCGATGTTAGCAGACCAAGCTAATTTTGTTTTCAATTCATATGTCGAAAAAGAAGCATGTCCCATAAATTTAGCGCCTACAACAAGTACAACAGCACAATTGGTAATTGGTGATGCGTTAGCCGTTTGTTTATTAGAACTACGCGGCTTCACAAAAGATGATTTTGCAAAATACCATCCTGGAGGCGCTTTAGGAAAAAAATTGTTTTTGAGAGTACGAGATCTTTTAGCACAGAACGAAATTCCTAATGTGAGTCCAGATGCGAGTATCAAAAAAGTTATTGTAGAAATTTCAGAAAAACGACTCGGAGTTACAGCTGTTACTTCAAATAAAAAAATTGATGGAATTATTACAGATGGTGATTTAAGAAGAATGCTCGCTAAAACAGATGACTTCTCACAATTATCTGCCAAAGACATTATGAGCGAAAAACCAAAATCGATTTCAATCGATGCCATGGCTATTGAAGCAATGGAAATTATGGATACCTATGAAATTTCACAACTCCTTGTGGAAGATCGGGGACACTATGCAGGAGTAATTCATATTCATGATTTAATTAAAGAAGGTATTATCTAGTTATGGACGTACAAAAAGAAATGTCTTTTTTAGATCACCTTGAAGAATTAAGATGGCACGTGATCAGAGCTTTGGGCGCAGTCCTGATTACAGCATCAGCAGCTTTTTTAGCAAAAGGATTCATATTTGAAACTCTTATTTTTGGACCTACAAAAGCTGATTTTTTTACCTATGAATTTCTTTGTAATACCTCAAAATTATTAGGATTTGAAAGTTTTTGTGATACTAATTTTGATTTTGAAGTTCAAAGTAGAACAATGGCAGGGCAGTTTTCTGCACATATTTGGACCTCCATTACTTTTGGTTTGATTGTAGCTTTTCCTTACGTCCTATATGAATTTTGGAAGTTTATCAGCCCTGGGCTTTATAGCAAAGAAAAAAATAGCTCTAGAGGTTTTATATTTATTTCCTCTATATTGTTTTTTATTGGGGTTTTATTTGGCTACTATATTGTATGTCCGCTTTCTATTAATTTTCTAGGAACTTACTCTGTTGCGGATCAAGTCCACAACGATTTTGATTTGAATTCTTATATAGGACTCATACGAGCATCCACACTAGCCTCTGGGTTTATTTTTGAACTCCCTATTATCATCTATTTTCTCACCAAAATAGGGCTGGTTACTCCAGAGTTCTTACGGAAAAACAGAAAGTATGCCTTAGTGATTGTATTAATTTTTGCTGCCATCATTACACCACCAGATATCGCAAGTCAAGTTATTGTTGCAATCCCCGTGTTAATCTTGTATCAAGTAAGTATTTTGATCTCAAAACTAGTGTTAAGAAACCAAAAAAGAAAAGAAAAAAATGGCAAATGAAGTAGAAGAGTTTAATGCCTATCGCAAGAAAATGAATACCAAAATACTTGCAGAAAACAATACCGTAATCAAACGCATTTTTAATTTAGATACGAATGCTTTTCAGCAAGGCGCTTTAAACACAGAAACAAAAGAACTATTAGGTCTTGTAGCTTCTGCTGTATTGCGCTGTGATGATTGTGTACGTTATCATTTAGAAAAATGTTATGAAGAAGGTCTGAGCAGAGCGCAAATTTCGGAGGCATTAAGTATTTCAACTCTGGTGGGAGGTACTATTGTCATCCCTCATTTAAGACGGGCTTATGAATACTTAGATGTTTTAGAAGCTTAGTTAAATATTACATAAAGAACCTAGAGTTGATGAATAGTCTATTTCATTTTACTATTTTTAAAATCTTTAAGCAAACGAATGAAACTAAAAGTTGAAAATTTAATGAAGTCCTATAACGGACGAAAAGTGGTAAAGGATGTTTCACTTGAAGTCAATCAAGGGGAAATCGTTGGATTGCTTGGTCCTAATGGTGCAGGAAAGACAACTTCTTTTTATATGACAGTTGGTTTAATTAAACCCAACGGAGGTACTATCTACTTAGATGATAAAAATATTACAAACTACCCCATGTACAAAAGGGCACAAAGTGGTATTGGATACTTGGCGCAGGAGGCTTCTGTCTTTAGAAAATTAAGTATTGAAGACAATATTTTGAGTGTGCTTCAAATGACAAAACTTTCTAAAAAAGAACAAATTGATAAAATGGAATCTCTAATTGACGAATTCAGTTTGGGGCATATCAGAACTAACAGAGGTGATTTATTATCTGGAGGCGAACGAAGACGTACAGAAATCGCACGTGCCTTAGCAACCGATCCTAGTTTTATATTATTAGATGAACCCTTTGCTGGGGTTGATCCAGTGGCAGTAGAAGATATACAACGAATTATTGCAAGACTGACCAAAAAAAATATTGGTATCTTAATTACCGATCACAACGTACAAGAAACCTTAGCCATAACTGACCGTACTTATTTAATGTTTGAAGGCAGCATCCTCAAAGCTGGCAAACCCGAAGTACTTGCCAATGATGAAATGGTACGAAAAGTGTATCTCGGACAAAATTTTGAATTACGTAAGAAGAAATTAGAGTTTTAAAATCCCTTAAGATTTTTTAAAAACGGTTTTAAAATTAGTTTAAACAGGTTAACTACCAAAAGAGTCAACACACCCGCAATAAGTCCGAAGATCAAATCTCTCGAAATACCAGGTAAATTTTCTAAAAGGTGATGAAAAGATGCTACATTATGAATAAATATACCACCTGAAACGAGCAAAAGTGCAATCGTACCAACAACTGACAAAAATTTAATAACTACAGGTAAAGCATTTACCAATGTAACCCCTATCAAGTAAAAGCTGTTTTTTTGTCCCTTACTCATATGAATTAACTTCAGTCCAAAGTCGTCCATTCGCACAATAAGTGCTACAACACCATAGACGCCAATGGTAGCAATAATGGATATAATACTCACTACAGCAATTTGAATCGTTAAAGGCTGATCCAAAACAGTTCCTAAGGCAATTATGATAATCTCTATAGATAAAATAAAATCTGTTAGAATAGCCGATTTGACTTTCTTTTTTTCTAAGAATAAAATAGAAGAATCAGACACCACTTTAGAAGCAACACCTACAGAAACAGGATGATGTGGGATGAAATATTCATATATTTTTTCAACTCCTTCATAGGCTAAATAAAGGCCTCCTAAAATCAATATCACTTGGATTGCTGATGGCAAAAAAGCACTCAGTAAAAATGCCACAGGTAAAATGATCAGTTTATTTAAAATAGATCCTTTTGTAATGGCCCATAAAACAGGAAGCTCCCTAGACGATACAAAACCAGAAGCTTTTTCTGCATTGACTGCTAAATCATCCCCTAGAATACCTGCAGTTTTTTTTGCTGATATTTTACTCATGGTCAACACATCGTTCATTAATACAGAAATATCATCGAGTAACGCAAAAAAACCTGAAGCCATAAATAGAAGTTTATTTGATATTTATTTTGATAAAATTGACAAAACAATGTACGTTACAATTATAAGCGGAATTCCTGCAAATTGAAAAACAGCAAGAATTACTACTGATAAAATAATCAATATATAACGTGAAACATTGTCTTTAAAACTCCTTGTTTTAAATTTTAAGGCAATCAATTTAACAGGTGCATTTAGCAAATAACAACTCAACAACGTTAGTACTATAAGAAACCACGGATTTAAAATAATTGTATTCATGGCATCACTATTTTGATACTCCAAAATTAGTGGTAAAGAAATTATTAATAGTGTATTGGCTGGCGTTGGCAACCCAATAAAGGCATCTGATTGATTGGTAGAAATATTGAAATTTGCCAAACGGTATGCTGACGCTAAGGTAACTAACAACCCAAAATAAGGTAGTAAATTGGAGTTATCTACAAAATGTTGAGGAACTAATCCCAATAAATAAAAAAGGACCAACCCAGGTACCAATCCACTAGTAACCATGTCAGCCAGGGAATCTAATTGGACACCAAGCTCACTTTGAACATTTAATTTACGTGCTACAAATCCATCAAAAAAATCAAAGAAAATACCCAGACACACAAACAAGGCAGTGAGTTTCATATTGCCTTGTAGAGCAAAAATGACAGCTACGCAGCCAGAGAATAAATTTAATAATGTAATAAAATTAGGGATGTATGATTTCACGATCATTTGTATTTAAATAGTAAAAATAATAAACTATTTTTGTTTTTAGCAAATAAACAACAATATCTAAAAATAATCAGAGTTAATATTAGTGTTTATGAGATCATTTAAAAAAAGCCCTTGCAAGTACTAAAATTCATCTTTATAATTTTGACTCCGCTATTAATGGTGTCTCAAACCTCTCGAAAATATTCCAATGAATTTTTGAATATTGGAGTGGATGCTTCTGCTTTGGGTATGAGTAATGCAGTAGTCGCATCTTCCAACGATGTCAATTCTGGTTATTGGAACCCTGCTGGCTTGGTACATATAGAAGATAGTGAAATTGCGATCATGCACTCCAGTTACTTTGCAAATATTGCCAACTACAATTATATTGCCTTTGCGATGCCTTTAGACGACCGCAGTTCGGTAGGTCTTTCGTTAATTCGGTTTGGAGTTGATGACATTTTAGACACGACCAAACTTATAGACCAACAAGGTGTAATCAATTACGATCGGATTAATTTATTCTCTGCAGTCGATTATGCACTTACATTTTCCTATGCAAGAAGACTTCCCATTACAGGGTTAAATTATGGTGTCAATGCAAAAGTGATCCGGCGTATTATTGGTGATTTTGCCTCTTCATGGGGGTTTGGATTGGATGTAGGTATTCAGTTTGAGTCCAATGATTGGAAATTTGGACTAATGGTAAGAGACATTACCACCACATTTAATACATGGGCTATAGATGCGGATCGATTACAAGATATTAAAGATGCCATTCCAGGACAAAATCAAGAAGAACCAGAAGCCACAGAACTTACACTCCCTAAATTACAACTAGGAATGTCAAAACTATTCACCTTCAATCATGATTATACGCTAAGAACAGAAGTTGATGTGATCTGTCGATTTGAAGAAAATAATGATGTGATCTCTTCTTCTGTTGTAAGTATTAACCCTGCACTTGGTCTTGAATTTGGATACACAGACCTTGTATTTTTCAGAGCTGGGGTCGGAAATTTTCAAAATGAATTACAAATTGATAACTCACAATCTTTAACCTTTCAGCCTAATTTTGGCGTTGGATTCAAATATAAAGGCCTGTTTTTAGATTATGCCTTTACAGATATTGGCGATCAAAGTGCTGCCCTGTACTCCAATGTATTTTCTCTCAAAATTGATTTAAGCATCTTTAGATAATGAACTTTAAAAAACTAATTACACTTTTTCTAATCATAGTAAGTTTTTCTGTAAAAGCACAGCTACAACTGACGACAGAGTCTGAAGTGAGTATTTTGACCATTGGGCCTGGCACATCTCTAAACGATGCTTTTGGACACAATGCAATTCGGATTCAAGACCCCATTTATAAATTTGATATTGTATTTGATTATGGACGGTATGATTTTGAAACAGAAAATTTTTATTTAAAATTCGCACAAGGAAAACTAGACTACCAAATCAGTCAATCAAAATTTGATACCTTTTTTGGCTACTATCAATACAAAAATAGAAGTGTTAAAGAACAGGTATTGAAACTAAATACACAACAAAAAACAGCACTTTATAATCTCTTAAAAGAAAACATCAAACCTGAAAATAAAACTTATCCCTATGATTTTTTCTATAACAATTGTGCTACAAAAATAAAAGATGGCATTGAAAACATCCTTGACTACCAGGTTGTTTATAACCCCTTACCTACCTTTAAACAGTTTTCTTTTAGAAACTTAATTCGTTCTGATTTGAATCAAAACTCTTGGGGAAGCTTTGGAATTGATATTGCATTGGGGTCAAAAATAGACCAGATTGCCAGCGTTGAAGAACACATGTTTTTACCTAAATACTTACAACAACTACTTGAAAATGCACATTTAAAAACCGACGATTCAAGATTAGTAACCGCTTCAAAAACACTCAATCCCTCAGACATTATTGTACAAAATAATTTCTTTATCAGCCCACTTTTCGTCTTAGGAATCTTAGCAATTGTCATGCTCTTCATCACTTATAAAGATTACAAAAACAACAACCGCAGCAAATGGCTAGATATTGGTTTATTTGCTTTAACGGGCTGTATTGGCATACTTTTATTACTGCTCTGGTTTGCAACAGACCACCAGACAACAGCTTACAACTACAACCTATTATGGGCTTTTGCCTTGAATATTTTATTTCTTCCTTCCATTCGTAAACCAAAACTAAACAATCGCGGTCTAAGCTATCTAAAATTCCTTTTATTGCTTTTTTGTTTGATGGGACTGCATTGGATTACAGGAGTTCAATCCTTTGCCATTGGATTGATTCCGCTGCTGATCGCTATTGGGGTTCGATATTTATTTTTAATTCACCATTTCAACAAGGCAAATCGTGTATAATTATCCTTTCTTTGCAAAAACAAAACTTTGAATTACCTTAACGTAGAAAACATATCGAAGTCTTACGGCGAACTTAATCTGTTTGAAGACCTTTCTTTCAGCATTCATAAAGACCAAAAAATAGCATTTGTTGCCAAAAACGGCACCGGAAAAACGTCTATTTTAAATATACTTTCAGGAAAAGACAGTCCAGATACAGGGCAAATCATTTATCGGAAAGGACTTCGAACCACCTTTTTATCTCAAGAACCCACATTAGATCAGAGCTTGAGTATTGAAGAAACCATTTTAAAATCAGAAAACCCTATTTTAAAAGTCATCAATACATATCATGAAGCCCTTGAAAATCCGGAAGACAGTAATTTATACCAAACTGCTTTTGATGATATGGAACGGTATCAAGCTTGGGATTTTGAAACCCAATACACCCAAATACTTTTTAGATTAAAACTAGAAAACTTAGATCAAAAAGTAAGTGAACTTTCTGGCGGGCAACAAAAACGTTTAGCATTAGCCAACACCCTATTAAGCAAACCAGATTTACTTATTTTAGATGAGCCTACCAACCATTTGGATTTAGAAATGATTGAGTGGTTGGAATCATTTTTTGCAAAGGAAAATATCACCTTGTTTATGGTCACGCATGACCGGTACTTTCTGGAGCGTGTATGCTCAGAAATTATCGAACTAGATGAAGGTTGTATATACAATTACAAAGGAAACTACTCTTACTATTTAGAGAAAAAAGAAGAGCGCATTGAACGTGAAGCGATTGAAACTAATAAATCCAAACAACTCTATAAAAAAGAACTCGGTTGGATGCGTCGTCAACCAAAAGCAAGAACAACCAAATCTAAATCTAGAATCGATGATTTTTATGAAATAAAAGAACGAGCTAGTAAGCGCCGAAACGATCATGAAGTTCAGTTAGAAATCAATATGGAACGCTTAGGAAGTAAGATTTTAGAAATTTATAAAGTTTCCAAAGCCTTTGAAGAAAAAGTGATTTTAGACAAGTTCGAATATGTATTTCAACGAGGGGAACGCATTGGAATTATTGGAAAAAATGGCACAGGAAAATCTACATTCTTAAATATGATTACTGGTGGATTAAAACCCGATAGTGGTAAAATCATACAAGGTGAAACCATTAAGTTCGGATATTATACGCAAGATGGCATCAAACCCAAGCCGATGCAAAAGGTGATTGATGTAGTGCGAGAATTTGGGGATTATATTCCTTTGACGAAAGGCAAGCAAATAAGTGCTCAACAATTGCTAGAACGCTTTTTATTCAGTCGCAAAAAACAATATGATTTTGTAGAAAAACTAAGTGGAGGCGAACGAAAACGACTGTACTTATGTACGGTTTTGATACAGAATCCTAACTTTCTAATTCTCGATGAGCCCACCAATGATTTGGACATTGTCACGCTGAATGTCTTAGAAAATTTCTTACTTGATTTTCCAGGGTGTTTGTTAGTAGTCTCTCACGATCGTTATTTTATGGATAAAATTGTTGATCATTTATTTGTATTTCGTGGCGAAGGTGTTGTAGAAGATTTTCCTGGAAATTATTCCGATTTTAGAACCTATGAAGATAGCACACCTGTAACATCAGAACCAAAGAAAACAACAACCTCAAAGGCTGCTATAGAAAGCCAATCTGAAGCAAAATTAAGTTTTAACGAACAAAAAGAACTCAATAATTTGGAAAGTAAATTAAAATCGCTTGAGTTTGACAAAAAAGAAATTGAAGCAAAATTTCTTGTTCCAGAAATTGATATGGATACTATAGGAGCACTTTCTGACGAATTGAAAACCTTAAACGAAGTGATTGAGGAAAAAGAAATGAGATGGCTAGAATTAAATGAAAAACTAAATTGAATGTCCTATTATCATATTTAAAATTTTGGTGGCACTCCAAAAATGAACATGGCGTCCACTCCCCTTTTGTATTTGATTTGGTTACCAAGTGTTTTTATGAACGTAAAAACCATAGCACCTACCAACAGCTTTCTAAAAACAATTCAAAATCAAAATTCTTAATCCGTTTAAGTGCTTATTTTAAATTTGACAATTGCTTTGTTTCTGAAACCATTCAAACAGAATTTAAACAGGCCTTAAACTTAGAGAATCAAACGATTCCATTTAAAACAACTGAAGACTTGCTAACATCTGATTTTGTGGTTTCAAAAACACCCTGTTTAATATGCCTCGATTTAGACACAATTGAAGCGCACTCTTTATCTAGTCTATTTCAAGTTTTACACAAAGACTCATTAATTCTTATTCCCTCCATACGGACAACTAAAATCCAATTGAAACGCTGGAATCAGTTGAAATCTCAGTCGGAAGTTTCAGCTTCTATTGACACTTTTTATTGGGGATTATTATTTGTTAGAACAGAACAACCCAAGGAACATTTCACAATAAGACTCTAATTAGTTGCGGATTAGAATATTACTTCTAACTTTATACCTCAAAATATCGTGTGAAACGAGCATGCTAAAATTATTAACACCTAAATAAATTACTAACAGCGAAGTTACCTGTACCAGGCAGGCAGCATATAACCTTAAAATAATAGATATAGACTAATGAAAATCTACACAAAAACAGGAGATAATGGGACTACCGGGCTCGTTGGAGGTACCCGTATTCCAAAACATGACTTGCGAATAGATTGTTACGGCACCGTTGACGAGTTGAACTCTTATCTCGGGTTAATTCGAGATCAGACGATCTCAGACGACAGTCAAACAACACTCATAAAAATACAAAACCAATTATTTATAATTGGCTCACTTTTGGCAACCGACTCTGATAAACTTAAGGACGAGTCTAAAAGAAAACGACTTGGAATTACTTTACTTAAATCCGAAGCAATTGAATTTTTAGAAACAGAAATTGACACCATGAATTCAGTGTTGCCCCCTATGACTCATTTCATTTTACCTGGAGGTCATCAAACCGTGTCATTCTGTCATATTGCGCGTTGTATTTGTCGCCGTGCTGAGAGAAATATATCTAAATTGAATACTGAACAACCCACACAACCAGAAATACTTATCTATTTAAATCGCTTATCAGACTTCATATTTGTGTTGGCACGAAAATTGTCCAAAGAACTACATGCAGAGGAAATCAAGTGGATTCCCAACAAACCCTCCTAATTTTAGGAGTCAAACAAGACATAGCACTATCTAACTATTTTTTAGTTAAACAGATGATATTTAAACGTTCATAACTTTATTGATGAAATAAATGCTTTTTTACTTGAATTTTTCAACTAAAAAATTATTTTTGCAAAAATTAAATACTTCAACAAATGTATTGGACACTAGAACTTGCCTCTTACCTAAGTGATGCGCCTTGGCCAGCCACTAAAGATGAATTGATAGATTATTCTATAAGAACAGGAGCTCCGCTAGAAGTTGTGGAAAACCTTCAATCTATTGAAGATGAAGGAGAATCCTATGACTCCATCCAAGAAATCTGGCCTGATTATCCATCAGATGAAGATTATCTTTGGAATGAAGATGAATATTAAAAAACAAAAAAATTATTTAAAAAAGTCTCAAATGAGGCTTTTTTTTTGCTTTATTTTACAAAGAAAATAACAACAAACTGTATCTTTGGCTGTCTATACACCTAAAGATTATTAAAATAAAACCCTAAAATGAGTTTACTGAATTCGGTACTAAAAGTATTCGTTGGAGATAAATCCAAACAAGACGTAAAAGCGATCATGCCAATCGTCCAAAAAATAAAAACATTTGAATCAGCTATAGCGTCCTTAAGTAATGATGCTTTACGGTCTAAAACTCAAGAATTCAAAACAAAGATTTCAAACGCTTGTAAAGAACTTGAAGATTCCATAGCTCAACTATACACGGAAGCAGATACAACAGAAGACATCGACCGAAAAGAAGAAATCTATTTAGAAATTGATGGATTGAAAGATGCAGTATATGCAAAGACGCAAGAAGTATTAGACGCTATACTACCTGAAGCTTACTCAGTTATTAAAGAAACTGCCAAACGATTTGTTGATAATTCTCAAATTGAAGTAACGGCAAGTCCATTTGACCGAGAACTTTCGGGTACTAAAGACTATGTGACTTTAAATGATGAAAAAGCATTTTGGACCAATTCTTGGGATGCTGCTGGAAAACCAATTACATGGGATATGGTACATTACGATGTACAACTCATTGGAGGAGTCGCGATGCATCAAGGGAAAATTGCTGAAATGCACACAGGAGAAGGTAAAACACTTGTAGCTACACTACCTGTTTACCTGAACGCGCTAACAGGCAAAGGAGTTCACTTGGTTACCGTAAATGATTACTTAGCAAAACGTGATAGCGCTTGGATGTCCCCTATTTTTCAATTTCATGGACTCACCATTGATTGTATTGATTACCATCAACCCAACTCTCAAGAACGGAAAAACGCCTATAATGCTGATATTACTTACGGTACCAATAATGAATTTGGATTTGACTACTTAAGAGATAACATGGCACACACACCCGATGATCTTGTGCAACGACCTCCTCATTATGCAATTGTAGATGAAATTGATTCTGTTTTGATTGATGATGCGCGAACGCCCTTAATTATCTCAGGCCCCATCCCTCAAGGCGACCGCCATGAGTTTATGGAACTAAAACCAAAAGTAGAAGACATTGTCGGTACTCAACGTAAATACCTAACAGGAGTTTTAGCAGATGCCAAAAAACTGATCGCTTCTGGAGATACAAAAGAAGGTGGCTTCCAATTGTTACGTGTTTTTAGAGGAATTCCAAAAAACAAAGCATTAATTAAATTCTTAAGTGAAGAAGGCATCAAACAACTCCTTCAAAAAACCGAGAATTTTTATATGCAAGACAACAATAGAGAAATGCCCAAAGTGGATGAAGAGCTCTATTATGTCATTGATGAAAAAAATAATCAGATTGAATTATCGGATAAAGGTGTCGACTATTTATCTGGAAAAGACAACCCCGACTTTTTTGTAATGCCTGAGATTGGCATGGAGATTTCAAAAATTGAAAATCAAAATCTTGAGACTGAAAAAGAAGCCGAACTCAAAGAAGAATTATTTAGAGAGTTTGGAATCAAGTCGGAACGTATTCATACGTTGAATCAACTTTTAAAAGCCTATGCCCTCTTTGAAAAAGACATTCAATATGTGGTGATGGAAAATAAAGTAATGATTGTTGATGAGCAAACAGGTCGTATTATGGATGGCCGCCGTTACAGTGACGGATTACACCAAGCTATTGAAGCCAAGGAAAATGTAAAAATTGAAGCCGCTACACAAACCTTCGCAACAGTGACCTTACAAAATTACTTTAGAATGTACCGTAAGCTTTCTGGAATGACAGGAACAGCAGTTACTGAAGCTGGTGAATTTTGGGAGATTTACAAATTAGATGTCATCGAAATTCCAACCAACCGACCAATTGCAAGAGATGATCGCGAAGATTTAGTTTACAAAACCAAACGAGAAAAATACAATGCTGTCATTGATGAAGTAACTAATTTATCCAAAGCGGGGCGTCCTGTACTTATTGGAACAACTAATGTAGAAATTAGTGAGTTGTTAGGAAAAATGTTGAGCATTCGCAAAATTCCTCACAACGTATTAAATGCAAAGTTGCATAAAAAAGAAGCAGACATTGTAGCGGAAGCGGGACAACCTGGACAGGTGACCATCGCTACCAATATGGCAGGCCGTGGAACAGATATTAAACTTTCTGAAGCAGTGAAGGCAGCAGGTGGATTGGCTATTGTAGGTACTGAGCGTCACGATTCTCGTCGTGTAGACAGACAGCTACGTGGACGTGCTGGACGTCAAGGAGACCCGGGAAGTTCACAGTTTTATGTCTCTTTAGAGGACAATCTAATGCGTCTTTTTGGGAGCGAACGTATTGCCAAAATGATGGACCGTATGGGTCTTGAAGAAGGAGAAGTGATTCAGCATTCGATGATTTCAAAATCGATTGAGCGTGCTCAGAAAAAAGTAGAAGAAAATCAATTTGGAGTGCGTAAACGTCTTTTAGAATATGACGATGTAATGAACTCTCAGCGTGAAGTGGTGTACAAACGTCGCTTTAATGCCTTGTTTGGAGAGCGTTTGCGCGTCGATTTGGCCAATATGATATACGATACTTCTGAAATTATTACAGAAGACAACAAGGCTAATAATGACTATAAAAACTTTGAGTTTGAATTGATTCGTTATTTCTCAATGAGTTCTCCTGTCACGGCAGATGAGTTTTCGAGTATGGCGGTACAAGATATTTCTGGAATCGTTTACAAAACTGCCTTTCAACATTATATCTCCAAAATGGAACGCAATGCTGAATTGGCATTTCCTGTCATTCAAAATGTGTATGAAACACAACGCGATAAGTTTAAGCGTATTGTAGTCCCTTTTACAGATGGTGTGAAATCACTACAAGTGGTTACTGATCTTGAAAAAGCATACCAAACCAACGGAAAACAGTTGGTAACTGATTTTGAGAAAAATATTTCTTTAGCGATTATTGACGATGCTTGGAAGACTCATTTACGAAAAATGGACGAGCTAAAACAATCGGTTCAGTTGGCAGTACACGAACAAAAAGATCCTTTACTGATTTATAAGTTTGAGTCGTTTGAACTTTTTAAATCCATGATTGATCAAGTAAATAAAGACGTGATTTCCTTTTTGTTTAAAGGTGAAATACCACAAGAAACAGCCAATGTAATCCAAGAAGCAAAAACACGCCGACGCGAAAAAACACAAACATCAAAAGAAAATATCCAAAATTTAGATGAGCGTTCTGCAGAAGCAAGAGCAGCTGGAAATACGCAGCGTCAACCACAAGTAGTGGAAACAATTACTAGAGACCAGCCTAAAATTGGACGTAATGATCGGGTGACAATCAAACATGTGATGAGTGGCGAAAAAAAGACCACCAAATACAAACAAGCGGAACCACTTATTGCCAAAGGCGAATGGGTGCTTACTAATGAATAAGTAACTATTGTTTGCGAAAATAAAGATTTAATAATCAGGTGTATCTTTGTAATCAACTTAAAATTGCCCTATGAAATTATCAGAAGTCAAATATATATTAAAAAAAACAGAAGCCATTGGATTTCAATTGCCAAATGGAACACTGGTTCCTTCTCACTTTCATGTGACGGAAGTTGGAAAATTACAAAGCAATTCATTGATTGTGGTGGTACGGTCCGAAACGAGACCAAGGTCAATTTTCAATTGTGGGATTCAAACGACTATGACCACAGATTGCACCCAGAAAAACTATTGAGTATCATTGAACTATCTGAAAAAATTTTAAATATAGAAGACCTAGAGATTGAAGTCGAATATCAAGCAGACACCATTGGTAAATTCGGGCTCGATTTTGATGGGAAATACTTTTTACTCACTAAACAACAAACAGACTGCCTAGCAAAAGACAACTGTGGAATTGTAGAAAAACCAAAAGTACGTTTATCGAATTTGAATACTGAACCGCAGTGTAGTCCGGGAGGAAATTGTTGCTAATACAACTTCAAAACCAAATTCGGATCGGGGCAATTATCACGATAAAATGCTAAATTTTTTTGTGAAGAAACGCCTGGGTAATCACCTTCATTGTCTTCAATGTTTTTAATGATTTGAAAGTGTAAATGGGGCGCGTAATCACCGTTAACAGACGCGTTTCCTAAATGACCAATAACTTGTGAATCAGATACATAAGTGTTTTCTTTTAAATCTTTAATTGATGACCTAGACAAATGCCCGTAGAGCGTATAAAACTCCACGTTATCAATGCAGTGTTTAAGGATAATAGTCGGACCATAATCCCCATGATTTGTGTTATCTTGAAAGCTGTGTACAACGCCATCAAAAGCCGCCAATACAGGGGTATCAGCTGTACACCACAAGTCAATTCCCAAATGGATATTCCGCGCCTCTAATGCACTTTTAGAATTAAAATAGTTACTTCTATTGTAAATAGACCGCGACTCTAAATACCCTCCAAAAGCAATGCATTTATTTCGACTTTGAAGGTACTGATTAATATATACGATCCAAGAGTTAGAGCAAGTAGTATCGAAGTCTTTGAGGGCTTCAGTGTTCGTTGACAAATCTATAGAAACATAGTCACCAAAATCAACTGAAGGTGCAATGACCTTGACTGGAGCATTTGACAAGCCAAATAAAAAAGTATTAAAATCCATTACATCAAATAAGTTATAAAGATACACACAATCAAAAAATAATACTAATATAAAAAATTAGATTAATTTAGCAGCAATAGATAAAACGTGGACAAAAAGCAACTAAATAAAACAGCACTTCAAGAAAAAGAAGGGATTTCAAATAAAGAGATCACAAATAAAAAGGCAATTTTTAATTTAAAAAAAAACCGTCAAAAACACCCCTCAACAGATGAGTTACTAGCGGGAATCATAGCAGGAAACACAGCTGCACTCAGTCGCGGCATTACACTTATTGAAAGCCATAATGTTGCGCACAAAGTTAAAGCAAATGCACTGATTCAAAACTGCTTAGAGCATAGAAAACCTTCTATAAGAATTGGAATTACAGGTGTTCCTGGAGTAGGAAAAAGCACATTTATAGAAACACTTGGCACCTATTTAACCACGCTTGGCAAGAAAGTTGCGGTGTTGGCTGTAGATCCAAGTAGTAGCCTAAGTAAAGGCAGTATTTTGGGCGACAAAACTCGCATGGATACACTTGTAAAGAATCCAAATGCGTTTATCCGTCCTTCTGCAGCAGGCGATGCATTGGGAGGTGTGGCGCTACACACACGAGAAGCTATTACGCTTTGTGAAACAGCTGGCTACGATGTCATTCTGATTGAAACTGTTGGCGTTGGACAAAGCGAAACGTCCGTTCACAGTATGGTTGATTTCTTCTTATTACTAAAACTCGCGGGGGCTGGTGATCAACTACAAGGAATCAAGCGTGGAATTATTGAAATGGCGGATGCTATTATCATCAACAAAGCAGATGGAAACAACCTAACAGCTGCTAAAATAGCAAAAGTAGAATTTAACCGCGCTCTTCACTTCTACCCTGCTAAGACTTCTGGATGGACTCCTAAAATTGTCCTGTGTAGTGCACTTGAAAACAAAGGCATCGATACTACTTGGAATTTAATATCTGACTATGTGCGTCATGCCAACAAAGAAGGCTATTTCATAAAAAAGCGTCAGGAGCAAAATAGTTTTTGGCTACTTCAAACCATTGAAAACCAGTTAAAAGATCGATTTTTTCAGGATGAAGTGATCGCTAAAGAATTAAAAACACAACTAGAATTAATAGCAGCCAATAAACGCTCCCCATTTACAGCAGCCGAATTCTTATTGGACCTTCACAAAACGCGCGTTTAGACGTTTGAAAATCGTAAAAAATAAATAGCCTGCTAGTACCCCAAAGGACAAGCCACACAAAATATCTAAAGGATAATGAAGTCCTAAGTAGATACGACTGTAAGCTACAACTATACTCCAAACAATCATAAAATAAATGAGATTTTTATAGATAGGTCGCAACATTAAGCCTGTAAAAATAGCCGTCGCCATTGAATTGGACGAATGCCCCGAAAAGAAGCCATAACCCCAACAGTCACCTTGTCTGATCAACTCGAGCACTCCTTCTTGTGCACAAGGACGCAGGCGTTCAAAAGTGAATTTAAACAAATTGGTAGTTTGATCCGTAAACAAAATCATTCCTGCAATAGTAAGTACAAGAATTATAATTCCTCTAGTAGTTAAGCGCTTGGCCATTAAATAAAGTAAAACAATGTATAATGGAATAAAAGTCCGCTTATTTGTAACAACCAACCAAAACCCGTCCCAGGACGCGGTTCCTAAATTGTTAAGATAAAGCAATAGTGATTGGTCTAATTCTATAAGTTGATCTAACATAGTTATTTGTCGTAAGTTGAGACCTCAGAATCATAAAAAGCAGTGGCTTCCTTAATGGCTGTTTCGGTTTCTGAAAGCAATTCTTCTTCGTCTTGAGTATCAAAATCTTCTAACCATTCTACTTCGTCCGTTTCTAAATTAATGATGAAACGTGGGAAATCTGTATGTATCACATAAATTTCCGTTGGAAATTTCGTGTTATCTCCGAGAATAAATTTTGGTAATTCCATATTAGTTGTTATGAGTTTGTATTAAACGGTTTGTTAGATAGATAAATCTAAGATATAAAAAAATTGATGCCGACCCTAATCCTACTAAAAGTCCAATCCAGATACCTACACTTCCATAAACTTCTTCCTTTCCAAGAAAATAACTCGTTGGAAAACCAATCATCCAATAAGATATAAAGGTCAACAGCGTTGGAATTTTCACATCTTGTAAGCCTCGCAAAGCTCCTAAAAATACAACTTGAGCACTATCACTCAGTTGAAAAAGTGCCGCAACCAGAAGAAGTTTTGAGGCAATTACCACTACTTCTTGGTTGTCTAAATAATTATTTACGTCTTTTAAGTCGAGATATAGCGCCGGGAATTGCTTATGAAATACCAAAAAAAGAATTGCAAACAGAGAGGCGAATAAAATTCCCATTAAAAATATGGACTTGGCAATGCGCTGTAGTTCCACGTAGTTTTTCAATCCTTTTTGATTACCAACCCGAATCATGGCAGTGACACTTAACCCCATGGCAATCATAAAGGTCATAGAGGATAAATTCAATGCAATTTGGTTGGCTGCTTGTGCATTTTTACCCAAGGCACCACTCAACCATATTGCTGCTGTAAAAATAGCCACTTCAAATAACATTTGCATAGCGCTCGGTAATCCAAGGTTGATGATTTTTTTGAGCATATAATTATCCAATACAAAGAGTTTTATATGGTTTACAAATGCCTTTGCTTTAGTGTTGTTTTTAAGTAAAAGCCATATTAAAATAATCATAGCAACTCGAGAAATCAAGGTACCAATTCCAGCACCAACAATACCCATTTTTGGAAAGCCAAATTTCCCGAAAATCAAAAGATAATTAAACCCAACATTTAATAAATTAGCAATAATGGTTGCATACATAGCGTGTTTTGTCAATGACAAACCATCGCTAAATTGTTTAAACCCTTGAAAAATGATAAGAGGAATTAATGATATGGCGACAATATTTAAATAGGGCATTGCTAAAACCACTACTTCTTCAGGTTGTTTCATGAAATACATGAGCGGTTTGGCAAGTAAAATCATCCCATATAACAAAAGACTTAAAACAGTACACAAAAACAAGCCATGCTTAAAAGCAGACTTTCCTTTTTTGAAATCGTTCTCGGAATCTGCTTCAGCTACAAGTGGAGTAATTGCCGTAGAAAACCCAATACCTAAGGACATTGCTACAAAGAAAAAGCTATTTCCAAGTGAAACAGCAGCCAACTCGGCAGATCCTAACTGCCCCACCATAATGTTATCTACAAATCCAACAAACGTGTGCCCAAGCATGCCCATAATTACAGGGGCAGCTAACTTCCAATTGTAGTTAAATTCTTTTGTTAAGTGTGCAAACATTCTAAAACAAGTTGTTAAAAAAAGCAGCTCTAAGCTGCTTTTTTTTATTCTTCTTCTTCTAAACTAGAAGCTTCAGTATTAAAATCAAGGAGCTGGTGATTATTTAATAAATTATACCAATTTAAAATCTTTTTGATGTCACTAGGATACACACGATCTTCATCATAATCAGGAAGCACCGAGAAAAAATAAGCTTCTAAATCATCTTTTGAGGATTTTGGACTGGTGCTTGTTTCGGCGCCTTTTTCTTTGTCAAAAATCTTTGAAAACACCTCTTTTAAAGGGAGCTCTTCAACTAATGTATAAATTGCAATTTCACTCAACAGGCTCACATTACTACTTATGCTTACTGAAATTCGTTTTTGATCTAGTAAAGATTCTACGATAAATCCGCCACGGGATTGGGTAATTAATTTGTATAAGCCTGGTTTTTTAGAAATGGCTAAAATTTTATCTAATTCCATTGATTAATTTTATTATTAATTTAAGATCGTTTTTTTGAAATATTTGGAAATCGCATGCGGTAATCAACGCTTGTTTTACCCTTGGATATATTGGTCAACTTTCCTTTTAACAAGCGTTTTTTTAGAGATGAAACTTTATCTGTAAATAGTACACCTTCGATGTGATCATATTCGTGTTGAATAACTCTGGCAATTAGACCTTCAAATTCTTCAACATGTGTTTTAAAATTTTCATCTTGATATTCGACTTTTATTTTGGGACATCTAGAAACATCTTCACGCACATTAGGGATGCTTAAACAACCTTCATTAAAATCCCATTCTTCTCCTGATTCTTCAAGGATTTTGGCATTTATAAAGGTGCGCTTAAAAGCTTTTAGTTCTGCTTGTTCTTCTGGAGAATAGCTTTCATCATCTGAAAAAGGAGCTGTATCCACTAAAAACAAACGTATTGAAAGACCAACTTGTGGTGCCGCCAAGCCAACGCCATAAGCGCCGTACATAGACTCGTACATATTGGCAATAACCTGCTCTAATTTTGGATAGTCTTTAGAGATTTCAGTTGCTCTTTTTTTAAGAACTGGATCTCCGTAAGCCACAATAGGTAAAATCATAGTGCTAAATATAAGGGGTCAAAAATACGATTTTTGAAATTATAAAATAATAGTTACATCATTATTTATTATGAAGGTATGATTGTAAAATAAGTGTGGCGCTAATTTCATCTACTAAGGCCTTGTTTTTTCGTTGTTTTTTTTTGAGACCACTATCAATCATGGTTTGAAATGCCATTTTAGAGGTAAAGCGTTCATCTACTCTTTCAATAGAAATATGTGGAATTTCTTTTTTTAAAATTTTAATAAATTTCAAAATTAATGGTTCGCTTTCTGAAAGTTCATTATTCATTTGTTTTGGCAAGCCAATTAAAAACAATTCTACCAATTCACTTTCACAGTACGTTTTTAAAAAAGGAACAAGATTTTTAGTATCTACAGTAGTCAAACCAGAAGCTATTATTTGCATCTCATCTGTCACGGCTATACCAGTACGTTTACTCCCATAATCTATTGCCAAAAGACGTCCCATGTGCTGCGAAAATACAATTTTATGACGAACTGTCTTTTGAAGCATTACATAGAAAATCAATATCTGTTTAATTTTTAATAGAAAATGGGTGAAAATTGTTCAAATTGACAAATATTATTCAAAATGAAGAAGGCGTTATATTTTATTTCTTTTTAAGCTTATATTTGACAAAAAAAACACTTCATGGACAACTTAAGATCACTTATTGAAACTGCTTGGGAAAACCGAGCACTTTTAGAAGAAACCACCACTAAAGAGGCGATTAGAATAATTGTTGATTTGTTAGATAAAGGAGACCTTAGAGTTGCGGAACCCACTACAAACGGTTGGCAAGTTAATGAATGGGTCAAGAAAGCAGTTGTCATGTATTTCCCTATTCAAACCATGGAAACTCTAGAAGTTGGACCCTTTGAATTTCATGATAAAATCCCTTTGAAAACAGGTTATGCAAAAAAAGGCATCCGTGTGGTACCACATGCCGTGGCACGTCATGGAGCTTATATTTCAAAAGGCACTATTTTAATGCCTAGCTATGTAAATATTGGAGCATACGTTGATGAAGGTACTATGGTAGACACTTGGGCTACTGTTGGTAGTTGTGCTCAAATAGGCAAAAACGTTCACCTATCTGGAGGTGTTGGCATTGGTGGTGTTCTAGAGCCGCTTCAGGCAGCTCCCGTAATTATTGAAGATAATGCCTTTATAGGCTCTCGATGTATTATTGTAGAAGGCGTTCGTGTGGAAACAGAAGCGGTTCTTGGTGCGGGTGTTGTTTTGACTATGAGTACAAAAATTATTGATGTAACTGGAAATAAACCCGTTGAATACAAAGGGATTGTTCCTGCAAGATCTGTAGTCATTCCTGGTAGTTATTCAAAAGAGTTTCCATCTGGAAATTTCAATGTTCCATGTGCACTAATTATTGGAAGAAGAAAAGAAAGCACTAACAAAAAAACTTCTTTAAATGATGCATTAAGAACGCATAACGTAGCGGTATAACTGTATTAAAAAAACTTGGTAACCAATTAAGCCATGCCGAAAAGGTCATGGAAATTTTAACTTATATTTAAAAAAAAAAAAATTATAATTATGGTTAATAAATTACGAAAAACTAGCTTAAGGTTGTTGAGAAAAATGCGTTTTCTACCTTCAAAAATTTATGCTCACTTTTTGTATGAATATTATACCGGAAAAAAATTGAATTTAAAAAAACCTATTGAATTTAATGAAAAAATACAATGGTATAAAGTTTATTACCATCCAAAAATTCTAAACCAATTAGTCGATAAATTTGCTGTTAGAGCTTATGTCGAAGAGAAAATTGGACCTGAATATCTCAATGAAATTTACGGAGTATATGAAAAACCTGAACAAGTACCTTTTGAAGATTTACCAGATCAATTTGTGATTAAAGCCACTCATACTAGCAGTCACAACCTAATTGTCACAGACAAAACAAAGGTAAACACAAAATCAGCTTTGAAACTTTTTAAAATATGGCTTGGTAAAAATCAATATTACAGAACAGGTCAAGAGTGGGCTTACAAAGATGTGAAACCCCGTTTAATTGCAGAAAAATATCTAAAGGATGATGAGAGATCTTCGCTTATAGACTATAAATTTTATTGTTTTGATGGCGTAGCTAAGTTTTTAGAAGTTCATCTGGACAGAGATGATAATCATAAAAGAGGATTTTTTGACCTAGACTTTGAACCCTTGCCCTTTCGTTATGTTACCATAGAGAAAAGCATCACAACTAAGATCAAAAAACCTTCCAATCTTGACGAAATGAAGAAATTATCTGAAATACTGGCAGACAAATTTCCTTATGTACGGGTCGATTTTTATTCAATTAAAGGAAAAGCTGTTTTTGGTGAAATGACTTTTTACCCTTCGGATGGAAGAAAAGATTTTATTCCTGATGAATATAACAAAATCATAGGCGACTACATTAGACTTCCAGAGCTGAAAAACGGGCAGAATTCAATTACTGAATTTTAAATATTTTATTGATTAACAATTTTTGATTAAAATAAATCATGACAATTCCTGAAAAAGAAAAAATAATCATTGACGCTGTAATTCTTTGGGTAGATGGAACTGAAGAAAAACATAAAAACAAAATTCTTCCTTATGTTGAAAACAAAGAAAGTGTTCATGAAAGGCGATTTAGGACGCGATACGACCAAGTAGATGAAATAAAATTTACCATTGATTCTATTATAAAGTTTGCACCTTTTGTAAGAAAGATTCATATTATTACTGATGATCAAAAGCCGAATTTTCTAAAAAATAAAGACACAATTGAGGATTATTCTAAAGTAAATATTATTGATCATAAAGTAGTATTTGACAATTATCAAAACTACTTGCCAACGTTTAATTGTAGATCAATTGAGACTTGCATGCACAGAATCCCAGAACTGTCAGAGCATTTCATTTATTTTAATGATGATTTTTTCTTGATCAACCCAACAAAATCTACAGATTTTTTTAGAAAAGAAATGCCTGTACTTAGAGGTAAATGGTTGAAGTTTGACGAAAATATTTTTTACAAAAAATTTAGAAAAATAAAATTTGGACATAAATCCGCTCAACAAAAAGCAGCGCGATTAATTGGATTAAATAAGTATTATAATTTCAAACATACACCACACCCATTAAGAAAGTCAACTTTTGAATCCTATTTTAAATCTAACCCTGAAGTTTTTTTAGAAAACATCAGCTATAAATTTAGAAATAGCAATCAATTTACCCCGCAAGGTCTGGCAAATCATGTCGAAATAAAAAATAACACTTGCACTCTAAACAAAGACTTGCAATTGATGTACTATAGATCTTTCAAAAAACCTCTTTTTTGGTATATATTTAAATTCAAAAACGTACCTAATGATATACTTTTTTTAGGACTTCAAAGCTTAGATAAATGCCCACCTAAAATCTTAAAATTTCTTTTAAACTGGTTAAAAAAACGGACTTTTAAAGATTGATTTTTTAAACTATTTCCAAAATAAAAAACGTTTTTTTAAGCGTTTCTTTCTATGAAATTTAAATTGAAAATCGCAAGTCTTTCTCCACATTTTATCGAAAATAACATCAAAAGAATGGCCACTACATTTTGCATATTCATCACTCATCATTCTAACAATGGACTCATCTACTGTGAGTTTTGAGAAATTGTCAATTCTAGTTTCAAAGTCCATTTCCTTAAATTCCATTCGGTTCAAGTCTACAAGATAAAAGTCATAACTAGATTTAGTTTTTATAATTAAAGTATTTCCAGGTGAATGATCTAAAAAATGTACTCCTTTTTCGTGTAAATGATACGTAAATCTAGTAAAAGCTCTTACTATAATTTCATGTTCTGGATAATTCAAATCTTTTGTTAACTCTCTAAATGTTAAATCACAATCCAAATGTTCGCTGATATAAAAACACTTTTTAAAAAGCCCTAAAGTTGTAAACTCATAATAAGCAACTTGATAAGGCGTTTTTACATCCAAAGATTTTAATTGAATAGCATAATCAAATGAACGCTGAGCTTTACTTTTCCTGAAAAATTTATAGATAATTTGATTTATAAAAATAGGTACTTTGAAAGCTTTTACATTAATTTTCTGTCCATTTAAATCAAATAATTTAATAGTGTTTCGTGCGGCAACGCCGAATTGATTTCCAGAAGTATCAAAATTAGCAATAAAATTATCGAGCATGCTTTCGGAATGTGCATAACTAGGATCTATAACTTTTTTCATAGTTCAAAATTACAACATTTTAAATTTTAAACTTATTTAGTACGTTAAAATAATTTTGTTGCTAACGAATTCTATAAAAGCTAAAAAAACCGCTTTAATTCTAAACCTTTTTTAGTATTTTCGAATGATGCAATATAAATTTTTGATTTACATATCTTATAGCTATGCCATCCCTATTGGAAATCCTCTTGAAAAAGAACTTAAAAATAGAGGGTATGAAGTTCAGTGGTTTAGCGACTTGGAAGAAGGTAGCAATGGGTTAAGAAACAAAACAAATGCACTTAGCAGTATCAAAGAAGTGATTCATTACAAGCCAGATATCGTTTTAGCAGCAACCAATGATGTTCCAGATTTTATTTCAGGCCTAAAGGTTCAAATATTTCATGGGTTTTTCGCTCAAAAAAGACCTGGGAAAAACAATAAATTTGCGCATTTTAGGATTCGTGGTTTTTTTGATTTGTACTGTACACAAGGACCTTCTACAACTTCTAGATTTAAAACACTCCAAAAACAAAAAAAATACTTTGATGTTATAGAAACAGGTTGGAGTAAGGTTGATCCTTTGTTTCCGATAGCTTCAAAAACAGTAAGTACAACTCCTACTATAATAATCGCATCAACTTTTACTGAAAGGTTAAGTCTTGCATATATTGATGAGGTCTATAACACGATTAAAGCGCTCAGTACGTCTGGAAAATATAATTTCAAAATGGTATTACATCCAAAAATTCCGCTGTATTTGGTAGAAAAATGGAAACAACTTGATGGTCCTAATTTTACTTTTTATGATACCACAAACTTAATACCGCTATTTAAAAAATCAGATATATTGTTTGCAGATACTACTTCTGCAATTCAAGAATTTTTATTACAAAAAAAACCTGTTGTTACTTTTAATCACACACTCAAACACGACTATCTAATTCAAATAAACCAAGTTGAAAGCATAGAAACTGCCTTTAACAAAGCACTGTCAAACCCAGAAAACTTATTACAAAACATAGAACTTTATATTAATGAACTACACCCCTACTCAGATGGTAAATCTAGTGCACGTGTTGTAGATGCGACGATTTCATTCTTGCAAAAAGATAGAAGTTATTTAAAACAGAAGCCTTTGAATTTAATTCGAAAATTTAAAATAAGAAAGCGTTTAAGATATTTTACTTTGAAGAGTTATCGTCTTCCAAAAAAAACTATTTCTAACTTATGATAAATTCACAGATGTAGTGATTTATTAAATTAATAAAGAGTAACTGTTTTTAACACCATCAATTTCTTTGGACAAGAGGCATCTTGTGAAACAATAAAATTAGCCAAAATCGTACTAAATAATTCTATAAAAAAACTTAGTTTTGTAGTGTCTTTTAGTTCATTCTAAAAAATCATTTTAAATACAATATGATTAAAATTTCAGGAGTTATCATCACCTATAACGAAGAAGAACATTTAGAAAAATGTTTAACCTCCTTGGTAGGGGTTGTTGATGAAATTATTGTAGTAGACTCCTACTCCACTGATAAAACACAAGAAATTTGCAAGCAGTTTAACGTGACTTTTATACAACAAGAATTCTTAGGGTATAAAGAGCAAAAAAACTTCGCAGTAGAACAAGCTAATTTTGATTATATTTTATCTTTAGATGGGGACGAGGCGCTATCTGAAACCTTAAAAACCTCGATTTTAAAGGTTAAGAAAGACTGGAAATATTTGGGTTACTATTGCAATAGAAAAAATAATTATTGTGGACAATGGATTCATTTTTCTGACTGGTATCCAGATAGAAAATTAAGACTTTTTAAAAAAAATAGTGGAGAGTGGAAAGGCATCAACCCACATGATTCCTATAAATTAAAAAATAACACAAAAAGTGGTCAACTTTCTGGAGATCTATTACATTGGATTTATAGAGATTACGAAGAACACAAACAAAAGGTTGAAAAATTCTCGACTATAAGTGCCCAATCATATTTTGATTTAAAAATTTCAGCCTCTCTTTTTAAAGTTTATTTTAGACCCTCATGGGCATTTTTTAAAGCTTATTTTTTAAGATTGGGGATTTTGGATGGTTTTTACGGATGGCGAATCTGTAAACAGACATTTATTGTAACATATCTAAAATACAATAAACTAAGACAACTCTGGAAAAATTCCAAACGAAATTTATGAAAAATACCTTTTTTCTAATTGGACAAAGAAAATACTAAACTAAAATGCTAAACGAACTAAATGATACTGTAAAGACTTTAAAGCAAGGAGGGCTAATCCTTTATCCAACAGATACAGTTTGGGGATTGGGTTGTGACGCTACTAATTTTGCTGCAGTTGAAAAACTGTTTAAGCTCAAAAATCGTGAAGATCAAAAAACCATGATTTGTTTAGTGAGTGATTTTAATATGTTAAACTTCTATGTTGAAGAAATACCTGAAGCGGCTTATAGTATTTTAGAATATGCTACCACACCAACTACCATCATTTATGACAAACCGCTAAGAGTAACAGAAAACCTTATTGCAGCTGATGATACCTTGGCCATTCGTATGGTGAAAGATGGGTTTTGCGCAGATTTATTGAAACGGTTTAAAAAACCAATTGTTTCAACATCTGCAAATATTTCTGGAAATCCTACTCCAAAGTCTTTTCAAGAAATTGAAGACTATATTTTAAAAGGTGTAGACTATGTCGTAAATTTGGAGCGTACAAACAAATCATCTAAACCTTCTTCTATCATTAAATTGAGTAACAATGGAGAAGTAAAAGTTATTAGAAAATAATTTTGAAACGCTTTGGAAACTTTACAACACATGAACTTCAAACACGCATTAACATCACCATTATTTCAGGTTATTTCAAAATCTGCAAATGAGCTTGGAGTGGATTGTTATGTTGTTGGAGGCTTTGTCCGAGATTTTGTTTTAGAACGCGGTCGCGAAAAAGATATCGATATTGTAGCTATTGGAAGCGGTATTGATCTTGCAAAACGAGTTGCTGAAAATTTACCTAACACTCCTAAAGTTCAAATTTTTAAAACCTACGGTACTGCCATGATTCGCTATGAGGGTGTTGAACTAGAATTTGTTGGTGCCAGAAAAGAATCTTATAATGAGGATAGCAGAAACCCAGTTGTGGAAGATGGTACTTTGGAAGAAGATCAAAATCGCAGAGATTTTACCATCAATGCGATGGCTATTTGTTTGAGCTCATCAACATATGGACAACTTTTAGATCCTTTTAACGGACTTAAGGATTTAGCTGACAAATGCATCAAAACTCCTTTGGATCCCGCAATCACATACAGTGACGATCCCTTACGCATGTTGAGAGCTATTCGGTTTGCAACCCAATTGAACTTTGAGATTGAAACTGCTTCATTAAATGCAATCAAAGAGCAATCTCATCGGATTGAGATTATTACAAAAGAGCGTATCAACGCAGAAATTCAAAAAATATTAGAGAGTAAAAAACCTTCTATTGGATTTTTATTACTTGAAAAAACAGGCCTCCTTCAGCGCATAATTCCTGAGCTGACAGATTTGAAAGGCGTTGATATTCAAGAAGGTCAAAAGCACAAAGATAATTTTTACCATACTTTGGAAGTTGTAGACAACATTTGTAACCATACCGAAAATGTATGGCTCCGATGGGCAGCACTTTTACACGATATTGGAAAAGCACCGACCAAACGTTTTAGTAAAAAAGTAGGCTGGACTTTTCATGGGCATGAACTAAAGGGCTCCAAAATGGCATATCATTTATTTAAGCGATTGAAAATGCCGCTAAATGACAAAATGAAGTATGTACAAAAACTAGTGTTTATGAGTTCGCGACCTATAGTATTGGCACAAGAAAATATTACAGATTCTGCCGTACGTCGCCTCGTTTTTGATGCCGGAGAATTTGTCGAAGATTTAATGACCCTTTGTGAAGCAGATATTACGACCAAAAACCCTTATAAGTTCAAGAAATATCACAACAATTTCAAACTTGTTAGAGAAAAGATTATTGAAGTTGAAGAGCGTGACCATCTACGAGACTTTCAGCCTCCCATTTCTGGTGAAACAATTATGGAAACCTTCAATCTAGAACCTTCCAAAGAAATAGGGATTATTAAAGAATTTATAAAAGAAGCTATTTTGGAAGGAATCATCCCTAATGATCCTCAAAAAGCATTTGAATTGATGCTAAAAAAAGGATCTAAATTAGGATTAACCGTAGCAAATGAAAAATAAATTTAGAAGCATTTCAAAAATTGCTTTAGTACTCATCTATTTTGTCATAGTAGCAGGTGCTATTGTACGCATGACAGGCTCAGGAATGGGATGTCCAGACTGGCCAAAATGTTTTGGATATTTCATTCCTCCTACAGATGGTTCTCAGTTATTATTTGAGGCAAATCATTCCTACAAAAAAGGCATGATGATTTTGATGGATCATGAAGCTTTTTTAGTTGCTAAAACTGATTTTGTTTCAGGAAATAAAATGAACAACTCTGATTGGGAAGTTTATAGCAAACACGATTATACAACTTACGACCCCGTTCATACATGGGTAGAATATATCAACAGACTCATAGGAGTTTTATCTGGAATCCCAATCTTAATTTTTACTGTTTTAGCGTTTTGGTTTTGGAAAAAAAACAAGTGGATTCCTATTGTTTCTATCTTAACTTTATTTGGCATGGGGTTTCAAGCGTGGCTTGGAAAAACAGTGGTAGATTCAAACCTAGCCCCCTTTAAAATAACCATTCATATGGTAATGGCATTATTAATTGTAGCATTTATTTTGTATCTTATTTTTGCTTCTAAAACCAGCTATAAACAACAAAAATATCACAAATTATTTTTTAATATATTGATGGTAGCCATCATTCTTTCTTTGGTGCAAATTATTTTAGGTACACAAGTAAGGCAATTTGTCGACGAGCAAACAAAACTTATTGGCTATCAAAAAGCGTTATGGTTAGAGTCTCCAGACTTGAAATTTTATATACACCGCTCTACCTCTATTTTAGTTTTAGCATTAAACGGCTATTTATGGTATATAAATAGATCAAACGTGTTAGGATTCAATAAAATAAGATTGGTAATATATTGTGTGATACTTGAAGCATTTACGGGAATTTTAATGTATTATTTTGATTTTCCATTTTTAAGTCAACCTTTACATTTAGTTCTAGCCTCCATTCTATTTGGGATTCAGTGCTATATTCTACTAGAATGCTCTTATAAAAAACGACAAAATGAACAAGCATAAGGAAAATGCATCTTATATTTGTACAATATTATTAACCTATGATTTTTAGATTTAGAGTTGTTTTAGACAACGATACCAAAGAGGATATTTTCAGAGATATTGAAATCAGAAACACAGATTCTCTTGAAGACTTACACAATGTCATCACCCAATCATTTGGGTTTGACGGAAGTGAAATGGCGTCTTTTTATTTGAGTGATGATGAATGGAATCAAGGCGAGGAAATTTCTTTATTTGATGTAAATGAAGGAGGTACGGATA
>Ga0209534_10000479_pt1 | contig 46075 bp, 45 predicted proteins | sample COG_07_FD_184751 | JGI IMG/M metagenome (GOLD analysis project Ga0209534, IMG submission 184751) | Pelagic Microbial community sample from North Sea - COGITO 998_met_07 (SPAdes) (version 2) | ecosystem: Environmental > Aquatic > Marine > Neritic zone/Coastal water | place: Helgoland, sampling...
CGAAAACAAGAGTAAAAACAAGAAACAAAATAAGTATCTTCTAAAAATACGGGGAACCAAGGTTCCCCCCTACCCCCCCTCCTTTTGATTGTCTTTGGTTATTACCATTTGCAACTAGTATATTATATTATTATGACAGTAACATGAATGAGATTTTGTTATTATTTATGCAGACTTATTTTTTGACCTTTATTTAGACACCATATATAGAACTCTACCAAACGGATTATTCTATGTTATAAATAGAGATTCTACATTTGTCAATTTTTCACCATAATTTCCCTAAATCCTTTTGAGAGAAAATATACAGTAAGATAATTTTTATGGGAGTCAGGGGCGAGCGTAGCGAGCCTTATACATTATAAACCTATAGTCGCTCGCTACGCTCGCTCCGTCTCACCGAACTATGTGCAGTGATATAGTATATTATAATTAACACCCATTTATGTATTCTCTCAAATATCAGTATCAACAAAGCAGCTGGCATCGGTAGATTATCTATCCCATGCTGATCTTAGTTATGTCAATACATAATTGACTTTCAAGCAGACTCCAGATTTTTCCCGTTCGATAAGCCCGGAATTATATTTTAAACCGGAAACCACAGATTTCGTCAACAACTTCCTAAACTTTTTCATTTTCAGACAAATCATTTTGGTATGATGGATGATCTGGAACGAGCTTCTTATTTTTCCCTAAAGTATTTCCTTTTCAGAATTCATTTTGAGAGAACAGTAGAATAGATATTCATGTATTATGATTGGTCGATGTAATCGACCTTTCGGCGAGCGAAGCGAGCCTTATACTATTACAAACCTATAGTCGCTCGCTACGCTCGCTCCGTCTGACCGACTACGTGCAGTAGATAATATTATGCTTTAATTAAAGGGTTCACCAAAATCATGGCTACGTTTTTGGTGAAAAAATAGCTACATTTTTGGTCAAAGTCCATTAGTTAATGGTGAAAATGGTGATTTGGTCCATTAATTATAATACTTTCACCAAAAACGTAGCCATTTCGGATTTAGAGGGGGGGGGGAATTTTTTTTTCAACAAAAGTAATTTTTTTTTCGAGAATTTGAGAGAATGAACCTTGGAATTTGGATCTATGGTATTGACCCCTCGTCCATTTCTCGGATTTTGGGTATTGACCAAGAGCCTGCTATATACAAGTTAGTATCGTCCTACAGTCAAGATAATATTTATTGGCCTTTGCCCTGGCCTTTTAGACTTTTACTGTCTTAACCCCGCCTCCAGATTTTGCCCGTTCGATAAACCCGGATTTTCCATGTTTATTCGGAAATTTACTAATGTATCAATTTTTATTTGAGAGAACTGTAGAATAGATATCCATGTATTATGATTGGTCGATGTAATCGACCTTTCGGCGAGCGAAGCGAGCCTTATACTATTACAAACCTATAGTCGCTCGCTACGCTCGCTCCGTCTGACCGACTACGTGCAGTAGATGATTATATTTCTCTATTCAATGGATTAACCAAAATCATGGCTACGTTTTTGGTGAAAAAATGGCTACGCTTTTGGTGAAAGTATTATAATTAATGGACTAAACCACTACTTTCACCATTAACTAATGGACTTTGACCAAAAACGTAGCCATTTCGGATTTAGAGGGGGGGGGGAATTTTTTTTTCAACAAAAGTAATTTTTTTTTCGAGAATTTGAGAGAATGAACCCTTGGAATTTGGATCTATAGTATTGACCCCTCGTCCATTTCCCGGATTTTGGGTATTGACTTATCGGGCTTGGACCTACAGTAGAATCAGATTGACCCCCTCCTATACTAATAACCACCATACGCTCGCCAGTGTGAATTGTTACCATTACAGTCTCATTTTTCTCTCAATCTTGTAGAGAATAAACATATTTGGTTTGCAACATTTTAACATCCTATCGATCAATCCATGATACACATCCTCAAAAATTATTGACTTTCAGATTTTCCAGAAAAATAGAAAAAGTTTAAAAATACTTTTTGTCTTTTTTACTTTAAGCAATACTTATAATTAATAATTGGCAAAAATATAACAAGTATATTTTTATAATGTATAGACTATAATAAGTGTCACAAATGGTTGCTAATATTATTTACAGTAAGAAATATAATATTTGCTATCACAATATCCAATACAATATACTCAATATACTTTATATGGCACTTGTATAGTAACAATAAATTCACTAAGTAGTATTTGTATAGTGTATGACGATTTGCCGAATATAGGGGTGTGTGAATATTTAGCAATAAATGGATTTCTTAAAAAAACAATCTTAAATACTATTTTGGGTTGTATTTATATAGTAAAATATGCATTGTTCTATTTGTAATATTTCCTGTAGAGACAAGTATTCCTTCCAAAAGCATTGTAAATCGGCCAAACATCTTACCAATTCAAACGAACAGATTGATGTATTTGATTGTGAATGTGGTAAAAAATATCAATATAGACAATCCATGAAATTCCATCAAAAAACCTGTAAAGAATACCTTAAATCTGTTTCCACTCCAAAAAACGGAAATACTGATCTTTCCACTCTTGACAAAAACCAATTGATAGAGAGAATAAACCAACTAGAAAAAGACACCAAAATGCAAAAACTAGAAAGCGAAAACTTGAAACAGAAATTGAAGATTGCTGAACTAGAAAAGAAAATCACTCATACGACATACAATAACACTACAAATAATAATAATACGACTAATAACATTACCAATAATATTACCATAAATGCTTTCGGTAAAGAAAACCTCGACTATATCACTGATGAAATACTAATTAAATGTGTTTGGGAGGGGTATAATGGCATACCATTTTTAATCAAAAAAATTCACGATGACCCCAATCATCCCGAAAACCACAATATCAAAATCCGAGATAAGAGATTAAATGAAATTGACATTATGGGGTCAAATGGAATATGGGTAAAGAAAGACCGTAAAGAAACTATTACACAAGCCGTTTATGATGCATCATTAACAATACGTGAGGCATACGACGACAATAAAGAATTGTTCCCCAAGTCAAAACAAGAGCGGTTTGAGGAGTATAATCAAAAACTGAATGATGAAAATGATAACAGAAAACTCAAAAATGTTGTTAGAGAGACTGATATGGTGATACTAGGTTTCAAAAAAAATAGGGTGAAATAACCACTTGTTCCGCAACCCATTATTGACTCAATGGGCGAGCGAAGCGAGCCTTATACTATTACAACCTATAGTCGCTCGCTGCGCTCGCTCCGTCTGACCGACTACGTGCAGTAAATGATATTATACTTTAATTAAAGGGTTCACCAAAAACATGGCTACATTTTTGGTGAAAAAATGGCTACGCTTTTGGTCAAAGTCCATTATTTAATGGTGGAAACAGCACTTTAGACCATTAATTATAATACTTTCACCAAAAACGTAGCCATTTCGGATTTAGAGGGGGGGGGGAATTTTTTTTAACAAAAGTAAATTTTTTTTACAGATTTTAAGAGAATGAACCTTGGAATTTGGATCTATGGTATTGACCCCTCGGGCTTGGACCTATAGTAGAATCACATTGACCCCCCCTTCCAAGTAGTGTAGTTGAGAGGCTCTATAGAGCATGATTCTCCTACAGTTCTCTCATTTTCATTTCCAAACATTTTTATAGTAAAAATGAAAATGGATTCATTTCCTAATCTGAGAACTCAAACACTTTTGCAACGAGGTTGTCCCCCCTCAATTTTAGCATATTATCCATATTGGTAGGATTTGGTAGGATTTGGTAGGATTTAGGTAGGATTTGTATTTTTATTTCTCTTAATTTATTATACAAAAATATGAGTGATATCCGTCATTGTGAAGTTTGCGATATGACATTCTCATCTATCTATGCTTTACGGAAACACTTGAAAACCAAACTGCATAAACGAAAACAAACTCCAGGGAAGTTTTCGTGTCCATGTGGGAAACAATACAGTCATAGACAGACTCTTTACGCTCATAGGAAACAATGTGAAGTTTACAAAAATCCAACAGCAAAAGAAGAACAGACTACTTCAGCAGTAAACGCTCAAGACAAGAAAATAGAAGAGCTTGAGCGTAAACTCTTAGAAGAGAAAATAAATTGTCTTCAAAAAGATAATCAAATTCTTCAAAAAGATAACCAACTTGCGAAAAAAAACTTGGAAATCGCCGAACTCAAATTAGCTAACGCAAATGTCACTAACAATTTTAACACCACCAATAACACCACCAACAACACCACTATTATTATCAATCCTTTTGGCTTCGAGAATTTGGACCACATTACCGATAAGGATATGTTAAAATGTATTTCTATGGTTTACGAAAGCGTTCCTTCCTTGTTTGAAAAAGTCCATTATAATCCAGAACATCCTGAAAATAATAATATCAGAATTCCAAATAAAAAGCAACCCTATATTAAGATTATGGATCCAAATGGTAAATGGAAGTTGGTAGATAAAGACTACACCATGAATGCATTGGTTTACAAGTATGTAGATATGCTGAATGATACATTTAAAGAACACAAAAATACTTACCCGTTAAAAAAGAGAGAGAGAATCAAGGAATTATTTGATAAAGTCTGGGAAGAAGATCCTGAAACGATAAAAAAAATCTCCAAAAACACTGAGTTAATGATTCTTAACAATTCTAAATAATCGTTGGGGGATACATCCCCCATACCCCCATTCCACGATTGGCGAGCAAAGCGAGCCATATACTTATATACCTTTACTGTCTCCTTGCTTCCATTATTCTCAATTCCTTTTTTGAGATTTCAAATACTTTTTCCTCCAGAGTTATTCCCCCCCTCTCGCCTTTTATGTAACTATCGATTATTCATTCATGTAACTGTATATCAATGAATTCAGCAGTAAAATCTCAAGAAAATAAATGATTTATGATTAGAAAAAGAGCGAAAATAACATGTCATTTTTTTCACTCTTAAAGGGGGAATTATATGGCAAGTTGAAAAATACTCTGCTGTCCCTGCTTAAGTTTCCTACTGAAAACTCCCTTACATGTCGAAATCATATTTTGCATAGTATTACCTGAAACGCTAAAAAACGCTAAAAAACGCTAAAAAACGCTAAAAAACGCTAAAAACGCTAAAAACGCAAAAAAACGCTAAAAAAGAAAGGATAATTTATTTCCTATCTTTCCTATCTTTTTATTACAAGCGGGGAAATATATGGCAAGTTGAAAACCCCCTCTTTAATCCCTGCTAGCTAGTAAACCTCAAATGTGCTAATTAAGGGTTAAAAATAACCCTTCCTATCAGAATTGGCTAGTAGAGATTACTATGGGGATCGATGATCTCAAGGTCATGATTTTGACTTTTTTGGTCTCCTACAAAGTTGGTCAATTATAGGATGTAATGGGGAGTAATTCAGGACGGATACTTCTCCCCAGCAAAGCAAAGGGGGTATAAGAGATAAAACATATTAAATACATATCAGTATAGTCTCCAATATGCTTATTGGAAAATATACATATGGTAAACCCAAGGTTCATTGGGAAGGGCCTCTCTCTGGTCAGCTTATTATTGGAAATTTTTGTTCTATAGCAGACCATTGCAATATCTATTTAGGTGGTAATCATAGAGTAGATTGGGTAACAACATATCCTTTTGGTCATATTTCTCAGTCTGTGTTTGATAAATTTGATGGGCAAGGACACCCATCAACCAAAGGCGATGTTACTATTGGTAGTGACGTTTGGATTGGGAATCATGTTACTATTATGTCAGGTGTGACCATTGGTGATGGTGTAGTAATAGCAAATAATAGTCATGTAGTAAAAAGTGCCGAGCCCTACAGCATTATTGGGGGTAACCCTGCAAAACTAATACGAAAACGATTCTCAGAAAGGCAAATCGAACAACTTTTAGATATCAAATGGTGGAACTGGGATGACCAAAAGATAAATGAGCTATCACCTCTACTTTGCAATCCTGATATCGAGCAGTTCATTCAAGTCGCTCGCTCACCGTAGATACATACGACTTGGAATGATTGGTCGGTTAGAAAACCGACCTTTCGGCGAGCGAAGCGAGCCTATATGATTATCATTATCTGGAATATGTGACGGTAGATAAAAATATATATTATTCTACTGCTCTTTAGAACCCAAAGTTGCTTCTCTCTAGGAAACTATCAATATATCTTCCCACATCATGCGGGGTTTTGTTCTGTTTGATAAAAGTCATTGCCATCTGTTTTGACTTCTTAAACTGAACATAATTTACTGGCAGTTCTTGTAGCTTTTCAAAACTCCTGTAGGAATAGTCAAAGTATGACTCATAATCATATGGCTGGCTTTGTATCCATGTTTTATGTTTTTCGGCTAGTTTATGGAAATATTTAGGGGTAAGTGGTCTTGTTATATTCAACATATTTTCATCATCATAAATATCATCTAAATATTCTGCATAAAACAGTAGAACATAATTACCATGGTTTAGAACGATTCCAGAATAGAATTCTACCAACTCGATCCATGCTTTTGGTAATATATGTCGGTTCTCATAGATTTCTTTGAACGTAGGGGTTCTACTGCTCTTCTTTTGGTAGTAGTCTGTTATGTGTCTCTGTCTTTGGGTTTTGCTTAGCTTTGGGCTTCTGGATTTTGATCTTGTTTTGCTATTGTTGGTGCTACTCATATGGTTATATACTGGTGTTGGATTTTTATTTTTCTAACAAAGAAATGTAATCACATCTAATCAATATAGAAAGGATTATTGATTAGATACTATAAACCATGTCTATTTTAGTTACTGGAGGATTGGGTTATATTGGTTCACATACTGTTGTAGAACTGGTTCAATCAAAGTATGACCAAATTATTATTGTAGATAATCTACAAAACACAACAAAAGATATTTTCGATAAAATTAAAACAATATGTGGCTCTTATGAGAAAAACATGGTATTTATTGAACTTGATATTGTAGATAAAAGGAGTCTGCAAACTGAAGTGTTTGATAAATATAATATTGATGCCATTATTCATTTTGCTTCCTTGAAATCAGTGTCGGAATCCATAGAATATCCATTGGAGTATTACCATAAAAATATAACCGGAGCACTTAACCTACTGTTCATGTGTAAGCAATATCATGTGAATCATTTTATATTTTCGTCATCTGCTACTGTATATGGAAATGCAAAATCCCCTTTCTGTGAAAGTGACCAAATTGGAATCGGTATTACCAATCCATATGGACAAACGAAATACATGATAGAACAAATATTAGCAGATGCCTCGAAAACAGGATTGACTACCATCTGTTTGCGCTATTTTAACCCAGTAGGTGCGCATAGTTCTGGACTCTTGGGAGAAAACCTACAAGGAACTCCCTCGAATTTAATGCCTTACTTGGTGAAAGTAGCAATGCAAAATAACACGGAGCACTACTTTGGACCAGAATATGATGCACTGACTATTTTTGGTCAAGATTATTCTACTGTAGATGGAACTTGTGAACGAGATTTTATTCATGTGGTGGATTTGGCCAAAGGACATGTTGCCGTATTGGACAAATTGTCTCAACTTGAAGGGAAGCATTATGCTTTTAATTTAGGAACGGCTATGCCTACAACAGTGCTTCATGTTGTGAAAACTTTTGAAGAAGTCAATCATGTGAAAATACCAGTGGTGTTTAGTGACCGAAGACAAGGTGATGTTCAGACATCATATTGTAATCATGAATATACTTTTGAAAAAATTAACTGGAAAACCGAAAAGTCATTGCGAGATATTTGCATCGATGCATGGCGTAAACATTTATGAGTTTTTATTTACGATGGGTGGTTTTTCTTTTTTTGTATGTTTTTTTACCATGTCTTCTCTTTTTGTTCGAACGGAGCTTCTTATTTCTGGTTCTGAGTTTGGTTTTACGTTTGGTTTTTCCTCCATTTGGTCCTCCGTTTGGCTTATAATATTTCATATTATTCAATTTCCCATTTAATATTTTAAGCTCTTCTTCAAGCTCTTCTTCTGTTGGTTCTTTTGTTTCTTCTGTTGGTTTTTTGATTACATTTTGATTAGTTGGTGTCTTAGTTGATTCAGCTTGTCTTTGTTCAGCTTGTCTTTGATCAGCTTCTCTTTGTTCAGCTTCAGCTATTTTTTTTTTTAATTTTTTACATTTTTCTGATTCTGATCCTTCTTTTATTATACAATGTTGGAGTAATATTTTATCGGCTACCAGTGAAAAATGTTCAGGATCTTGATCTTCTTTTAAATTCATGATTGTTTTATATTTTTTATTAATTTTATCTAATTCACGGAACAGAGTATTTAAAACTTTTATTTCATTAATATTACTTATTTTTTTTTCTATTTCCTTTATAGAGTATAAATAAGTTTCTGTTGGGTCATAAACATAAACAGCATCATTATATTGTTCTAATATTTGTTCGTAATCACGTTTCCATGTTCCAAGGTCTTTTGATCTATTTTTCACGCTTTTGTCACAATATGTCACCATCAGTACCTTACAAGCATATGTAACATTAGTATAATAATTATATTTATCAGAAAAAAACTCAAACATATCTTGTAACTCAATCGCTAATGAGTAACTATCGAATGTTTTGACTGAATCATCAAGAAATGTTTCATAGTCATTTTGTGTATATCCTTGATAAACTTGACATTCTAAGCATTCACAATTTTTATGTTTCGTTTCCTTTTCCTTTTCCTTGAAATAATCTTCAAATGTTCTTCTACTAAATTGACTTTCTGGAGGTTGATAATCAGATTTTTCAAATATTGGTTCATTTCTCATTTTATTTTTATAGTCATCTATTTTATGTGCTAATCCAAAATCTATAATTTTTATGTCACCACTTTTTTCATTATATAAGATATTAGCTAATTTAATATCGCAATGCATCACATTATATTTTTGAAATAGTTCCAGACAGTGGATTATCTTACTGATAGCTTGTAAGAATTTTTTTTGACTTGTTTTTGGTTTATTAGGAATAGATTCTACGTATTGCTGCATAGTCGGTCCACCATAATTCATCTGCAACAACCGAGCTTTAAGTGCGGTAATATTGAAATTACAATCTGTAAATATGCTTTTAAAAGGATTATTATTCTTTTTTCTCACATATGAATTATCACTGATCTCAGGAATACATACTGTAGAACTAAGTATATATTTTTTCAATTCAGGGTCTTTTTCACGAAGATCAGACATAAAAGAATGTTCTCTCTTAGCTTCTTCTTCGTTTGTTATTTTAGAAATAGTATTAGTATTATTAGAAGGTTGTTTTTGATTAATGCATTTCAATGCAGGCTTGATTACACATCCATATTTTCCTTTCCCTATTATTTTATATTTAGATGGTTCTGTAGACGACAACATCCTCTTTATTATATATTAAGAAATAATCATCACCCCACCCGCACCATCATCCAACTATCACCCAACTCGGGTATTTCCCCAGAATACAAAACCATATTCGATATATTTCCTACAACATGAACCATTGCATGGAATACAATAGAAAGAGTTTCGGCATTGTATTTTTCACTGATCAATGATAATGGATAACAGACACAAGAAATCCCTAAAATACACCAATAGAAATGTCGATCAGTTACATCCACTGACCGTAAGATTTGATAAAAAAGCACACTATGCACTACACCTATATCCATATTACGACGCCATGACTTGACTGGATGTCTCCAATAATTCAATGAAGTGAGTCCTACTATTGCTGGTCCAATGTATAAATCCAGATGATTGCGATAATACGCATACGCTGATGAAATAAAGCTAATCCACGATAAATACCAAAATACATTAGCATGGTGTTTTGATACTATTAGTGGTTGTTCGTTCATTACTACGGCCCCCTCATAACGGTTCATCGCAGTATATGTCCCACTTAGATTATCCCAATACATAAAAATATGTCCGTAATTTCTTTTCATTTTGGTATGGTGAATATGATGGTCTTGTGCAGTGCCAATGCCTAAGTAGTATAATAAACATTCCCATGGATGTTCTACTTCACTATGAATGAGTGTTAATGCATTGGCGTAAATTGTTCCAAATACCATATAAGACCAAACATTTGTATGCACTATACGTGATGTAATCCATAATGGCACAAGAATCATAACAAATGTATCACCAATGGAACCATCAAAAGCATCCAATAAGGTTGGATGAATGTGACGATGATGAGATTGATGAAGTTGTCTATACAGTGGTGAATAAATATGCTCTATTCTATGCATAATAAACTGTAGAAAATCCTGTATTAGTAATTGCAATGCTACATGACTCCAATGTATACCACCTACAGGCGAATAATAAGAAATCGGCATGAAACCAGAGAACCAATAGATGGATAAATAAGAACCCAAAAGTAATGTTCCTTCGGGTTGTAATATATGCTGAATAATGGCACTCTGATATTGTTCCGACCATTGCACCCGATTGTAGAGTGTATAATATACTACGGTAACAAATTGGCCTATTACTACCGATGTAAGTCCTAAACTCAATCCAGTAAAATGGTTTTCTAATGTTTCATATTGAGAGAAAAAGAGTGGAAAGGCTAACGAACACCCCCAATATAAAGGCGTCCATGTAAAGAATTCACTAAATTGAAACATATGATTTTATATACTGTAGAATAAATATTCCTAAGTATATTTCCGATGGAAATTAACGGGCCGTCCCAGTTTTCGCTTGTGGAACAGGGGGATTATCCCCCTTGTTTAAAATAAGCAACTCGACATCGTCATTAATTGTCTTGATTGTATTTTTTTCTTGTTCCTCAAATTTATCCTTGAATTTTTCTATATTTGTCTGCTTTTGAGGTTTGAACTTATCTCGGTTTTCCCGATAAGTATCGTCTAACAAACTATACCCATTTGTTATCATCTTCGAAATCGCATCTTTGCGTTTCACGAGCTGCCACTTCTTATCTTTCCCCATGACAGATGCATAGGGTAATTTCTTATTGGTGATTTTGATATTGTGATTCTCAGGATGATTCGGATCGAAATGAATCTTCTCCAATAACGCAGGCAATGACTTGTAGACTTGCTCGAGACATCTAATAATCTTCTTTTCAGTTAAATAATCCAGATTTTCATTTCCAAAAGCATTGATGTTAATATTGATTGTATTGTTATTGGTAGTATTGTTGTTAGTAGTATTATTATTGGTAATATTATTGGTGACTGATTTATCGAGTCTTTCTTGTAGGTCTGCATTCTTCTCCAATAATTCAATGACTTGTGCTCTTAATTGTTTCAACTCAGCCTTATCTACAGCAGATTGCTCTGTTTCTTTCGATTTTTCTTCCTTATATACATCACATTTCTTGTAGTGAACATATCGATTTTGTCGGCTATTGTAAATTTTTCCACAAACACAAGTATAATCTTCATTGGTTTCTGACGCCAAGTTACGTTTATGCTTTTTCGTTTCCAAATGTTTATTTAGTGTATATTTGGAAGTAAATGTGAGATTACATGTTTCACATCTAAAACTCATATTAATTACCATTAGAGGTCGATTGCTTAGTATACTGTAGGTAGATATGTTTAAGTAGGTTTCCAACTAAATAAAATTCAAGTGACCACGGGGGATACATCCCCCGAAGCCCCCTCTTATTGTGTCATCCTTAATGACTTAATCTTCAGTATATATAATTCGTTCAGAGACCTTAACTCGTTTTACAATATCATTTCCCAGTTGCTTTCCATTGTCTTGGTCTGCAAATGGGGAATGGGGGGTGTTTGCTGGGGGATAAGGGTTAGTCCAGTATGTTACTCCAGAAAGGTAGTCTGATTTTTCTCCAATACGGCTCGCTGCGCTCGCCGAAAGGTCGATACATCGACCAATCATTATACAGGGGTATGTATACTTCTCTACTGCTCTCTCAAACATATTACATTTAAATAGCTTAAATATAATACTTGCAGTAGAGTAACAACAGTAGAGATTATATGCGAAGATTGCAATGGGATGAATATTTTTCTGCCATAGCACAAGTCACTGCTAAACGGTCAGCCTGCGAACGATTACAAGTAGGCTGTGTTTTAGTGAAGGATAACCGTATTATAAGCCAAGGTTACAACGGATTTCTTCCAGGTTGCCCGCATACTTCTATTATACGAAATGAACATGAAGAAGCCACTGTGCATGCTGAACAAAATGCGATTGCCGATTGTGCCAAGCGTGGTGTCAGTTGCAAAGGTTCGACTGCTTACATCACTCACTATCCTTGTATTATTTGTGCACGACTATTACTTGCAGCAGGTATAAGCGCAATCAAGTATTTACATGACTACAAAAATGATGAATTGGTGGAAACCTTTGCAAAACAAATACAGGTGCCTATTATCAATATCTTATAATATACTATACAAGCAATGAGTGAAACAAAAGAATCATGTGCAAAAAAGAAAATGCGGTATAATAAAAAAACGAAAAAATGTTTAGCAACATATGCCAGTTGTAAAGCAAAGAATAAAGTCTACAATAAAAGAACACGAAGATGTGCACCGAAAACACATCATTCCAGTTCAAGTAGAAGTCGTAGTCGTAGTAGCAGTAGAGGTGAGCATAATTGTTCTATTTGCACCGATAATATTGACGTAACAAATATGGGTTCGTTGTTTACAGGAATGAATTGTGCTCATGTATTTCATGTAAAATGCATTGATCAGTGGTGCAATAAAGATTCCATGCTTAGTTCCTACAATTGCACCTGTCCTATTTGCAGAAGACCTTTGTTTCACCGTGGCAATAGCGTGCCACGAGTCGCAAATCACAACCAAGTGAATCGTTCATCTGACTCATTTTCATTGGCACCCATATCTCCACTTCGGTCATACAGTAACCAACGTTTGACACCAACCCGTAGATTGAATCTCTCAGGATTATCACCTGCTTCAAGTAATGGAACGATGGATATAGCTGAGTTATCTACAGTATCTCCTATATCTCCTCTACAATTTTAGTGCTGTGAACAAAAAAAATGTGCCAATAGTATAAAATAACAATGGATTCGAATATTTACAAGGTATCGTTTATAGGTCTATTGACAGGTATAGTAGCCTCTTTTGTAGGTGGTGGAGCAGAGATTTTAATTGCGCCATTGCTGGTATATTTACAAGTATTTGAGGATTACAAAACAGCAGTAGGAACATCATTGGCATCTTTATTATTACCAATCGGAATAGTAGCCGTTTATTTTTATTCTACAGTATCATGTGGAAACGGAGGAAAAAAAACACAATCATGTGTTCATTGGCGCTATGCCTTGCTTATTTCTTTGTTTTTTGTAATAGGAACATTGGCGTCTTATTTTGCAGTTCAATTGAATAATGAGTTGTATAAGAAAATATTTGCTTTGCTAATGATAATTTTAGGTGTGTTTCTATTATGGGAATAAAAGTAAGTTCTATTTTTTCATTTTAGCAAATGTGATTTCGTCATATGTTACATTGTTTTGTTTTTCTAATTGTTTTTTCTGATTATAATACTGTAGCCAATATAACTCCTGTTGTTTTTGACGTTTTACAAAATCTAAGTCATTGGTTTCTTTTGCGTTTTGCGTGATTTCGTCATATGTTACATTGTTTTGTTTTTCTAATTGTTTTTTCTGATTATAACACTGTAGCCAATATAACTCCTGTTGTTTTTGGCGATTTACAAAATCTAAGTCATTGGTTTCCTGCATTTTTTATTTTACTACACGTTTTCGTCAGGAGAAGGGTCTTCGTCTTCGTCTGGAACAACAGTAGAAGATGGTTGGTTTAATTCCAAGCAGCCACAAATCACAGAGCAAATATATACTCTCGATAAAAGAAATATCACAAGTGTTGCAATGGCAGTAACAAGGGCTATTATTCGCACGATATTCAAAGCGTTCATATTACAACATGAGTTGTATTTTACTTACTGAACAAAAGTTTAGGAATCTATTTTTTCAATTTTACGGGGGTAACCCAAGTCCCCTGTTCCACGATGGGATCCAATAATAACAACTACTTGGGGTTCTAGGAAATGGGAGAAGATAATAACAACTGCTTGGGGGTAGGGAGGTATGGGGGGATATATCCCCCCATCAATATAAATAGAAAAAGTATTTAAATCTAGGATGTTATAATATATTATCAACTATGACTACAACCGAAACAAGAATACAGAAACAAAATTTACATGCAACATGGAAATTCATATACAATGATACATCATACTTAACTGAACTAACCACAATATACAAACAAGGCTTTTATTTGAATATGCAAACAAATGAAATGTATTCATTTCAACAAGGTATTGAACATATTGTAGGAAAGGACGATGAAATGTCAGTTTATAACATGTGGTGGTTCACTACATTATAATTATAAGGAGGAGAATGACGTCTGTATTACTTAAAATTAAATAAAAATATTCATATTATAATTTATTTTTCTGTTTTCCTGGTTATTCTTTTTCATCGGTATCTTTTAACTTTTCTAACGTGCGACTTGCAACATTAACTACTCTTGGTTCCTGCACAAACTGTGGTATATATGGTGGTATATATGGTGGTATATATGGTGGTATATATGGTGGTATATATGGTGGTATATATGTTGGTGATTGTGACCAAGGTGATTGTGGTGACATCTGAAGTCTTTTAATTTGTTCATTGCTAGGCTTCAGGATCAAAGTAAAATCTTTATAATAAAATTTTTTGTTTGACAGTATGTCAAAATAGGACATATTGTTAGTCTTGAAACGTAAGAATATCGTGTTTCCTGATGAATATAAATGAAAATGAAAATCCTCTAAACCACTAAATGTTTCTTCCATTGTAGAACTTAATATATCTTCACCGAAAGGAAGAGGAAATGGTGCGGTATACAAAAAAAACTCATATTGAATTTTCTTTTTGTTTTCGATTTTTAAGCCAGAATTCTTTTCGACCTCATTGATCTTAAAAATATTGTGATTGAATACTGTAATTATTGCATAACCGTTTTTACGATTGAACTCATAAATGATATTGCAACTATTTAACACATCTTTTATAGTAGATTCGTCATCATCACTATCGAGTTTTACGTAATACTGATTCATTTTGCAAAATTTACAATATTAATTAATATCAAAACATTTTTTTTTCACTACTACATTGCAACTACTAAATTGCAACTACTACATTGCAACTACTAAATTGCAACTACTACATTGCAACTAAACGAATTACCTCTCTCAAATACCTCATAGCAATACCGTCTTATGTCTACTGTATCTAAGTTACAGTCAGCGATTGGTCATATTAATTTGCTATATAATATGAGGTCCACAGTCAACGACCCAACAAAACATCTTTCCCCTTTTGCATCGTCGTTGGTGAATCAAGTAGGTGCACTCTATCTATCTCTCATTTTGCTCATCACATGGAGAATAATGAGAGTCATTAATGGCAATATCTATACCACCATCAGTATCCATCCCCTTTCAATATAGTAAGGGCCTCTCATTTCATTCCACAAAGACATGAAGAGAAGGAATCAAACAAATAGGATCCAACTTAATTTATTTAAGTTATTCACTATTGAGCCCTTTTCATTCCAAAAAATGGTCCCCAAAACATAGGAATTTCTAACAGAAATTAGACTCTCTCTATATTTACCCCCTCCCAAGTGGCCAGTAGACATTGGATACAATAAGAGACACAGAGAGAAGAATACACAATACAGTAGGACGTATCATGATGTCTTACGAGTTTTACGAGTATTGGATAAAGGTGATACTGGAGAGAAGGATTTTCTTTTTCTCGTAGCACTCCCCTTTCTTGTAATCTCTTTTAACTCATAGATAGCCCAAGGCGTTTGTGGCTGGCAGTGATAAGCACCAAGCTCATTTGATAATGAACTAACCCTATTCACTTGCTTTTTACTGTCTACTAGCTTAAAGATGAGTGCCTTCGAAAATGCCACTTTATTGGCACTGCTATGCTTCTTATAGAAGCTTTTATAACGTCGAATTGCATCAACTAATGTATGTTTCTCAACCAATCCAATACGATCCGTTATTTTTACTGTATTGAAATACTGTTTCTTTTTTACATCACTTTTGCGAATCTCCAAGGCTGTTTCTGGGACACTATCCAAGCATTCATAAAAGATGTTCCCCTTTTTTGTCAAGAGAGCTACCAATTGTGATACTTCGATCTCAAACACCGTTTTGCCTGCCTGGAACAGCATATTATACTGCTTACTAAATGGCGATGGTGTCCTGTAACTGTAGAAATCAAAGACTTTTGTCGGTATACTTCCATCGACTTGAGAGAAAATAGGAGTCGATGGTGATGCATAGACGATTTTCGGAGGTAATGTCCATATATGTAGCATATTATTGAACGACCCAGCGGCTGCATACTGCCCATTCAAACTAAATGCGACACTTTGAATCGGCCCCTTTGTTTTCATTTTGAGTTTTGAGTGCATGCGACGTTTATCGAGGTCGTATAAGCGAACAGAAGAATCCATGTTTCCCGAGAGAATGATATTGGCAGTAGGATGATAATCGATGGATGTAATGGCGCCTTTGTTGGATAGCGGCAAAAAAGTATGTAGGTTCGTTTTGGTCTCGTAATCCCATAGTTTGATGGTGGAATCTAAGCCCGTTGATCCTACAATGGAACTTTCTATACTAGGATGAAAAGTTAACGATAAAATGGATTCGCTATGCCCTCCGAGACTGCAATATGGCTTTCCGTTTTTTGCATCAACCAGTTGGATCGTTCCCAATTCACCATAGGCCAGATATTTCCCACTTGGACTAAAGGCTAGACTGTAAATTATTCCTTTACAGTCGTCTATAGAAAAGTTCAATTTGCCACTCTTTGGGTTCCAAACATGGATATCATAGTTTTCCCCGCCAGATGCAATACAAGGGGGATTATTATGAGGGTGATATGCAAGAGCCACGACTGCTAATTCGTGTTTAGTATAACGAGTGAGTCTTTTTCCAGTATTCGTATCCCAGACTGACACATTAGAATCCCAGGAAGCGGCTGCTATAGCGGAACCATCAGGTGAAAACTTTACACTGGAGATTTGGTCACTATGTTGTTTGGATAGAAGCCGCAATGGTTTAATTGTGGGTTCTATGGAAAGTAAATGAACATTCCCATCTGCACATCCTACAGCACATACATTGGAGGCTGGACTGAATTGAATAGTATTGACCGATGCCTTTAAATCATATTGCCCATCATAAAAAGGACTTTTCTTGTTGATGGATGGAGTCATATATATACACTAAAGTGACATAATTTTAGTGTGTATGGTATTGTAGATATTTACTTACGGCCCTTGCGACGAGATTTGCGGGATTTGCGTGATTTGCGAGATTTGCGAGATTTGCGAGATTTGCGAGATTTGCGGGCCTTCTTGGATTTGCGGCGAGATGACCTTCTTCTGCGACGCTTGCCACCTCCTTGGTCTGGTCCTGATGATCCATTTTCTGCTCCTCCTGCTACTGCTTTTGATTCTAATTCTTCTTCATAATTAGTGGTGGTTGGATCACTCATTGCTAATGAAATATATACTACCAGGAGAAAAAGATACAAGGATTGTCTAAAGATAATTTGGAACGAAGAAAATGCTAAATGAAATAATTTTCCCGTGGTTGTATATAATGACTTGTTTTGATTCGTATTTGCATACAACCGACCCACATACATCCTACAGTGGACTCTGGACTGCTCATACGTTTGTGAATATAGTGTTCCACGTGGTTGCTTATATGCTTGTATATGTGGTGCTGTGTCAATTATTGGGTATCAAAAAACAGTCCTTATTTGTAATAGCAAGTGCACTGTTGGTGATAATGATAGTAGGATATTTAGGTCGCTTGTATCGGTCCAAGGAAATCTATCAAACGTTTCTCGGCAAACAATATAGTGAATCCGACGCTCTTATGGAAACACGCAATTATATGCGAACGGCTTATTTCACTTATTACTTTTTGGCATAATTGATAATTACATAAATAGAAAATAATGGTTACTTATGTAATGTTTACTTGAGTTTGTGCTGTTTTGGTCTTTGCTTGTAAGAACGAACCTGATGGAACTTTGGGCGGCGTTTTCTTTTGCGGCGTGTGCTGAGACCGCCTTTGCTGGGGTTTTTCCTCCAACTAAATAAATTCTTAAACCTTTGAAACCTACTTTCTTTTATTTCTGTTTTCTTCTGTTCTTGCGCTTCTAAATCTTTATCATCAGTTCTTTTCAGTTTATTCAGTTCTTCTGGACTTATTTTTGGATTTTCTTTTACTTTCAACAAAAAATTTTCTTTAGATTTATCATAATCAGCCTTACTAATTTTCGTTTCGTCAACCTTTTCCATAGCTGTTTTTACATCTTCATTGTCAAATTGTTCATCTAAAATAACCTTAGATATATCTTTCGCAAGTAACATTTGCTCTGACTCAGAATTAGCTAAATTCTTTACCCTTTCACTTAAATCGCCAATAGCGGTTTTAATTTGATTTACTACATTTTGACCTTGTGCATGTAGTTCCGTCAGTGCTGTTCTAGTCGCTTTAGTGGCCTTATCACTCAACATGCCAGTAGTGTCTTTCATTTTGGTTGCAGCAGATTTAGTCAAATTACGCACCCCTTCCGGTATTTTAGGTATAGAAAAAAAACCACCATTTTGTATTTTTACACTAGTTTCGTCGTCAGTTAAATTAATGCAATAATCGCATAAATCTTTTGTTTTTTTGGTCAGCTCTGAAAATAAACCAAATTGAACAACCAATTTTGTAATTAAATCTTGAATCACATCAATTTTTGCTTGACCGCTTGTCATCCAGTTTTTTACATTTGCTTTCAAACATTTTTCTATATAAATGCTCAAACTTAACATGAGGTCACTGAAACTTTCGTTTTTTTTCTGCATTTGTTCCAGCAATCCTGTTATGCGATTTTTTTTCCACTCATAAATGCTTTTTTTTTCATCAGTGGAACTGTTTATTTTTTCCTCATAATATTTTACTGCCATCGTATTATATTTTTCATACACAACATTGTTACTTATACATACTTTTGACCATTCAAGTAAGTAAGTTTTACAATCTATAACTTTTGATTTCAGTTCATTTGTTTCCTCCATCATTTTTACACCCATAGCACAAGTATGCAATGCAAGTGCAAGTGGGATACCCACACCTGTCATTGCTAATAAAGGACTTGCTGCCTCGGCCAAACCCGCTGCCATACTCAACGCCGAAGATTTTACACCTGGGTCATGCTCATTTTTTAAACTACTCATATAAAATAAAAAACAATCTATATACTACCAGTAGAGAAAACTTACGTCGACTCAATCCATTTTGCCACATCGCCAAATCTTTTTTCATGATAAACAGAATCATTATGAAATGCATCTTTCCAATAAACAATAGTCCATTGTTCTACATCATATGATTCTTTATAATTCATCAATAACTCATATAATCCTTTGGTGTTCATGTAACAATCATGTTCAGCCATTCCAATCAATACAGGTATGTTCAAATGAATATCTTCTAAATACAAAATATTTTTATACCACCAAAATTGCCGATGCATATTATGGGCAACGGTTAATTCCGTCCACACAAAATATTGCACTACATACGAATACCATTCCTTCGGGCTACTGGCTAAAAAGTTATACGCAACCTCAGGGTAAATGACCAACATGATTGCCACTGGATCCAATAAAACCAGTTTGTTCACCATGTATTGGTAGCGTTGTAAAAACCACTTTACCATGAAACTCCCAAACGATTGCCCCACTAAAGTAATTCTCTCTATGTTGTGGTGTTGTAGAATATCATAAGTCGCTTGTGCAAATTCTTCTTCCGATGGTCCGCTAAATACAAAGCTATTCATTTTTATGTGTTCTAAATCAATGACAACCACATTTTTATCAGGAAATCGGGCAAATATATTGTAATAAATGGACATACTGGAAACAATGCCATGATACAACACGATTGTTTCCGCATTTTCACCATCATTTTGTATTGCTGGACGATACCAATAATAAAGATTGGTCTTATTGTAATACATTCTCTCAAAACCATAATAATGCGTCATGACTCCATAATCTGCCATGACACCTAAATTATTAAGCCAGTAAAGAATCAATGGGCGATGATATACTCGATAGGTAGGATGTTGAATAATAGATAACAAATGTTCAGCCTCAGGATTATACCCTTTTTCAATATTGCGTCCTAACAACGCTTCTAAGTGATTGATATGTTTTTCTGCAATTTCCAATTCCTCTTCAGTCAACTTTGTATAAGGCTTTCCAAATACAGTATGCCCAAAAAAGTCCTTGAAATTATCACGTTTGATTTCTTCTAAAGGCATTTTTTGAAAATATTGTTCAACACACTCTTGTATAGAATAATGATTCAACTGACTAATGCGCTGCCAGTTGGTCATAAATCGATCATACAGAGTATTATCTACAGAAGGTGGCTCTACACGCATTGAATTCAGTTTTGGAATCAAATAGAGTTTGGTATAACAAAAGAACCATAGTTCAAGTATAAGAAGCACCCATAAAGGGCACAAATAGAAGAACAACCGTTGATTGTAGGAAATTTTGACAATAAATGGTATGCATATTAAAATGACCAGTAGTAGAATATATATTATTCCTGAGACACCAGTCTCTGTTTCCAGCATGAAGAAGCTATATATGAATATATGATAATATATTGATATTCTTAAAAAATATATTGATATTCTTACCGTTCCGATTTACTTTCTACTGGTTCTTCTTCTTCCGGACCTTCTTCTTCCAGACCTTCCTCTTCTTGACTTTCTTTTTCCGGGTTTTCTCTTTCCGGACTTTCTCTTTCCGGATTTTCCCTTCTCGAAAAATTTCCTCTGTGTGACGGCCTTTCCAACTTCAACAGTCTTATCTACAGTATTTTTTAACTTTTTGTATATAGGCTTGGCAGCACCCATGGCGTCCTTTAAGCTATAGGCTGGGTTCATTTTTTTGCCTAAACGGAATTGCTCCTTGACAACATCGATCCACTTTTTTCCCATAATTTCTGGATTATATATAGTAAATATATTATAATTGGACCCAAAATAGTGAAAAGGTATTTAATTAAAGGGTATAGGAAAATTGATGAAAGCGGTTCCAGAAAAATAGAGTAGTAAAAAAGGCTAAAATAAGCATGGCACCCCAAACACCCACCGAACGAATGAATGCAGTAGAAGATATTGTCAATGAAACACAGGACAATGATGACTTAAATGAGCTGAAACAAATATTAGTAGACTTACGAGATACGGTTCCAGAACCTACTTCTACTGAAGTAGTAGATTATGAGACAGAAGATGATGCTCAAACCACCTCTTCTGTGGATTCAATCGTTCTACAGTTTAAGCGCGTGACGATTTCGATTCCAGTAAGCAGTGTATCTGCTATTCTCAATATCAACCCATTTATGAAGCGTGACCAATTCATGAAAAAGCTGTTATCGAAATACTGTGAGGATTATGACTACCAAGATGAAGAAAGCGAGGTCATCCATAATTTATCCATACATGGAAAAAAGTTTCTGGAAAAAATACGAGACTCCATACGGACCTGCAAAAATACACATGAATTAGTAGCATTGACCAATAAAATCATATATTACATACTCGAAAATGACTCCTATAAAGACGCCTCCAATGAAAAGAAGGCACAAGTCAAACGTGCGATGATGGCCCACTGTAGAAAACTATATGGGACATATCGGGAAGAGGAAACCGCCAAGTTTGTAAGTCAGTTCGGGGTTTTCTGTAAAGATAATGCGAATTATACAATGATATTGGACAAAAGAGGACCTTATGAGTTTATACTTACTGGTAAAATAGACGGTATACTGAAACGTGAAGATGGAACGGCGTCCTTGATCGAAATCAAAAATCGGGTGCATTCGATTCATAAGAAGTTACAAAAGTATGAGGAAATTCAGGTGCAGTTATATTTGCAAATGTTAAAAATGGAAAAGGCAGTATTGGTGGAGCATTACAACCAAGTCATACAAACTCATCATATTGAATATGACCCCGAGTATTACTCCAAAACAATACGCCCGACAATCCGCCATTTTATTAATAAGTTGTATGATAAACTCCTCTACTATCATAATAAATAGAAAAGTGTGTCTAAATTAAAGGGTATAGAAAAATTGATGAAAGCGATTTAGAAATAAAATAGCTGTAAAACTATTGTATTCTATAAAATAAATACCGAATCAAACATGCCACGAACAAAACGAGTAGCAGAAAGTAGTGTTCTACTAAGAAGCAGTGACCGACGTCCTGTGGTCGCTGCCAAGAGTCCATTTCGATTTATTATGAAAAAACATTCACAAAGCCGATTAAGGGATGCGAACGGAAATCTTATCCGGAAACCATACAAATATAAGCCAGGAACGGTGGCCTTACGGGAAATCCGTAAACAGCAAAAGAGGACGGACACGGTGCTACCCAAAGCATCTTTCCAAAGACTTGTAAGAGAACTGTCGATCAACTTTAAGTCGGATTTACGGTTTGAACGAGAAGCACTATTGGCCTTACAAGAAGCAGCAGAATCACATTTAGTGAATGTATTTCAGCACTCTCATAACTTAGCCATCTACACCGGAAGGAAGACCTTACGTAAGACGGATGTAGAAATGTCGACGCATATACGGGAAGACAGCACGAACATAGTGATTCCCAAGCACATTTCACCCCATAAATGTAATGCACAATTAATTGCTACAGCACCAACGGCACCAACTACTGCATCAGTGGATGAGAGTGCGACTATTGCAATGAATGAAACCCAAGTAGAAATGGAGACAGTAGAACAACATCGACAAACCGACACTCTGATTGATACCTTGGTAGATGATTTTGATGATTGATAATTTAGAATAGTAAAATGTATATACAACTTTAATTTATTAAATAAGTATACTTCTTTCTTTTTTTCTCTCCATAAAACAAATGAAACCAATCTGTGTATCCGATAATCGCGAACACTATAAAACAATAGAACAGGCCTACGAGGAATACAATAAAAAGGACGATCGTGCTGGGTTTTTCTTGTATGTGAAACAAAAGAACCCATTAATTAATCGTCAAAAGTTGAATGAATTTTGGCGTCACTTGAAACCGAAACAAACATTTACAAAGCCAATGACAGTAGAAAAGAATTAAATTACTTTCTTCTTGACCTCTTTTTCCAAGGGCGAGTTCCATACATTTCGATAAAATACATGAAAACCAGTCATAAAGAGTAGTAAAGATAAAATCACATATGAACTTTTTTCTGTCAAATAATTGTAATAATGCACAAGTGAACCGATTGTAATACCGACTAAAGAACCGAGCAAAACCATCATAGTGGGCTCGAATTCAAAATGTCCTTTTTCTTTATACAACCAGAACCCAGGTAAGGTTTGCGGAACTGCTTGTAAAAAGAGACCAGTTGTAATGGCTTGTTTAATATTCAAACCCGACATTGTTAAAGCAGGTATGGCAATCACGCCCGAACCAATGCCAATGAGTCCAATGAAAAACCCAGAAATGATTCCTGTTAAAATAAAAAGTAAATTCTTTTGGTTGATCATTAGTATTTTAATATTTTCTACTATAACTATACGGTATTTATTTTTTTTCCGCAACAATAGCGTCAATGACTTGATTACTGGTTTCTAAAGCCCCTTCAACCCAACCTTGTGTGGTGGAATAATTTTCACCGCAAATATAAAAAGGACGCTTAAGATTAGGTTGTAAAATACGGTGAGACATTAGCCGACTATTTATCTTGGGTTTCCAGAAAGCAGTGCCAGTTTGCCAATAATAGGCTTTAACATCATAAGGTCTGGGTATTTTCCGATTGAAGACTTCTTGTAACTTGCTTTGTAAAGTAGATAATACTTTACTTTGAGGTAATTTCGACCAAAACTGAGCATATTGGCTATCGGTATAGGAAATCATAAGAATCCCGTTTTTCCGATCGATTGGAATAATATAACGAATTTCATTATTTACAGTAGTTTTGGGTAGTTCACGAAACCAAATATCACTTTTCCGGAAGAATGCATATATTCTACAAAGGACTTTGACTTTGATTGTATTCAATCGAGAGAAAATAGGTTTACAATATTGTAATTTCATCAAAGCATACTTGGGAATAGCAGCAATACAAAAACGAGAATAAATGGGTTTCGTGCGATTTTCTATGACAATACGAAAGCACTTCAAATTAGAAATATAATCGATAGATTCTACAGTAGAATTACAATGAACTGTGCAAAGATCAGAATCGAGTTTTGAATGCAATTTATGTATAATTTGAGACATACCCCCTTTTACAATAGAAAAATCATTTTTGGAATGCATGCCCTTGTCAAATAGTTTGACTGCATCATAAGCGTTCATTTCTACAAGTTGTTGATAATATCCAAAAGACGAAAGAAGAAAATCGATTTCATCGGAGGTCAGATGGAGTTTTGCATATTGTAGGAAAGTGATTTTTTGAAGTTTAGTAATGGGTTCTTTCTTCGACTGGTTCAAAACTTTAGTCAAAGTAGTAAAAGGGTTTTGTGAATGAAAAGGGGAATAAGGGTCGTAAAAAGAAATGTCCCCTTGTATAGGTAGAGTTTGAAGATTCATTTCTCTCAAAAGACTTTGGAAAAGAACATGATGTTGATTCAATCTACCAGCACCAGCTTCAATCGTGTGTCCATGCAATTGAACAGATTGAATACGCCCACCAATACAATGAGATTGTTCTAAAACAACAATATTTTGAAAATGGCTCTGCAAACGATAAGCGCAATGTAAACCCGCAATCCCTGCTCCAATAATTGTAATATCATACATATAAAACTATTATATTACAGTAGAAGAAAAAAGTTTGGCATTTTAGTAAGTGACTTCATAGTCCATTCGAAAATCAGCAAATTTACTCCAATCGTAGTCAATATTGAGTTGAAAGCACTTGAAACGTTGTAGGAAATGAGTATTGAAAATTTCGATTTCTTTATTCCAGTAGGTATATTTATCATACACGACGCCACCATCGATTCTGCGTAAAATCATATCTCTCCAACTGGGTTCTCTCCGTAAATAATAAAAACGTTTGGTATCTTCAAAAACGGAAATATCAATAGTAGAATCCGTGGGTTGTAATCGAATCTCATATTGCGTGCCTTTTTGATGAATATCACTGTGTTCATTGTGGAAACTATTTCTACCGTCAAAAGGTGAAGGAGCAGTAGATGTGATAGCCAGGTTTATGTCAGTGCCAAATGATTGTCTTTCTTCAGAAGAATCGTAGTGAGTATACGAAATATTTTTTGCACGTAAAGCGACGAAAATCTGGACGAGTTCTCTCATTTTACTTCGAATGTAACGATGAGTAAACTGGTTAGAAGGAATATAGATTCTTTCTTTAGGTAACATAATATAGACTTGTCTGGGCATAACAGGTTCTTCAATATTGTAGGGTAGTTCGTCGATTTCTTCGTATTTTTCAATAATAAGTTTGCCAGGAAAATGGTGTCTTCTATAGTAAAGTAAATCTTTGTATGAAAAGAACCACTTGTTATAGTCAGATTCGGGTAATAAAATGAGAAAACGTAATTTAGTGCTACGATATTTTTTACAAATGGTATCCAATTGAATTTGATTAGGAGTTCGTTCAATAACCCGAGAACAAACAGAAGTTTCGTGGGTGGGAGGTTTCAAACAATTCCAAAAAGGTTGGGTCATATAACAATAGATAAGTAAAAAAAGATTGGAAATAACCAATATGTGAAAGAGGATAATGGCTCGCTTCGCTCGCCGAAAGGTCGGGCCGAAGGCCCGACCAATCATATATCCAATCGCCGCATACAAGTCGTTCTTTTTAATGGAGGTTTAGTGAAAGTTTTTATATAAGTAACTGTATTGTCATTACCAGTTTTCTTCCAATGTGTTTGTATATACTGTATAACACACTCTGGCATGTCATACTCCCTAAAAGTATCGTTTTCTACAATACTTAAAGTAGGTGCATGTTTACTTAGCCATAAAAGAGCTTCCATGTCAGACATAGTATTTTTTTCACTATTATCTAAATTAACTAAACATTTAAATATTTTTTCAGTAATTCGTTTTTCAATAAAATAATTATCAAAAGTATATAAAAAAATCTCATTACTATATTATAACTATAACAATAACAATATGAATTGGTTATCAGCATTATTGACAGTAGGAGTATTATTAATATCATCAAATGCATATTCAAATGATTTCAATACCACAACATCCGACTACAGTTATGTAGATGTCTTGGATTTGTCTGCCTATGATGGTTATTGGTATGAAGTATACAAAGATCGGTTTGATGAGACATTTCAAAAAAAAGGAAGCTGTGTTACAGCAAACTATACCATCTGGGATAATGGTGATGTAGGTATAATGAACTGCGAGTTATTGCCCAATGGAGAATTGAGCTTGATTGGAGGGTATGCCTATTACGAAGACGACAACAGCGGTGGTGAATTGACCGTAAAATTAGACGGTGTTCCTACAGCTGCACCCTACTGGATAATCGAGCTTGGTCCTATGGTAGAAGACCAATATGATTATGCCATTGTATCTGATAATGTGCAATTGGACTTATTTGTTTTAGCTCGGGATGTAGACCGATTTTTTTCATTATATGATGATTCAGTGTTACAGAGTTTATATACAATGGGTTTTAATACTACGATCAATGGTCCTCAAAAGACGGATCAAAACAAAGACTGTATATATATCTAATCTCGAATCTGCCCAAATGTCATGCAGTTTTTACAAATGGGTGTGCATTCTAAAGTGCCACATACAATAGAACAACAAGCTAAAATACAAGGGACCTCGTCATCAGGAGGTGTCGAACATGCACAAATCATACACATAAAATGACACTGTTGTTTACAACATACGGTGGGCATTTTCAAAGTAATGGCATCACATCCACATCCAATACGAATATAATGTCCGTCTAATTTGTCACAACAAGTCAAATATTCTCGCTTCAAAAAACAATATTCATGCATAATACAACAACATTCATTTTTCATGGAACAACCATGGAAATTATCAGTAAGGAACCCCATATTTACACAACCACAACCAAAACAAATATAAATTTCGTCTTCATCAATAACATCTAAACGATACGATTTTTCGTCTCCTCCCATCGTTATGATATGACTCGATAAAAAAAATACAGTAAAATACAAAATTATTCTACTGTAATCGTGCTTTAATTAAAATAGTTAACATGTAAATAAAAGTGTTTTTATTCATCATCATCGTCGTCGGAGTCAGAATAATCAGCCCAACTCTTGGATGCATAATAACCTGGAGGTGGTCCAGGAGGTGTTTCGGGTTTATATTGGACTTTTGTTGGTTCTGGAGTAGCCGCAATCGGTTTTTTCAATGCCATTATATAAGGTTTAGCAGTAGAATCAGTTGAATTCGTATGTGTAGTGGTAAGTTCATTGTCTATTTCATCTTCATCATCATCACCAGAATCGACTTCCAAGACTTGAAACACATTCTTATGTTTTTTCTTACCCAGTGATGGTGCAGTAGAAGTAGTAGCAGTAGAGAATGGTTTATTAGAAATACGATTCTGCTTTTTCATCAAAATAGGACATTTACTATTAGTGTGTCCTTTTTTCTTACAGTATCTACATTCGATTTGTAACAATGTAGGGCAAACAACAACACCATTGGGACCAGGCACATCACGAACATAATGACTGGTGTATACTGACTCTGGTTGCTTGGTATCAAAACAGATTTTGCAAAATGGTTTTTTCTCGGTTTTCATCGCTAATTTAGTATCCATATTAGTAGTCATTATTCTTATTACTTTTTTTTATAAATCGAAAATCGATGTATGAAAAGAATTCAATTTTTTGGCTAAATAGTTATGACATCCAATGTAGGGGCTTTTCTACGGGTAGATTTATGCCGACGAATGGGTGACCAACGCACACGTTTAGTGCTGTGGTGACCTGGTGTAGTTTTCAAGGCAGATTTGAGAGATTTTACAGCCGGTTTGTCTTCTTCATAATAGAAAAAACATAATGTGCTATAGGGCTGAAATACGAAAATGAGGGGTATTATGTCGATATCTTTTAATACAGATTGTTGTGTCCAGTATTGTTTATAAGAAGATTCGTGAAAGGAACCAATCACTTCGGGTTCGATCGGTATATGAAATAGAAAAGTATCTTTCAAAACATATTGTGTGAGAGAAGTGGATATCTTATGATGTTGGATCATTTGCAGTAATTTCTCTTTAGTTATGACAGTAGAGGATTTATCATTAAATTTGATGGTTTCCTTTATGACTTTATTTACAGCAAGGTCTTTTTGAATATAATAGTATCGAATTTGTAATTCTTCTACGGGTTCACGTAAACAGTTCTCTTCAATGGAGACCATTCTTTGACTTTCTTCTATCCAATCCATTTGAACAAATGAGAGAAAAAAAGATAAATAGAATAACGAATATAAAGAATTCGCATTACAATTATTTGTCTCAAAACAGCGTATAATTCAATAGTGTAAATTAAAATTTTGCCGAGTCGTCAACATGGGTAGACTATCTTATTTTTGTTTTGACAAAATGCAAGGATTATTGAAATGCAAGGCATACTAAAGATGCAACCATACAGTATGAGCATTTTCCAAAAAAAATAGAACCCACTTAATAATCGATTAGAGCGATAAAATCCATGTTGACAAATACTTGAGACAGTATTGGGGCACCGCCTCATACCTATTTTTTAATTTTTTAAATAATAAAAAAAGAGGCCTCTATTTTTATTATTTTTGTGAGCGTCGCTTTCTCTCTAAATTGTAATCTCGTTTAGTGAGTTTGTATCCCCAATGTTGTAATACTTGTCGGATCTTCGGACTAATGGATGTGTCGTCATATGAGCCATTGTTTTTTACGATTTGAGTCACTAAAAACCGCATAAACCGACCTCGTGGTCCAGCTAAACCTTGCCATCGCTTGATTTGTCTTTCGTCATCTGGACAACGTCTACCTTTGTAGAAATCACAATACCAATGAACCCATCCATATGGATTATAATGGGTAATCCATTTTTTACCTTCCCAGAAATCCAAGGTTGTTCCTACTTTACATTTGTAGCGATTGATATTTTTATTGTAGGATGATGAGCTTAAATGTTCTTCGGGTATATTTGTCCACCAAGGTTTATATTTACGATGCACATTCTTGTAGTGCTTATTAGTAACATGTGAATAAATTGGTCTCCAGTATGTTCCTCCGAAACTGCCTAAACGAAAAATATCCCGTGGAGTTAAATTGGGAGAAAAGTCTGGGTAATCTGAAAAATAAATACGTCCATTGCGTTTTCGTATAGTTTTATTTTTACTTGTTTTACCACGATTTTTTGCAGTAGACATATTTGATTTTCTCTCAATTGTATCTTTACAATAACTATTTATTTTTATTGAAAACAAGAATGAATGTCTTTTTTGTCATGGACACCAATAGAACTGCTCAGACTCTATGTTTTTACTGCAACTCATGCAAAATGAAAAAATGGAATCGTCATTCGTCTACTGTAAAAAGACAATGAGTAAGAAGATGATTTATAATATATTATTTAATGTAAAACCTCCTCCCTTTGTTTTACCACCTGATGGTCATCCACCATGCATAGTACGTTTACCACGGGTATTTTTTCTGCGTCGTTTGTCTCGACGTTTTCGTGTTTGCTTTTTCAGTTGTCTTTTATTCTGGGTTTTCGACTTCTTTGCCATTATAGTATACAAATATGGCAGAAAAAAAGGGAACCAAATGGCTCCTTTCTAAAATTTTACTTAAATATTAACAAATTATTTTTCCAACTCTTCAAACTGAAGTTCATTGTTCGAATCTTCAGACTTCTTTTTACGAATGTATTTTATTTTCCCATTCAATGTCATTGATTGATATTCAAACCCATCATTTGGTATACTGTCAAATAGCCCATTACTGTCTGGCTGAATCTCATTGGATTCACTTACTATTTGTTCAGTAGTAGTAGCTGGTGCGTCTGCTTTTTTCTTGCGTGGAGCTTTAGGTTTCTTTTCCTTTTTCTCTTTTGTCTCTGGTTCTGCTACTGTAGTAGTGGTTGCTTCTGCTTCTGATTCCGCAGTTACTTCAGTTGTAGCAGGAGCAGGTGCGTCTGCTTTTTTCTTGCGTGGAGCCCGAGGTTTCTTTTCCTTTTTCTCTTTTGCCTCTGGTTCTGCTACTGGTGTTCCAGAAGCACCTTCTACAGTAGAATCAATATCAGTCTTTTTCTTGCGTGGAGCCCGAGGTTTCTTTTCCTTCACTGGTTTATTGGCCTCTTTGACTTGCTTTTTGTGCTCTTTTAGCAAAGGCTTGTAAAGCTCAACATGAACCTTTTTCAAGTCACAATGCTCATCGAAATACTTCACTTGTTCTTCTACTGTAGAATCAAATAAAGGAATCTTCTTGTAAAGTTCTGCTTGTTGATCCTCTGGAATGTATTCATTAATAAAGGACATTGTAGCATACAGGAGTCCTTTATAAAATTTTGGTAGTGTTTTGGTGGAAGAAGCTTTTGTTGTTTCTTCTGGAGCAACAACAGAAAGAGTCTTAGCTGGTGATGTTGTAGTAGATGATGATGCCATTATTATTTTATTGGAAATGCTTTTTGAAAAGAGTTTCTGAAAAGAGTTGTTTGATTGAATAGACGCTTGCTTGTTTTGGGTTTTTAATTGCTTGAAGAAAAGCTCCAAATAAAGAATTTCAATTTTTCGATAGCTGGGAGGAAAAAATTACGTTTTATGAGGCATTTATATGAGAGAAATCCCTGATTCACATATATTTACTGCTTTCTTGGAATCACAAAACAACCTACAATATGGGATTTATATGAGAGAAATATCCAATCCCCCATATATTTACTGCTTTGTGGGAATGAAAAAATGAAAAAATGAAAAATAGTAAATGGACCTTGTTATACGAAAATCAATCACTTCCATATAATTCAGGAACCCCATTTAGTAATTTTCCAACAATTTCATCTGAGGACGAAGGATCACCATCTTCATCTATAATCGAACTATGTAAAAAGCCATTCAATAAATCAGGAGTCCAGTAGCGGGTTTTGTTGTAGGTAAACAAATACTTATCAATAATATCATCATCTTGTTTCTCTTGTTTTGCAACTACTTTAGATGGTTTCTTCGTAACCTGAGACTTTCTTGGCACTATTTTTTTATTTGTCGGATTCATCTTGATTATAAAGGGTATTTTATTTTTACTGTTCTCTATCTTGTGATTTCAAATTTCAATTTTCCCGTATAACAGACATAAAAAGAGTCTAAGCAGAAACTATATGCACGTAATCATTAGCACATCACCGTATGATTTGTGGGAGAACGACATACATATAGACGTATTTCAATATATTTATACACATTCATCTACAGTAGAAACCCCGAAAGAAATATATAAGTTGCCCCGTGATCACAAAGTGGTAATTGATGCTTTTCAATATGTATATGGAATGCATTTAGATAACTGTAAGTTTGCTAAAATTATTTTCTTACCTGAATGTTTCCGTGGTTACTATACAATTGAGCGCATTCAATGTTATAAATATGTCTATTATTCTGAAAGTATCCATCTAAACGAATCACAATTGATCCAGGACTACTGTAGAACAATAGAAACATTACGTGTCTCAAAAGATGAAGAAAAGGCCATGTTACATGAACTCAAACAGGTTATAAAAAAGTATAAATCTATATTATAATGCCAGCAACAACAACCAAACTACGTAGAAGCGAGAGACTTCGACAAAAGGCCACCCAAAAACAACGAAAATCGCCGCCACCACAAAAATTGCGTAGAAGCGAGAGACTTCGGCAAAAAAAACGTGCTGCACGCAAACCAACAGAATTTCCATTCAAAACAACTTATAACAGTAGAAAAAAATGTTACAGCGTTCGCTCAAAAAAAAAGAATAAAAAAGGAAAGCCCAATCGGATTTATGCACATTGCACAACGAAAACAAAAGCCCAGCGTCAAATGCGATTATTAGCGGCTGTAGTATACAATCCAAAGTTTCGAGTCACTCGTAAAAAAGGTATAAAGGTAAAAATCTAAGTAATAATAACTAACACATACCGAGAGAAAAATAAACAATGTCACTACTGCTGAAAAACCAAAGAATCTACGATTTTTATGAGAGAAACCCCCAATACGATTTCGAGAAAATGAACCATTTCTTGGTAGACCTGTTGGAAAAGTTCAACGAGAAAATCAATCCATCCTTTGACCAAAGTTTTGCATCTCGATTAATGGAACAAATGGGAGAAATCCAAAAGCAATTAATGAAACAACAAAATGATAACCAATTAGAGTATTATAAACAACTCAGTGAAATACGCAAACAATACATGGATGAACTACAATCATTTGTCTACAATCATCATCAAGAGAAAGTGCAACCGTATATGTCTCAACAAACAGAGCAATTATATGAAAAAATAACTCGGTTGCAAAATGAGAATCCAGCATGGGATAATTCTATACAATTATTGAAGCAAGATATTCAAAGACTAACAGAGAATTTCTCTCTAAGTCATGGAACACATCAATCTCCTACAGAATCAATAGCACAATACATGAAATCAGTAGAAGATAAGTTCTCTCAAAACTTCATTTCCTTTCAATCCTTGACAAATCAAATGATATCATCAACCGAATCCAGATTGAGAGAAGATTTGCGTTTACAGCAAAATAAATTGGAGGAAATGACTCAAATAGGCAAAGACCAAGAACAAATGCATCGTCAAGTCAATGAGCTGCTTCGTAAGATGGACAATTCTTCTTCCAAAGGGAAAATATCAGAGACAATGTTGAGCCATGTGTTAAATAATTTGTATCCTATGGGTGATATACAATCTGTTGCTACAACCAAAGAAACGGGTGACTTCATCATGAAACGAGATAACAAGCCGTCTATTTTACTGGAAAATAAAAACTATGATAAAAACGTGGGCCAAGATGAAGTGCAAAAATTTCTCCGTGATGTAGAATTACAACAATGCGCGGGTATTTTATTGGCTCAAAACTATGGTATTGCCAATAGAAGTAATTTCGAAATTCATTTATACCAAGGCCAAGTTTGTGTATACTTACATCAAGTCAATTATAACCCAGACAAAATTAAAATAGCAGTAGATATAATCGATCACTTGTCTCAATATATTGATAATAGTGGTTTCAAAACTGAAGCAATTACTGTAGACAAGGATTTTTTAGACCAAATCAATAAAGAATACCAATCGTTTGTGCAACAAAAAATGACTCAAATCAAAACCATTAAAGAATACAGTAGCAAGATGATGTCTTTAGTCGATGATATGAAAATGCCTCAATTGGAACAATGGTTGGGGAAATATTATTCCCATTCTTTCAGTAAAGACAATGAATGCAAATATTGTGGATTTGAAGCCAAAAGTGCTGGAGGTTTGACATCTCATCTACGGTCTTGTGTCGCAAAAAAGAAAAACGATGATTTACCAACCAAACCATCCAAACCAGCCAATTTGTATTTTAGTGTTCCAACACAACAGCAGTCGATATCTTCTGAGAAAAATGATATAAATCCTGTAGAGAAAAATTAATATATAAGGATTGATTCTAAAATTATCATATATTTTTGTATAATATACAAACATAGATGGGCGGTGATCAAGAAAACGTTCCAATTCCTGATGAAGATTTAACGGAGTATACTAGTCAGTCCAGTTATTCCCAATACACCAAGATTTTGCTCATTGATAAAAACGTAGAACAATACCAGAAATTTGTCAATGGTGCCAACTCCTCTACTTTTACCATTGTTTACAAACATACCAGTAAACATCAACATTTAGAAGAATTCTTGGTGGCGAATTTAAAACATGTTACCCGATTAGCCATTGTCAGTCATGGTCTTCCTGGAGGTGAACATCATTATTACCACAATTTGAGTTTCATGGAAAGCGAACACTTTTTCAAAATGAGCGATTTAGCCAGTGGCATCACTGAGTATAGTCCAAATGTAGCCTTTTTGAAAACACTGCTTACCAAAATGAGTATCAACCGAATGGACTTTTTAGCCTGTAATCTTCTACAATACTCTGAATGGACGCAATACTTGGACCTATTGAAATCATTCAAGTCTGGTTTAGTCGTGGGTGCTTCCAATGATCAAACAGGTAACCTCCAATATGGAGGTAACTGGACCATGGAAAATACATTGGAAAACATCAAGACTGTTTATTTCAGTTCTACTATAGAGAATTATACTGGATTGTTGGCTTTGTCATATGTTACTATTGACGACAATGGGACTTCAAGAACCTGGGGTTACGATATGGGTGGCTATCGTATCTGGAACTGTAGTGACCATACAGGAATCGTCAATGTGCCTTACCTTACATATAATCCGTCCATGCCTACATATCATTTATTAGAAACATTTCAAAACTCTACCACACTCAGTAATGTAATTGTAGCCGACGGCATTAAGCAATATGATAGATCTTTCAAAGGATGCAACACATTGACTAGTGCTCAAATTGGAGCATACGCTAATTATTTACTTGAGGCTTTTATGGAAACAAGCATTACAAGCATACATATTGGTGCTCCAAATAATAATTTAACTACAACAGGTCCATCTTGCTGTTATAATTGCACATTATTGACTTCGGTAACTCTTGGAACAAATGTTACTCAAATGGATGGAGGTAGTTTCGGTAACTGCACATTATTAACTGAAATTACTATACCAACATCAGTTACACAACTTGCGGGCTTAGATGGTTCTGGACTTACCAGCCTAAATATCGTTGAACCAAGTAATATAAAATTATTTGCTGGATTGAGTTCAACTCCGTTAACCAGTATTACCATACCTTCTTCCGTCACGGAAGTTCATCCTATTTCTAATATTGCTATTACTAGTCTTAATCTTCCATCAAGTGTGAAAACGTTTTACGGGTGTCAGCAATGTTCATCATTAACATCAGTGACGATACCATCAGGGGTAACAGCATTAAACTATGGGTTTCGTGAATGCTCATCATTAACATCATTGACGATCCCAGATTCTTGCACATTGGCTAATCCTGTAGTTAATTATAGACCTGATTTTATGTTTAGGGATTTAAATAGTTTGACCAGTATAACCTTGCCATCATCTTTAACTTCATCTTTCCCACCTCGTTTGTTTCGTTCAGGTTTGGGGATTACAACAGTTACTATTCCATATGGTGTAACTCAATTAGGTAGTTATACGATTGTATCAGAAACAATAACACAAATTATTGTTCCGGATACTTGCACTGCCGCTTCGTATTCTTTTACTAATATTGAATCACATGCTAAGATTAATAGTATTCGCGTCTATAACTCCAACAACATTTATTATGATTATATTGGTAGTTTACCAATGGGCACTTCATTATACGGACACCCAGGAAATGGTTACAATGATATTATGGCTACGTTTGATACCACTGATACTACTAACTGGAACCTAATAGGAGAGAAAATCGCTTTACCCGACCCTTCGGGTAACGTATTGGAAATCACCACTTTGACATCTCAAGATTTGACTGATGAAACCGTCACTGGAACCACTACAGTAAGTAAACGTAGTTTTACAAAAAATCTCATTAAAGGCTTGTTTAGTTTCAACGGTTCGGCTTTGACCGGTAAAGCTGTAACTTTGAAAAATATTACTTTACCAGGGTTCCCTCCAGCAGAAGAAATTGTTGTATTTAACTCCTCTACCAATGAGAGTTCCAATTTCACCAATACATTGAACACAGCCAGTATTGCGGGTAAGAATTTTTATGTATTAATGGAAAATCAAGACGATGAAATCATTATACCATCAGTAGCCAGTTCTGTTACTGTAAAAAAGACTGGAGAAACTACATTTTCGGTCAATAATGGTATTACAATCACAACTGTCAATTCGGGTGAATCCTATACATTTGATGGATTAACAGTCAACTTAGGTTCCGTTTTCGGGTATTTAGTTGATCCATCTACAATATGTTTCAGAGAAGGAACCAAAATAGAATGTTTAGATGAAAGTAGTTCAGAAGCCGTTAATATTGCAGTAGAAGAGTTGAAAGTCGGTATGTTAGTGAAGACTTACAAGCATGGTTATATACCAATCACGATGATAGGTAAGAAATCCCTCTACAATCCGGGTAATGATACAAGAATTAAGGACAGACTATATGAATGCACACCTGAAAATTATCCGGAATTAACAGAAAACTTATATATCACGGGTTGTCATAGTATTTTAGTAGACCAACTGACTGAGCAACAAACTATGGATACTTTGAGAGAGTCCGGAGACATATTTATTACAGATGACAAGTATAGATTAATGAGCCACTTGGATGTCCGGTCAGTTCCTTATACTTGTGAAGGTAACTATACTATTTATCACGTAACATTGGAACATCCAGATGAATACATGAACTATGGAATCTGGGCGAATGGTCTTTTAGTAGAGTCTTGTAGCCGTAAATCCATGGAAGAAAAGGGTTATATGAAAGATATTCTTAGGGGCTAAGCAGGAAAAGGACAAAGGGTTGGGAGGATCAATCTAATGTAAAAAAGTGCTGTTTTTAGCATTTTTAGCGTTTTTAGCGTTTTTTAGCGTTTTTAGGAGCGAATTTCGTAGCTTAGAGGCAATATAGAGAAGATACTCTATAACACTGTATTATGTTTCAATAAATTTTATCATAATCTTATCTACTAGAAAAAAAATCAAATCTTTTGAACTGATTCACAAAAATTCAGTTTACAATCATTTACAATGTCAAAAACCATATCTCCAGAAGAAATAATAGAGGAACTCAAAGCTAATAGAGCTAAAAGACATTTTACTACACCTGTGATTCCAAGTCGATTTCATTTTCATGTTGGAGTTGACCGTGTGTTGGACTTTTTAATCGCTGAAAATGATGTCTTGTATGACCTCAATAGGAAAAAGATTAGAGAAAGGGATGGTATTATAGCTGACAACAAAATAAGTCGAAATTATGATGACATTGATGGTGACTTTGCTCGAGAAGATTTGATTGAAATCCACGCTTATGTGATTCAACTTCAATCAATCGACATTGACACTTGCTTATATAATCATCATATAAGCAAATGTATTAGCTTTATCAAAGAGTTTATACAATTAAGAAGCTATAAGCTTACAGAAGAAGAATCACATACCTTAAGTATGGTGCAAGATATTATTCTTAACTTGCTGCTGATAAAAGACGTAGAGTTCTCTATAGAGGATTTTATAGATACATCGACGCTGGAGTGTAGTCTGGTTTATACAAATAATATATCAAAATCACCATACTATCATTATCTAATGGCAACGAAAGTAAAAAATTTTAACATTTAAAAAAAAATATTAAAAGTATCATTTTTATTTACTAAAATGACAAAGAAAGTCTGTTTATCTTCATTTGCATCGCCATGGTTTTTCGGACCATATGGAGCTCAAATGTATCATTTAATTAGTAAATTAATCGAAGAAGACGATATAGAAATATATTATCTACTGCTTGTAAACTGCCTTGAAGACAGACTCTATGACTTTGATGAGATGTTCAGTATCAACTTCGAAAACGAAAATAAAGATAAAACACCCAAGTATGTGAATTTAGAACTGTTGAAGAAAGTAAAATACATTGGAGGTATCGTAAAAGATGGGTCTTATGATACAATTTTATCAAGCACGATTAATTATTTACTGGAAAAGCATAATATTGACGTCTACATATTTCTTTCTGATATAAATCATATGATCTGCGATGAGCAATTAAGTTGTAGGTCACTATGTTGGTATCCAAATCACTTTCAACCCATAGTGAAACATACTGCGAATACATTGCCAATTTTTTCTGATATAGTGGCATTATGTCCTACTGATAAGATATTACTAGAAAATACAATACAAGGTCGTAATGTGCATTTTATCCCTCATATACTGAATATAAAAGATGAATATTTAGACTATAAAAGTAGAAAAATAGAGTTTCGTGACAAGCACAAAATTCCACAAGACAAATTTGTAGTATTAATCAATATTGGTAATTATGAAGTAGTAAATCGAAAATCATTGGATACATCTCTACTTGCGTTTGAAGAGTTTCAAAAAAATAGAGATGACGCATTTTTATTTATCCACGCATGGTCTATACATAATTTACAAAAATCACATCAAAAAACAAGTAATATGCTAATGAATATACATGAATTATTAGATATCATACCTATACCAAAGGAGAAAGTAAGATTACACCAAGAAATAGTAGACTATGAAGAAATACTGGAATATATTGCCATGTCTGATGTGTTAATGCAAGGTAGTAAATGCGAAGGCTTTGGTATCCCAATACTTGAAAGTCAACTTCTCAAAACCCCAGTAATTACTACTAAGTTTGGCGCCATGTCTGATTATACCTATTATGGTGTGAGCGTGCCTTATTTACAAAAAGAATACCTTCCTATGGCTAAGGGATTTTGGGCTGTGCCGCATGTAAATGGTATGTCAACCGCATTAACTTCTATCTACAATAAAGAACCAATCGGTGATGCTACAGTAGCTCAACGTAAAATTAAGGAAATGACTAACATTGACAATGTATATAACCAATTTTTAACTTTAATTCGAGAGCCTTATACTTCTTCTACCACGATGCGTAAAAGCAATGAAATAATATGCATTCGAGTTCACTTTAATGGCACTGGATTCAATTTATATAAAAACTTTGATCTAAAACTATGGAAGACAGTAGATAAATTATCGTGTGATGATTTAATAGGTAAATGGACGGTATTTATTCATGAAAATCGTAGTGTTGACCCCTTGTTCTTCTTGTTTCAAGCCTTACATCATGAACTTATCATATTGAAGGAAATCGAACCAACTGGAGAAGTATACCCTGACGCAGAAATGATACAAGGTATGTCGGTTGATTTTAGTAGATTAAATTATGCAATTCTTACTACTATTATAAAACATCTATTTACGAGTGAATTAAATAACATTTATAATTCACATAAAATCTATTATTTATTGACACACGTTATTGGAAGAACAAAAATAGCTCTATCCGATAATGTAGTATGTAAAGTAAAGAAAGAGAAATGAAAATGAAACGACTTCAATATTTTTAATTGTTAATTAGAGAAATAATAAAAATATAAATTGAGAAATATAAATTGAGAAATATAAATTGAGAAATATACATTGAGAAATATACATTGATGAAATTTATTTACGGAGATGGTGTGAACATCGACGGTGTGAACTCATCTGTTAAAACACTGAACTTTGTCGGTGTATCATCCAGTGGTTCCATTTCCGGCTGATATTCCAGCTTTGTAGGTGTATTATCCACCTCGGGCTGTAGTTCTGGTGAACATTTCGTCGGTGCATCGACGATTTCTTGCTTGCATTTAGTCGTGACTTTTCTTTTTTTCGTTTTCACACTATCACTGCTGTCAGGAGGATCGTTATGTCTCTTGTTTGGAGACAAAAATTGCAGGATTTGTGCCAAATCCTTTTTATTAGTAGGATTAATATTTATGTAATAATTGATGTTCTGAGCCATATTTAGATACAGATTCTGTTGGTATAATTAAAAGTAACATCATGATTTAGAAAAATATTTTTTATTGTGTTGTTATTGCTGTTGTTCTCTTCTTCAAAGGAATAAGAGTAAATATCGGACACCAACTATAAAGCAGATATAAAGAGTAAATATAAAGCAGAGGATAAACAGACATAATTTTAAAAAAATATCAGGTGAGAATATAGAGAAGGAATGAAGATTTATTGTATGCCCAGGAGCCAACCAAGGGTGATTTTAGATTCAAAAAGACCTTTAAACAAAGGCTATATTAATTCTTTACTCAAAAATTTAAAGACATCTAAATAACGGTCAACATCTATTATGATACTGCGAAAGAACCTAATGTATTTGACATCATTATTTCCCTGAATTTACGTCTGTCTTCAAATTTGCACTGTATATCAATCAATTCTTTCATTTGCTCCAGGTATATATCTTTCGTTCCGATTCCAATGTCATGGTGGTATTCAATCATACTCATATTCAGTAGAAAATCACTCCATAATTTGTTCAACTCATATCGATTCAATGCAAACCTTAAATTTCTCATATTATAATTATGGAATAGGTTCTTCACTTTCTCGCTATCTGCAGTCATTCTTACAATCTTCTGTAATTCACTATTTACTTGTTCCGTATATGGCTTGTTGTTGAGTTGAATTAATATTGATTTTAAATCCATTACATCCCAAAAGTCAAAGTCACTTAAGTCAACAATGGGTTCTTCTTCAAAATTGTTTTCAATCATACTTTCTAGTATCGAAATATCTTCCAGTGATTTCAATAGATTCTCGTTTTCATTCATATTCAAAATATGAACCAAACATTGTAGAAAAAATATTATCTTAATTATATTATTGATGTGTTCACTTTTACTGTCAACTACCCGTCTAACTAAAATCTCCTAAAAACTTCTTCAGTTCTAATCTCCCATTATTCTACACCCTCTAGATCTACGCCCTATTATAGTTATAAGGGTTAGTTAGAAACAGCAAAAACATCGAAAAACACTAAAAAACGCTAAAAACATCGAAAAACACTAAAAAACACTAAAAAACACTAAAAAACACTAAAAAACGCTAAAAACACTAAAAACCGCTAAAAACGCTAAAAACCGCTAAAAACGCTAAAAATAGCAAAAACGAAGTGTTTAACCCTTGAACCACAACTTTTCAAAGGGAGCAATAGAGTAAAATATGTAATACCCTCTTTCATTCCAATCCATCATTTTGACGATAAGAAAAATTGAATTCCTTTTAGTTCATAAATTTTTATTTAAAAACTACAATTCTCTTTTTCAGTAAACATTATTTCAAGAAAAAATGGTATACAATACACGTTCAAGCAGTAGAAGAAACCGTTCTGGTTTAGTTCGCGCTCCACCAATTTGCAAGAAGCGAAAAATTACCAAAACCAAGAATATTTCACCTTCCTCTTTTGTTACTCCATCGCCGAAATCTTCCATTCAAGACAGCGATACAACAAGAACAGATGATATTTTACCCAAGACTAGCTCATTTGTGACTCAAGAAGATGGTCTGCCATCAAAAGATGAATTACAAGAATATAAACGAGAGTTATTACCAGAGTTTAGTGCTACTGCTACTACAACTGAGCAACCCAAAGAAGAGAAAGAACTTGCAAAAGATAATCGTGAACTATGGAATGCAATAAAAGACATTGATTTAAATGACGACGATTCGAGTGCAATTGAATCTAAAGAAAATGAAGTGCAAATTGTGGAGACTATTACACCAGAACCATCGGAAATAATTGATATCGACTCTCAGTTTAAAGCAATTTACGATATCTTAGACAAGAAACAATACGTTGGAGCTCTAAATGAAAAGCAAATAAAAAGAGAAGCCAAGGCAAAATCAGCTGCTCTTACAATCCACCTGAATTTAATTCGGGCCTACAGTCATTCTTATACTGGTGCAGGCTTTGTCAAAGAACAATTAATCAACGAAATGATTGACCAGATTATGAAAGTAAAAAGTCAGAGTTTCAATTACGGAGACCTTGCAGTTTCAGAAGAGTTTTCCAACATGTGCAATACATTTGTAAGAAATACTGTAGAAAGGATTGAAAAATTACTTTTGCGTAAACCTATATATGAAGTCAACATTGATTTTGACGATGCAAGTCGTGCATGGAAAGCAAATAAAAAATATATGGGCGATGGAACTTATCGATACTTGACAAAAAGAGAAATGCGATATAAATTAAAAAACGAAAACTCTTACATGAGTAAAGGTAGAACTTCAATTATATAAATAAACTACTTAAAAATTCTTCATCATTTAAATAACTTTTCACTTGTTTCCCCTTTACCACTTCGACAATGATTTGATTCAATTGTTCAGTAGTGGCTTTTAATTGTAGATGTTCATGTGTTTTAAAATTAAATAAATGGAATTCCTTTTCTTTTTTATTTCCATCCAATAAGCCATAACCTTTGTTTTGATACAACCATGCATATAATACCAATTGAATTTTATGTTCTACTGTCAATTGACTCGTGCATTTTAATTCCCAAAACGATGATTCCGTAGCAATATCGCATCTACAAGTAAATCGATACACTTGATTTTTCTTCAAATACGGTGATAATAATTTATCGATCATCATATGTTCTTCATCGCTTTCTCGATGTATAAGTGTATATTCAGGACACCAATTGGAATCGCATTTTGTGCCAATCGTATTGCGTAATCGCTCAATTGTTTGCGTTATCATTTCTTCCGATAACCACGTATAATTATCACGAGGGATTTGCTTTACACGAGAATACGTTTTATTGCTCACAGCAGCATACAAACATCCTACAAATAAATAATCCGATATAGTATCACATTGTTCTGGCATGGTCTCTGCTAATTCACGTAAATACTGATATCGGCCTTTTTCATCGGCCATTAAATCGTTGTTTATCATCATTTGCAGTATTGGCTTTTTTTCTATATTGCATTCTTCTTTTAATCTGTCTACAAACATGATGGGTAATATTGTTCCATTGATATCACTTACATCCTCAAATGTATCGTTGTAAGTTTCATGAATCGACTGAATATCCAATGCATTTTCTTCATCACTTGGTGTGACTGTAACAAATATTTCGTCTAATAATGGAGAAATCATATCCAATACATCTTCATTTATAAAGCGAGTAAATCCGGAAGCATCGCTATTGATTTTTTTCACTTCACTTGTTTGTTCCCGCTTTTCTTCTACAATAAGATTACTTGTTGGAACGCCTTGGAAATGAATGTCTTCTCGTGATTTTATCATAGTAGATTGACTCGTTTTAATAAAAGGAAGCATATTTGTATCCTTATCTTGAAACACATGCAATGAAATTATTCCTCTTGAACACGCTACATATATTTCATTCGGACATACATTACGCTCCTTATTTTGACCTGAGTAAATAGTCATATAAGTCTCATCGAATCCTAATATAAATATATGATCTCGTTGTCTTCCTTTTGAACTGTGAAACGTAGAAAATGTTACCTTGTTTTGTATCAAACTTGCATCTAAGTTCTCAGAATCGTAGCTGGGGTAAAAACAAGGAATATTTGATTCAACCAATTTATTTTCTACCATTTTCGCAATGCTATTCTTTGTGCTTGGAATTAATATCATGAAATCACCATACTTGCATTTTTCATTTTTTATCAAGTTCTTTATCCACGTTTGTATTACATCTGGAAATGTATACTTGGACCTTTTCAAATAAACAACAGGTCTCCCTATTTTACAAGAATGAATGCGGTTATAGCCCAGTAAATTGGTATTAATAAATCGACACATTGGGTCCGTTATCCTATACGATGTCATTAATTTGCATTTGGTAAATTCATTCGTCTTCAAAAGTGGCATGGTGCTCCAACATTCTTCTGCCTTGGTTAAAAATCGTGGGTCCGCTCCTTTGAATTCATAGACACATTGTTTTTCATCCCCTAAAATCAACAACAATACAGGGTTATTCATATCGGTAATGAATTTCCAGATGAATTTGAAATATATCAGACTCATATCCTGCGATTCATCAATCACTACAATATCATATGTCTTTGTATATCTCGGTTCTGTGTTATTGCGCAATATACGCCTCAATCCCATATCATTATGACATTCATTTGAATAATGCTTTACTGCCAACCCATGATAAGTGAAAGTATCTACATTTTCGACTTCATACTTTTTAAATGATGCGATTACATCATCTTTCAATTGTTTATTAAAAGTCACCAACAAAAACTTCAATAAAGGCAACGACTTCGCACATACTCCTACTGTTGTTGTTTTCCCAGAACCTGCACAAGAATCTACCACAACATTTTTATTTTCTTTCAGGGCATTGATTACCTTTTGTTGCTCTTCACTTGGTTCATTCATTTTATGTTGTTTATTAACAGTCTTTTTATCAAATATAGTAGTAATCGTGTTTACTATTACTATTATAAAACTATCTATATGTGTATTGTAATAAATTCATTTTTTCACTATTTTTGGTTTTGCTCCAAATACGTTACCCGTTTTTTCAACTCTTGGATTTCTTTTACCAAAATAGGAATGATTTGATTATAATCTACAGATTGCATGGTTTCGCCGTCTTTTTCACCCGAAACAGCAGTAGGAACATGTTCTTGTAATTCATGTGCAATAAACCCGAGTGTGGACTTTTGATTGGATTTTAATCTATAAGAAACAGGTCTTATATTGTCTACTGTTAGAATATCTCCATTAATCGTTTGTATATTTTCCTTAAGACGATAATCAGAGTTGGCATTAAAAGAATTAGCAGTAACGACGTCAGATACAGTCAAATTCCCAGATATTTCAGTAGTGTCAGTGCTACTTATAATTTTAGGGTTAGAGTTAGAGGCATTACCAACTTCAACTCTAAGATTATAATCATCGGAATTTGTTAATCCATTAGTTGCATCAGGAGCACTTCGATAAATAAAATCAAAATATCGCCCAGAAGTAAAATAAGTAGTGCTCGCTAAACTACCTATACAGTATTGTGATGAATCAGCCCCGTTACGAATCGAAATTACATCTCCATTAGTTGTTGTTCTCATTTTTAACATGCCTCCAATATGAACATCATTAGGTGCATACACATAATCTTCTGGTCTACCCAATACAATTTGATTACTTGCGTCGATTTTTGCTCGATATCCAACTGCTGTAGAATTACTATATGCGTTCGAATTGTTATTAAAACCTGTCTCTGCACCTAAAAATGTATTATTTGAAATTTCTTGTTCTGTTATGATTGTGCCACCAGCAAGATGCCCAATTGCTGTATTATTAGCTAATAGTTGTTTCGCTTTATGTAATGCTTCATAACCTACTGCTACAGTTGTAAATGCCGAACTTGCATCATATATTGCACTTTGTCCTATAGCTACATTAGCACGGGCTTTATTATCTTTACGTGGATTACCACTTACATCAGTATTATTTAGATTTTGAAAACAGCCCAATCCAAACGAAAATGTATTAGAGTCTGCTACAGGAATTAATAATGGGTCACGTTCATATATTGGGTTATCATTTTCATCCGTATTACCAGTATCTATCACACGATTATAACAAAGATCTCGTTCTATATTACCACTATAGGTCGGAACACTACCTATATATATACTACTGGGGGCAAAATCTGCACTACCAGGTTTATTATTACTAATATAAGTAGTAGGTGTAGGTGCTCCTGTTCCTATTTTCAAAACACCTAACACATCCAAGTTGCTATTAAATAACACATCACCCGAGACATCCAAGCGGCCATTTAAATCAGTATTTCCATTTACCATCAGATTTACAGACACATCCAAATTGCTATTAAAAGACACATCACCCGAGACATCCAAGCGGCCATTTAAATCAGTATCTCCATTTACCATCAGATTTACAGATACATCCAAATTGCTATTAAATGACACATCACCCGAGACATCCAAGTGGCCTATCAAGTCGGTTGTGCCGTAGACTATCATATTTTTTGACACATCCAAGTTGCTATTAAATGACACATCACCCGAGACATCCATTCTGCCATTTAAATCAGTATCTCCATTTACCATCAGATTTACAGACACATCCAAGTTGCTATTAAATGACACATCACCCGAGACATCCATTCTGCCATTTAAATCAGTATCTCCATTTACCATCAGATTTACAGACACATCCAAGTTGCTATTAAATGACACATCACCCG
>Ga0209534_10000485_pt1 | contig 45859 bp, 44 predicted proteins | sample COG_07_FD_184751 | JGI IMG/M metagenome (GOLD analysis project Ga0209534, IMG submission 184751) | Pelagic Microbial community sample from North Sea - COGITO 998_met_07 (SPAdes) (version 2) | ecosystem: Environmental > Aquatic > Marine > Neritic zone/Coastal water | place: Helgoland, sampling...
CACAAGCACTAAGATCGGTTGGTGAACCAATTTTTGGTCAAAATGCTGAGAATATATCCATGGCTAAACTTCTGTCTCATCTGTTTGATGTTACTGAAAGATTTGGAATGGAAACACGGACAGAGCTTATCCTTTTACAACGCACAATGGTTGTTGTTGAGGGCGTTTCAAGATCATTAAACCCGACCTCACTGGATATTTGGGAGGCTGCTAAACCAGAAGTTGAAAATTATATTAAAAATAATCTTGGGCCAAAAGCATTGATAAAAGATTTAATGAAAACAGCACAAACATTATCACATTTTGGGCCTAAATTGCCAAACTTACTAGAAAATCTTTTAGCCACTGATATAAAAAATAAAACAAACCACAAAAACAGTAATATTTATGGTAAACTTACTTGGGCTTTAATTGGAAGTGCTTCAACTACATTAATCATTATTGTACTAAATCATTTTTAATAGATCTATTTCCGCCAATGCAGCATTTTCATACTCTACAAATCCCTGCTCGGCCTTCCAAAAACAATATGCGGATAGTCTCCAGTGATAAAGTGGACCAAGTTTATTATACCGACTTCGCAATTTAGGTTTAAGGTTCATTAAGAAAACTTGATGATCTTTCATAGAAAGTTTTCCTGAACCATAAATTTCATGCATTGCAGGAGAAAGAAACATCATAATATCTACAATTGGATCACCAATAGCAGGACATTGCCAATCAATAAGTCGCAACCCATTATCGCTTAATATCAAGTTACCTGGCACAACATCAGTATGCAATAATACAGGCTCAATATCTGAAATCGATATATCTGGGCATATCTTATTTAATTTATTTTTATGATAACAATTTAGTTTGTTTATTATCTCAAGCCCAGTTTGTTTAATATCTGTTGGTTTATTAGAGAGAACTCGCAACCCGCTTGGGTATTTGTGTTTGCGAATTCGCGTTAATAATTCCGATACAGCCTCAACATCATGGAACCAAATATGGCCTTTAATGTAGTTATACAAAAGAACTTTGCCAAAAGGCGTTTTTAAATATTTATAGGGCTTTGGCGCGATACCTGACCCATTAAGCCAAAGAAGACATCTATACTCAGCTTCTGGCGTGTTATTAAAAAGTGGATTAGTGTTTGCTTCCAAATAAAGCTTACAAATTAAATCCTTTTCGCCTTTAAGCCGCCATACTTTATTTGTTTGCCCCCCAGTTTGAGCATGCCATGTAGTTTGTTTTGATAATATTCCCTGGTTGATTAAATAATTTTGGAGTTGGCTCTTTATATTATTGTCAAAATTCATCTTAAAATTTTACGTTAATCTTTCAAACATCACAAGGTTTTCATCTTTTCAAGATGTATTAGTTTCATTAGAATAGAAATGTGGCTCTGTGGCTCAACTGGATAGAGCAGCCCCCTCCTAAGGGGCAGGTTGGTGGTTCGAATCCACCCAGGGTCACCAAATAAAACTAATAATAACAATACATTACATATTTTATAAAACTACGCAACCCTCAAAAAACACCTAAAATGCTATGTTCAAATCGTGTACAAAAAATTGTAATTTAAAACTGATTTACCTTATGTAGGATTAATCCAATAATATAAAATAAATTGACTAATATCATTATTAAATGATTTAATATTTATACAAATATCTTATGAAAATTAACTTAAATATTAATTGGAACATACTATGAATATCAAAAATATTTTATTAATTGCACTTACAAATACTTTACTGATTGCTTGTAAGGCTGAAGTTGTAGAACTGGATATTAAAACCAAGGATGTATTTGCCGCTGTTGATGGTGAAGCTGGGTTAATAGATTTTGAAGCAAAGTTTAGTAATTTTGGAGAACTAGATGAGGAAGCAAGAGCACAGGTTGAAGCACTTGAAAATATTTTAACAAAATTTATGGAAATAGATGACTTTGAATTAGAAACTACAGATATGGGCTACGAAATCACTTTAGAAGGTGAAATACCTATTACAAACAAAAGATTAGATGCTGCATATTATATTCATGTATCATCTTCAGATATATTTGATGGTTATACGTTTTTAGAACTAAGGACGGGAGATGATTTTAATAATCTTTCAAATCAAATGTCAGCAATTAATTTTATGTTATCACCTGATGAGTTTCATCCAACGAAGATAAAACTTAAAGGCAAAGATGTTCAAGTTTTGGTACCTGCAACTGAAATTGATGGGAAAGCATATTTATTTTATGAAGGCGTTGTTAATGGGAGAATTTCAATGAAATTCGAAGGTGGCGTTTTTGATAAAATAGGTGCTGGGATGTTTTTAAAAGAAAATTAGATCGATAGTAACTTTAACTGGGTATAATTTACTAAGCATGCTGGCTTTAAATGTTCAGTTTCGTAAATAAATAATTACACATCGTGTACAAATATAAAAGGATGTTTTTAACCTATTGATTTTGTTAGAAAACAGATAGACCATTGTTCTCCCAAGGGGTAGGTTGGTGGTTTGAATCCACCCAAGGCCACTAAATAAAGTATGGTAAGGCTATCTTTATTAGGTTAATTAAGTTTTATCTTATTATGAGACATATTAAAATTATGAAATTACTGGCATCAGTATTGATTTTTATTTCTTTTAGCGCGAATCCTATTTTTGCTCAGAAACAATCATTACGCATAAGTACTTTTTTGGCTTATCATTCAAAGTATTTTTTATACTTACAAAACAATCTAAGGTCTTCTGAAAAAGGAATATCAAAATTTAACATAAAATACGATACAGTTAACTCAGCATCACAGATAACTTTGAATTACGATAAAAATAATAGTTTCACTCTTGATGGGTCTTATCTTCAATATACCAAAGGAATAGTAACTTTTGGAGTTGGCAAAGTTGATCGCCACTGGTCTTTTTCAGACAACACATCTCTTATCTTGTCAAATAATGCCCGTCCCTCTGAATCTATTTATCTAAAATTAAAAAATAGATTTGGATATGATTGGTTGCCTTCAAAATCGAATTGGTCTTTTGAAGTCTTTAATGGGTTTACCAATGGCTCATTAAATGGCAGTAGATCCATGTTACTTGGCATGCGAGCTATATTATCTCCAGTTGAAGGGCTAGACTTTGAATTAGTCAAAACTTCTCAATGGGGTGGTAAAGGCTATAGTTCAGGGCTATCTGCTTTAAGAGGTGCTTTACTTACGGATACAAATGTTGGTTCAAACCACAATATTAACAAAATGGCAGGTTTTGGTATTTCATACACATTACCTATTAAAATAATACCACTGCGGATTTATGGCCAAGCGATTGGTGAAGATGAAGCGGGAAGTCTTCCATCGTGTAATGCTTATTTTGCCGGGCTTGAATGGAAAAATAAAAAAATAAAATATCCAACTATTGTAGGCATTGAAGCTATAGACACCCGCATTGGTAAAACAGGCAAAGGTTTCTGTGGCCCAAATACTATGTATAATAACAGCATTTATAAATACACAAATTATGGGAAATCAATAGGAGCAGCAATAGATTCTGAGGGAACTTCTTTAAGTCTCTTTGTGCAATCACAATTATCTCAGAAAATAAATGTTGGGTTAGCTACAAAATTAGTCGTCATTAATGATAATAATTTTTCAGGACATCGTCTCTCATCAAATCGCCAGCCGGGCTTTATAAATTCTCTTGACGTTACTTGGGTTAAAAATAACATCAACCTCAAGGGAGATATTTATTATCATGGCTTTAATTTAGATAAAGCAAATATTAAAAGTGGTTATGGAGTTGGTTTTTCTTCATCAATAATGTTTTAAATATAAGTTAGCTTGATAAGTATAGTAATTATGTTTTCAGATTTTATTTACTAATCAATTTTAAATATGCTACCTTTAACGTTAATTTACTGGAATAAAGAATGCAAGATTTACTAAATTCAGAATCTAACAATGAAATTGACCTACGCGAATTGTTTATAACCCTCTGGGTCCATAAATTACTCATCGCTGGCACCTGTGCCTTGGGTATCATCTACAGTGGCTATTATGTACTAAATGCAGATAAAGAATTTAGATCTACTGCTATTTTTAAATTGGACCAAGGGGCTTCTAATGGCATTTCTATAAATAGAGAACTAGGAGCACTGGCTAATTTGGCTGGATTTGGGGTTGGAGACAAAGCTTCAACCTTATCAGTAGATCAGGTTTCTGGCCGAATTTTTATACAAACCCTTGATGCCAAATTAAATTTTCAAGCGGACCCTTATTTTAACACATATAACCCCAACTCGGTCGATCCAATTTGGAAGTCTTTAATAAAGCGTGCAATCGGTTGGCAAAAACCCTCTGCCGATCCACAAGAAGTCATTTGGCAAGGCATCGTCGCGACATATACAGATAATGTAGTATTCGGCAAAACGAAAAACGGAGCTCATAAAATTGAGGTAACGCATGAGAACCCTCAGCGTGCTGCTCAAATTGCAAATGTAGTTATGGATAATATTATTTCCAATACAAAAAATAAAAAAGACGCAGAACAAGATCAACAACTGTCCTACCTGTCCAATACATTGGCGAAGGCTCTTATTGAGTTGGAAGTAGCGCAGTCTGATCTCAAGGAATTTGCTCTGGAGAACAGCGCACTACCCTTAGAAAATTTTGCTGCAGGATCTTTGAAGCTTGATGCATTGCGTGAACAATTTAACCGAGCCTCTGAATTGCATAAGGCAGTGGCCGCGCTTTCTTCAATACTGCAGAATGAAACAAAAGATCAATATAATTATCAAGCGCTACGCCAAAAATTTCCAATCGTTGATCAAGTTGAGTTTCGACGTGTCTTGGGGCAAAATGAAATTATTAGTTCCTGGACTTGGCCTAAAGCTAGCACCGTGGCCGCAGTTTTTGATACGTTGTCAGAACGCAAAAGTAGATTGCAGTCACAAATAAATGCGTCACAGATAAATGCGGAGCGCTCTGGTTTGGCTTTAGAAACTTTTGCCAAACTAGAGCGCAAAGCTAAAATTGCTGAGGCTACGTATACTGTGCTAATTGAGCAGGTTAAAGCTCAAAGCATGGCAGCCGGCTACCGACCAGATAAGACCGAAGTTTATGAATATGCCTCAGCCTCAATAAGTCCATCTGCACCAAAGCGCAGTCTGATTTTGGCTTTAGGAGCAATTTTAGGGCTGTTTGTGGGGGCTGCGCTCTCCTTAGTTTTAGCATATCTACGCGGTGTCTACTATTCAAAAAACTCCCTCAAAATTGGAGCGCAAGCACGACTTACGGCTAGCGTCAAAACCCTGCTGCCCTTGCGCAATAAAACTTTAAAAGAAATAAGTGCAAATCCTATGAAAAAATCGCGCTCCATTCTTAGAGACATGTCAGTAGAAATTTATAAAAGTGATTTAAAGCTAGTGGTGGTTACATCTTTACGTGCCAAAATGACGGGCAATAGTGTAGCTCGGGCTCTTGCGAGCTATATGCATTCTGAATCCATGAAGATTGCGGTGATTGATTTTTCATCAAGGGCCAAAAATCTAGATATTGATGGCGAAAGACTTTCTATCGGGTCGTTTGTTATTGCTGAGAGTGCAGGCCACATATCAGTTTTGAGGCCAGACGGAGATTTGGCCGCTATGGAGTTGTTAAGTCATAGAGACTTTTGGAAAAAAACTCAGTCACTCAACTCAACTTTTGATCTGGTATTTTTGTGCGCAGATAATGGTGATGCAATTAGCCTCTTGAGTGCATTAGAGGGTCAAAAAATGTTCCACATAACAGTTGCAAGAACCAAGAATACAAAGTCTGCTACTCTAGCGCAAATGCGTTCACTTCTTCCAATTCAAGGACTACTTTATGACTAATTTTAAACTCATATTATGTTGCATAGCTTCAGCTCTACTCTTGAATGGTTGTGACAAAATTCTTGAACCAGTTTCTCTTTTTAGCGGCAATCAGGGCGCTTCATCTAAATTAGAGCAGGAAGAATTTGAAATAAACATTAAAAGTTTAACATTCAATACAGCAGAAAAAGCTAATAATACACCATACTCACGACGCATGGTCTTAACTGGAAGTGGCACTAGAGCAAAAGTGTTAGACGAAGCAAATTTTTTAAAGTCAAATTTTCCAAAGACATCAAGCAGCCCCCATTATCTTCTTGGTATTGGAGATCAGATAACGTTAATACAACTTAATGAGTTTGTGACTGAATTTGCAAAATGGCCAAGTGTTTCTAAAAAACCTGAATATATTCTTGGTATTGGAGATGAACTATCCTTTGCGCAATCTAATGACAGCAACCAGGACGTATCTATTGCCTTTAGTGATGAAGGCGATTTGGTTCCCACAAAGGATAGTAATACATTAATTACAACTCAGGGAGTCATTGGCAGTAATGGAAATATTCTATTGTTTGGTTTGGGGAACATCCAAGCCGCAAACCGTACACTTGAAAACGTTAGAACTGAAGTTCGAAATATCTTGATAAGAAACGGACTAGCCCCCAATTTCCAACTTGAGATAACTAATTTTCAAAGCAAAAAAGCTTTTGTTACTAGAAATAATGGCGACCCAAGTATCATACCTTTAAATAATTTACCAATTACTCTCAAGCAAGTAGCATTAGGGGTTGGTTTATCATTATCTAATAATAGCTTAGCCATGGTGAAACTAACGCGCGATGAGCAAGATTTTCGTTTCACTGCGGGTCAATTGTTTGACTTTACCGCACCAGAAATAAAAATCCAAGATAATGATCAAATTGAAATTCAGATTATTTCCAATAAAGCAACAACCATACAGTCTACTGTAGGTTCAAAAGGAAATATACTCCTTGGAGATGTGGGTAGTATATCCGCAATAAACCGAACATTAGATGATATATATGAAGAAATTAGCAGTGTTCTAACTGAAAAAGGCATTAAGCCGAACTTTCAGTTAGAACTAACAAAATTTGTTAGCAAAAAAGCATATTTAATCCAAAAGAATGTGGCGAACATAGTTGTACCTTTAACTAACTCTGCAATTACTTTGCGAGAATTAATTCTTGAAAACAAAAGCTCTGTGACTTCTAGCAGCGGCCTTTCAATAATTTCACTAAAAAGAAAGGGGCAAGTGTTCCGCATGACTGAGGATCAAATATTAGATCCAAAAACACAAGATATATGGATTGTCGATGGGGACCAAATTGAATTAGAAAGTTTAAACTATAAACCAGGTCAAGTATTTGCGCTTAGTGGCGCTGGTAGGGCTAGTGTAGTGCCAATTGATCCATCAAAAAGAGAAACTCTTGCAGATATACTTTTTGCACCGAATAGTGCGTTAAATAATCTTTTAGCAAAACGTTCAGAAGTCTATCTTCTTCGAGGACAAAACCCATCAGTCGCATATCATCTTGATGCGCAGAACGTATCAAGAATTTTAGTTGCAGCCAAAACAGAGCTTCGCCCAAATGATATTGTGTACGTAGCTGACCGCCCAATTATCTCATTCTCAAGAACATTAGCTGAAATCCTCCCACTTAGAATTTTACTGCGAGACATTCAAGACGACAACATACCATAATTTCTGCCTATCAAGAATTAAAGGTTACTGTTTCAAGTGTCCTCTTATCATATCAATTTTAAACTGGCTCACAAAGTCAGGCTTAATGCAGTCAGTGATATCCATTTAGTATATTCGACTCTAATACAGTAAATATTTCTGACATTAATTGTATATCTAAGAATTGCCAAATTTATGTATTTTTCCATAATATTTAGTTTCATGATACGTTCATCATTCTGAGTATATTTCACTTAGCCATTACAGTCTACTGGACAAAGCGTAAGTAAAAATGAGGGTAAAAATATTAACCCTCTTGCGGGAGTATGACATACCATTAATAAAAAGTTACATAACACAATTTTGACAGTCACAAGTAAATGAGAATTTTTATTTCCCTGAGCCTTTTATTATAACCAATATTGTATAAATTATTATTTTAAATTCAATAATATAGCCTACATTCTGTATATAATAGTTATCAATAGATGCTTTCCTTGAGGTTCCATCTAAGCTTTCTACATACCCTAATTTGATTTGTGATAACCCAGAAATACCAGGTCGAATAGTGTGTCTTTCACGATATCCTTCAACATTCTTCAAATATTCTAATGCATGTGGAAAATAATCTGGCCTTGGTCCAATCAAGCTCATTTCGCCTTTTAGAACATTTAGAATTTGAGGCAATTCATCAATACGCGCTCTACGTAAAACATTACCTAAGGGTGTAATTCTATTTGTTTCAATTGGATCATTGTATTTTCTAGAAATTTTTTTAACATCTGACATACTACGAAATTTAATTGCAAAAAAAAATTCACAATTCTTACCCATGCGTTTCTGAACGAAAAACAATCTACCTGGATTTAAATATCGATTAAATACTAATAGAATTATTGCTGTTATAAAAAGTACAGGAAGTAGTAAAAGGCAAAAAATAATATCAAATATTCGTTTGTTGATCCAAAATAACTTATTTCCATACGTTTGATTAGAATTTTTCATTCTTATATCTTATCTTTTAATATCATATTAATACAATATAAATTTGAATAATATAATTAATATAGTTATATAAATGTGCCTAAACTTTTTATTAAGTTGAATTTTACCAGTTTTTTCAAACCCCCTAATAAGATCTAACGTAATTCCATTGCCTTTATGTGTTAATAAATCATCAGCTAAAAGTAACGCAAATGGTTCATTACCTACAACCCGCTTAGCACAAAGCACTGCATGATAATATTTATTAATCTTTATTTTTATAGTTAAGAGCCAACTTTAGTTCTTCTGGCGGCTCTGGAAGATCTTTGAATACGATCCAAGGAAGCTTCGTCTTTGGAAATAAGACGACCCAAACCGTAACAAAGATCGCCATAAAATAGATGTAAAGGCTTTTGTTGGCAACAAACCACTCCTCAAGTGCGCCCTTATATCGTGCTATAACATTGTCATAGAAACCAACAGACGCGGTTGCACCATACATTATATTTTCTTCCCCGCGAAATATAATCGACCCCACACCTGATAGTCCAGGCCTTACCTGCTTTATAATAGCCTGAGTGGTATCCGAGTATGAACTAAATGTTTCCGCTGTGAGAGGTCTCGGTCCAATAACACTCATATCACCAAAGAAAATATTTAGTAGTTGAGGTAATTCATTAACCTTAGTTTTCCGTAAATACTTACCAATTGGCAGTATTCTTCGGTCACCCCTCATTGTAACTGTACCAGTACCTAGGTTGGGGCTGTCTTTCAGCATTGTGGCAAACTTAAATAGTTTAAATAACTTCTCACCTTTACCAATGCGTTCTTGTAAAAAGAAAACCTCTCCTTCTCCACTACATCTCAATATAATAATAATGGGAACTGAAAGAGGGAAAAATACCAGAAGCGCAAGGCCTGACAGTAAAATATCAAAAAAACGTTCCATACTTACATCCTTTGATCTAAGTATTTACCAGTTTCTTTATGAACAAATTCTGGCAACAAACCGAAGTACAACTTAAGGATGTCATCCTTATTCCAAGCTATTTTAGCCCTCAAGGCTTCAATACCATCCATAAATTCATCCAATTTAGCCCCATCAAAATTAGGTTCATTTTGTATAACGCCAACCGTAGCGAACCTTTTCATATCTAAGTCTTCATTGTCAGTAAAAAATTCTTCAAAACCCTTTTCACCAGTTGTATCACTTTTAAAGAAATAACAAGGCCACTGCTTTTTAGCAATCAAGTCACCTGCCCGATATCGTGCTTCATCTTCAGACATACACTCAAAGGGCTCATACCCATGCCCTCTCAAAAAGCGAGCCGCAATATCAGAGAACTTAATAAGATGAAGCGTTTCACTTAACTTGGGAAAAAAGATGTCCCTATTCTCTCCCAACATGCCCGATAAAAGACAAAGTTCACCCGATTCTTGGGGCGTTACAAAATAGCGCCGAACATCATTTGGCGCAGAGAAAGGCTGCCGTTTCGCAAAACGCTGGTTAAAGCCATGAAGAAGAGAGCCATCTGAAAATGCCACATTTGCAAATCTAGCCATAGAAATGTTTTGTGATAAGCTTTCACGCATTAAGAACATTTCCATGATCCGCTTGCTTGCACCCATCATATTGGCAGGATTAGCTGCCTTATCTGTTGAAACACAGAAATAGTTCTTGGCGCCCATATCTTTTGCCAAACGCAGTGTCTTCACAGTATTGAAAACATTCACCATTATCATACGCATCAATGTGAAAGGGTCTTTTTCACTCCTAACATGCTTCAAGGCCGATAAATTAAATACATAATCATATGGACCTGCAGACTTCATGAAAGCCTCAAATTCGATACTCCCACAATCTATTGCAAATGTTCTAAAATCACCACTTCCGTACCCAACTGTGCTCCGAATTTCTCGTACGAGCTCAACCATATTATTTTCAGAAATATCTACCACATGCAGGACCTGCGGATCACGCCTAAAAATCTCACGCGCTACAGCTTGGCCTATGGAACCAGAGCCACCAATGATCAAAAATCTACTACGGCCTATCATTTTTCTTAAGTTTTCTTCATTCCTCGCGATATCCTGCGAAAATAGAGCGCTACTACGACCTATGAGCGATAAATAATTCATGGAATTCGAACTCCTGGAAAATACTTTGTATGTATACAAAAATATCGGCTCTAATCCAATGTTAATTTTTCCAGAATGGTTATGATAAAAACCAGAACTTTTTTTAGTATAAGTTTAGGAAGTTTAAATAATTCTGTGTTGACAATAGTATTTACACTGTAGCTATATCTAACCACTATGGCGCATTAAATAGATCTGATATTATCTTAGTGACATTTTACCGACAAAGAAATTTTTAAGTCAGTTACCCAAGATAATTTCCATAGGCATTCTTACCAAACCTTTTAGATAGGGCAGTGATCTGTTCTTTTGATATCTATTCGTTTTGGTATGCGATCTCATCAGAAGATCCAATCTGCAGATCTTGGTGCTCAGTCAGGGTGCGCAAAAAGTTACTAGCCTCTAAAAGAGAAGTGTGGATGCCAATATCGAACCAATCATATCCACGACCCAACGTTTCAACGCATAGATTGCCATCTCTTAAGTAAGTTTCAAACAGCGTCACAATTTCTAATTCACAGCGCAAAAGGTTCGTCTGATTTTGCACGTTCAGGTGCGGTCCCATCAAGAAAGTAAAGTCCCATTACCGCATAATTGGATGGCGATACTTCGGGGGCCTAACGTAGAACTCATGGAGTGTTTTCGGTGACATTCCAGATGTTGTGCCACCGGTGGCCATGCTGTCTCAAAACAAAAATTAGCTAGACGTCCCTCGATCCTTTAAATCATTAATATACATAGTTAACTCGCAGCTCTTGAGGCTTTTAGAAATCTATTCCAATCCCCTAGGAAATACCACGCAACCTGAACAATATTAGAACCTCTGTCGAATCTTTATTTTATATTGTGTCAGAAAAAATATTCTAAATAAAGTAGGATAGAAAAAATGTTATTAGTCCAATAAGTGGATGTCTGATTCATAGTGTTGAAATTTAGACGAAGAATGGCATCCAATTAACATCTAGCAACAGCAAATAGCAAGAGAATGTATCAGTATTTTAGGCTGTAATAGAGCCTACCAATGAGTTCTCTAATGAAGAAACTGGTTTGACTAAATGCAATTGCAGATGGAATAAAAGTCAATATCGTCACTTTTTCTGAGCTACGCAAGAAATCCACTGGGAATGGCGATACTGCTATGCCTGCTGCCTCGAACACCATCTGTGCTCTCGGCATATGAAATGCCGAAGTAACCAATATTATGTTTGGTACTTCTTTTTTTATCAATTTTGCTACCGCTTTAGCTTCTTGATCTGTGTTCTGAACATTTTCAGTTAACAATATAATCTGACTTGGAACACCATATTTTTTTGCGATATTCCTCAGGTGTTCACCTTCTGGCTCACCTACTGACCATGGCAATTTGCCACCTGTAAGTATCAAAACTGGTGCCTTATTTTCTTTGATCAGATCAATGCCAGCAAATATACGATCAGATGCTTCACTCCATTCATAGACAAACCCATTTTCATCCTCAATCGTTCGAACCATCCCGCTTAGAACAACAATGGCATCAGCCGGTTTAACACTAGATGTTGGAGCAAGAGAAAAATCTTTTTCTAGATAAGATATCAGTTTGCTGGATAATATGGGCAGCGAACAAACAGCGAAAACAAAAATAGCCATTAAACTTGCTCTTTTTGACCTCATGAGTACTCCCCACAAAGATAAGAAAATTATCAGGCAGAGTGGACTAACCAGTAGTGGTAAAATCTTATGAAGATATATCACGATTTATAACACTTTTCTTGAAAAATTTGGAACGCCTCTCTTAGTCAGAGTGTATTACGATTAGCTAATTCAATCAAATTACCAACGTATAATATGATAAATTTTTATAAGAAACAATTAAATGCAATCGCAATCAATGTAAATAAAAAAACCGTTAAAAGTATGTTTGCAAAAATTAATTTACTAATTGCTTTTCCACGGTCCATTAGACACCATAGGTTACGGTTCATAAATATTGATTAAGTGGACACTGCTTGGAGGCGATAATTACCCTATAAGAATATTATACAAGCTTCAATCCAACTTTTACTATTTGATTTATTAATTTTCTCCATAATTATATAATATTTTTTGGGAAAAATAGCACACTTACAGGCCAGAAGTTTTTTTACATCTTGTTAACATCAAGGTTCAATTACCAAGTGTTAGGGAGAGCAATGGCTGCGTAGAGCACGCCAAGGAGACCTTTTGTAGAAATGTATCTTCAGGGCCAGATAGTCATTAAAAACTATTATTGCTATGTATAAAAGCAATCCATTATTGCAAGCCAAAATAGCTTTGTAGATCTAATGAAGGAAAACGTATACGACTATATAGCGAGTATTATAATATTTTGTGTGACTCAGATTACTGTAGGAAGTGTGACAGTTTACAATTTAAAAATATTACTTTGTGTGCATATGTGTTTGTTAGACGTTAAAACTAAAGGGAGGTGAGTAATGACACCCTCTAGCCAAAACAATGTTTACATTGGTAGGTAGTACTATTACCGGATCCAACCAGATATATTATGTGTATATAACTAAAATTAAGCAAGGGACGATTCTCAGCGTAAAGAGTGTTGTCTCACAACATAAATTAGCATAAATACCTATTGAATACTTCCTCCAACCATATGTGCCGAATTCTCAATTATTTCAAGGTCCTATTTTGGTTCAGTTCATTGGTGTTTTTAAGTACCCGCTTTTGCAAAATTGCCCCAACAAAAACGCTGAAACAAAAACGTATGATCGACTATATGTTGGCTCTTTTATCATTATTCCAATAAATAGCGCGAAAGAAAACCAAAGAATAAACATAGATTGGTTACTTGCCCCATTGGACCCTCTGTGGCTGTTTAGAAAAAATATTTTCAAAACGACAGCAGTAATTATGGAAACAGCAACAATCCCTATTTCAATAGACAACCGAAATAATCCAGAATACGCATCTTCCAGGTTCAATCTACCATGCCTGCGCAACTCCAACATTTCAGTATATATTGAGGGAAAATCGAATTGCCCTGTTGAGCCTGGTCCAAATCCCAAAAGAAACGAATTCTTGCTAGCATAAATTGCTTGGTCAAGCCCTCTCAGCCAACTCAGTAATGACAGATTACTAGGGTTCGAAAAATCTAATCTTTCCAAAAAATGATTAATGTCAAGATTTGGAATAACAAAAAACCAAAAAATGGCTACAACAATAGGAATTAAATACAATAACCTTAATTCACGCATTTTAATTGTATTTTGCATTGCATATGCAGCTGTAATTAGAACAATTACAGCTGCATGCATACTTAATGTCGATATACCCCAAATAATCAGCAGCAGGAGTTTAAGTAACTCATTTTTATTTTTCTTGTAAAGAATAGACCCCAAGTATCCAGCAGCCGCACTCCAAATTACTAAGCCCAAATAGGATGGTTCATCGAACAGACCCAATCTTGAAATTCGTGAAGCGCCCTGAAAAGTCTGTATCGCAAAGATTAAAAGAGTATACGTTAGCACTAGTTCGATGCAGACTTTTAATTTGTTAAAATCAAAATTAATTTTGGGGACTGAAAATAGAAAAAGTAGGGCAGTAAGCCAAACGCAACTCACTAACATTCTGACAAACTCAACATGTAAGTGAATGTAAGAGATTGCAACCCAAAAACTGTTAAGGAACATAACTAAAATATATAGCTTTTTATCAAAACCAATTTTTGCGGCATACAAAGTCAAAAAAATTATAAATATCACACAACTAATATCAACTTTAGTTGTTCCCACTCTTAGGCCAAATTGTTGAAGACCCATTGCAAGAATGGCTAAATATGCTAGCGAGCCCAATTTAATTTTATAGGTCACTACATGAACCACATCTTTTGAAGAAATACTCGAACCATTATCTTTCTCAAAAAGGTATCATTCAAAGCAAATATTAGGGAACGTTGCTTGAATGTCTCAATTAGAACCTGTTCAGCAACGACACACTTCATCTTTTTTTGTAAAGTTTTTTTACTGGCCTCATATTTTTTATTATTGGTCCATAAATATTTTGATGATTTATTCATACAGATCTCATAAGTAAGATTATACAAATTTCGTGAATACCGCTGAAATAAAAAATATTCTAATTGTTGCAAACTCATTGAATCAATTTTTTTAATCTCATGGGCCCAATCTTGGATCAGCTCTTCAGATTTTGAATTTATCACAAAAAAATATGTGGGAATAAAGTAGTTTATATCAGAAACCGTTGAACTTTGTGTAAGACCTCCATGATGACTTAATTTTCCATATAAAACTGGGCATTTTAAAGAATTTAATGTAATTATGTCTTTAAATAAATATTTCGAAACCATGTTAGTATTAAAATCTGTCAAAAAGCGGTCATTCATGAAAATAGTTAAATTTCCATCATTTTCAATTGCGTTGTAACCGGAAATATAGGCACCAATATCCATTAGAGAGTTTGATACATTTATTGTTTTAAAACTTAACTGCGAGCCACCCACTTTCACTTCTGCTTCATAAGCTTGAGAGGTAGATTGATCGTCCGTGCAACATATTACAACATTAATGTTGCATTTAAATGCTTTGAAGAAAAATGCAATTTTTTTCTTAATTTCTAGTATATCACTATGGTATATACATACTACTACGTTGATATCAGACATTTTAATTTCCCTATATCATCCGCTTTATTCCAAATTAATTATCTAGTTGATTGGACCACTGTAAACCTTAGTGGATAGTTATCAACCTATTTCCAAAAATACTGAAATTTGTTTATTTGGTACAGCGTTATTTTCCCATTTTTTGAATGATAATCTTGACTTTGCATAATGCAAATTTTTCTTCACTAACAAAGGGAATATCTTATCGTTAGCTACTTAATATGACTTGCTGCCCAACAAAAATTTATTCAAAAAATTCATTGACCCAGAAATCAATATGATAGGATTTGATAATTTTTTCCAAAACTTTTCGTTTGAGCTTTTTATCAAACGCAATCTTACTCAAAGGGGCCTTATCAGTTCTTTTGATCAAATAGACATTTTCACCAGTATTTAATGGCGAATGTAACGCGTAAGGATTTGTTGTAATGAGAATTTTTCCATTACATAGAGCCTCGATACTTCTTGGCGTTATGCCTGATTGTTTATTAGATTCTATGTCAAGAACGTATGATACTTCTTTGAGTTTATCTAAGTAACTGGCATAAGATATTTTCTTAAAATAAATAAATTTATTTGGAATTTTTATTAAGCTCGGATTTAATATTATTCTCACAATGTATATAAAAAAACTTTGAAAATAAAGATTAACGTCGTATGTAAGGTCACTCATGCGCTGAGACAATATCTGACTTAAAATTGTTATGCGATCATTACGTGCCGTTCCAATGAACATTAGTTTGTTTTTGAAGTATTTTTGATCTGGGTCTATAAATTTGCTTAGAAACATTTCTTTATAGAAAAGGTTAAATACCTTGCAATCAACTGGATCAAAGCTAAAAACTTTTGTACAATATTTAAATAAATGAGTGTTATCGAAATTCTTTATAGAATCCCAGTTGTATAGATATACATTCCTTTTATGTTGCAAAGCAATTTTCTCTATTAGAGTTTCAGAAATGTTTTCACCTTTAACGATTAATACTGCATCATATGAATGGTTTTTTAAGCATTTAAGTATTTTCTCACTAATAGACTTATTATATCGAAATAAGTTCCTTTTTAAATATGAGTTACTGCTTCTTAAATTTACATAGTCAACTTGCCCAAATTTCTTATTAAGAGCAGTTGCCATGACTTTTTCGTAGCCAAAAAACTCTGGGCATAAAAATAGCACACGACGTTTATTTGGCATGTTTTAGTATACCAAATTTAATAGCTTCATTTCTTGATATTACGTATAAACTGTGCTCATTTTGTAAGTCTTTATACATAGCATATACCTTCCTAATATTTAAATTTTGTTGTGTACCTTTTAGCAACTTTGGGCAACCAAAAAAAAATTGTTACGATTTTGTATCATACCTTTTGATGATTTAATTTTGAAGATAGTGGGATGAACGCTTTAAGAACCGTTTCTCAACGAAGCGCCAAGAACAGTAGGCTAACCCTATAGTCAATAGAACGCTAAATATAAAGGCTAGATACGGGCTTTCATCATAGAAACCAAAGTGCTCCAGTAATTGTATTGTTGGAAAGTGGTATAGATAAACTCCGTAAGATAAATCACCAAATTTCCCCACACCGATAGCCAGAGCGCCAGTGCTTGCAATTGCAATTATCACTAATGGATATAAAATCATGTTTACCAAGTGGGCGTTCAAATTGCTAAGTAGAGGTGATAGAACAAAGTAATAAATTAAAGTAATAAAAACGATAGCAATGCAGTGTAGAGGACGAAATGAGACGAACCCAAGTACACTTCCCAAGGCAAAGTAAGGTAACTGCCCTGGGAACTGGTTTACTAAAATTGCTCCAATTGGATGGTTGAAATAATAATAAAAATATATGAACCATATCACTCCAATTATTAAAGCAATCAAGTAGCCTTGGAGCAGCCCTAAACGCGCATATAAAAAGCATAAAAATGGGACTAAAAAATACAACATTAGTTCTACCTTTATCGTCCATAAAGAGCCATTAAGTGCCAGAAATTTATTTTCGATTAATGCATTAGGGATTGTACTTTGTAAAAAGTTTAGGAAAAAAATATTCGAAACCAAATATTTATAGGTGGTAGCATTAAGTAAAATTTCTACGAAAGAATAGGTGCTCGTGAACACTCCAATGACAAAACAATATAAAATCACAACAATATACGCAGGGTAAATTCTTCTAATTCTTTTTATAAAATACTCAACTGAATTTCGGCTAGAATAGAAACTCTTAGTAACTAGATACCCACTAATGACAAAAAAGCCTTTAACCGCAAAGTTAGAATCGAAATACTCCGTTAACCAACTTAACGTTTCAGTTCGCACAAGCGTGCCAGTATGAGCCAGCAACACAATAAAAGCTAAAATCAATCGAACTTCATCAAAACTGTTTTTCTTAACCAAATTGTGTCTCATACTTTCTAATTTTATTGCCTAATTTAGGTTTTGGTTTAAAGTCGTATAGCAACATTAAGCTATTCATCCATAATATTAAGTGAACAATAAATCATAGATATCTCAATATTCAAATTGCACATTTATCCATAATTGTCCATTGGCACATTGTTCTGAAAACTTAAAACAAAGCTAGTTTACTTGATGCCTAATTTCTGTAGAATTACTATCCCGTTCAACTTAGGGTTTTCTTTATCAGTAATATATTTAATCCCAATTACCTGACGCTCAACAAACAGGTAAAACATCAGCTTCGCTGATAATCTCCCCCCCCCCCAAACTAAGGGGATACAGAAGTGGAATTTTCTTGGCAATAATGCATGAGGAGATTTTGTTGAAGATGACTAAATATAGCTAGCCCTAAATTCTTGTGATCCTACGCCAAGCCGAAGACGGTGTGACTATATCAGAACTGTGCTGCGAGCAAAGAATGAGCAACGCGTCGTTCTACAATTAACGATCAAAATACGGTGGTATGGACGCGTTAATGATCAGTCAGGTGAAGGCGTTTGAGGGCGAGAACCGGCGGCTGAAGAAGATGTATGCCGAGATGAGCATACGGTTAAAATTGCTATAGGAGGTCCTTGGAAAAAAGTGTTCCGATCGGCCCTGCATCGGTGCTGGCTAAGAAAGCGGTGGCGCGCTGTGGGGTCATCATTGCTCTGACCTGCCGCACCTTTGATGTCAGTGATACCTGCTATCTTTACAGTCCACTCATAAGTGACGAGAATGAAGAGATCGTGGATCTTCTGGTTGAGCTGACAGAGGCCCGGAAGACTTGGGGGGTTAGGTTATGTTTTCTAAACCTACACAACATGCAGGGCCATCCGTGGAACCCCAAGAGTTTACCAGATCTACAGCAAACTGGAACTGAACTTACGCATTAAGCCTCGCAAACGGTTAAAGCGGGACAAGCCCGATGCGCTGGCAGCGCCGGACGCACATAATATGACCTGGTCTATAAATTTCATGGCAGATCGTCTCAGTAATGGCCATGCTTTCCAGCTATTGAACGTGCTGGATGATTTTAACCGTGAGGGCATTAGCATCAAGGTCAACTTTTCCTTGTCAGCCGAACGGGCCGTACGTAACCTTAGTTGGATCATTAAATAACAGAAAAAACAAGGAACCATCCGGGTTGGTAATGGGCCGGAATATATCAGTGGTACGCTGTTGGAATGGGCTGGGAAAGAAGGCATTATCATAAAGCACATCCAACCCGGAAAGCTGCAACAGAATGCTTACATCGTGCGCTATAACCGTACGGTCAGGCTTGAATTGTTGGCTAGACTTTTGAAGTGAATTATTCTGATAAATAGACGGTTCAATCATACCATGCAATTCGCAAACATATTGTCCTTCACCATAAACAAACCGGCTCAATGCTAATATGATTTTTTACTGTGGAATTACTGTTTTGAATAGCACCAAGCAAGACATTGGTTCCACTTATATTTGAATACATGTACCTATCAACACTATACATTGATTGACCAGTGCCAGTCTCGGTCACGAGGTGAATAATTATCTCGACATCAGATAAAATACTATCCATTTTTCTGCATCTTGTATGTACTCGTGATAAGACTGAACTCCTTTAGAAAAAGAAAGATCTGATTCAGTGCCATACATTTGGATTGATAAATTATCGATTACTTTTATTGCTTTATCGCTTGAATATTAAAGTTTTGGCACCAAATGCTCACCAATAAGCCCTGTGCCACCTGAAATAACTATACTGCCCAACTTTCACTATATTTTTTAATGTAAGTTAAATATTTTGCTTAATTCTGTTATTTTTGAGGTTTGTAAGTGTCTCAAAGTAGATTTTTTTTGCACCCGCCAAGCCGCTATTCCCTCAATTATAGATTTTTCGTTTATTTCAGGGTAGAAATATATTCTTTCGTACAGCTTCAGTGTTTCTTCAACGTATGGTAAGCGTGGTGCTATAATATCAACATTTAGCATCATTGCTTCACTTAGTGGTAGACACCAGCTTTCGATAGAAGAGCCCCAAAGGAGAGCATTTGAGTTTTCTAATATTGAGATATTATCTTCCCATGACTGTGGGCCAATGAACTTGATATTTTTTAAGTTTATATTTTTTTTTCGTTTTATGTTTTTAACCAAGTTGCAATTTTCATCTAATGTCACAACTAAGTCTAGGTTGGCGTATTCCGGGCCAAGGTTACAAAATGCTATCATCAAACTATCAGCGTTCTTGTAACAATAATCATTTACTGGCAGATATAGGTAATCTTTTAAAAATTTAGAAGGTCTTCCTGAATTATTTATATAATTTTGTCTGGGTGGTAAAACTTTCACTTTATCTTTCATGAAATCAAAGCGTTTTAAAACTAAATGTTTTAAAATAGATTGTTGAACTACCATCAAATTATTGCGTTTCATACCAATTGGTAAAAATTTTTTTAAATAAAATTGTTGGAATAAGATACCAAGCCATCTACCATCTGATGGCCTAACATAATCTGCAAATGGCAATGCGTTATGTAGGTAAAGAATAGAAAACTCACTTCTAAAATTTGGTGTTAGGTTATTTAGAGAAATTATATATTGATAGTGATTGAAATAGCTATGAACCCACAGACCGATGTATTGCCAAATAATTTTTAATAGAAAATTTGAGTCCCAAATTCCTGATCTGATAATAACTACTTCCTTGGGAAAATTTTCAGAATTAATGTTGTTATTACAGTTAACAACGATTTTTTCAAATAGTCGTAATTTATGTAATTCGTGTGTTAAATCACATAAAATACGAACAGAACCTAAACTTTTTACATTAAATGCAGAAATAAAAATTGTATTATTCAACTAAATTAGACCTTTATAACTATAATGAATTTTCAACAAGATCACTAACTCTAGTCAATTTACTAGTACCAATCACAATATTGCTACGAAAATTCGTCTCCATCACTCAGTACATGCGATAAATTATCACTGGAAGATTTTCAGACTTCACAGATCATATTAAATCCTGTCACTAAAAGTTCGCCAACTAAAAAGCTCCAATTTTGGGCTATAGCAGCTGAAAAAAAAATTTTAGATTTTTCTTCAACTTTTATCTTTTGCACCAAACTGTTTTACTTGCAAAGCGTTCAGGCAAATTAGTTTCAAACGAAAAGGACTCAATAGTTTCATTTGTTTTTATAAGCTTAAGATTTTCTGTCATTATTTTGCCACGCACAACAATCGAATAGGTCTCATATATATGCACCCCAAAAGATGATTGCGTGAAGGTATCGCAGTATAAACCTGCTATTTCATTTGAAATGTCTAAATCCTTTTTCCCTAAACCCAATTCTGATTGCGAAATACGAAGTGCAGATTCAACAAAATGTTCATTTATGAACTTACGGCCCCCTGGAGGCCACTTCCAGCCTTTCATAGGCTCCTGTGTCCTTTTTACTAGTAAGTATCCATTATAAGTATCTGAAGTAAGCAACATATCTACGCATACTATCGGCACAGACTTTACAATTTCTTTGTATAAATCAACATCTAAAAACATTTAAATAACCTGTAAAAATGGAAAAGGAATTATAAATTTACCACCTCTCATTATATGGCCAGTCTCACGTTCCATGATTTCTCCACCGAAAGCCCAAGGCAAAACTAAATAATAATCAGATTTCATTTTTCTATTTTCATCTTCCAAAATTATTTCCAAAACAGTTCTAATAGTAAATAATCCGTTTTTTTCTGTCGACCTCTCTGAGGCATATTTGATTTCCCGGTGGTCTAGGTTCATAATATTGTAAAATAGTATTGCCCTTAGTTCACGCTCCTAATACATGGACAGTCTTTCCGGAATTAGCCAAATGATGCAAAAGCCCATTTAAATAAGCGTCAAATTAGGTTTTGAAAACTGCTTATTTAATAATTATTCCTTGTCCAGTTGGCAATGGAAACAGAGATCTGTTTACTCTTCTTGCAAAATTTTCATGTAATTCAGCTTGCTCGCCTGCGCCGTGGCCACCGTAGTCATCGAACAAAATTATTCCCCCAACCACTAAGCTTTCATAAAAAAACTCCAATGCAGCTAATTCTGCCGCTGCGTTATTCAGATCAATATGTAGAAATGCCACCTTTCCAAAGGTTTTAGAAGATAATACGTCTGGTATAAAGCCACACAACGTTGACATATTTGTGTAGGCGTCAAAATAGAGTTTAACTTCGTCATAGTTATTACAATAAGCAAACACGGCTGGGCTAGCGACACTAGTTTTTGACGTTAATACTAAATCATTATCAAATGTATCAATTAAAGTAACTTCCGGATAAATATTTTTATCAACACATCTTTCGGCTAGGCTAGCTGCCATATACCCCTGCCCAGTGCCACACTCTATGAATGCATACTTATCACCAAACGCATTTAAAGCATAATCAACCGCCCAGATAAATGTTTTCAAGCGCCATGAAATATCTCGTTTTTTGTTTTCAAGCCAGCGGCTTTCGGATAATTTCAAATACTTTTTGAATTCTACATCAAGTAAAAAACTGTGCCGGTTAGTGGTGGCAAGATTATCTGCATTATAAACTGAACCTTTTTGGGAGGGAAATGGTACCAGTTTCCAGGTATCGTCTGGATACTCCTCAATATTTACGCCATTATGGTCCAAAACTTTTAATTTATTTACCTTAGTTTTTTTCATTGTAATCAGCCTCTAACGCCGCCTGGTAGCCTGTGCTATTGGTGCCCTCGACAACGGGATTGTAATACACAATCTCATTTATATAATCCATTTTTACCCCAGCTTCATACATTCGTTGCTGCAAATCATAATCAATTGGCCGATCATATCTTTTACGCCATGACTGATTATTCCACTTAAATAGCCTTAAATACGATCTAAATACCCATGTCTGCATTCCACCACATATCAATTCACTCCTGATATTAAGTTTTTCAGGATAGACTATGATCTCGACACCATCTTTGACAGTCTTGTAAGCAGCAGATAGAAACTCGACTTTTTTTAAACGCGCTGCAGTTATCAGTGTTGAGAGGTGATTAGGATAAAGGATATCATCATCACTTATAAAAACAAACCAAGATCCTGTGGCGACGGACATTCCAAAATTCCTGGGCTTAGATCCCTGTACAAACCACCGATCTTTTATATCACTCGGATAATTTCCCCGTTTTTCTAAATCGTAGAACTTAATTCTTGGATCACTCAGATGGCTAATGCACTCTGCTGTATCATCAATACATTTATCGCCCACAACAACAATTTCAAAATTATGGTAATCTTGCTCTAAAATTGCTGGAATTGTTCTTTTAATAAGTATCTCAGACCTATTATACGTTGCTATGATAACAGAAACCTTACCACAATCCGGCTGAGCGTTTCGTCTAGCTAATGCAAGCAGTATTGGTTCCTTTAGTCTGTAAATCTGGGCCAGTGAAAAACTTATTATATCATTTTTAAAATTAAAAAAATTCATAAACGCCAACCACCGTCAACATGAAGAATTTGGCCATTAATATATCGAGCCTTTTCTGATAGAAGAAAATCGATTGGATCAGCAATATCTTTTTCCGTTGCCATCCTACCGAGCAGTGTATTGGAAGAGTAATTGATTTGAAAATTTGAATTATGATCTCTATATATACCACCTGGAGCTACGCAATTTACTCTTACATTGGGAGCAAATGAGCTAGCCATCCATTTTGTTATATACTCAACGCCAGCTTTACTAGCACCATAACCGGCTGGATTGGTAATATTCTCATTTTCATAAATTGACCAGTCCGGAGCAGAGTGTCCATATATTGACGAAACGTTTACTATCGCAGCATCATTAGATACTGCTAAAAGTGGGTATAATTCTTGTGATAGATCAAATAAAGAGAACAAGTTCACTTCAAAAACAGTTTTCCAAATCTCAGATCGCTGATCAAACTTACCAACGTTCCAGTTCGGTAAATTAGCGGAACCGACAAAAGCAGCATTGTTAACTAATCCATTAAGCTTATTGTAATTGGATTTTACTGTTTTTATGAAGTTATGAATTTCAGGTTTTCTTCTTAAGTCAATTTGGTAGTAATCATAATTATTCACTAGGGCCGCGCAGTCATTAAGGATTAGTGTTTCCTCAAAATCTTTTTTTGGATAAATATCCGTTAAAATCATAAAGCATCCTTGTTTGGCTAAAATTTCAGCCAAGACAAGACCAAGATGTCCCATTGCCCCTGTTATTAGTATAAACTTATTCTTGTACATTATTTAGGTACCTGTAAGTCGTCTCAGCGATCAAAAAATCTAGCTCATCATCAATATCAATAGCCCGTATTTTTGGTATAATTACTCCACCAATTTTGCCCTCAAAATGACTGTTTGAATTTATAATAAATTTAGGTCTAAAAATATTACATACGGTTGTTAAATCAAAAACTTTCGGAGCATCCTGCCTTCGATGAATAGCGAATTTAGGTTGATTGACTAGCTTTAGCTCTCCGCTTTCATTCTGACATACCATATTAAACCATGGATTTCTATGGCTTTCAGTAATGGTCATCACCATATCAAATTTACTCTTTTGAAAATGATCTACAACCTTTACAATATCCTCTACCCTCCTGACCGGTGAAGTTGCTGGTACTGATGTCACGCTTTGTAATTGAAGACCTAAATCATGTGTTAAAAAATTTACCGCATGCCTCCAAGCTAACCACTCTGGATCTTTATCACCAGAATACTCAGGTGGTCGCATAAAGGGAACTTCAGCCCCAAATCGCTTAGAGACATGTGCAATTTCAGGGCAATCAGTAGACACCATTACACGATCAAATACCTTGGCTGCCTTAGCTTGATTAATAGCATGCGCTATTAGAGGAATACCGTTAAATTCTCGAATATTTTTACCTGGTAAACCTTTAGATCCTCCACGGGCAAAGGTGATAGCCACATTGGTCATTTTGGAACCCTCGCGTATCTACTTAGCATTGATTTTGAAATTTTTGCAGCTGAAATTACTCTTAAAACACAATTAGCATCAAGAATGTCACAAGTAGGTTTTCTATTTTTTGAAAATCTTAAATGAATGTCTTTAATCTGATCGATGTACGTTTGATCTCTATTTTCATACATTTCAAAATTCATGACATCCGCTGACTTTTCCTTAAAAATTGAAAGCTTGTTTGCATTTAAATCAAGTTCCAAAGATGCATCGGTACAATTGAATACCAGTTTTCTTGACGGCCTATGCGACGCAAAGCACATATTCAAATTCCCAAGCACTATTTTCCCTTGATCTTCGTACTTGAAATTAAGAACAGCCGTATCCTCAACATTAATTCTTAATCCAGAAACTTGATCAAATTGGCCAGAAACGCTTGGAATTTCTTTATAGATGTAGTTAATTAAATCAATTTCGTGCGAAAGCTCAAGTAACACCCCGCCTCCAAGCTTTGTCTGTGCAGATACTGTCTTTGAGTAATCTCTTCCTAGTCGCCACTGTGGCAAAAAACTAGATACCTCTCCAAATATAGAGATAACTTCACCATAGGTCTGTTTCGCTATATGTTCTTGAACCAATTTAACGGCCGGATGATATCGTAAATTATAACCAACATGTACAAATTCAAACATGTCATTCAATGTTTTTATTTTTGGCGTTGTCAAAATTTCTTTTGAAAGCGGCTTTTCTAGCAGCACTGGTGCTGCACAATCAAGCAATTGAACAAGAGTTTCGAAGTGATATGAGGCTGGATTTGCAATAATTACCAAGTCATCTTTTGTGGCTCGAATTCCATCCAATTTCGTAAAATAGTTGAAACCGTTGCCGCTAATTTTATTGTTCAATCGGTCGAATATAAGTATTTTTTCACTCATATTGTTATCATTTAAAATCCGGAAATATCGATTCCCTATACTACCAAATCCAACAATATATACATTTTTAAACAATCTATTATCCAAAAATTGCAACCTTAACCTTGTGATTGACTAAAGTCTGTCTTGCTTTCTTTAGCCCATTTCCAACAAAATTAAATAAGTGGCCAGTAGCTACTCCATTGATTTGTTCATTAGATAAACCCTGCAGAATATGGTCAGATTTTCCAATACCCCCCGAAAGTACAACTGGAACCCTGAGGTCATCCGGCAAGCACTTCAATAAATTAAAATCCAATCCATTTCCAGTACCATCCAAATCAATTGAATTTATATGAATTTCTCCAATATCATTTTCATGGTATTTTTTTATTGCCTCAGCAATATAATTTGTAGTTTCCAACTGCCCATTTTTAACAAAACATTTGTAATTACCATTAACAATTTTAACATCAAATTTTGCACAAATAAATTGAGCCCCATAAACTTTTTTTATCTTATAAATTAACTCATAATTTTTTTTCAGTTCGGAACAAATTGAAATTTTATCTGCTCCAGCTTTAACTAGGAGATTTACATCTGTGAGGCTTCTTATTTGCCCACCTACTGTAAGTGGGACAAATGCTAACTTAGATAAATTTGCTACCATTTCCAAAAAACTAGATGAGATAACCTGGGTCCGATCTACATTATAAACAATCAATTCGTCGACGTTATCAGTCACGTTGCCAAAATCATAATTGGTCAAAAGCCATTTTAGATCTCCAACCTTCTGCAATCTAAAATTTCTACTAAGATAAAAATATTTACCATCGGTAAATAAGCTAAAAATCAATCTTTTTTTTAACATTACATTTCCATAAAGTTTTGTAAAATCTTGAGCCCACTTTTTTGACTTTTTTCAGGATGGAATTGGACCCCTACTAAATTTTTCTTTTGAACAACCGATACAAACTCTTCCCCGTTCTTGGTGAATGCAAACGAGTTATTATCAGTACTATTTTTCACCGCAAAAGAGTGCACAAAATAATAGTCTGTGTCTTCAGGAACTTGTCTTAATATATCTGGTTTATTAGCTGAAATGCGACAAATATTATTAAAGCCTATATGGGGGATCATATTTCCCAGTATGGAACGGTCAAATTTGGTAACATTCCCAGTAACTAGTCCTAAACCCTCAGTAATTTCATCCTCTTGGCTATCTGTAAATAAAACTTGCATACCAAGACATATACCAAGAATTGGAATTTCATTTTCAGCCATTTCTGATAAGCTTTCAAATAGTCCAACGTGTTTTAAGCGCTCAACCGCGTGAGGAAATGAACCGACACCAGGAAAGATCACCGGACTTCTTCTATCTAATGCGTTTCCATCTTGTATTATGCTAACGTTACGCCCAACATATTCGACAGCAGCGCATAACGAACCAAGATTACCTGCTCCATAGTCTAAAATTTGTATATCTCGCATAACTAACTTATCCTAAACTTAGGAAGCCAGCGTCCATCTGTTTTTTTAAAAAGTTTCGTATTAGCCCATTTATCTAATGTTTGATCAAATATATCTTTATCCATTTTATAATAATCGAGATAAGTGTCCATGTATTCCTCTGGATATTGCCCATCATACATATTGACTAAGTTCATAGCCTGTTCTCGATCCATTGCACCACGCCGAATATCTATACAGGCATCTTGGTTCGCACGGCCAAAGCCAAATTTCAAATACATTAAATAAGTGTGAAGTGGATATAACGCTTGATCATTCTGAGAAAAATTTGTGAAGGTTCCAGAATTCACCTGTTCTGCCTCTTGCAAACCGCAATTTTCTTTTGCGGTGAGATAATTATGATAGGGGTCCCAATTCTCAAAATATGACCAGTGTGTTAAATTAATATCTTTAGATAGGTTCTCTGGAAATCTAAAAAAAACCTTTTCTTCATTGGAAATATTACAAGCATCTAGAACCTTTGAAAACCCGCCCTCAAAATATTTTTCCTTAACGTATTTCGTATCAAAAATAGGATCATCTTTTTCGTCACTCCCACCATATTCAACCTCTCCATCCTCACCATAAAAAATCAAATTTATCCCAAAATTTTGAGCAATTCTAATTGGAGCAGTGTAAATAGCGATAAGCCATCCATAGTATGGAAATCCCATCTCGATTAAGCCAGTTTTGTTCATCATTTGCATAGCTTGTGGATTTGGATTTATCTGAATATGGTTAAAGCCGCTTGCAATAAAAGAACGGAGGTTAAGGTCGCCCAGCTCCGATGGAAGTGCAGGAGAAACTGTGACACAGAGTGGATTCATACCATATTTGTGTTTTAAACTATATGCTACATAAGAGCCATCTTTTCCACCACTTACTGGAACAACACAATCAAAATAGCCGTCAGATCTTTTGTGCTGAGCGAGTAATTCAACGAGCTGCTTTTCTCTTGCATTCCAATCCAATGTTTTCTTTTTCTCTGACCATACGCAGGCATTGCAAAAACCTCTATTGTCGAAAGAAATTCTGTTGCGCGTTGACATAGACAAACAATTCTTACACCAAATCACTTTTTCAGTCATTTTTGTTTTCCTCAATTGATATATTTTGATTAGCAAGTTGCAAAACATTGCAGACGTAGTCTATTTGGTCTTCAGTTAAACTGACACCTGATGGAAGACACAAGCCTGATGTACTAAGAGCCTGAGAATTTCTATATGTAGTTTTATCATATTTAACATATTCGCTGTAAATATCCATTTCAGAAAGGCAATAAAATGCGCGGCGACTGTCTATATTGCGCTGCTTTAATATTTCTTGAATTTGTTTTGTGGTTTTCGGCCCATAATTTATTAAATTTATAAAAACAAACCAGTTAGAATGGACGCAATCTTCATTTACATGTCTAAAACTAAAATGTTCTTTAGGGAGCTTTTGTTTATATATTTTTTGGTTCTCGATCTTTCTTTCAACAAAATGAATTACACGCTCCATTTGAGCTAAGCCAAGAGCAGCTTGTACATTTGTCATCCTATAGTTGTAGCCAACAACTGAATGCCAATATCTCTTCTCTTTAGACATGCCGTGGTCACGGAGAATCGAAGCTTTATCTTTCATTTCAATGCTTTCGAAGCATATCATTCCGCCTTCGCCAGTGGTAATGGTTTTATTACCAAAAAAGCTATAAGTTGATATGTGACCAAAATTACCAACATGAGTATTTTGAGCATAGCTTCCGAGAGCTTCCGCACAGTCTTCAATTAAATATAAATTATTAGAGCGGCAGAAATTGTTGGTCTCCACCACACCTGACGGGTTTCCATAAAGATGCACAAATATTACTGCTTTAGTCCGTGTACTTAAAACCTCTCGAATAGTTTCCACTGAAAGGTTGCCCGTTTGCATATCGACATCCGCAATTACGGGCGTGGCGCCACAATAAATAACTGCGTTTATTACTGCAGCAAATGTTAAATTCGGGACTATAACTTCATCGCCTGGACCAATATTTAGTGTTAGTAGAGCAAGATGAAGTGAGTGAGTCCCATTCGAAACTGCTAACGCATTTTTGTTTTTGGTGTAAGATTCAAAACTATTTTGAAACTCTGAAATATAAAACCCTTGGGATGAAACCCAACCACTAGATACACATTCCATTAGATACTTATTTTCATTACCAGAAAGGTCTGGAGTGACTAATGGTACGAAATCCATCCTTTCACGGAAGTCGATGTCTTTGATAATAAAGTTATAATCAACAATTGGGACAAACAAATAGCCGCTTTTATTATTAAGTATGTCCCTCGCGCCCAAAATATCGTGGGCATATGCAAAATTAGTATTGCAGAATTTTTGAACGGCGTCACTTAAACTCCCTGTGTTAGAAAGATGCCTACGACAATCACCATCAGTCAGAGTGCCTACAACTTTATCATTTGAATCTATAACTATCAAAAATCCACGGGAGTTTGCATCTATTTTCTTTAGAGCATCCTTTAGAGATTGGTCCAAATATATAATATAGCTATCTATATTTTTCATAATTTGCCCCCTACGTAGCATTCAATTTAAATTTTGTGATTTCGATCTGAGCCGCTAACCGCTCTATGCTCTTTTCGTAAACTTCAAGAGTAACAAAATGTGAATTTTGGTTAATATACTCCCAAAACCAGCTATCGTTATCTATTGAGCCGTTTGAGTCCGTTATTCCATCATTTTCACTTAAATGATACCCAAGTGTTATTTCCTTTAATTTGTCAGCCTCCCTGGTAACTTCTTTGCCCAAGGTCTTTGCCGACACATTCAAATGTGCAAGATCTAAAAGTAAGCCAACTTTGGGGGTAGCCGCTAAAATTTGCAAAATCTCATCACTATTACAGCCCAATAGCGGATTTTGTGAAAACATTGCTAAATTTTGGGCAGTAATAACATTATTTTCAATTAATATATTTACTCCAAGTGCCATTGCAACTTCCGCCAATTCCGAAAGAGTTTCTACAAAAGTTTCCATAGCTTCATCGCGGTCAGTTAATCTAATGGGCGAAAACACCTGTCCAAGTTCTGATGGCTTTGGGTCAAATAAAAATCCCGAATGTACGGCGTAATAATCGGCACCTATTTTTTTTGAAATCTCGAGGCATTTGGTTACGTGTTCTACACTTTTTGTTCGGATTACATTATCCTGACTAGCAAGGTTTAGAACGAAACTCTCAGCTGGTTGTGGAAAATAATTATGCAACATTATTTTTGATGAGTTTAAGTACGGGCGAATAATCTCACTAAAATCACCACTAAGTTTACCGTTGGAAAATTCAACACTGCAAATGCCGTGACTGATGAAAGCCTCCCAAATCTCAATGACATCCAAGTTTCCAAAGCCACCTGACGACATATAGACGTTATCAGACTGCATTACCAATATCCCTGGCTGGAGAGCCTATAATTTTTCTACCTGAGCTCTCAAACGACGTTAATACAGTTGAATTAGCTCCAATTATGCATCCGCTTGCAATACTTAGCTTATCTAATATGACCGACCCAGCCCCAATACTCACACTATCACCAATTTTTGAGCGGCCACAAATTACTACACCAGGGGATAAATTAACATGGTTTTTTACCACAACTTCATGTTCAATTATCGCGTTTGTGTTAATTAAGCAATTTTCGCCCACAGCGGCAAAAGGACCTATATGTGCGCCAGCACATACAATTGTTCCGCTGCCAATATCTGCTTTTTGATCAACGTTAGCAGTTTTATCTATCAATGCGGGCCAATGAGTACCAGTGCCATGGAAACGCGTTAAAAACTTCTTACGTTGGCTTAAATTTCCGAGTGCAATGAAATTTGCAGCATCAAGAAAACTTACAATGGGCCGATCTAATAAGTTGACCACTTTATGACCATATACGATTTCATTATTATGAGAGTTATTAAATGGGTCAAATATCGTAATCTCTGTGTCTAGAGCACCAAGAGTTTTTAATATACTCAAAACAACAGAACATTGGCCCCCACAACCAAAAATATTAAATTTCATTTTTTTTATCAATAAAGTCACCTACAGACAGAAGTTGTCCAGAAATGAGTTTCCTAGTTAATCTTTTTCCAACAATTTTTGGAATTAATAATGGCGAAATTCCAATCCCTGGCCTCATTGCCTCTAGGTCACCCAGCTCTAGTGGTGAACCTTTATCGACATCTCTAGCCAGGTAAATACTCTTGCGTGAGTATTTTTTCATGTCACCTTCTTCTTTTTGAATTTCCTTTTCCTCAGAGCCTACTATTAGTGCTGCTCGATTGACACTTTCAATCAAATTATAAAAGTCATCAGGTTCAGTTGAAGCAGCATGGTCCGGCCCCTCCATTTTCTTTGATAAAGTAAAATGTTTTTCAATAACCTTACATCCCATTGATACTGAAAGTTGTGCAGCGAAATTGTCAACAGAATGATCGGAAAAGCCAATTTCCAAACCATAGCGTGCTTGCAAGCTATTTATCACCGCCATATTTAGGGATTTGTCGGAACACGGGTAACTGGAAACACAGTGCAGTAGTACTGGATCTGGCGCGACTGCCTTATTGTACATGTCTACGATGACATCAATTTCCTCATAATCTGCCATACCCACAGCAATTAAGCACTGTATGTTTGTATTTGAAATAAATTTTTGTAATTTATAATCAATTAAATCTGCAGAGGCTGTCTTGAAATACTTCACACCTAAATCATTAAGGAATACCGCGCTATCAACATCATAAGGCGTTGAAATAAAGTCAATCTCTTTAAAATCACAGTATTGAAATAAATTAATTTGTTCGTCTCTTGATAACTCCAGTTTCTGCAACATTGAGAAGTGACTTCGTGATTGATCCCTATTTTGATAAGGGACTTTTGGAGCATCTTCCCTGCATAATTTAGCTGCTGAAAATGATTGGAATTTAACTGCGTTAGCACCTACACGCTTAGCTTCATCAATCAGTTTAGTGGCCAACTCCATTGATCCATTATGATTAACACCAATCTCCGCAATTACATAGACCATGGCAAGAACCCTTTAAAAAAAATGTTTAATAATGCTGGGAATAATTTCTTTTTAATATGACGCTATATTCATGTTGAAACTTAGCATACCTAAAAAGATCTAAATTTATATTATAAATAGTTTCCATTTTTAATGCTCTCCCATCAGTAATTTTACTATTTTAAAATCTTGTTCGATCATTTCCGCAACAATTTCTTCAAAGGTCGTCGTACTTGACCAACCGAGTTCGTCTTGCGCGAGGGTAGCATCACCAAGCAAAGTGTCAACTTCAGTCGGCCTATAATATTCTGTGGATATTCGAATAATAGGATCGACCAATTCAATCCCGATAAACTCCTTGCTATTAGTCCAAAAAATTACTTCATTAAGTCCTTCGCCCTCAAATCTCAGATACATACCCAATTTTTTAGCGGCTATGACTATAAAATCACGAACGCTATACTGCACCCCCGTGGCTATAACATAGTCTTTTGGGCGATCCTGTTGGAGCATTAGCCACTGCATTTCAACATAGTCTCGAGCATGGCCCCAATCTCTTTTGGCATCTATATTCCCCAAAAGCATTTCGGATGCCAGACCGGCTGCGATGCGAGTTAGCCCTCTAGTTATTTTTCTTGTAACAAAAATTTCGCCACGTCGCGGACTCTCGTGATTAAATAAAATTCCGTTACACGCGAAAATACCATAAGCCTCTCTATAATTGACAGTAATCCAATAAGCATACATTTTTGCCACAGCATATGGGCTTCGAGGGTAGAAGGGTGTTGTCTCTTTCTGTGGTATTTCTTGAACTTTTCCGTATAATTCTGAAGTACTTGCCTGATAGAAACGAATTTTCGGATCAAGCATTCGGATAGCTTCTAATATCCGTAAAACGCCTATAGCATCAGAATTGGCAGTAAACTCAGGCTCATCAAAACTCACATGAACATGTGATTGTGCTGCCAAATTATAAATTTCATGAGGCCTAATTTTTTTTATTATATTTATAATGCTTGAGGTATCAGTCATATCTCCGTAGTGGAGAAAAAATGAATCTGAAAACTTTTTATTTTCAATAATATGATCTATTCGCTGAGTATTGAATAGCGAAACCCTACGACGCATACCATGCACTTCATAGCCTTTCTCCAGCAAAAATTCTGTCAAGTAAGAACCATCCTGACCAGTAACACCTGTTATTAAAGCAATTTTTTTCATTGTAATTCCGTTTTTTTCATTGAACCGTTCGCGTTAAAAGTAAGTGATTTTGAGTATATCCCGGGCAACATATTTCCATGAGAAATATGTAACGTGATAAACTTCATAGACATTTGTAATTCTGTCAAAATTTTCCTTTCTAATTCTCTATCAATAGCATTGGTGGCTTCATCTAGGATCAATATCTTGGGATTTTGTAGGAGTGATAAAAAAAGTTGGATTCTTTGAAATTCGCCGCCAGATAAGGTTGCTAACTCTAAGTCACACCATGTCGAATAATTATCAAGCTGTTTGATGTTTAATTCTAGCATATTCAGAAGATTGCCAAAGTCATGAGATATATACTCATTTTTTTCACCAAATAGCACAGAATATTCTTGTAGATTTCCAGTTTTATAATTTGAGCCTTGTGACAAATATTGAATTTCTGAGGTTTCCAATGTTTTAATCCACGAAATCTTGCCTGATACCGGTGGAATTAGCCCCAATACTATTTCAACAAAAGTTGACTTTCCGCTACCAGATTGACCCTGAATAAAAATCCAATCATTTTTTTCAATAACAAGATCCAAATCTTTATGAAGAATGTCTTTATTAGAATATCCGAAAGATACCTTTTCAAGTTCAATAACTCGATTACCTATTTTGTCAAAATAATCGATAGAGTACTTAGGGCTTTCTTTCTTATCATGTTTAATCGTGCTTAATAGTATGGACACTTTATCTACGGCCGGTTTTACAAATCTAATTGTTGTTAAGTTTTGGTACACCAGATTTAGGGCGGGTATTAATTTCATAAAACCAACTAAGTAGACTGGAATAAGGCTCATGCTGAAGCTTTCAATTATATCGGACGTAATTAAAAGTAATAGTAATGCCGCAATTACATATACCACGGTTTCCATCATCAGTCGTGGTAATTGTGAATAACTCAGAGAGTTTGAATACGCCGTACCAGTTTCAAATGCAGCTATTTTGAAACTTTCCAAAATATTTGATTTATTTTTGGTTAATGAGACTTGTGGTATGTTGTTCAATAGAAAATCTAAAAGGCTAAATTTTTGCTCGGTATATTTTTCTCTATTTTCTCCAGCAAGACTTATTTTTTTTGCTAGGAACACGGAAGTAAAAGCAAACAAAGTGAAAACACACAAAAACAAAACGACCATCACCCGAAAGTCATAAAATGAAAGTACTAGTACCAGAAATAATGTTGAAAACAGTCCATAGATCAACATAATGAATGGAAGTAACCCACTGTGAATATACTCAGCTGTTTCATTTAGTATGTCTTTAAATAATACTGCCTTGTTTTCTGTTTTCTGATTTAGATAGTTTCGTTTTAAAAACGTTAACAAAATATCGTTTTGCAACACCGCTTCGATACGCATAGTGTATGCAAAAAGTTTTTTAAATAAGTATATTTTTGAAATTGGGGCAGTTATTAACACAAGTAAGGGCACCATTAGTGCCATTTGGTATCCGAAAGTGTCTAAATAAGCTTGCTCAAGCCAATGCGAACTTTCAAAAGAAGTAGGATTTTGCATAGTTAACAGGCTGACAAGGACTGACGCACCCAACACGGAAAAAACTTCCAAACAAGTGGTGACTACAATCATCAATATAACAGAAATAATCCCCAAGCTTTTATATCGAAGAATAGTTTTTAAAAAACTTTTCACCATCGAAGTCATATTAAAAACCTTTCATCTGAAATAATTGAATTATATGAATCATAACTACATTGATGTTTTTGATATTAGTCACCTGGGGGAATAGCAAACAAAGTTTATTTACTTCATTTTTGTAAAAAGATAATCTTTTTTTAGTTATTTACACAAATATTTAATACTTAAAATACTTCCTTAACTTAAGATTATTTTTCACTCTGGTTTTTAATGGCATAAATATTTTATACATTATTAATACAATCGCCTTAATCTGTTTGTTCTTTTTTAACATTTTATAGACGATTTTAGAGATCTTATTCTGACTTTTAATAAAATACTCAGAAGGCATACTTTCTCCATTGTTTTCAATCCACATTGACTCAATTGAGCTCAACTTTGTGTTTATATTGAAAACTACAAAAGATTCAAAAAACTGCAATGAAAATACATTTTTATTATGTGTTTTTTTATATTTAAAATGTTCATATCTGTAATTTATCCCATCAATCATATTTTTAGCATAAGAAATAAAAGACGTATTACTTATGCCTCCATAATCAGACATATAACTTGTATGTGTGTCCTCCACAACCAACATACCTCCATCCTTTATATTCGGCAAAACGCTTTCTGCTGTAATTATTTGTTGCTCAAAAGTGTGCCCTCCATCATCCAATATAATGTCAACTTTTCCTACTGTTTTAAAAAGATTTTCCCAGAATTTAGGATCTGATTGACTACCAATAAAGATTTCAAAGCCATCTTTTTCCCACTTTTTTGCACCTGGATTAATATCTATTCCTATAATTCTTGCTTGTTGGCCAAAATACTCACGCCACATAAATAAAGATCCACCTTGAAAAATACCAACTTCTATAAATACGATTTTTTTATCTTTGAACTTATGAAATAAATTATCGTAAACAGAAAAATAAGTTGTATGCTTAATGCTTTTAACTGGAGATCTCTTAAATATCTCAAAAGTACCTTGCTCATTTTCATTCATTGGATTTTCCATTCATTAATGTATAGAATTTCGTTAGTATAAGAATTAATTAAAATTCAAAATTACTCTGTCGACTTCCATCTATTTCTACTAAGTCTACCTGCGCCTAAATCGTGAATAGATAAAGTATCATTTCTTAATAATGCCATTATATAAAACAACGACCACGGCAAAAATCTTGGCAGTATAGAAATAATAAATGCAACGTATTTTCTGGTAAGTCCAGAATCAATAAAATACTTTTGATAATGCGTAAAAGAAAATGAACCCATTGATCGATGCCAAAGTAAAAATTTAGTAAGCCAGTACATAGTATTAGGAATCAGTATAGACTTGACGCTTTCAGACAAGTTACAATCGTTATTAATAATTCTTGGATAATAATCGAACCATATTTTAAAGCTAATATCAGACCACTCAGCGTTACCAAGTCTTATTAAAACATACGGATGCTTTAGAATAAGTACTTTTGAATCATTCCCTTCAAATTGTGCAATGGTGCACATATCGCCGAACCTGTTACCATAAAATCTTGAAGTAGCAACATTACACCACTTCTCTCTCCTAAAAAGCAAAGCACCTGTAAACCCCAAATATGTTCTGCATAATTCAAATATCTGATCTTGCATATCAGCCTCATGATCAATAATTATATCACTATCTATTTCAAGGGATTTTAACTTTAATATCTTACTCAAGTCGTAATTACATACACTGGAATTAATAATCATCAGATCTGGTTCTTCATCTAATAACTTGTTATAGACTTCTAAAATTCCTCCATCAACTATTGAATCATCATCACAAAACAACCAACAAAATTCACTATTAGCTTTCCTAACAGCAATATCAAAATCTTTATCAATACCCCCCTTTTCACTTAATTTGATAAAGTTAAACCTAGGGAAAAGATTGAACTTTTTACAAACTTCGTTGGTATTATCTGAAGAATTCCCATCAACAACTAATACTGAAATTAATTCTAAATCCTTAATTTGATCAACTATATTAGTTAATAAATTATCTAAAAATTTATCTCGATTGTATGTAGCTATACATATTGTCAACTTATATTTCATTCAGCTAATCTTTTATTAGTTTGTTAAGGTGAGACGGCTCTGTATAAATTCTACAGCTTCTAAACTTATTTCTTTAGATTTAGTTTTTGGATTAAATGACTCAATAAACCTGTTCAAATCTTTACTTTTAGTTATATTCATGACGTACTTTAATTTAAAAAATTCGCAATCATTTTCAAGTCTTCTATCTAAATTAATAACAGCCGTTTTTATCATCATATAATCTGCATCATAACTTACAGTACTCCCAAAATTTACGGTCATCTTGGAAGATGAGATCAATTTATTAGAATCATCTTCCTTGGGAAAAAAATAGAAACGATTGTACATATCTAATATAAAACTCTGCAAGATCTCATCAGTATGAGGATGAAGTTTAATACATACTTTTAATCTTTTAACTTCAAGTGCATTTAATGTTAAATCAATTTGATCAATAATTGATTTCATTGGTGAAGTAAAGTTGAGCCAAGGTAAAAAAACTGCTACATCATACTTTTTTATTTTATTCTTGACACAAGCATTATAAAACCTCGGAGGAGTAAAATATTTAATTTGAATATTAGCATTCAGAGGATATGTCTCAAAAAAATCTTTTGATTCCGGCCAGGCTAAAAAATAATCAGACACAATGCTACTAATCTCTAAATTTGTCTTTTCAATTAATGGTCCACACTGAAAAAGTATAAATTCAACATTGTTTTCTTTTGCTACCATAGCAACTACTCTTGAAAAAACATCACACACCTCAGCAGAGAGTATTAATGAGTAATTATTAATAAGAGAATTTCTTGTGTATTTAGTAAGTCTCTTACAATTTGGGATTAGTCCATATTTCAAATATAGTAGTGGCAAAATATTGCTAATTTTGATTTTCTTTTTGACAAAGAGCTCAATTATTGAAATCGAAAGGGCATTTGAAGCCCATGAAAAACTTAAAGCTCTTCCATATTGAACACTTAAAAAGGTATTTTTAATCTTTTTTTTACTCAACCTATCTACTACTGGTTTTAAATTATCATTGTATAAATGCTCTGCAGTTAATACAGTTGCAATATTATAAATTTTATCGTTTTCTGAAACACTCTCATCCTGAATGTAATTAATATTAAAACTTTTTATAAAAATAATACTTTTTATAAAGTGTAAAAGAAACCGGAACGGCTTTAGTCTTGCATAGCTTCCATGGTAAATAATAAAATCACCCTCTATACATTTCAGGTGATTTAAATCCTCTATATCTTTAACACTTTCTTCGATAACGTTAAACAACGAACGCGTTTGTCTAATATTTTCTTCAAAACTTATATGACTATTTTTCAATCAGCGTCTCATCTTTTGTAAGTCTAAATGTATCTTCTTCATAATTTGACCCTGCTCTAGGCCCTTTTGTAAAGATTAACAATTCAGAATAATTACTTATTCCCTTTAAGGCATGTCTTTCATTTTGATAGCTCACTGCGTAGTCACCCTTAGATAATAATTTTTCAACCCGTTTACCACCCGGCATCTGAGTAACTAATAAAATTTCCCCAGAAACAACGTAATTCCACTGAATAGTATGCTTATGATAATGATTTCCCCTGACAGCATTTTTTGCAAAACCAATGTGTGTAATTGCATTAATTTCATTATCATCAATTAGATCAGTAATATCACCTCGAGAGTCTGAAAAAGCTGGTTTCAAGTTAATTATTTCCATTTTTATTCCTTATAATTTTAAAATTAAAATCGTATTTAAAAAAAATTATGACTTTCTTAAGATAATTTCTGTTTAAGATTAGCTCAGTTAATGTTTTTATAATTTATAAACTCTCATCAACTTGAGGTGCAAAAAAAATCAAATTTAAGTGTTTTAATTTTATTTTTAGGAGGCTTGCAATATTCCACGGTAAGATTATTGCATGAGTAAATGAATCATCAATCTCATCATCTGATATTATTTGGATATGGCTTCCAGGTGTATATTTTCCTATTTTTAGTTTAGAAGTATCAGAAATAGAGCTTATAATATCAGAATCTAGCTTGCAATAATTTAGTAGCGTATTCCCTTTAGTTGCGGCACCTATGCCAACGATTCTACCTCCTTTTTTTCGAACTTCCCATAAATAACTATTGATAGAAATTTTCATCCTTTTAACCCGCAAAGAAAATTTTTGGTAAGTTTTAATATCGTAAAGACCAAATTCATTTTCGATCTCCACCATTTGAGAAACAAAGCTAGATTGAGGTTTTTTTAGACTGGTAAATACTCTAATCGAGCCGCACATATAATCAATTTTTTGAATTTTAAAAATTGAAAATCCATACTTTTTTAAAATAGCAACGAGTGGCTTAACACCATAGTAGTGAACATGCTCGTGATATATAGTGTCAAAAGATGTTTTTTGTATTAAATCCATAAGATATGGAACTTCAAATACAAAAACCCCCTCCTCACTTAATATATTTTTTGCAGATTGAAGTAAATCAGGTATATCATCAGCATGATTTACAACATTAGAACTCAACAGTATGTCAACTTTTCTATCAAAGTTTTCAGAAATATAATTAGAAGATTCATTGTTAAAAAAACCATTAATTGTTGGTATTCCGTTGTTGACTGCAATTTTAGAGATATTTTTAGAAGGTTCTATATTTAAAACTTTTTTAAAGCCATTTTCTTTAAACTGACTTAACAACGTACCAACATTTCCACCGATATCGACTATTAATGATTCTTTTTGAACAGATAATTCAGTTAAAACTGTTTTACAAAAATTCTGAAAATGTTCAACTGAAATTATTGAATTAGATGAATCGTAACTATAATCATGTTTTTGATATCGGTCTTCTGGGGGAATAGCAAACAAAGTGAAAACATGTCCACAGCTCTCACACAAACCTAGTTGCAGGGGATAGAAAGTCTCAGCTCCTAACTGATCCTCTTTTTCCAAAAAGGTGTCTGCTAAAGGATGAAAATCAAGATCAATAACTTTCTTAATTTCACTAGAATGACATAGTCTACATTTTTTAATTTTCAAAATATCACCACTTTTTAGACATATTGTTATTTACCATATTTAAAAGATTAAGAAATACTAATCCAAACAAAAAACTAATTGAAAAGTCTCAAAATATTGAGTTTCAGCTAGTTTGAATATAATGAAATAGTTCACAAAAACTAAAAATTATTATGGAACGTCATTAAATAAAATTCAAAGGTATAAATTCTTCAGTTTTATAATCTAAAGACACTATTTTACTCTCTTGAAAATTAAACTTGTAGAATTTCTTATGCGCAAATTCTTAGGAATTTCTTTAAAGAATGAAACTGGATAATACTCATTGACCGGCCATTCGAATTCTAAAAGATATCCATTTCTTTTAAAAATATCAACAAACTCATTATAATTAAACATAATTCTTGGTGTTGTGTAGCCATGTTGGTTTTCTGCTGTAAAGTAGGTATCAAAATCTCCAACTGGCACTTGTGTTATTATTAAGTATTTTGGAGAAGTCTTAATTAAATCAATTATAAAGTTTTCATATTTATATATGTATTGAATTGAAGCGCTGCAAAAAATTATATCTATATTAAATTTCGGCATTGATGGAAGATCATCATAAAAAGAAAGATTAAAGTCTTGATTTACTTTTTTAGAAAATTCTTTTCCGATTAAAGCAATTTTTCCATTATCAACTATATGAAAATTTATGTTTGAATTATTTTTGAAATATGGTAAAAATTTAAAGAATGTTAATCCACTTCCCCCTCCAATATCTACGATATTACAGGTTGAATTTTGGGACAAAAAATTAATTAAGTAGCATGGCACAACTTCAAACTCAGTAAGTGTTTGTGTCATTATTTTATTATCTTCAGATAGAAGAGCTTTGAGATTATTTTCTTGAATTTTTAACCACTTTTTCTGCAACCATGGGGACTGACATTCAATAGATGAGTGGTTTTCAAAAACACCGGTAAATGAAGTTGGCGCATCATTATTAATTTTTAGTTTTATTGAGCTATATAAATCAATAAATATAGGTGGAATAAAGCTTCTGATTATTCTTTTCATTTTCTACCTATTTTTGATATTTTAATTTATTTTTTGTAACATATAGGGCTCTAATTTTATCTGCTACCATGTCAATATCAGAGCTATCTAATTGAGGAGAGGTCGGTAGATACAAGCCATTATCTGAAAGCATGTCTGAGACTGGAAAGTCTTCATTTATTACAATTCCATATTTTTTTAATACTGGTTGTCTATGCAAACCAACGAAAAGCCTTCTTGTTTGTATCTTATTCTCTAATAAATGTTCTTCTAGATCATTTCTGGAAAAGCCAGTCTTATCTTTTTCTATTAGAATTGATGACATCCAATAAACATTTTTTGCGTAATCTTTATTGACCTGAAATGTAATACCATCGATATCTGCAATAGCTGCTCTATATTTAGTATTAACTTCAATTCTTTTATTATTCAAATCATCCAGCTGAAGAAATTGTGCATAAGCAATAGCAGCTTGTAAATTTGTATACCTATAATTGTACCCTAGATCCTCGTGAATAAAATTTCTAGGACCGTATAAAGAAAAACATTGATTTTTAAGATACTCAATTTTCTCATAATAGTTCTTATTATTAGTTAAAACAATGCCTCCCTCTCCAGATGTCATTATTTTATTAGCGTACATACTAAAGGTTGATATGTCTCCTAATGAGCCTGCTTTTCTAGATTTATATTCAGCACCATGTGCCTCAGCTGCATCTTCTATGATTGGAAGATTGTATTTATCCGCAATTTTTTGAATTCGATCCATGTCACAAGGGTGCCCATAAAGATGAACTACCATAATAGCTTTAGTCTTATTGGTTATCTTTTCTTCAATGAGGTCTGGGTTAATATTCCATGTATCGAACTCAGCATCAACTGGAATTGGTGTAACTCCCTCATACATCAAGGCATAGACACCATAAATACCATTAAAATTTGGAACTATAACCTCATCGCCTTTTTGCAATTCTAAAGCTCTTACAGCCAAATGAAGCGCAACAGTACCATTGCTTACAGTACTTCCATAATTTACACCACAAAATTTAGAAAATTCATCTTCAAGCTTTTTGTTATATGGACCGGATGCAGATATCCAACCACTATCAAAAGCATCTAAAAGAAATTTTTTTTCAAGATTTCTTAAATATGGTTCACTAACTGGTATAAATTTATTAGTCATTTTTAAATTCCATTTTTACTTTTACCAAATAATAATAGCTTAACCAGTTGTTAAAATTCCATACCAGTAATAAAAATGTTATTCTGATATTGCTTTTCCAATTTTACGCGTGCGAATAGATATCATTGTATCTGATAATGTCATCCTCACCCAGTTATGTCCCTATTTGCAACTCCATGATGGCTATAGTCTTGATCCTGAACCGTCTGCCAGCATTACAGGGGTAATTATCGTCATTTTTTGCTCAAATTTTATTAATGGCACTGGATCAGATTACGGTTAGATAATTAAATGACTTAACAATTTACCTTTCCAATATTTTATCCTTCTAACTAATGCAATCATGAAGTTTTTACATGTAACTCATCTCTGAATTTTATTCACAATAACAAACATACTTTTCGACCATTGCATGCCACTGAGCTTTTAATTGTGCGATAGAAGCACCACTCGCTAGGTTGATTACTGTGAAGCGACTATAAAAATTAATACCAATCTGTTTTTTCTGATAACACCCAATTAGTAGGAGGCTACAATCTATTGTATTCGATTTAGATTTTACATAATTCGACATTACATCGTAATTTATATGCATTTCTTCGATACTATCTTTCAGCCGAGATCATGCTCTAATTCAGTGATCTCTTTTTTTAAAAGTTCATATTCTTGTTTTTTACGCTCAAGAAATTTGCTTGTGATTAAAGATTTTTCACGAATACCTTTTGGGGTCAGTAAATAAGAATATTTTGTCTTTTGTGAACTTTTTTTAAAATTTGCAAACTTAATAAATCCTTTATCAATAAGCGCTGTTAACAGATAGAAGGCAGAGCCATTAGAAATTCCAATCTTCTGAGCAAGTTCCCGCGAAGTCATTTGTGGGTTACTGCTTATAATTCGAAGCACTCTCAATTTTGCATCTTCTTGATACTCTTTACGACGACTAGCCATCAATAGCTACCGCACAAAGCTTTAAGATAAAACTCTGTAGTTTTAATATAATAATTGATTTAGCTATTTTCATAACATTCAAAAATGAACATTAATTAATATATGGTTACTGTCAACGATAGATTTATATCTATTTGATATTCTTTACTTTTATCTACAAAAATATAAATACATATAACATATGTGTGTATTTATGTATTCAAAATTAATTATCTTGACAAAAATGTACTCAAAATAATACCTTTATTAAAAAAGAATTTAATAACTAATCACATATTATTATTAATATGCGTTCAAATATGAGCGAAAATAAAAAAGTATATTTATATGTCAAAAGAGTGGTTCATTTTACAATTCAAGCCGAATGCACATTATCAGGCAAACAAGAATTTAAACCAACAAGGTTTTGAAACATTTTTACCCTTAAATAATACCACTTCACGAAATGCATCTCGATTTATAAATGCTAATCGACCACTATTTCCAGGCTACATGTTTATCACATTTGATAGAACGGAATCCAAATGGCATAAGATAAATAATACTTATGGTGTATCACGCCTAGTTACTTTTAATTCTACTCTTAAATCAATACCTGACATATTTGTTAATAATTTGATGAAACGATACAATTTATCAGGTAATTTACTACCTATAAAAAAATTAAAAAAAGGCGATCAAGTAAAGCTTTTAAAAGGCCCGTTTGCAAACTTTGCCGCAACTGTTGAAAAATATGAAGATGATCAACGCATATGGGTTTTAATGGATTTAATGGGTAGAAAATCAAAAATACAGGCAGCAACAGATAGCCTTCAATTATCAGATTAAAACACTTTTCAAATATTATATTTATTTGTTTTTGCCATATCCAATTGGGTTATGTTTCTGCCAGCGCCAAGTATCTTCACAAATCTTTTTTATATTTCTTTCTGGTTGCCAACTCATTTTCTCAAATGCTTTTGAAGAGTTAGCCCAGAAGGCAGCAAGATCTCCCTCACGTCGAGACAAATATTTAAATTTAATTGTAATACCAGATGTGTCTTCAAATACCTTTAACAACTCAAAAACAGTAGTACTTTTTCCTGCTCCTAAATTTAATATCTCAAATCTATTCAGGTCATTGTGAATTAATGCACTTATGTGTGCGAGCGCTAAATCAACAACATGGATATAATCCCTCGCACCAGTTCCATCTGCAGTATCATAATCATTGCCAAATATATTTAAATGACTGCGGCGCCCATCTGCCACCTGAGCAATATACGGCATTAAATTATTAGGTGTTCCAATTGGTTCTTCCCCAATTTGACCAGACTCATGTGCACCTACAGGGTTGAAATATCTTAGGATGGTACCCTTTCGTTTTTTATCTACTTTTGTCCAATCACTGATAATATTCTCAATTATCAACTTTGTGCGGCCATATGGGTTCACTGGGTTAGTTGGGTGCTCTTCATCGTATGGTAAATATTGTGGCTTACCATAAACAGTAGCCGATGATGAAAAAACCATGTTTTTGCACCCAGCTTTGGACATAGCCGAGAGCAATGAAATTGAACCTCCAACATTTACATCATAATAATTTAATGGATCCGCTACACTTTCACTGACAGCCTTCAAGCCTGCAAAATGAATGACAGCTTCTGGTTTAAAGGTATTGAAAATATTATCTAAAACACTTGAATCACGAATATCTGCATTCATAAACTGCAATTCGCAATTGGTAATACCTCGGACTCGTTCAAGTGCAGCTTCATGACCGTTACAAAGATTATCTATTACGTACACTTCATGACCAGCTTCTAAAAGTTCAATACATGTATGGCTACCAATATAACCCGCACCACCTGTTACAAGAACTTTCATATTTATTTTCCATTATAATTATTTATTAATTTCTTTTTCAAATTATAATTAACTCTTAAAAAAATATATACCAGCAGAATTGCCGCATTGCCTCTTTTGTTAAAAAAACCCAATGTAAATAAAAATAAGAGAATATATCATGAGCACAAACACGCCAATTATCGCAAGATCAAAACCTGCTAACTTCAATTGGGAAGATCCTTTTTTATTAGAGGATCAACTCACCCAAGAAGAACGTATGATACGCGATACGGCAAAAGCTTATTGCCAAGATAAGCTAATGCCAAGAATTACTGAAGCCAACCGCAATGAAGTATTTCACAAAGAAATTATGAATGAAATGGGTGAGCTTGGTTTGCTTGGGTCGACTATACCAGAAGAATTTGGTGGAGTTGGCGCTAATTACACTTCCTATGGACTGGTTGCTCGCGAAGTTGAGCGCGTAGACAGTGGGTATCGGTCTGCAATGTCAGTTCAATCATCATTGGTAATGCATCCAATTTTTGCATACGGTAATGATAAACAACGCAATAAATATCTACCCAAATTAGCAACGGGAGAGTTACTGGGGTGCTTTGGCCTCACAGAACCTGACCATGGTTCTGACCCAGGCGGCATGTTAACTCGAGCAAAACAAGTAGATGGTGGATATATAATATCAGGTGCAAAGAACTGGATTACGAATTCACCAATTGCTGATG